>Ga0335079_10007609_pt1 | contig 12312 bp, 10 predicted proteins | sample Lox_Sample_33_FD_206719 | JGI IMG/M metagenome (GOLD analysis project Ga0335079, IMG submission 206719) | Soil microbial communities from Loxahatchee National Wildlife Refuge, Florida, United States - Lox_Sample_3.3 | ecosystem: Environmental > Terrestrial > Soil > Wetlands | place: USA... | reverse complement strand
CGGACAAAAAGGGGCTCATCGTAACCATCGGCATTACCGAAGGGGACCAGTTCAAGACCGGTTCCATAGGATTCAAGGGGGAGCTTCTTGAGAGTGAGGCTGAGCTTGGCAAAAAGATCAAACTGAAAACGGGAGAGATTTTCGACCGCTCAAAACTGCGCGCTGATGTCTCCACCCTGACCGATGTTTATGCCGACAAGGGGTATGCCTTTGCGAACATCTCCCCTCTTTCCAAGGTCAACAACGAACAGAAGACCATTGATGTCACCTATGAAATGGAAAAGGGGGAGAAGGTCTACATCGACCGGATCAACATCGGCGGCAATACCAAGACCCGCGACAAGGTGGTGCGGCGTGAACTGAAGCTGGCGGAAGGCGATCTTTACGGCGCAACCCCCCTCAAGAAGAGCAAACAGAGCCTGATGAACCTCGGGTTTTTTGAAGAGGCGAATATTTCCACGACCAAGGGAAGCGCTGACAACAAGCTGAACATGAACGTGGAGGTGAAGGAAAAGTCGACCGGATCGTTCAGTATAGGTGCCGGTTTCAGTTCCCTCGACGGAGTGCTGGGACAGGGTTCGGTCCAGCAGGCAAATTTCATGGGGTTGGGGTTGAAGGCCAATGCCTCCGTCTCTTTCGGCTCAAAAACCCAGTATTATAACCTGGGGCTTACCGATCCCTACTTCATGGATACCAAGTGGTCCGTCGGCGCGGACTTGTACCGGACCCAGCGTGATTACATAGACTACACCCGCCGGGCTACCGGAGGCGACCTCAAGGCGGGCTACTCCTTAACGGATGAACTCAGCACTTTCTGGTTGTATAAGTACGAAGTGGTCGACATCCTTGACATTACGCCGGTGCTGCTTCACAGCCCGCTTTTATTGACGGAGACGCATTCCACGACGAGTTCCATTACCGGCAGCATCACGAGAAACACCACCGACTACCGTCTCGACCCGACCAAAGGGATGATAAACGACCTGACTATAGAGGGCGCCGGCATCGGCGGCACCAGCCGCTTCATGCGCTATATCGGCAGCACGACGCTTTTCTATCCGGCTTTCTGGAGCACCGTCGTCTCTCTGCACGGCACCGTCGGTCATATCCAGAGTCTGGGGAATATCCCTATAGATGAGAAGTTCTACCTGGGGGGGATCAATACCATCCGCGGCTACAACGGCAGGACCGTCTGTCCGGTAGTATTTAAATATCCAGGTACTGATATTAATGGTCATCCGCAACAACCGGTTCCCATTTACCTGGGCGGAGATTCCGAGGCGTTCTTCAACCTGGACTACATATTCCCCATCATCAAGGACGCGGGGCTTAAAGGGGTCTTGTTCGTGGATGCGGGAAATTCCAAGAATGAGTTCGACAAAATCTTTTCCGATCCGCTGGTAAGCTACGGCTTCGGTTTCCGCTGGGCCTCGCCGATGGGGCCGTTGCGTCTGGAATACGGCATACCGTTGAATCCCCGCGCCAATATCGATAAATCAAGCGGCAGGATTGAATTTTCCCTAGGCAGCTTTTTCTAACCCACATAAAGGAGATCATTACATGAAACGGTCCATTACCACGCTCATCCTCGCCCTTTCCCTAACCATCGCCTCCGCGGCATTCGGCGCCGACGGGGTGAAGCTCGGCTCTGTGGATATCCAGAAAGTCCTGCTTAATTCCGATTCCGGCAAGGAAGCAAAGGAACAGCTCGCCCTCAAGGCAAATAAATATGAAGGGGAGAAAAACAGCAGGGAAGAAGAGCTGAAGAAGCTGAAGGCTGAACTGGAAAAACAGAACGTGCTGTTATCGGAGTCGGCGCGGAGCAACAAGGAAAAGGATTACCAGCAGAAACTCAAGGAGTATCAGCGGTTCCTCAAAGATGCCCAGGATGACCTGCAGGCGAAGAATGACGAACTGACCAACAGGATCATCGGGGAGATAGTCAAGATCATCCAGAACTACGGTCGCAAGAACGGCTATACCATTATTTTCGTTAAAAACGATGGCATGGTCTATCAGGACGACAAGGTCGATCTGACCGATGAAGTGTTGAAGACATTCAACGCCTCGAGAAATAAGTAGTTTAACGTCCGAGGATTCGGATTTTCATCGCTGAACATGGAACGATGACTTGTATGTTAGAATGTTGATCTGTGAACGGTATAGCGACCCGGGGAGAAACGACATGGGAAAGAGCCTGAAGGAATTGGCCGACTATCTCGGCGGTACGGTCATAGGTGATAAAAATGTGCAGATAAACGGTCTTGCCGGTCTGGATGACGCTGGGGAGGGACAGATCACCTTTCTAGCCAATCCGAAGTATGCCGCGAAAGTCGCCTCCACAAGGGCAGCGGCGGTAGTTCTCCCTCCCGGCGCCGATAGGCACGGGAGGAACGCCATCGAGTCAAAAAACCCTTATCTTGCTTTCGCCAAGCTCCTGACCCTCTTTTATGTCAGGCCGTTTAGCGCGAAGGGGGTCATGCCAGGGGTTTTTCTCAGCGAAAAGGTGACTATGGGGGACGAGGTGACGATCTACCCCGGCGCGTATCTGGCAGATGGCGTGAGACTGGGGAACAGGGTGACCATCTTCCCCGGTGTGGTCCTCTATGAAGGGGTGGAGTTGGGTGATGATGTCACCATCCATGCCAATGTCGTCGTGCGTGAGAGGTGCCGCATCGGCAACCGGGCCATCATCCACTGCGGCGCGGTGATCGGGAGCGACGGCTTCGGTTACGCGCCGGACGGCAAAGGATGGTACAAGATCCCCCAGATCGGCATCGTGGTTATCGAAGATGATGTGGAGATAGGCGCGAATACAGCTATTGATCGCGCCGCCCTCGAAGTGACCCTGATCCGGCGCGGGACCAAGATCGACAACCTGGTGCAGATCGCCCACAACTGTGTAATCGGTGAAAACTGCATGATCGTTTCCCAGGTGGGGATTTCCGGCAGCGCTAGGCTCGGTGAGCATGTGACGCTCGGGGGTCAGGTGGGGGTTGCCGGGCACCTGGAGATCGGCGCCAACACCATGGTGGGGGCCAAGTCGGGCGTGCCCGGCAATCTCCCCGGGGACGGTATTTTCAGCGGCATTCCGACCATCCCGCACCGGGAGTGGCTCAGGTCCATGGGTACCTTACCCAAACTCCCCGAAATGCGCAAGACCCTGAGTGCCCTGGAAAAACGTGTGCATGAACTGGAGGAGAAACTTGCCGCAAAATGAAATTATTGTCGGGGCGGACTCATCTGTTCGCCCTTCCGTCAGACGTATGCACCCGGGCAGAGAGATAGCGCTGCCCCGACGATGCGATAAAGGAGGCTGCAATGCTTGACATCAATGAAATCATGCGAATTTTGCCGCACCGTTTCCCGTTTCTACTGGTGGACAGGATTATCGAACATGAACCGGGAAAGAAGATTGTCGGACTGAAGAACGTCACCATCAACGAGCCTTTTTTCCCCGGGCACTTTCCCGGCCATCCGGTTATGCCCGGAGTCCTAATTATCGAAGCCATGGCCCAGGTGGGGGGGATCCTCGCCTACCTGGCATCCAACGACGAGATCAGGAAGAAAGTCTGCTATTTCGTTGCCATCGACAACGCCAAGTTTCGCCGGCCGGTCATACCCGGTGACCAGCTCCGCATCGAGATGGAAGCCGTATCGAATCGCAGGAATATCTGGGTCTTCAACGGCAAGGTCTTTGTTGACGACAAGCTGGCGGCCGAGGCGGAACTGAAGGCGACATTCGCGGATAAGTAGCTGGAAACGGGGGAATAGAGAAGAATTGCCATTGCTTCGCCCCGTCTCCAGTTCTCCATCCAGGTCGTATCGCCGCATCCGCGCTATTATCGGAGTACCCATGATCCATCCGAGCGCCATAATACACCCCAAGGCGCAACTGGACAGCAGTGTCGAGGTAGGTCCCTTTTCGGTGATCGGAGAGCATGTGACCATCGGCCGGGGCACGACGGTCGGCTCCCATACGGTTATCGACGGCTGGACGAGGATTGGCGAAGACAACAGGATATTTCCTCTGGCCTCTGTGGGAGGGGTTCCGCAGGACCTTAAGTATAAGGGTGAAAAAACCTGGCTCATCATCGGCAACAGAAACATTATCCGGGAATTTGCCACCCTGCAGCCGGGAACCGTGACCGGCATTGGCGAGACGGTCATCAGCGACGATAACCTCTTTATGGCCTACTGTCACGTTGCCCATGATTGCGTTATCGGCAACCGGGTGATCATGGCGAACGGATCGACGTTGGCCGGGCATGTTACGGTCGAGGATTACGCGATCCTCGGCGGGCTCTCCGCCATCCACCAGTACGTCCGTATCGGCGAGAGCGCGATGCTTTCCGGTGGGGCGATGGTGGGCCAGGATGTACCCCCTTACACGATTGCCGCCGGCGATCGGGCGAGAGTGCGCGGTCTGAACGTGGTGGGACTCCGCCGCCGCGGTTTTTCCGCGGAGTGCATTGCAACCCTCAAGAAGGCTTGCAGGATATTGATTTTTTCCAAACTGCGCGTTGCCGATGCTTTAGCGCGGATAAGGAGCGAGCTCCCTGCTCAGCCGGAAGTCGTCCATTTCATAGAATTCATTGAAAAAACGGAAAGGGGTATATGTCGCTGACGGAAAAGATCAGGAGTGCAGTGATCGGGGTTGGTTACCTGGGCCACTTCCATGCGGAAAAGTATGCGGAGTTGGCCAAAGCCGATCTGGTTTTCGTGGTGGACCTGGACCGGGAAAGAGCAACGACGGTGGCCGGAAAAGTTGGCGCCAGGCCCTGCACCGATTACCGGGAAATACTTGACCAGGTCGATGCTGTCAGCATAGTGGTTCCAACCCAGGCCCATTATGAGGTGGCAAAAGCTTTTCTCCAAAAGGGGGTGCATGTCCTTTTGGAAAAGCCGATCACAACCACTCTGGCCGAGGCAGATGAGCTTATCCGGATAGCTGCGGCGCAGAAGGTGGTATTCCAGGTGGGACATCTGGAACGTTTCAATCCGGTAGTGGTTGCATTGGACGGCACTATCAAGCAACCCGGTTTTATCGAGTCTATCCGGATAGCCCCTTTTAAGCCGCGGGGGACCGATGTGAATGTCGTACTCGATCTGATGATCCATGATATCGACATTATCCAGAACATTGTCGGGTCCAAGGTAAGCCAGATCAACTCCATCGGCGCGCCGGTCTTCACGGAAGAGGAGGATATCGCCAACGCCCGCATCCAGTTTGCAAACGGCTGTGTCGCCAATGTCACGGCCAGCCGGATCAGTCTGAAAAGCGAGCGTAAGATGCGCATATTCCAGCCTGACGCCTATATCACCGTCGATTTCCAGAACAAGACATTCGCGGTATTCCGCAAGGGTGATGGGGAGATGTTTCCCGGGATTCCCAATATAACAAAGGAAGAAAAAAGTTTCGGCCAGTCCGATGCCCTGAAAAGCGAGATCGAAGCGTTCCTCGACGCCGTTATTACCGGCAGACCCCCGGTAGTCACGGGTGAAGATGGAAGGCAGGCGCTTGAAACGGCGCTGATGATTATCAAGAAACTATAGTCCATGGGACAAATAGGACGTAAAGGACCATAAAGAGAAGAAAAGTTTGATTTGTCAATCTAGTTATGTCGGTATCAATAACTCCTTTGACTCCAATTATAGAGGTGATTTCATATGATTCCCATGGTGGACCTGAAAATACAGTACCTGAAAATCAAGGATGAGATAGATGGCGGGATTCTCGATGCCTTGGAAAAGACCCAGTTCATTCTCGGGCCGAACGTCGCGGCCTTTGAGAAGGAGGTGGCCGCTTACCTCGGTGTGAAGCATGCCGTGGCGGTAGCCTCCGGCACCGATGCGCTCCACCTGGCCCTGCTGGCTGCAAGCATCGGGGCGGGGGACGAAGTAATAACCTCCCCTTTCACCTTTATCGCCACCGCAGAAGCGATCCGCTATGTGGGGGCCACTCCGGTGTTTATTGACATCGACCCCAAGAGCTTCAACATCGATCCGGCCGGAATCGAGGCGGCCGTCACCTCGCAGAGCCGCGCCGTACTTCCGGTCCACCTGTTCGGACAACCGGCTGACATGAAGGCCATCGATGCGGTCTGCAAAAAACATGGACTCCTCCAAATAGAGGATTGTGCCCAGTCGTTCGGTGCGAAGTCCAGCGGGAGGATGACCGGCGCCATTGGTACGCTCGGCTGTTACAGCTTCTTCCCCAGCAAAAATCTGGGCTGTTACGGAGACGGCGGTATGGTAACCACCAACTCTCCTGAACTGGCGGAACAGCTCCGCATCCTTCGCAATCACGGCAGCCAAGTCAGGTATCACCATAAGGTGATCGGTTACAACAGTCGCCTCGACGAGATCCAGGCGGTGGTTCTGCGCGCCAAGCTGAAACGGATAGAGGAGTACAACTACGGGAGGAGACGGGTCGCCCACCTCTATACAGAACTCTTGAAAGATTCACAGGTCACCCCCCCCCATGAGGATGGCAAAGGAACCCATGTCTTCCATCAATACACAATTCTGACCGATTGCCGGGAATCGATCATGGAAGCAATGGCTGCTGCCCGCATCGCGTCGGCCATATATTACCCGATACCGCTCCATCGTCAGGATGTTTTCGCGGCAGATTACCGTGATGTTTCCCTGCCGGTTGCCGAAGAGACCGCTGCCCGCTGCATGTCGCTCCCCATTTTCCCGGAAATGACCGACGAGCAGGTGCGGGAGGTGGTGAGGGTCATAAAGAGCGCTTTAAGGGGCTAGGGATGGAGGCTAGGGGCCGAAGAAAGTTCTTACCCGCCCCCGGGTCCACAATTCCCAGTCCCTGTTATACAGGGGTTTTTATTGAACAATCGAATCATGATCGTCGCCGGTGAGGCTTCCGGCGATTTGCACGGCTCCAACCTGGTCAAAGAGGTCCTCCGCAAAAATCCCGACACGTCGTTTTCAGGGATTGGCGGACCGAAAATGCGGGATGCGGGAGTAACTATCCTGGCCGATGCCTCCGAGATGGCGGTAGTTGGCTTGGTTGAGGTCATCTCCCATGCCGCTGTCATCTACCGCGCCTTTTCTACCCTGAAAAGAATCATCCGGACCGATCCGCCCGATCTCCTCATCCTGATCGACTATCCCGACTTCAACCTGTTTCTGGCGAAAGTTGCCAAAAGGGCAGGGGTCAGGGTCCTTTACTACATAAGTCCGCAGATCTGGGCCTGGCGTGTCGGGAGGGTGAAAAAGATCGCCCGTCTGATCGACCGGATGGCGGTGGTCTTTCCTTTCGAAATCCCCTTTTATGAAAATGAAGGTATCCCGGTTACCTTTGTCGGCCATCCTCTGGTCGACATCGTCCATCCGACCATGGCCCGCTCCGGGGCCCAGACCTGTTTCGGTCTCGATCCGGCGAGAAAGACGGTCGGCCTGTTCCCCGGCAGCCGTAAAGGTGAAATCCGGCACCTTTTCGCGACGATTCTGGAAGCTGCCGCGCTTCTTAAGAAGCACTACCCGGAACTGCAGTTCATCCTCCCCCTTGCTTCCGGCCTGAGCAGAACCGACATTGCTCCATTACTGGAATCTTCCCATCTCGATATCCGGGTTATCGAGGGGAAAGGGTATGACGTGATGCAGGTCTGCGATGCGATCATCACCGTTTCCGGCACCGTGACTCTGGAGGCTGCCCTGATGGAGGTGCCGATGGTCATCATCTACAGGGTCTCGCCGCTTACTTATGCGGTGGGGAAACGCCTCATAAAGGTAGACCATATCGGTATCTGCAATATTGTGGCGGGTGAGCGGGTGGTCCGGGAACTGATCCAGGATGATGCGGAACCGGCCTGGATTGCGGCGGAAATCGGTCGGATTTTGACTGATGACGGCTATGCGGCAGAGATGCGGACAAAGCTAGCCGGTATCAAGGCAAAACTCGGGAGCGGCGGCGGGTCGGCAAGGGTTGCGGGGCTGGTTCTCGATATGGTTGCGGATGGCGGGCAAAAGCGATGAAGACCTTCAAACGCTTGATCAGATACAGCCGCCCCTATCTGTGGCGGATTATGATTGCCGCGCTGGGCTCTTCCGTCGTCGGGGGAATGGACGGACTGTTCGCCTACCTGTCTGGTCCCATAGTGAAACAGCTGTTCGCAACACAGGATTGGTCGCGGCTCAGCTTTGTGCCGATCGGGATCATTGCCATCTTTTCCCTTCGCGGACTGGCGCGCTATGTGAACGACTATTTTATCCGGACCTCCGGGCAACTGGCCATACAGGACATCCGCAACGAGCTATATCGGAATAACATGCGTCTGAGCCTCGGCTACTTCACCCGAAAGCAGACCGGTGCGCTCATGTCGCGGGTACTAAATGACGTCGGTCTCATGCAGGATGGGGTGGCGAACGTTATCACCGGCCTTTTCCGGGACGGGCTGGGCGCCGCTTTTCTCCTTGGCGTGATCTTCTATCTCAACTGGAAGCTCGCGCTTCTTGCTTTTCTCGTCCTTCCCGCATCGCTCTATCCTGCCCAGAAGATCGGCCGCCGGATCAAGAGCGTCGTCCGCCACAGCCAGGAGAAGATCGGCGACCTGGCGAGCATTCTCCAGGAGAGCTATGCAGGCATCAAGGTGATAAAGGCCTTCAACCTGGAAACTAGGGAAATTGAAAAATTCGCCTCCGCCAATCGGGCTTATTACCATTATCTGCGAAAATGGATCAAGTACGAGGGGTTGGCGGTTCCCGTCATGGAGTTTCTCACATCTCTGGGAGTGGCCGTAGTTGTCTGGGCCAGTATCGCCATGATTCGGCACGGGACGTTGACTCCCGCCGCGTTATTCTCCTTTGTTGCCGCCATGATTCTCCTTTATAACCCGGTCAAGAAGCTGAATGCCACCTATAACGCGCTCCAACGGGCACTTGCCGCCGCCGACCGGGTCTTCGAGTCGATGGACGAGACTCGCGAAATCGTTGATTCCCCGGATGCGATGGCACTGGAGAGGGCGCAAGGGGAGGTGGAATTGAGGGGGGTAAAGTTTAGTTATAAGGACGATTATGTCCTGCGAAATATCAGCCTGCGGGCGAGTAAAGGGGAGATTGTCGCCCTGGTCGGCCCTTCCGGTGGCGGGAAGACCACCCTGATTTCGCTTATTCCCAGGTTCTATGACGTCAATGAGGGCGCCGTGCTCATCGACGACAACGATGTGCGCGGCATCAGGCTGGATGATCTCATGCGGCAGATCGCCCTGGTCGATCAGGAAACCATCCTCTTTAACGACACCATCGCCAACAACATCCGTTACGGCAACGGCGGAGCATCCGCCACCCAGGTTGAGGCGGCTGCCCGGGCGGCCTTTGCCCACGACTTCATCATGGATATGGCGGACGGTTACTCGACCAACATCGGCGACCGCGGGGTCAGGCTTTCCGGCGGACAACGGCAGAGGATATGCATTGCCCGGGCGATCCTGAAGGATGCCCCGATCCTTATCCTCGATGAAGCCACCAGCGCCCTTGATACGGAAAGCGAGCAGATGGTCCAGAATGCCCTCAACAACCTGATGGCCAACCGTACAACCTTCGTCATTGCCCACCGCCTTTCGACTATCCTCCATGCCGACCGGATCGTGGTTCTGGAGAACGGGGAGATCGCAGAAACGGGACGCCATGAGGAACTGCTGGCACGGGGAGGGGTTTACAAAAAACTATACGACATGCAGTTCCAGGGTTGACGGATTCGCAGAAAGCATATCCGCGGCAATGCGCTGCTCCTTCCTTCAATGCGGCACAGAGCTGCTCCGCTTCTTTTCGAATACTTGAGAGCACCTTATATCAGGACTTTATTCGCATTCGTCCGCTATCCAGATATTCGTAAGAGTTGATGAAAGAATTGTTGAAAAAACTGAAAAAACGCTTGAGCAGTGGATTCCTGCCAGCACTTATCTATCTCGCTGCCCAGACGCTTTATGTAACCATGCGGATCAGGGTCTTCGGGGGAGAAATCCCCCGACCTTTTCACGACCGGGAGGAAGGTGTCATTGTGGTGTTCTGGCACAACAGGCTCCTCATGGCTCCGTTCGCATACATGGGCAAGGATATGAATGTTCTCATCAGCAGTCACGGCGACGGGGAATTGATCGCCAACGCGATGAAACGGTTCGATTTTCACCCTGTGCGCGGCTCTTCGTCGAAAGGTGGCGTGGAAGCAATGAGAGAGCTGGTGCGGCTGGGGCGCAAAAATTCAGATATGGCAATAACCCCGGATGGTCCACGCGGCCCTGCCGAGGTGGTGAAACAAGGTGTGGCCCACGTAGCCCGGGTGACCGGACGTCCCGTCCTGCCGCTTTCCTTTTCCTCGTCCCGGTTCAGGCGCTTCGACAGCTGGGACCGGTTTCTTCTGCCATACCCGTTTTCCCGAGGTGTATTCGTCTGGGGTGAACCGCTCTATTACCGGAAAGGGGAGGAGTTGGAACTGTTTCGTCGGCGTATAGAACATGCCCTCCGGGACACCACACTCAGGGCCGATGAGCTTGCGGGACAATGATCTACCTGATATACGACATAATGTTGTTTCTGGCAACGCCACTGATTTTCGCCTATTCCATGATTCGTTCCCAACGCAAAGGGAGGCGCCGAAAGGGGACCTCTGAGCGGTTCGGAATATACGATTCCAGGCTGGTAGCCGCTCTTAACGGACAAAAAACTATCTGGGTGCATGCGGTGTCGGTGGGGGAGACGATGGCGGTAAAGCCACTCCTCAAGGCACTTAAGGAAAGCTTCCCCGGAATCAGGATCGTCCTGTCGAACGTCACCGAAACCGGCCGCAGCATTGCCGAAAAGATTTCCGCGGTTGATCACTGCGTCTATTTTCCTTTCGATTACCGTTTTACGGTCAAACGTGCGCTTGCGACGGTGCGGCCTGCCCTACTGGTGATCGTGGAAACCGAAATTTGGCCAAATTTCCTGCGGGTCGCCCGTGATATGGGAATCCCGGCGGTGCTGGTGAACGGCCGCATCTCCGACCGGTCTTTCAGCCGTTATCTCGCCCTGAAATGGTTCTTTCGACCGGTCCTTGCCAATCTTGCGGGCTTCTGTATGCAGACCGCCGAGGACGCCCGCCGGATCATCGCCATCGGTGCAGAACCGATTCGGGTCCATATAACCAGGAACCTCAAATACGATATCCCGGTTATTGCTCCAACTGATGAGAAGAAAAGGGAACTACGCGATATCTGCAAGATTCCCGACGGAATCATGGTAATCACCGCTGGCAGTACCCATGCCGGGGAGGAGGAGACACTCCTTTCCGCATATCGGCAGCTTCTGGCCGAGGGGCGCGAATGTTTCCTTGTGCTGGCGCCGCGTCACCCCGAGCGGGGAGGGGAAGTTGCCGAAATCATGGGGAATTGCGGCATGTCGTTTACTTTCCGCTCTGCGCTCGACAGGCGCGAGGGTCTGTTCAGGCCGGGTGAGGTCCTGATGGTGGATACCGTCGGAGAGTTGATGCGGTTCTATGCCATCTCCGACATGGTCTTCGTCGGCGGCAGCCTTTCTGCAACCGGCGGTCATAATATTCTGGAGCCCGCTTCGCTGGGTGTGCCGGTCCTGTTCGGTCCGCATATGGACAACTTCAGGGAGTCCGCTTCGCTCGTGCTGGCATGCGGCGGCGGTTTTCAAGTAAAAGACGGGGATGAGCTGACCGCAGTGTTGCAACTCCTTCTGGATGACCCTGGAAAACGCCTTTCAACGGGGCAGAACGGGATGAGACTGTTATTGGAAAACAGCGGTGCCACGAGGATGCAGATGGAAGTGATAAGGAAACTGGTGAGGGATGCAGAATGCAAGATGCAGGGTTAGGTGTCACGGTTGAAGTGTGAAGAGTATTTTCGGCAACTGTGGGACGGGAAACTAACCGGCTGCACTGACCGTATCTTCATGGGGCTGCTTGCGCCGTCCTCTCTCGTATATGGGCTGATCCTGCGCTTGCGGGCGCTTGCTTATGCCGCCGGTCTATTGCGCTCTTTTCGTCTGCCGAAGCCGGTTATCGCGGTGGGTAACCTGACTTTGGGCGGAACCGGTAAAACGCCGATGGTAGCTTACCTGGCCCGCTGGTTAATGGAGCGGGGGAAACGGGTCGTGGTTCTTTCCCGGGGGTATGGCGGCTCCATGGAAGGAAAAGTCAGGATTGTCGCCGACGGCTTTACAATACTCCTTTCTCCCGCTGATGCGGGTGACGAACCGTATCTATTAGCCAGTTCGGTGCCGGGGCTTTTGCTTGTCATAGGCGCGGACCGCTATCGGGCCGGGCTTCTGGCTCTGGAGAGGCTT
>Ga0335079_10007608_pt1 | contig 12312 bp, 13 predicted proteins | sample Lox_Sample_33_FD_206719 | JGI IMG/M metagenome (GOLD analysis project Ga0335079, IMG submission 206719) | Soil microbial communities from Loxahatchee National Wildlife Refuge, Florida, United States - Lox_Sample_3.3 | ecosystem: Environmental > Terrestrial > Soil > Wetlands | place: USA... | reverse complement strand
TCAGAAACGACTGTGCCCGCTTCTGAAGAGCGGGCACAGTCTTCGAATTCGACTCGGCGGCCACTTACGCGACCGCCGAGTAAGGCCTATTTCTTCTTGCTGGCTTTCTTCTTGGCCTTCTTCTTTGCCTTCGCCATGTTGGCTCTCCAAGTGTGTGACGGGTTAGTCCGAGGTCCGAGTATATACACGCGAATCTAAATTACAAGCGAGCGCAAGCGAAGTGTGCTAGGCGATGAGCATCGATGATGCATCGATGAGTGCTCCGCGCGTCAGCGAATGACGAGCGTGACGCGCTCGCAGCGCGCTCAAGTCGACGGCGCGCGCGACTCGAGCGAGAGAATGAACTTCCAGTGCGCGCTCTCGACCGGCGTGACCGACAAGCGGTTGCCCGGGCGCAGCAGCACCATCCCGGCAAGCTCCCTGGCCGCATGCGCACGCAGCTCTTCGAGCGCGATGGTGCGCGCGAGGCGTCGCTCGAGCCGCACATCCACCATGAACCAGCGGGGATTCTTGCGGTCGCTGTCCGGATCGTAGTGCTCGTGCCTGCGATCGAAGGCGGTGGGGTCGGGATAGCCCTCTCTCACGACCTCCATGATGGCGACGATGCCCGGCACCTCGGTGCTCGAGTAGTACATGAAGGCCTGATCGCCCTTCTTCATCTGGTCGCGCAGCATGTTGCGCGCCTGGTAGTTACGCACGCCGTCCCAGCCGGTGGTGTGGTGCGGGGCGGCGGCGAGCTGCTCGACGCCGAAGGTGGTCGGCTCGGTCTTCATCAGCCAGTAGTGCATCGGATGAACCCCTCGTCGGTCGCGACCGCGTCCATGAATACGTCGTGCGGCGCCGCGGCGAGACGCTCGACCTGCTGGAATGCGTACCCGAACCCTACCAGCAGCGGCTTGTGCCACACGCGGCGCAGCTGGCGGAAGGCGAAGGCGCGGTCATAGAAGCCGCCCCCGGCGCCGAGGCGCAGCCCGCACCGGTCGAATCCCACCAGCGGCAGGAATACGAGATCGAGCCAGCGCGCGCCGATGGTGGTGAAGCCCGCAGGCTCTCGTATCCCCAGGCGGTTCTCACGCAGCGCGCCGCCGAGCTCGACGAAACGCATGGCGCGCGAGCGCCGCCGGCGGTCGATGCGCGGCAGGTAGAGGTGGCAGCCGCGCGAGCGCGCCAGCGCGATGAGCGGCGCGGAGTCGAGCTCGACGGCCAAGGCGGCGTAGACCGCGATACGCTGTCCGGCGGCCAGATGCAGAGAGCGGTCGGCGTTGAGCGCGGCGCGCTCGGCGGCCGCGGTACGCTCGGCGGCGCTGACGGCGCGGCGCCGCGCGTTGAGCTCGGCCCGCAGTGACCTGCGGGCCGGGCCCGGAGTGGAATCAGGCAGCGCCACCCGCATGTGCCGGTGCGAACCGTTGCTCTCGAACCAGAGCAACAGGTGGGACGAGCTGCGGCAGGTAAGGCTTTCCGCTCAAAAATGCGGACCTGCACAATGCTGCCGCAAGCGCTGAGTCCCGAGGGTGTTTCAATTAGGGTCCGAGGTAACCCGGCCCGCTGTCGAACACCGCAGGCGACGCCGATGAAGAATGTACACCATGCCTGCGGGGTACGCTTGAGACTCGCGTCGCATCACAGATCGAGCTGCTGGCCCTTGCCGAGGGCGCCCTCGACGCGTTCCCGCAGCGCCCGCACGCGCTGGCCGACGCCGCTGTCGACCCTGGCCTCCCGATCACGCAGCTTGAGGAACTCGTGGGCGAGATTGAGCGCCGCCATGACCGCAATACGGTCGAGACCCACGACCTTGCCGCTGTCGCGGATCTCGCGCATGCGGGTATTGAGGAACTCGGCGGCGTCCAGCAGCGCCGAGCGCTCCTCGTAAGCGCACGCCACTACATATTCCTTTTCCATGATGCGCACGCTGACGCGTGCCTGGTCGGGCGGACTCACGCGCCGTGCTCGAGGGTCTTCAGGCGCCCGATCATGGCCTCGACACGCGTGCGCACCTGCTCGTTCTTGTGCATCAGCGAGGCGCGTTCGCCGGCCAGGGACTCGTGGCGCGCCTTGAGAGCGCGGTTCTCTTCCTTCAAATGCTCGAGCATCGCCAGCAGCTCGTCGATGCGTTTCGTGAGTCGGGTGAGCTCGAGATCGAGTTGTGTTTTTGTAGCGTCGCTCATGGCGCAGGACTATAGAGCCGCGCTCTTCGTGCGGTCAATTCGACTCAATTATAATACGTCACCCACATGAATCAGCCGGATTACACCGAGATCGAGCAGCTGCTCTCCGAGCAGCGCTCGCTCACTGACGCCGCCGAGGCGCACGGCACGCTCGCCGGCTGTCTGTGCGCGCTGGCCGACTACAGCTTCCAGGACTGGCTGCGCGAGATCCTCCCCGAGGGACGCGCGGATGCGGCCGCGGCCGACACCCTCTATGGGCTCTATACCGCCACCGCCGCGGCGCTCGAGCAGACCGAGATGGAGTTCGAGCCGCTGCTGCCGAGCGATGCGCAGTCGCTCGAGCTGCGCACGGCCGCGCTCGCCCGCTGGTGCCAGGGATTCCTCTACGGCCTGGGTTCCGGCTCGATACCCGATGCGGGCGGACTGCCCGGGGACGTCGGTGAGATCGTGCGCGACCTCACCGAGATCACCCGCGCGGGCGTCGACGACGGCGAGGGCGAGGAGTCGAACGAGGGTGCCTACGCCGAGCTGGTCGAGTTCGTGCGGGTCGGCGTGCAGCTCCTCTACGAGGAGCTCGCGCCGGTGCGGCACGAGCCGCTTCCCGACTCGGCTCCGTTGCACTGACGACCATGGCGAGAGACGAGTTCGCGCGCCGCCGCCGCCAGCTGATGCGCCTGATGGGGCGCGATTCGATCGCGGTGCTGCCCGCGGCGCCCATAAGGCACCGCAATAACGACGTCGAGTATCCCTACCGGCAGGACAGCGACTTCCAGTACCTCACCGGCTTCGGCGAGCCCGAGTCCGTGGCGGTGCTCGTTCCGGGACGGGAGCAGGCCGAGTACATCCTGTTCGTGCGCGAGCGCGACCCGGCGCGCGAGGCCTGGGACGGGCGGCGTGCGGGACCGAACGGCGCAGCGCGCGACTTCGGTGCCGACGATGCCTTCCCCATCACCGACATGGACGAGATCCTGCCGGGCCTGCTCGAGAACCGCACCCGGGTCTACTACACGATGGGGGTGTACGCGGACTTCGATCAGCGGGTGGTCGGCTGGGTGAACGGCCTGCGCACCCAGGCCAGGAACGGCCGTCATCCGCCGCAGGAATTCGTGGCCCTCGATCACCTGCTGCACGACATGCGCCTCTACAAGTCGCGCGGGGAGCTCGACCTGATGCGCACCGCGGCGCGCATCTCCTCGCGAGCGCACCTGCGCGCGATGCGCTTCTGCCGCCCCGGCGCCACCGAGTACCAGGTCATGGCGGAGCTGCTGCACGAGTTCCATCGCAACAACGCCGACACCGCTTACCACCCGATCGTCGGTGGCGGCGCCAACAGCTGCATCCTCCACTACCGTGACAACGATCAGCCGCTCGCCGACGGCGACCTGCTGCTGGTCGATGCCGGGTGCGAGTTCGAGTGCTACGCCTCGGACATCACCCGCACCTTTCCGGTCAACGGGCGCTTCACGCCCGAGCAGCGCGCGGTCTACGAAGTGGTGCTGGAAGCCAACCGCGCCGCCATCGCGCGCGTGCGTCCGGGCAACCACTGGAACGAGCCGCACGAGGCGGCTGTGCGGGTCGTCACCCAGGGCCTGATGAAGCTCGGGCTCCTCAAGGGGCGCCTCGCCGCGCTGATCAGGAGCGGCGCCTACCGGCGCTACTTCATGCATCGCACCGGGCACTGGCTGGGACTCGACGTGCACGACGTGGGCGACTACAAGGTGGGCGAGGAGTGGCGGGTGCTCGAGCCCGGGATGACGCTCACTATCGAGCCGGGCATCTACCTGCCGGCGGGCGCGCGCGGCGTGCCCCGGCGCTTCCGCAACATCGGCGTTCGCATCGAGGACGACGTGCTGGTCACCAAGCGCGGGGCGGAAGTGCTGAGCGCGCGCGCGCCGAAGGATCCCGAGCAGATCGAGGCCGTGATGGCGCAGGGCTGATGGAAGTCGATGTAGCCATCGTCGGCGGCGGGATGGTGGGCGCGAGCCTGGCCGCGGGACTCATCGGTACGGGCGTGCGGGCGCTGCTCATCGAGACGGTGCCCTTCGGGGCGGGCAGCCAGCCGAGCTTCGATGAGCGCACCACCGCCCTCGGCAACGCGAGCCGCAGGATCTTCGAGGGACTCACCGTGTGGGAGAGGATCGCACCCGAGGCCGCCCCCATCCGCGCCATCCAGGTCTCGGACGCCGGCCGCTTCGGCAGCGCACGCCTCGTCGCCGAAGAGCAGGGGATCGACGCCTTCGGTTACGTCGTACCCAACCGGCGGATCGGAGCGGCGCTCTGGAGCCGGCTCGGCGAAGCCGCGGAGCTCACGCTGCGCGTCCCCGGGCAGGTCGAGGACGTCGCGATCGATGCCACCGGCGTACGCCTCAATGTCTTAAGCAGCGGCCGGCGCGAGGCGGCGACGGCACGCCTGGTGGTCGCGGCCGACGGCGCACATTCGCAGATCCGCAGCGCCGCCGGTATCGAGGCTGCGGTCGAGGACTATGAGCAGGTGGCGGTGGTCGCCAACGTGGCGTGCGACACGGCGCACGGCGGCATTGCCTACGAGCGCTTCACGCCGGCAGGTCCGCTCGCGCTGTTGCCGCTCGCTGACGGAACGCGGAGTGTCGTCTGGGCCTGCCACCGTGACGACGCGCCGAGAGTTCTGGCGCTCGATGACGCCGCCTGGCTGGCGGAGCTGCAGTCGCGTTTCGGCTGGCGCGCCGGGCGCTTCATGCGGGCCGGGCGCCGCGCCTCTTACCCCCTGAAGCTCACACGCGCGGCCTCCCCGATGGCGACCCGCACCGTCCTCATCGGCAACGCCGCGCAGGCGCTGCATCCGGTCGCCGGCCAGGGCTTCAACCTCGGGCTGCGCGATGCCGCGATGCTGGCGGAAGTGATTGCGGAGAGCGCGGGCGACGCCGGCGCGCCGGCGCTGCTCGAGCAGTTCGCCGCCTGGCGCGCCCGCGACCGCAGCGGCGTCATTCGCTTCACCGACGGACTGGTGCGGCTCTTCGGCGATGAGCGATTCGGGGTCGGGCTGCTGCGCAACCTCGGACTGCTGCTCTTCGATGTCAGCCCGCCCGCCAAGAGCGCGCTCGCGCGTGTGAGCCTCGGGTTCGGCGGTCCGACGCCGCGCCTGGCGCGCGGGCTCCCGGTACGCCATGCGTGAGTTCGACGTCGCCATCGTGGGCGGCGGGCCGGTGGGAGCCTGTGCCGCGGCGCTGCTCGCCCGCGCAGCTGGATCGGGCGCTGCACAGTTGCGGGTGGTGCTGGTCGAGCCGCACGTCCCGCCGCCTCCGGCCGAAGGCGCGCCGCCCGACGCCCGCGTAGTGGCGATCTCGCGCGCCAGCGAGGCATTGCTGCGGAGCGCCGGCGCGTGGCCGGGCGTCGCGGGTACCCGGGCGTGCGCCTACGAGCGCATGCGTATCTGGCACGAGAGTGTGGGCCCCGAGAGCGAGGGCGTCCTGATCTTCGACGCCGCGGACGTCGGCGAGCCGAACCTCGGGTACATCGTGGAGAGCCGGCTGCTGCAGACCGCGCTGATCGCGGCCTTCACGGCGGCCGGCGGGCAGCTCGAGCCGGCACAGTTCTCCGCCCTCGCGATCGAAGCCGACGGAGTGCGCATCACGACCAGCCGCGGGAAGCTCGGCGCACGGCTCGTGGTCGGGGCCGACGGTGCGCGGTCCGCCGTGCGCGCGGCCACTGGCCTCACGGCCGAGGTGAGCGGCTACCACCAGACGGCGATCATCGCCACGGTGGCCACCGCGCGGCCGCACGGTCTGACCGCGTGGCAGCGCTTCATGAGGAACGGCACGCTCGCCTTCCTGCCGCTCTTCGACGGCACGAGCTCGATCGTCTGGTCGGCCGACGAGCCTCTGGCGGCCGAGCTGGCAGGCGCGAGCGCCGCGGCCTTCGCGCACGAGCTCGATCGTGCCTCCGACCTCGCGCTCGGCGCGACGCGCCTGGTGGGCGAGCGGGCGACCTTTCCACTGAGGCGCCTGACTGCACCCCGTTACATCGCCGAGCGCGTCGCCCTCATCGGCGACGCCGCACACGTGGTGCATCCGCTCGCCGGCCAGGGCGTGAACCTCGGGCTGCTAGACGCCGGGGCGCTGTCGCAGGAGGTGGTCGGCGCCCTGGCGCGGCGCGAGGACCCGGGATCGCTCGGCGTGCTGCGCGCCTATGAGCGCTGGCGCAAGAGCGAGATCGCCGTCATGGCTGCGTCCATCGATACCTTCGACCGCCTGCTCGCCCACGGCACCGGACCCATCGCCCGCCTGGCGCAGCGCGGGCTCGGATGGGTGAACCGCAGCCAGGAGCTGCGGCGCTTCTTCATTCGCCGGGCGCTCGGGGTCAGCGGGGAGCTGCCGGAGGCGGCACGGCGCGTATCGTGAGCGGCTCGCGTGAGCGCGCGGCGCGCCGATCAGGACAGCGGTATGAGATCCACCTTCGCCGCGCACACGAAGTCGTTCTCCGAGAGCCCCTTCACGGCGTGCGTCGTGAACTTCACGCGGCAGTAGTTGTAGCCGACCTCGAGGTCCGGGTGGTGATCCTCGATGTTGGCGATGTGCGCGAGCGCGTTGACGAAGCTCATCGTGCGGTAGAAGTCGCGGAAGGCGAAATTGCGCCGGATGGCGCGCGCCTCATCGGTCAGCACCCAGTCCTTCGAGATCTGGGTCAATAACGCCGCCGCCTGCTCCGGCGTGAGCGGCGGTATGCCCCCCTCGCAGGGCTTGCACTTGCGCGCAGCCAGCGCGTCGCTCATGTGCCGCCCCCGCCCGCAGGCGCTGCCAGGCGCGCGTAGCGCCGTGCGACGTAGCGCTCGACGATGTCCTGAAACTCCTCGGCGATGCGCTCGCCCTTGAGCGTTACCGTCTTCTCGCCGTCCTCGTACACCGGCGCCACGGGCCGTTCGCCGGTGCCGGGCAGGCTGATGCCGAGGTTGGCGTGCTTGCTCTCGCCCGGGCCGTTGACGACGCAGCCCATGACCGCCACCGTCATCTCCTCGACCCCCGCATACTCGCGCCGCCACTGCGGCATGCGCGCGCGGATGTGACTCTGGATCTTGAGCGCGAGCTCCTGGAAGAAGGTGCTGGTGGTGCGGCCGCAGCCGGGGCAGGCGATCACCAGCGGCGTGAAGGCGCGCAGCCCCATGGTCTGCAGGATCTCCTGCGCGACGACCACCTCCTGGGTGCGGTCGCCGCCCGGCTCGGGGGTAAGCGACACCCGGATGGTGTCGCCGATGCCCTCCTGCAGCAGCACCGACATGCCGGCGGTCGAGGCGACGATGCCCTTCGAGCCCATGCCGGCCTCGGTGAGCCCGAGGTGCAGCGGGTAGTCGCAGCGCGCGGCGAGGTCGCGGTAGATGGCGATGAGATCCTGCACTCCGCTCACCTTGGCCGAGAGGATGATGCGGTCGTGCGGCAGCCCCAGCTCCTCGGCGCGCTGCGCGGAACCTAAGGCCGAGAGCGCCACCGCGTTACGCATGACTGCCTGCGCGTCGAGCGGCTGAGGCAGCGCCGAGTTCTCGTCCATGAGGCGCGTCAGCAGGTCCGAGTCGAGGCTCCCCCAGTTGACGCCGATGCGCACCGGCTTGCCGTAGCGGCAGGCGATCTCGATCATCTCGGCGAACTGCGGGTCGCGCTTCGATCCCCGGCCGACGTTGCCCGGATTGATGCGGTACTTCGCGAGCGCCGCGGCGCACTCGGGATGCTCGCGCAGCAGCTTGTGTCCGTTGAAGTGAAAGTCACCGATGAGCGGAACCGCGACCCCCGCGTGGTCGAGCCAGGCGCGGATGGGCGCCACGGCGGCCGCCGCCTCGCTCGTGTTGACCGTGACGCGCACCAGCTCCGAGCCGGCGCGCGCCAGCGCCTGCACCTGCCGCGCCGTGCCCTCGACGTCGGCGGTGTCCGTATTGGTCATCGACTGGACGACGATCGGGGCACGGCCCCCGACGCGAACCGGCCCTATCGATACCTCAACTGTGGAGCGGCGGGGGAGGCTCATGCGGGGCGGATTCTACCGTTGCGGCGCGGGAGACAGTATCATCCCAAGGCTCGAAACGGTCTGTCCGGAGAGAGTCCGGCGCTTAAGCCGGAACGCCGAAGGCGCAAATTCCGCCCGGAAACGCTCAGGCACAAGAACGGCAGACGGCGGAGGCGGTCATCCGCTTTCGCGGGGCTTCTGGAGAGCGGTGGATCGTAAGGCATCCACCCACCGAAGGGGAGCGGCACCTCTGAACGGGTGCCTGATCTCTCAGGTCACAGGGACAGAAGGGCGGCAGGCGCTTCGCGTGCGGGGCGTGTGCCGGCATCTTTGTCCGCTGGAGGACCTCAAGTGGGACGCAAGACCCCGTTGTTCGCGCTGCACCAGGAGCTCGGTGCCCGCATCGTCGATTTCGGCGGTTGGGACATGCCGGTGCAGTACAGCTCCCAGATCGGTGAGCACCACGCGGTGCGCCGTGCCGCCGGAGTCTTCGACGTCTCGCACATGTGCGTCGTCGACCTCAAAGGACCGCGCGTGCGCGCTTTCCTCGCGCAGCTGCTCGCCAACGACGTCGCCAGGCTCAAGAACGCCGGCAAGGCGCTGTACTCCTGCATGCTGAACGAGCGCGGCGGCGTCATCGACGATCTGATCGTCTATTTCCTCACCGAGAGCTGGTTCCGCGCGGTGGTGAACGCCGGCACCCGCGACAAGGATCTCGCCTGGATCCGCCGCCACGCCGCCGCCTTCGGCGTCGAGGTCACCGAGCGCACCGATCTCGCCATGCTCGCGATCCAGGGGCCGGAAGGCCGCGCCAGGACGGCGGAGCTGCTCGCCCCCGGCGATCGCGACGCGGCGTTCGCCCTCGGCGTGTTCGTCGGGCGCGAGCTGGGGCCCTGGTTCGTCGCGCGCACCGGGTATACGGGCGAGGACGGCTTCGAGATCATGATGCCCGCCGCGGATGCGGCGCCGGCATGGCGGCGCCTCAACTCCCTCGGGGTCGCCTCCTGCGGCCTGGGGGCGCGCGACACGCTGCGCCTCGAGGCCGGCATGAACCTCTACGGCAACGACATGGACGAGAGCACCGATCCCCTCCAATCGGGCCTCGCCTGGACCGTGGCGCTCGAGCCGCCGACGCGCGCCTTCGTGGGGCGCGAGGCGCTCGAGGCGATCCGCGCGAGCGGACCGCACGCCAAGCTCGTCGGCCTGCTGCTCGAAGACCGCGGCGTACTGCGTAGCCACCAGAAAGTCCTCGTGCCCGGCGTAGGCGAGGGCGAGATCACCAGCGGCACCTTCTCCCCGACGCTCGAGCGCTCGATCGCCTTTGCCCGCGTGCCCGCGGCGACCGCCGGACGGGTGCAGGTGGATATCCGCGGCAAGCTGCTGAATGCGAAAGTGGTGAAGCCGCCGTTCGTGCGTTTTGGCAAATCCCTGGTCACTTAAAGGGCCTGATTCATGAGCAACGTTCCCGCGGATCTCAAGTACACCAAGTCCCACGAATGGGTGCGCACCCTCGCCGACGGCACGGTGGAGATCGGCATCACCGATCACGCGCAGCATGCGCTCGGCGACCTGGTGTTCGTCGAAGTGCCCGAAGCCGGACGCACGGTCAAACAGGGCGAGTCGTGCGCGGTGGTCGAGTCGGTGAAGGCCGCCTCCGACGTCTATGCCCCGCTCGCGGGCAAGATCACCGCCGGCAATCCCGCGCTCGCGGATACGCCGGAAACGGTCAACTCCGACCCCTACGGGGTGGGCTGGCTGATGCGGGTGCGGCCGGATGCCGGCGCGGTGGCGGCGGCGGAACTCATGTCGGCGGCGGACTATCAGAAAGTCCTGGCAGCGGAGGGCGGCTGATGGCCTTCATTCCCCACACCGACGCCGACGTCGCGGCGATGCTGGCAGCGATCGGCGCTGCAAGCGTCGAGGATCTGTTCAATGAGATTCCGGGGAAACTGCGGGTGAGCTCGCTCGCCGGAGTCCCCGAGGAGCTCAACGAGATGCAGATCGGCCGGCTGATGAGCGAGCGCGCCGCGCAGGACGGCACACCCTTGAGCTTCCTCGGCGCCGGCGCCTACGAGCACCACATCCCGGCGGCCGTGTGGGCCATCACCACGCGCGGCGAGTTCTACAGCGCCTACACGCCCTACCAGGCGGAAGCCAGCCAGGGCACGCTGCAGATGACCTACGAGTTCCAGACCATGATTGCGCGCCTCACCGGCATGGAGGTCGCCAACGCCTCGATGTACGACGGCGCTTCGGCGACCGCGGAGGCCGCGCTCATGGCGGTGCGCGTCAACCGCAAGTCGAAGTCCGCGCGCATCCTCGTGCCCACCACGCTCCACCCGCACTACCGGCGGGTGGCGGTCGCGATGGCGAGCAATCAGGGGCTCAGGTTCGAGGAGCTGCCCTATTGCACCGTCGAGGGCGTGATGCTGCCGGCCTCGCTCGCGAAGTACGACAGCGAGGACCTGACCGCGCTCGTCATCCAGCAGCCGAATTTCTTCGGCCGTCTGGAAGACGTCGATGCGCTCACCGACTGGGCGCACGCGCGCAACATCCTCGTCATCGCAGTGGTCAACCCGACCTCGCTGGCGCTCCTGAAGCCCCCGGGCGAGTGGGGCAGCCGCGGCGCCGACATCGCCGTCGGCGAAGGCCAGCCGCTCGGCGTGCCGCTGTCATCGGGCGGCCCCTATTTCGGCTTCATGACGACGCGCATGGATTACGTGCGGCAGATGCCCGGCCGCATCGTCGGCCGCACCCTCGATGTCGCAGGGCAGGAGGGCTTCACGCTCACGCTCCAGGCGCGCGAGCAGCACATCCGCCGCGCCAAGGCGACTTCCAACATCTGCACCAACCAGGGCTTACTTGTGACGGCGGCGACGATCTACCTCTCGCTCATGGGGCCGCAGGGACTCGAGCGTACCGCGGCCGCCTCCCATGCCCGCTCCCGTGAGCTCATCAGTGCGCTCACGCGAACCCCCGGCGTGCGCCTCGCCTTCAGCGGACCGTGCTTCCACGAGGCGGTGCTGCTGCTCGATCGGCCGGTGGCGCCGGTGCTCAGGGCGCTCGCCGCCCGCGGCATTCTCGGCGGGCTCGACCTCGCGCCCTACTACCCGGAGCTGGGGCCCGCGCTGCTCGTGTGCGCGACCGAGACCAAGACCGCGGCCGACATCGAGCGCTACCGCGCTTCGCTCAGCGAGGCGATGCAGGCCGCCGTGCGTGCCGCCTGAGTAAGGACTCACCCGATGCCCACCCGTGAAAAAGTGATTTTCGAGTACTCGCACGCCGGACGCGGCGCGAGCGATCAGTGGCCGCAGGACGTGGGTCCCGCGCCGCTCGCCGACCTCCCGGCGAAGCTCAGGCGCGGCAAGGCGCCGGCGCTCCCGGAAGTCGGCGAGCTCGAGGCCGTGCGGCACTTCACCCGCCTGTCGCAGCTCAATTTCTCCATCGACACGCACTTCTATCCGCTCGGCTCGTGCACGATGAAATACAACCCCAAGGCGTGCAACCAGTACGCGATGCTGCCGCCGTTCCTCGCGCGCCACCCGCTCGCGCCGGAGTCGCACGGCCAGGGGTTCCTCGCCTGCATGTACGAGCTGCAGGAGATGCTGAAGGAAGTCACCGGCATGCAGGGCGTGGCACTCTCGCCCATGGCGGGCGCGCACGGGGAGTTCGCCGGCGTCGCCATGATCCGCGCCTATCACCGCGCGCGCGGGGACCTCAAGCGCAACGAGATCATCGTTCCCGAGGCCGCGCACGGCACCAATCCGGCGACCGCGACCATGTGCGGCTGTGTGGTACGCGAGGTCCCGGTGAACTCATCCGGGGACGTCGATCTCGAGGCGCTCAAGGCAGCGGTCGGCCCCAACACCGCGGGCATCATGCTCACCAACCCCTCGACGCTCGGGGTGTTCGAGCGCGGCATCGAGGAGGTGGCGCGCGTGGTGCACGAGGCCGGCGGGCTGCTCTATTACGACGGCGCGAATCTCAATGCGATCCTCGGCAAGGTACGCCCCGGGGACATGGGCTTCGACGTCATGCACATGAACCTGCACAAGACCTTCTCCACCCCGCACGGCGGCGGCGGGCCGGGCGCGGGCGCGGTGGGGGTCGCCGCGCGCCTGCTGCCATTCCTGCCGATTCCGATCGTCGCCAGGGAGGGGGAGCGCTACCGCTGGCTGGC
>Ga0335079_10007607_pt1 | contig 12314 bp, 9 predicted proteins | sample Lox_Sample_33_FD_206719 | JGI IMG/M metagenome (GOLD analysis project Ga0335079, IMG submission 206719) | Soil microbial communities from Loxahatchee National Wildlife Refuge, Florida, United States - Lox_Sample_3.3 | ecosystem: Environmental > Terrestrial > Soil > Wetlands | place: USA: Florida... | reverse complement strand
GAGAAATATTTCAGTGCGATTCCATCATCCAAACTGCCGCCCAAGCCGGACCTGGCGGAACCAACGCAGGACTCCGAGAAGCGTTTTACCAAGACCGATAAGCTGGCCGAGAAACCGGCGCTGGCCTTCGCCTATCACATGCCTCCGCGGCTCACGCCGGAGCATTACGCCATGGTGCTGATCGATCAGATTCTGCTCCAGGGCGACGACAGCCTGCTCACCCAGGAACTGGTGAAGAAGCGGGGATTCACCGACTCGGTGGATGGCGGAATCAACCTGCTTGGCAATCAGTTCAACTATAACGGGCCAATGTTGTGGATGGCGAACCTCATTCACGACGCGAGCGTGAAGCCGGACCAGATTTTGGCGGCGGCCGATACGGTGATCGACGGTTTGCGAGAAAAGCCGGTGACCAGCGAGCAGATCGGCCGGGCGCTGGTAAAGCTGCGGGCGCAGTTTTACAAGGACCTTACGCAGTTTGGCGGCTTGGGCAGAGCCGACCTGATGGCCAGTTTTTCGCTGTTCGACGACAATCCGGCGCTGATCAACAACCTGGAGCATGATCTGCGTCAGGTATCGCCAGAACTGATCGAGAAAACGGCCAAGGAGTATCTGCGTCCCACCAACCGTACCGTGCTGCTGTTGGAGGCGGGGGCCGCATCGAAGACACAAGCCGCAGGAGGCGCGCGATGAGGACCTGGACGCTGGCGATGATTCTGGTGGCATCCTGCCTTGCCGCGGAGGAAAGGGAAGCGCCCCCGCCGGCAGGGGCTCCGAAGCCGTTTGTACTGCCGCAGAGCAGCACCTTCACGCTTAAGAACGGAATGAAAGTTACACTGGCGCAGTACGGCTCCGTGCCGATGGCTGCGGTGAGCGCGCGGGTGGCCTTCGGCCACGCTTGCGAGGGAGCGGATCAAGTCTGGCTCTCGACCCTGCTGGCGGAACTCATGAAAGAAGGCACGTCCTCCCTGACGGCGGAGCAGGTGGCAAACGAGGCGGCCCGCATGGGCGGCCAACTGGAAGTGACCGCAGGAACCGATGAGTCGGTCGCAGCCATCGAAGTGCTCAGCGAGTTTGCGGCCGATGCGGTGAAGCTGGTGGCCGATGTGGTGGCACATCCCAAGCTACCCGAGAGCGAGATGGAACGCGTGCGCGCCAACAATCTGCGCCAGCTGGCCGTGCAGCTTTCCACGCCGCAATCTCAGGCCGACCGGGCGTTCGCTGCCGCTTTATACCCGGACCATCCCTACGGAAGACTGTTTCCTTCGGAAAGCCAGTTGAAGAGTTACAAGTTGGAGGACGTTCGCAAGTTTTACGCAGACAATGTCGGCGCACAACGGACGCACCTCTACGTCGTGGGCCTCTTCGATCCAGCGGTAAGAAAAACCATCGAAGCCGCCTTCGAAGGCTGGGAACCCGGGCCCGTCGTGAAACGGACTCCACCCAATCCGGTAGCCCGCAAGAAGCTGGTGCTGGTCGACCGGCCGGGAGCCGTGCAATCGACGCTTCGCCTCGGATTGCCCATCAATGTCAGCCCGGCCCATCCGGATTACATTCCTTTGTCCGTGACGAACTCTCTTCTGGGTGGCGCTTACACCTCACGCATTACGAACAATATACGCGAGCAAAAGGGCTACACTTATTCCCCCTTCAGCCAGGTGGTGACGCATTACCGTACGGCGGCGTGGCAGGAATCGGCCGACGTCACCACAAAATTCACGGGGGATTCGATCCGCGAGATTCAGCTCGAGGTCAACCGGTTGAGGAAAGAGCCGCCGGATGGCAAGGAACTCAAGGGCATTCAGAATTACCTGGGAGGCATCTTCGTCCTCCGGAATTCTTCCAACCAAGGAATTATCGGGCAGCTCGGTTTCGTCGATCTACACGGACTGACGGATGATTATCTCAAGACCTACGTGCAAAGAGTCAACGCCGTGTCGCGGGAAGACTTGCAGCGCATCACCGAAACCTATCTGGACCCGGGCAAGATGACGCTGGTAGTGGTCGGCGATAAGGCCAAGGTCGAGGATTCGCTGAAAGCGTTCTAGCGTCCAATAACGCGGAGAGGGCCGTAGCCACAAGCGCCGCCAAAAACGGTAGAGTAATTACCAACACTGCCGGCCCGAGTCTGTGGCCGCACTACCAGGAGGTTTCGTAAATGCCGGAGAAAAAGATCATTGCGGTTGTCGGCGCCACCGGAGCGCAAGGCGGCGGGTTGGTGCGCGCCATTTTGAAGGACCCAAGCGGCAACTTCCGCGCACGCGCCATAACCAGAGACGTCCAATCTGACCGGGCCAAGGAGCTGGCAGGCCTGGGCGCCGAGGTGGTCGCAGCCGATGTCGACGACGAAGGCAGCCTGAGGCGGGCGTTCTCAGGCGCCCATGCCGCGTACTGCGTGACTTTCTACTGGGCGCATCTTTCACCAGAAAAGGAGTTGGCCGAGGCCGGCGCTATGGCCAGGGCGGCGAAAGCTGCCGGCATCGATCACGTGATCTGGTCCACACTGGAAGACACACGCCTATGGGTGCCGCTCAGCGATAACCGCATGCCCACCCTGATGGGCAAGTACAAGGTTCCGCATTTCGACGCCAAAGGCGAGGCCAACAAGTTATTCACTGAAGCTGGTCTGCCCGTGACTTTCCTGCTGACCTCGTTTTATTGGGACAACTTCATCTACTTCGGCATGGGGCCGCAGAAGGTGCCGGACGGGGGGCTGGCAATCACATTTCCCATGGGGGATAAGAAATTGCCGGGCATCGCGGCGGAGGACATCGGCGGGTGTGCGTACGGCATTTTCCAAAAAGGAAGAGAGTTCCTTGGACGGACTGTCGGCATTGCCGGGGAGCACCTGACGGGTGCGGATATGGCGACGGCTTTCAGCAAGGCTCTGGGCCGCGAGGTCCGCTACAACGACGTGCCTCCAGATGTGTACCGCAGCTTTGGCTTCCCGGGTGCGGATGATCTCGGTAACATGTTCCAGTTCAAGCGGGACTTTCAGGAAGTCTTCTGCGGACCGCGCGACATCGGGTTTTCGCGCGCGCTGAATCCCTCTTTGCAGACGTTCGATGTGTGGCTCGCCAGGAACAAGGGCCGCATTCCGCTACCGCAGGCGACCGGCGCGTAGCCGGCGGTCCACATCACTTGCCGGGGCGGCGCATGAATGCTCCAAGCTCTTCGTATTGATCCGTGGCGACCAGGTTCACCCCGGCCTCGATCGCCGCTCGCCATCGTGCCTCCACTGCCGGGCGGGATCCGAAATTGTAGCCGTTGTCCCACCCGCGATTCTCCGCCGGCGTAAAACCATCCAGAGTATAAAAGCGAATCCAGTAACCGAGCTGGTGGGCATGATTCACCAGAGCGCGAAGACGCTCGCCATCGGCCGGCGTCCACTCACCCGCCTTGTTTTGCCCGCCTTCTTCGACTTCGAACCAGGAATTATTCCACCAGCGCCGGTAGTTGGTGGGCCGCTCGGTCAGCAGCCGCTCCGGCGCCAGCGTCGCCGCCAGTTGAATCCTCCGCTGCCTGGACTTCGCGCGAATGCGGGCCGTGTGCGCCGAGCCAAATACGCGCAGCCGGGCGCCCGGGGGAATGTCGCGGAAGAAAACCCGCTCCTGCGCGTCCGCGTCTTCGGTGAGCACCAGCAGGGGTTTGGGATCGAATGGAGCGAGTTGATGCGGGTCGGCCGTCTGCGGCGCCGTCGTGATCCAGGATTGGTATTCGCCCAACAGATCCCAGACGGCGCGCAGCAATTTCTTGTCCAGCGACTTGAAATCAAAGTGCAGGATGATCAGCGGCCACCGCGCGCGATCGTTTTCGGCAAGCGCCTTTTCGATAATCGGCCGCACCCGTTCGAAGAAGTGATCCCGAAGCGAAGGTTCGCCGCCCTTGGTCTTCGCCGAGTGCGACACAAGCGGCGCGCGCCTGCCCGTTCTGCGGTCCACGCCCCAGGCGATGTCTTGCTCGATGGCAACAGGGAATCCGGTTTTGAGGGCGCGATCGATGCGATCCGCATACTGGCCTTCGTAGGGATAGCAGTTGTGCGCGTCGGGAACCGGGCGGTTGTGATTCAGGAAATCGAGCGGCGCCGGCTGCGCGCACAGGGTGACCGCGGCGAAAAAACAGAGAAGCGAACTAATTTCCCGGAAATGCTTCCGATGCCGCCACGCGGACCGCTGGTGTTTCCGCCACTCGCCGCGTGAGGTCCAGGACGCGAAGAAGGATTTCGTTGACGCGAGCCATCGTAGCGCCGGTCTCGTCACTTTCGAGTGCCGCATTCGTCGCGCCCGTGCCATTGTACTGCATCCCAGCGCCTGCGCCGTTGATGTTCAGAGCGTGTTCGCAAGCCACAATGCTCTGTTGGATTTCTGCCAGCGTGTCCGCGGATGACGAAACCGGCTTCGATTCCACGAATACCCGGGATTCGAACGACGGGCTGTAGGAGCCCGTCTTTAATCGGATCACCAGCGCATCGTGCTGGCCCTCGGCCGCGTAGTATTCCTCGAGCTTGGCTCGCAGACGCCGGGCCTGCACTCGTACGATCGGATCGATGCCGGGATTGAAAAGCTCGCCCCGCTGGAAAACCACCGTGCCGATCAGAGACTCCTTTACCGCCTCCGCGTTGCCATGCAGGGTCTCTTCCACCACAAATCGCAAGAACCGGCACAGTTGCTTGGAGCGGGCGAAGACGTTGCTCGCAACTATCTTGTTCAACTGCCGTTCCACCATTTGCGTCGAGACGGGTGACCCGTTCATGTCCCGAAGAAAACCGGGGAACGCGGCCACGCCTGCTTGCGCTGGCTGATCCAAGATCGCGCTTTCCGTTCGTGGGACCATTTTTTGAGTCAGGCGCCGCGCACCAGGTCCTTCAACGGGGACTGGAAAACTCCCCGGACATCCCGCGATTCCGGCACCACGAACTTGGCGAAGATGCGGTCCCATTTCGCGTTGTCCCGGCACATGGCGCAAGCGCCGCAGCGGCAGCGCGGGTATGGAGCCAGCGGATCGCGGTGTGCCATCTTCTTCGGCCTTCCGATGCCCTTCTTCGGAAGATTCGCTACCTGGTTCGCAACGCTGGGTACTTGTATTTCCAGATTCACTGAAGCAACTCCTTATCCCTGGTGGCGCCGATTCGCCTTTCGGCCCGTGTGCAGAAAGGAAATCTTGTCGTGCGGCGAGAACACGGCTTCCCGGTCCGGTTCGGCAACAAAAAGCGGCCGGATCTTCCACCTTTCATAAGACTGAGCGGAGCCGTGAACCCGCATCGCCTCCACGCGGTACAGCAGTTCCACGGGAACTCCGTTATGAAAGATTTGCATCCCGACTTTTAAATCAAGCATGGGCGCCTCTCCGTGCCGGACTTTTAACGCTCACCACTAGAGAATGGCATGACGTTAAAAGAGCAACAATCGGAGTACATCTGAGGTTGTTGTAGAACTGGGGATAGGAAGGGGGTCCAGCTTTGTCTGACTGCGGATAACGTTCTTAGGAATCACTCTTTTGGCTACTGTCCCATGGGAGGAGGCGGTGTATATCGATGGGAAGGGCTGCGGCGTTTTGCGCTCCGCCGAATCCCTTATCCACCACGATTTGACGCAATAAAGTGGGAATTTTGTCAAAATCTGAGCATTTATTTAGAAAATGGTCGGCGCCCGCCCCCAGGCACTTGGCCCGGATCCAGCGCCCTTCGTAGGACGTCAGAATGATCGCGATCACTCCCGGCAAGGTGCGCTTGATGCGTTTGAGTACGTCGAGGCCCGTTCCTTCCGCCAGGGAAATATCCAACACCGCGACGTCCGCCTCCAGGGTTTCAATCAGTTCGATCGCCTGCGAAGCCCGTTCGGCATTTCCCACGATTTGCACGTGAGAAACGGGCTGGATCAGGGTTTTCAAGGCCTTCAATATGCTGGGCGAGTCCTCCGCGATGAAGACCTTCAGGGAAGTCACAGGACGAGTGTAAACTGCCGGTGCGAAAGTCAAAATCGGCCATCCGCGCCTCTGAGAGTAAGAACGTGGTCCCACGAGCTGTGAGAGTATGTCCTACGCCGGTGTCCCGCGCGCGAGGGCTATCGGCAAGATAAACTTCTGGCGGCCAGAAGCCGATGATTTTAGAGGGGCTTCGCCGGTTGGCGCGGCCACTCTACGGGCCACCCACCCATGGCTGCCACCAACGATCCAACCTTGTCGCATCTCCAGCAACCCGCGTCTTTGCCGGGAGATGGCGACATCCGGCAGCCTGTTGGCGCGCCTCATCCCCTGATGGGGAATCTGTCCACGCTGGCGACCGCGGTCGACCAGGTTGGGGAAGCCATCCTCATTACCGATACCGAAGGCAGGATCCAATACGCCAACCCCGCCTTCACCCGGATGACCGGCTACAGCGCTGAGGAGGCCATCGGCCAGAATCCGCGCATCCTGAAGTCCGACCTTCAGGACCCTGCCTACTACGCGGACCTGTGGAACACCATCGCGAGTGGGAAAAGGTGGCACGGCGACCTCATCAACCGCCGCAAGGATGGCAGCCACTACATCGAGGAAATGAGCATCACGCCGGTGCGCGACGTCGCCGGCGCCATTACCCACTACATCGCGGTGAAGCAGGATGTGACCGAGATTCGCGCCGCCCAAACCGAGCGGGCGCTATTGGCATCGATCGTGGATTCCTCCGAAGATGCCATCATCGGCACGGCGATGGACGGAACCATCGTGAGCTGGAATCAGGGAGCCGAGCTGCTCTACGGATACGCCGCCGCCGAAGCCATCGGACGAAGCATTTCCTTCCTCATCCCGCCCGACCGGCCCGGTGAGGTGCCGCGGATTCTCGAAAGAATTCGGCGCGGAGAGAGAGTTTCCCATCTGGAGACCCTGCGTGTGAAGAAAGGGGGGATGCGGCTCCACGTCTCCATTACGGTCTCTCCGCTCCGCAATGCCGCCGGCGAGATCACCGGAACGTCCGCGATTTCCCGCGACATCACCGCCCGCAAGCAGGCAGAGGAAGCGCTTCGCGCCTCCGAGGAACGCTATCGTGCGCTGTTCGAGCACAACCTCATGGGGATCTGCCGCAGCGGCGTGGATGGTCGCATCCTTGAAAGTAACCAGGCGTTCGCCCGCCTTCTCGGTTTCGAATCGCCAGAGCAACTCCGCGGCCGCTGCAGCACAGAATTTTACAGTTCGGGGGCGGATCGCACCGCCTTCCTGCAACGGCTCGAAGAGGAGACCTGCGTCACCGGCGCCGAGTGGAGGCTGCGGCGGCGGGACGGAAGCCTGGCTTGGGCCATCGTGAACAGCCGCCTGGTCGATGGTCACGGCGGAGCCGGCGCATTCATCGACAGCACGCTGGTCGACATCACGGGACGCAAAATAGCCGAGGCGTGCCTGACGGTGGAGCACCAAACGGCGCGCGCCCTGGCCGAGGCCGTCTCCGTGGCCGAGGCCGTGCCAACCATTCTCCGGGCCATTTGCCAGTCGCTGGAGTTTGAATATGGCATCTTCTGGGACGTGGACCCGAAGTCCAATGTCTTGTCCTGGGCCGGAAGCTGGCATCCGCCGTCGCTCGAACTCGAAGAGTTGGAACTGGCGACTCGCCGCATGACCTTCTCCAAGGGCTCCGGGCTGGCCGGACGGGCATGGGCCTGCTCCCAACCGGTGTGGATTCCGGACATCGCGGCCCAAAAGCTGGAGCGGCGGGACGCCGAACGGAGCGGGCTGCGGGCCGCCCTGGCGGCGCCCATCGTGGTCGCTGGAGAAGTGCTCGCCATTGTTCAGCTCTTCAGCCGCGAGGTCCGCGCGCACGACCAGCAGGTGATCGACATGCTGGCGGCTATCGGCGGCCAGATCGGTCCGCTGATTGAACGCCAGCGCATCGAGGAGAAGTACCGCTCCCTGATCCTGAATATTCCCGACGTCGCCTGGACACTCGATTCCGCGGGCCGCGTGGCTTTCATGAGCCCCAATATCGAAAAACTGTCCGGGTACACGCATGCGGAGATCGTTCAGCGTGGCGCCGGCGGTTTTTTCCATTCCATTCACCCCGACGATGTCGCCAAGGTGCGGGGAGCCCTGGAACTGCTGTTCTCCAAGGGGCAGCCGTACGACGTGGAGTGCCGCGTCCGGCGCAAAACCGGGGAATGGATCTGGGTGCACGACCGGGCCGTGGCCACCTACGAAAAAAACGGAGTTCGGTACGCCGATGGCCTGGTTTCCAATATCACCGACCGCAAGCAGATGGAGGAGGTGCTGAACTTCACCCAGTTCTCCATCGATTGGGCCGCGGAAGCCATCTTCTGGGTCGACCCGCGCGGAAGCTTTCTCTACGTCAACAAAGCGGCCTGCCGGTCCTTGGGATATTCGAGCTCCGACCTGCTTTCTTTGTCGGTGCCGGACGTGGCCTTGGATTTCTCGTCCCAGCAATGGCCGGCGTTATGGGAGGAATTAAAAACGCTGGGATCCATGACCTTCGAAAGCCGCTTCAAGACCTTGCAGGGACACTCGTTTCCCGTGGAGGTGACGGCGAGCTACCTGCAGTTTGGCGGCGAAGAATACGGTTTCGCGTTTGTCCAGGATATTACCCGCCGCAAAGAAGCGGAGGCCAGGCTGCGCCTCACGCAATTCTCCCTGGAACAAGCCTTGGATTCCGTGTTCTGGCTGGATCCGCACGGCCGCATCGTCTACGCCAACCAGGCCGCTTGCCGGTCGTTGCAGCGTTCCCGCGAGGAACTACTCGCCCTGTCGATCGCCGAGATGGATCCGGCATACTCCCAGGCCGCCTGGGACGCCGCCTGGGCGGAACTCAAGGCGCGCGGCTCGGTCACTTTCGAAAGCTGCCACCAGACCGCGGATGGAAGGGTTTTCCCGGTGGAGATCACTTCCACCTACGTGCAGTTCGACGAGAAAGAATTCAGCTTCGCTTTCGCGCGCGACGTCACCCTCCGCAAACAGGCCGAGGAGGCGCTGCACAGGAGCGAAGAGCAGTTCCGGCAGCTGGCGGAAAACATTGGCGAAATTCTCTACATCGCCAGTCCGGATCCCTTCCGGGTGAATTACCTCAGCCCGGTTTACGAAATCATTTCCGGCCGGCCCCGCGAGGAGGTCTACGCCGATCCCCGCGCCTGGCTTGAATTCGTCCACCCCGAGGACCGGGAACTCGCCACACGCCTGATCGTAGACTCCCTCCGGGGCGAGCCGGCCGATGTGGAGTACCGCATCGTGCGCCTGGACGGGTCGGTCGGCTGGATCCGGAATCGCACCTTCCCGGTGCGCGATTCGGAAGGCAAATTCTGCCGGGTTGTCGGAATCGCCGAGGACATCACGCAGCGCAAACGCGCCGAAACCGAAATCCGCCAGGCCAAGGAAGCCGCCGAGGCGGCCAACCGCGCCAAGAGCCAATTTCTGGCCAACATGAGCCACGAGATCCGCACGCCCATGAACGGGATCATCGGCATGAATGAACTGCTGCTGAACACCCCGCTCGACCGGCGCCAGCGCCGCTATGCCGACGTGATCCGCGACAGCGCCGAATCCCTGCTCGCGGTCCTCAACGACATTCTCGAATTTTCCAGAATCGAGGCCGACAAACTCGCTCTCGAGTGTGTGGATTTCGATCTCCTTTCCCTCGTCGAAGGCGTCGCTGACCTGCTGGCGGTGAACGCCCAGGAAAAGGGATTGGAACTCCTCACGCTCGTCGATCGCGACGTTTCTACGCATCTGCGCGGCGACCCGGGCCGCCTGCGCCAGGTGCTCACCAACCTGGTGGGCAATGCCGTGAAGTTCACCGAAGCCGGGGAGATTTCGGTGCGCGTGCGGCTGGAATCGCCTGGGAACCCGCCGGTACTGCGGTTCGAAGTGCACGATACCGGAATCGGCGTGCCCGCGGAAAAACAGGCCTTGCTGTTTCAACCCTTCTCCCAGGTGGACGCCTCGGCCGCGCGGCGTCATCAGGGTACCGGGCTGGGCCTGTCGATTGTCCGGGGGCTGGTCGAGAGGATGGGTGGCCGGGTCGGTTTTGAGAGTGTGGAGGGGCAGGGTTCTCACGTCTGGTTCACCGTCGCGTTACCCCTACAGAAGGCCGTGGAGCGCCCGCCGCTGCTGTCTCTGGCCGGAAGGCGCGCGCTGGTGGTGATCGGGCACGCTGCCAGCCGCGATCTGGTGGCGCAATGGCTGGCCGGCTGGGGGTGCCGTGCGGAGCTGGCCGCCGACGCCGGGACGGTCACGACCCTCTTGAACGGCTTCACCGGCCGCTACGACGTGGTCATCGCCGATCTGGGCCTCGAGGGGCATTCGGGCAGGCCGCTGGGGATGGATTTGTGCCAGAACCCGGCGCTCGAGAGATCGCCCGTGATTCTGATGGTTCCCCTTGTGGAAAGTGCCGATGCGGAGAAGTGGCGGCGGCTGGGATGCGCCGCCACGGTCACCAAACCGCTGAAGCAGAGCGAACTGGGCAGGCGCCTGGCCTCCCTTCTGCAGGTTGGCCCAAGATCGGCGTCGCCCGGCGCGCCCCCGGTCCCGGCCTGTCTGCCAATCCCTCCGCGGGCCGGATTCAGGCTCCTCCTGGTCGAGGACAACGTCACCAACCAGGAGGTAGCCGCCGGGATTCTCCAGGCACTGGGCTATGACGAAGTGAAAGTGGTCTCCGATGGCGTGCAGGCGCTGGAGGTTCTGGCCGGGGAGGACTTCGACCTGGTGCTGATGGACTGCCAGTTGCCGTTCATGGACGGCTACGAAGCCACACGGCGTATCCGGCAGATCGGCACCCCGGTGCGCAACCACCAGTTACCCGTTATCGCCATGACGGCCCACGCTCTGGCTGACGACCGGGCGAAATGCCTGGAGGCGGGAATGAATGACTACGTCACCAAGCCGGTCTCGGGCACCGCTTTGGCCGAGGTGCTGCATCGATGGCTGCCCGCGCCCGCTGCCGGCGGGGCCCCCGCGCCGGGATCCGGTTCGTCAGGGCCGCCCGTTTTCGATGCCGGGGACCTGCTGGAACGGCTCATGGAAAATGCGGATCTGGCCCGGCGAGTCCTGTCTACCTTCCTGTCGACGATGCCGGAGGATTTGACCGCGCTGACGCAGGCGGTGAGCCGTTCCGACGCCAGCGGTATACGGCTAGCCGCTCATTCGATCAAAGGCGAGGCCGCGAACGTTGGCGGAAAGCGGCTGGCTGAAGTGGCCCGGAGAATGGAAGCGCTGGGGCTGAATGGTGACCTCGAAGGCGCTCGTCGCCTCTTGCCGGAGGTCGCCGCGTGCTGCGACCAGTTGCTTCTCGAGGCTAATCAATTCCGGGATCGCGATACCGCCTGAATGGGGATGGCGGCTTCGGGATCGATCATTTCAGCAGCGCCCGAACCGCTTGCGGCAGGGCGAACACAGAATCCGCCAGCGTGTCGTAGGTCACCGACGCGTAGGTGAAGGTTTGCGTCTGATCCCCGGTGCGCGAAATCGTTTGAGTCGCCACCAACGGCCCACCGAAGCTCTTGTAATCCTGAAACAGGGTGATCGTGATCCTCCTCGAGGAGTCGTCCGCCTGAAACCGGTAGCCGGCGAGGAGGCCGGTCTGGACATCGTAAAACTGATTGTTGTCCTTGCCCCAGTGGGTGGTGCCGTGAAGCCAATAGCAGGGGCGGCCATCAAAATCGGTGACGCCGGCGAATTCGAGCTTTTGGAAATAGTCCGGCTGGTGGAGCGCATACTGGAGGTCGGCATCGCGGCGCGCGGCTTCAACCGCCGTGTCTTTATCGATGCTGGCTCCCTGCGGAGTGACGGACCATGAAACGCTGCCGTCGAATCCGGAGAGGATCTCCCGGCCGTCGGGCCGCTTGACTCGAATCAGCGACTTGAACGGCTTCGCATAATACACGAAGGTCGCCTTGCCTGGCATGCCGGTGGCTTCGACTTCGCCGCGCACCGTTTCCGATTGAACTTTTTTTATGGCCTCTACGCCGCCCAGCGCGTTCTGGTACCTTTCCAGAACCGCGGCCGCTGATTGGATCTGACCCGGCTGCGGCCAAGCCAGAGCCGCGCCGGCGAAAATGACCATGCTTGCCTTGAACAGACGCATGGGCATCTGACGAAGCCACCCGCGAAAGGTCACCCGGCGCGGCGTCCGCCGGTGCGGCCCGTGCTATTCCACCAGGCTATTGCGGATGCAGTATTGAACGATTTCGGCGTTATTGGTGAGCCCCATTTTGTTCAGAATGCGGGCTCGATAGGTGCTAATGGTCTTCACGCTCAGGAACAACTGCTGGGCAATCTCCCCCACGGTTTTTCCGGTTCCGAGCATGCGCAAGACTTCAAACTCGCGGTCCGAGAGAGATTCGTGC
>Ga0335079_10007606_pt1 | contig 12315 bp, 16 predicted proteins | sample Lox_Sample_33_FD_206719 | JGI IMG/M metagenome (GOLD analysis project Ga0335079, IMG submission 206719) | Soil microbial communities from Loxahatchee National Wildlife Refuge, Florida, United States - Lox_Sample_3.3 | ecosystem: Environmental > Terrestrial > Soil > Wetlands | place: USA... | reverse complement strand
CCCCATCGCCTTTACCATAGCTTCCAACGCCGCCTCGCCGAAAGCCTTGTTGTCGATCATCTCGATGTCGAAATCGGCGTTCTTCTGGTTGGGCGACTCATGCGTGACCGTTACGATCTTCTGAGCACGGGCGCGCGCAAACACGGGTTCGATCGACTTGGCGTCGTTGGGGACGACCAGGATGGCGTTGTTCCCCTGGTTGATGGCGTCCTCGATGAGCCGGACCTGCTGCGCCTCGTCGGCCGAGGCAGGGGCCTGCTGACTCACCTTGATCTTATAGTCCGCGCCCGCCTTGTTGAGGCCAGACTCCAGCCGGTCGAACCAGGTAGCCCGGAGCTTGGGAATCGATACCATGGTGTACTCGCCAGCCACCGCTACGCTGGGGCCGAGCAGCGCCGCCAGCGCCAGTATCCAGCCGATCCGTAGCTTGCACATGAGACCTTCCTCCTTCGGTTGAACCACTCCCGTACTGCTCGCGCTCACTGCGCCTGAACGACCCAACGGAGCGGTACCCCTTGACCGCTCTGCGACGAGAGGCCACCGCTCAGCCCGGGCATTTCCCCATCGGCGCCCGTGTCCACTCGGCCTCGCCGAACTCGATCACCGGGCCGAAGATCTTCCCGTGACCAGGGAGTAGCACTCGTCCTCCTCCGTACTTCCGGCTGGGGTTTTGGCTCGATCCCACGTCGGCGATAGCCGGTAGAGCTGCACCTCTTGGAAACCCTCCCCCTTCCGCTCGAGGTGCTCGTCGCAAATGCTGTGCCCCTTTCAGGGGGACGTCGCCGCGAAAACCGGTGACCGCGACCAAGGAGCTGAAGTCGGCAGGCTTGCCGCGGTCCATCGAATCCCGCACGTCAGAGGCGGCGAACGAGCGCACGCTCCAGGGGCCAATCCGGAAGCTGCGCACGTACTTCATAGCGCGATCCAAGTCGCTGACCACACGGGCGACCTGAAAAACGTTTCCGCCTCTCATCGGGCTGCCCTTTCCGAACCGTCGGCGCTCAGGCGAAGGCGCCCTCGATCCCCTCGAGGTTGGTGTGCCGCGCCTGCATCTCTGCCATCGAGACCCTCCGCTTCTCGATGAGCAGCATCGCCACGATGTCCTCGAACAGAAAGAGCGCCTGCTCGAGCAGCGAAGCCATGGGCTGGATGGAACGGATCTCACTCCCCGTGCCGAAGATCTGCCCGGGCACGAGCACCGTCACGTCCGCCAGCTTGCCGTGTGCGTTCTCGGGATGAGCACCGATGATGCAAACGCGGGCGCCGGCGGCCTTGGCGCACTTGATGACGTTCATCTCCATGGCTGTGACACCACAATTGACGATGAGGAGGTCGCCCTTTCCGATCACCGGCGTGGTGGTGTCGAACACCACGTAAGCGTCGAAGCCCATGTGCTTGAGACGCATGGCAAAGCCCCGCATCGAGGCCTGCATCCGGCCCATGGCCCAGAGCTGGATCGTCTTGGCCTTCTCGATCTCGGCGATGAGGGCGTCGATCTCCGCTGGGGGGACCGCCTCCAGCACTCTCCGGTTCTCGTCGATGACCGTCCGGACCAGATCCTCATACCGGCTCATGCCATACCCCTCCCCGTGTCCAGGGGACCTTACGGTTCCGCGAGTTGAGTAATTCATCGGATGAATTTATGTGGCAGGTTATGGGATTGAAGAAGCCGCTGTCAACCGCCGCCCGAAGGCGGCCACAAGCGGGTGTAACTTGCCGTAACTTGTGCAGGAACCAGCTCTCCGCCGCGCTGAGCAGGAGGTCTCTCGCAGCCCGTCGGCTCGTGCTCGGTCATTCGGTGTGCAGCCGCGGAGCGTGGCCCGGCGAGACCGAGAAGCTCCAGGGTGGGCACGAAATCGAGGTGGGACCACGAAGGCTCTCCTCCTCAACGACAGCGGCGAGCCTGCCGAGGGAGGCCACGAGTCGACCGAGCACGCCAGGACGGGGCGAGATGGAACCCACGTTGGCCGAACTCGCGTGCGCCCTCGCGGGCCTGGCATGGGGCGCTCAAGTCCTTTCACTCGGGACCTCAGGACCTTATGCCGCGACTAGGCTTGGAGTGCGGTTCGCCAGGCAGGGCCTGGCCATTCTCGGAACCGGCCAACTCTCGCAAGGAACTAGGAGTCTGCAACACGTTCTCGATCACGAGCGTCACGACTCCGACGAGGACCGGATCGGTCTGGAAAGCGCTCAACTCGATCTGCACTGATTGATGGATGCACGGGAGGGTGTGGCTTCGAACCGTCTGCTGCACCGCCTCGAGCAGCAGGGTACCGCCCCTCGCCATGTCGTCACCGATCATGATGACGTCGGGGTTCAATAGACTGATGACATTCACGAGCCCGAAACCGAGAAACGAGCCCGCGCGGCGCACCTCGCGAACAGCCAGATCATCACCTGCATGCGCCGCCTTGAAGATGGCCGCGAGCGTATGATCCCGCTGGAGCGAGCTGGATCGGAAGTCGACGAGGGACCGCTTCACCTCTCGCTGGAGTGCAATGGTTGAGCAGTAGTGTTCGAGGCAGCCGTTATTGCCGCATTCGCACCGTGGCCCATCGAACTCTATGCTCATGTGTCCAATCTCGCCCGCAGTGCCCAGTGTTCCGCGGTAGAGATGCCCGTCGATTACGATCCCTGCGCCCACCCCCTGCCCGGCGGCGACATACACCATGGTGCCGCTCTCGCGTCCATGCGCCCCCAGCCACCACTCGGCCAGCGCCGCGGCGTTGGCGTCGTGTTCGAGAAACACCGGGATGCGAAACGCCGAGCGGAGCTCCTTCTCGAGCGAGATCTTCTCCCACCCGGGGAACTCGGTCATGAGCGCGATCTTCCCCTCCGCGCGGAAGAACGGCCCAGGGATGGCGACCCCAATGCCCAAGATACGGTGCTTCCGGGAGGCGACGAGTTCCGTCACGGCGTCCACGATCCGCTTCACGGCACGCCGCGACCCATCGAGCACCTCAAGTGGCTCCTGCCGCACGATCTTTCCGGTACCCCAGAGATCGAAGAGCCCCACGGAGAAGTGCTTGCGTGTCAGCCGAACGGCCACGACCTTGAAGAGGTCTGTGTTGAGCGAGATGCCGATCGACCGGCGACCCTTTCTGCCATTGATGATCCCCCGCTCGGCCACGAGGCCCCACCTGATGAAATCCCCGATGATGTTGGTGATGGTCGACTGCTTAAGGCCGGAGCGCTTGGCGATCTCCGCACGAGAACAAACCCTCAACGTGCGCAAGAGCCGAATGACCAGCGCCCTGTTCAGCGACTGGGCCTCTTCGAGATTGATGCCCCTCTTCACGAGCCCACCAAGCCACGTCGACGTCAGCGGCTCGATCGCTGCAAGACTTCATCCGATGGAGCCTTTAGCCGAAATACGAGATGGTGGCCTTGTTGTCAAGGTCTCGAGCTCACGCGAGAAGGCTCCGAAGCCCCTCTTCGGCGTCCCCAAGAAACCGCCTGGAAGGCGCAACGCCGAGTCCACGAGCCCCACTGCAAGCTCACGATGCATGCAAAGAGTGCAACTGGCAATCGCGGCGACGGCCCGCGAAGTCTTGGGCTTCATCTCGGCTATTGGCGTGAACTCGAGCAGCACCCGCGGTTCGACGCGGCGTAGCGAAGAGGAGCGGCGCAAGCAGGGGGTGAAGCAGACCAGGCGGCGGCCGGGGGGGCACGCCAAATGGAAATTCTCTTCACGAGCTATGCGCGAGCCACAGGCCGGCGTGGGCTTTAACTCTCGCCCCCCCTTAGGGGACCAGAGATCGAAGAGCGCCGGCTGCGACTCGGCCCCACGGCCCTCGGCCTGGCCGGCCACGAAGAGCTCGTGCGCGGCGGCCGCCATGGGGGCGGGCGATCTACACTGAGTTGCGACCGAGCGTGCCTAACTCGTGCGTCGGATCTAAGGAAGAGATCCTTCTGCAGCATGTCATTCTTCCGCCCGGCACGTAGACGGCGGGCCGCGAATCTCCCGGGCACTCACGTCCAGCACTTTGGATCGCCCAGCCATATACCGTCAGTGCGCCATGCCGGGGGACGCTCCCTCGTTCTGGTCCCCAACGAACTCGGGGTGCATTGAGCAAGTGCAGCGGATCTGGCCGGAAGGGAGTTGCGGCTCGCCGTGCGTCGGGAGCCCCTCGGCCTGCCACTCGGCCCAGCCTGTATTCAGTTCCTTCACGAACAACCCGTGCTCTGCCAACTGCAGGGCGGCTCGCGCGCCGAGGTGTCAGTAATCGCTCCAGCAATAGGTTACGAGTTCCTGGTCGCGCCGCAGCCGCTCCATGAGTGACCTGGAATCCTCGAATGGCGCACACCACGCCCCCTGGATGTGCGCCTTGCGGAAGGCCGCGCCCGGCCGGACATCCAGAGCAAGAACGGCTTACGACCCCATCTTTCACCATGGGGATGAGGTCGTTCTTTTGCTTCTCCGCTCGGAGCTTCGCGGCAAAGAAGGCGCGGTTGGCCTCGACGTCTTCCGGCTTGAACGCGAGCGAAGGCGCGGCGGCGCCGGGCCACGCTTACCGGGCCACTCATGCATTTGCGCCGAATTGGGTGCTGACCCCCGAGGGGCCCAACCCGCCCCCCCCCATAAGGGGTCAGCCACGTCGAAAAGGCATGGGTCCGAGGGTTACGGGAGGACCGGAAGGTGAACACGCTGCCTGTACTTTCTTAGCGTGCCAGTGGCATGGGCTTGCCTCCTCCAGTCCGTCCAGGAGTCGGTGTACGGGTCGTAGCCGCACTTGAGCGGCTTACTGTTTTCGGCGTCCGGATCGTGGAGCAAAGCACGGCAATCGGTGCAGGCGTAGCGGTACTGGCAGTCGCGGCACACCTGGATGTCGTCCTTCCGTATCTTCCAGGATTTTTGAAAGGCGCTCGAGGAAGCGACCTCGGCGAGCGCGATCGCCTGGTGATGCCCAAACGATCTCCCCATCGCCGGGCAGTTACGGATGTGACCGGCCTCGTCGATGGAGATCTTCCGGTTCAAACACCCGTTGAACAGCCGCAGCTCGTTCAAGGTCCGCGTCGAGGGCGCGAGGAGCTCGCTCCGGGAGATGGTGCCGCAGTCCAGGCATGATGCCATCTTCTTCTTCGTCATACTGATCTCGACGGCCACGAGCGGCGCGGAAGATCCGCTTGTACCATAGTCGACCCGAATCGTCCGGTCTTGGTCTGCCGAGTGCACAATCAGGCCCGCCAGGATCCGGTTCGCGTGCAATGCTCTGACGTAGTCCTCGTCCGAAAGTGCGGGCTCATGGTGTAGCACCCCTTCCAGCCTCTGGATCGAGGTCCCACGGCACAGTTCAGCGAGTTCCCCGAGATGACTGAGGCCGAATAGTGTCGAGTAACTCCGTACCTGAAGGTGTTGGCAGCCGAGCGAGTCGAGCGCTTGGACTATCTTGCGGTAGTCATGATGCTGCGCGCGGACGTCGATGACGGCGTTATCGATCACACCTGGCTCATCGAACGAGGAAGGGATCCCTGGAAAAGGCTCGAGATCGTCGACCAGCGTCATGTACTCGTTACTCGAGAGGAAATCGAGGAACTCACGAATATTCGCCCGGTCCTCCTCCGAGAATCCGTCCAGGATTTGGCCCAGTCGCCGCGTCCGAAACAACTCGAACAGCGGATAGTACTCCGACGGAAAGGTCGAGATGCTTCCGCGTGTCAGATCGTAGATCGCTGAAGCGGCACTGCCGTTGACCGGCACGCAGTCGGAGAACACGAAGACGTACTTATCGAGGGACGCGCTCAAGATCGATTCGATGGTCATGTGACTCGAGCTCCGGCTTGGAAATTGGTTTGTCCGAAGGACGGACAAAGGTCGTATGATGGCGGTATTTTGACAGATCGAGCGTCAGCCGGCTCGTCTTCGACTCGTCGAGGATGGCGTGACTGACGAAGATCCGGCGGAAGGCGATCGGCAGGCCTTGCCTGAGGCGCGGATCCAGCACCAAGATTGCGAGCTCAGTGTTCATACGTGAGAAGCCTTTCTGCGATCAGTCGCTCAATAGATAGGTTACAGGCTTCCGAGAGCGGACCGAACTGTCCCACCGGATTGACCTCGAGAAAGTAGTATTCACCACGCTTGTCAACCATGAGGTCGATCGAGCCGGTGTTGAGGCCCAGCTGATCAGTCAGGCGCGACAGCTTGAGCTCGATTTCCCTGGGGAGCCGAAAGGGAATCACCCGATTAGGTTTGGCCAGGTTGTATTTTCGGTAGTCGACCCGCGTCTGCTCGTCGTTCTGCGAGAAGATCCCGACGGTGCTGAAAGATTTGTCCAAGAAGAACACGCGCAACTCGAATGCTTTTTCGACATATTCCTGGAAGAAGGAGGGCGCGATTTGCTCACCGGTTCCTTCCAGGCTCGACGCCTCGAGCCTTTCGGTGTACGTGAAGTATCCGGCTCTGCTTTCCTTTACGTCGAACAGGTACAGGCCATCGGACATCGCCTTGGAAACGTATGAAACCCCCGACTCCAGCAGCGCCTGCGTGTACTGACGCGAAGTCGTGACACGAAACGGCGGTGTTCGAAGGCCCAGGGCACGAGCCAGTTCAAGGACGACCAGTTTATTCGGGCTGGATCCGTTCGCGCTCCCCAGCACATTACAGCGCTTGCGCAAGACATAGTGAAAGTGCTCGCGAAGCCGGCGGTCCTCCTGCTGGAGCTTCCTGTTCAAGTGCTCTGTGAGCGCATGGGAATGGGACGCCTCGACCGCCGGAAAGAGGCCTCTAAACCAGAAGTCCCCCTTTCGAAGCCAGGCGCTTGAAACATCTGCTAGGGAGAAGCGCTCATCATCGACTCGGACGTGGTAATCATCGTCAGCAAACGTCAGATCCACACGATAGGTCTCGTCCCAGTTGATTCGAACAACCTTGGCGTCGCTCAGGTGGTGGATCCATCTCATCACGTCGAGGGTGGAAGGATCCTTGGCGGTGCTGAAGATGAGAATCATCGCAGTGGGTCCGATGTAGCAGCTGGAACGATACGGGAAAGAACGTCCTCCAGCGGATCGCCCGCTGGAGGACGCCTGGGTCACGCGTGGAAGAGGGTTCCGTCAGCATCGTCGGTGCCGTCCACGTGACAAACCGACCGCGTGCCCGACGTGCAGCCCGAGGTCACGCTCCGCAGCGCGCCTGTCACCCGCTTGAGATCCTCCAAGCGGAGGGTGGTGGCCTTGAACTTCGGAAGCCGCTGCTCCTTCTCTGTCTTCTTCATTGCCTCTCTCCTTTCAGTGAGGTGCTACGTGATCTGCTGCCAAAGGGCCGAGTCGTCTCGCGCTCGCCCTAGGGAGAGATGAATCAGGCCCCGAAAGCTGACGGATTCTCCCGGGTAACCGCGAGCCTGGCTCCAAAGCGACATAAGAAGTGCCTGCGCGCTGCCGCTCCTGAGCAGGCGAGGGAGGAGCCCCTTCCAGGCAAGCGAGCCTGGCGCCGCCGCCGGCCGGAGGAGCCCGCGGTCTACGAGGCGCTGGCGGCGAACCGACCGGTGTGAGCGCCGCCTCGGTCTCGCCGGGCGCCAAGGCCAGCTTGACACCAGGGCTCCCGCGAGGCTGAGGCTAGAAAGTGGGTAGCTGAGTTTGGACGCTCCTCGGGGGTCGTCCCAGTCGAGGACGCATTTCGGAGCGCGCTGGCCAGCCAGCCACACTCTTGTCCTCGGCCTGAGTCACCCGATATCACCGCGCCTTCATTACAGCTGGACGCGAGCGGGCGGGCGGACATTGAGAGGAGGTGTCGGAGAAGCCCTCCCCGGCGGTCCCCGGTCGGTGGGCGGCCGGAGCTGCCCTGGGGCGAGGCGGCGGGGTGAAGACGGCAGCGGAAACCCACCGTGCGTCGGGGTTCGGTCTTTCTATCCCCGTTGCCCATTGCCTACGGTCAATGGGAGCTTGCGCCGCGCGGCCAACTTTAGCGGCGTCGGAATCTTGCCGACCCGAACGACCGCCCACGCCGCGGATGCTGGAGACAAGAGGCGACCAAGGTCGCACGTTCAACCACTCGGTCCCTTACCACGAGCGGCATACTGGATCTCCTAAGCACGCGGGAGTCTAATCCACATCGGGCTTCGGCCTTGCGAAGCTTCTCTAACCACCTAAGAAACGGGGCAGCCATGAAACGCATTAGCGGCTTCGCTGTCGTCGGGCTGTGTGCGGCATTGGCCGCGACGGACTGCGGCGGCTCGGGTAGCAGCGGTGGTGCACCGAAGAACCTCACCATCTCAGGCACGCTCGCGACCGGGAGCGTTCCGACAGCTGCCGAGGTGTTGGAAAGCACCTCCATCCGGACCGAATCCCTCAGTGGCTTCCAGCTGTACTGCGTCACCCTCGCGAACCCGCCGGTTGCGGGAAGCGCGACCGCCGGCGCCACCGGCGCCGTCACGCTCACGTTCGCAGCCCTCAACGTACCGTTCGGTTGCTTCATTCTCAACTCGGGCAGCGCGGGTGTTGCCACCCTGTTCTTCGAGAACGGTACGAGCAGCGGTCAGACTGTGAGCTTCGGCGGAGATGCCGACCTGGGTACCATCACCTTCGATCAATCCTCCGGGCTTGCCACGGCGACCATCCCGCAGGGCGGCTCGCTGGCCACGACCCCTAGTCACGCAGCTTGTCCGGTCGGCACCTGGAACGTGGTCATCGGTTCTTATACCTGCGACTCGAGCTGCACGAATGGCTGCACCCTGGGTGCGACGATGACCGGGACGAGCACGCTGTGGATCGCGGAGACCTCCACCGGGCACTACACCGCCAGCTTCACCCACATCGGTTGCCAGTCGAGCAGCTTGGCCAACGTGCCCGCGACCTGGGACGGCACAACCTTCTCGTTCGGGCCGTTCTCCTCCCAGAGTAGCGACTGCTCCGGGCAGACGATCATCTCCGCCGCGACACCGAACGGCGATTGTTCTAGCGCGTCGTCCACTTCGACCTGGAACATGTGCGAGAGCTGCGGCTCGGGCGACAACCTCTGCCAGGGATGTGGAGCCGCAAGCAGCACCTGCACTGGATCGCCGGTGTCAGTCACCCGGCAGTAGCGTTCGCGCCGCTCTTGGGCGGCGATGCCGCCGTTTGGCCGTAAAAAGCGGGCGCCTCCCCAGCCGGGGGCGCCCGCCGTGCCATCCGCGTCGCACGGATTCTCGCTTGGCCCGCGGGGAAAGGCTCGGCCTTTGACCGGCTGGACGGCCCAAAGAGGCCACCCCGCCGGAAGGGAAGGAGGAGTCGACGTTCACCCCCATCATAGCGGATCGGCGCCATCCGCTGCTTCTCCCGTCTCGCCGTACAGCTCAATTTCTATCATCGACGCGCGGCGTGATGCACTGCCACCGTTTTCTGGACGGTGCGATTGACGGGATGGCGTGCTTGCTGGGCTTGGCATCACCATATCGGCATTCGCGTAGGGCTACGCGATATAGAGTGGAGCATGGCGCACAAGGAGAACCTGCCGTGGTCGCGTCCGGAACGATGCGTTCTGCATGTTCGACCGCAGTGAATTGAGATCGGATCCCCGCGCTCAACGTCATTATGAGTGTCTTGCCCAAGCCGGAATGACCTCAGTCTTCAGGCAGTGCTGTACTTCGCGCCGAGACTCCACGACCCGGCCACCGCACCAGCCGCCCGACTACGGCATAGCTCTTCCGAGAACTCTGTTTCGGGCTCGTTCGAAATTGCGCACATACCGAGTGCGCGCTATAAACGCACGTGTATACAAACCGCTGCCATCATGCCGGACGATCGTCTTATGGAGCCTGTCAGTGAAAGACCCACAGAACACTTCAAAGCCACAGCCGGACACCAGGCTCGATCTCGGACGCATCCTGAAAGCGAGACAAGAGATTTCGCGGATGTTTCGCGACACGCCACAATATGACTGTCCCAATCTTGGAAACCTGCTGGGCTGCGAACTCGTCATCAAACTCGAGACCGCGAACCCCATCGGATGCTTCAAGGGTCGTGGGAGCGAGGTGGTCATGTCACGTCTGGCAAGCAGCCCGGGTCCCAAGGTCGCGGTCTGCGCCAGCGCCGGCAATCTCGGTCAGGCGCTCGCCTATAGCGGGCGGGCACGCGGTATCGGCATAACCGTGGTCACGGGGACGAACGCCAATGCCGCGAAGATCGATCGGATTCGTCGGCTAGGCGCGACAGTCGAACGGATCGAGGGAGACATCGAGAATGCACGTGAGCGCGCCCGAGAGATCGCGGCGCACGGCGATGCCTTTCTCGTCGAGGACAGCCAAAACCTCGACACCTGCGAAGGCGCCGGCACCATCGGTCTCGAGCTGCTCGACGGCTTCGATCGCATCGATGCAATTCTGCTCGCGCTTGGCGGAGGCGCTCTCGCCACGGGTGTGGGTCATGTGTTCAAGACCTTGTCGCCGGCGACGGAAGTCGTATGCGTTCAACCAAGAGGTGCACCCGCGATGGCCATGTCCTGGCGAGCACGATCGGTCGTAACCACTGCCCGCACCGATACCATCGCCGACGGCGTCGCGGGCCGATTCCCCATTCCAGCGGTTCTCGGCGACCTGCTGGCCATCGCAGACCACGTCCCGCTCGTCGAAGAGGAAAGCATCGTAGCGGGTATGCGTATGCTCTATCGGCACGCTGCCCTCGTCGTGGAACCTTCGGCCGCCCTCGGCGTCGCGGCAATCCTGGAAGACCCCTTGCGTTACCGCGGCAAGCGGGTGGCCGTGGTGATCTGCGGTTCGAATGTCCTATCCAGTTCATTCAGCGCATGGGTGCAAGCCTAGTTTTTAGGGAACGACCGGCTCCGGTTCGCAGACCATGGGATACGCAGCGTTCGGGACGCACCACAGCGCCGAAAAGGAGCCGGCCGTGGACGGCCGACTGGCGCAGGTTCACGAGGTCGCGCCTCCTCGCCGGTGACGAGACTCTTCAAGTATTAGCCGAGGCTTCCGGCGCTGCAGGGAAGACCACTGCGCCCAGATCCTCTGTGGGTGGCCGGGCTGAACTCGGGAGTCCTTGGCGGCCCTGCCGGGCCGCATGTGGCTTAGCTCCGCTAAATTCGGTGGCACCCCACCCTGGCACGCAGTCCGGCTCCCTGCACGAGGGCTCGGCCCCTCAACGAGCACCTGACGCCTGCGTTCATGCGACGACATTGAGCAGTGCAAGCAGACCCGTGACCCGTGTCACGGCGCCCAGAGAGAAGGGGGCGCCCCTTCGGAGAGGCCCTTCTCAGCCCTGAGCCATGGCAGCATCGGCCGGCTGCCCCTGTTGCGGGCGGTTTCACGAGAGGGAGAACATGAACACCGAGAACATGGATAGCCCGGCCGCAGCTAGGCTCCAGGACGCTCGTCAGGCGGTTCGCGAATCGGCCGCGGCTCTCGCGGCCGCATGCCAAAGTGATGAGGAGCCGCTTGAGGCGCTGTGGGACCTTGTTCGGCGGGCCCGGTCGGACGTTGAGATGCTATATGCGGCGGTTGCGGCCTCTATCTACGTCAAGACGGGCGCGATGCCCCACGAGGAAGCCGCGACCGGTTCTGACCAGGGGCCGCCTCGAAACCTACCCTGAGGAGCATATCGACCTCTGGGTCGGGCGCCGAGAGGCGAAGTGAATCGTTCCGATCAGGTCAAGCATTAAGCGACGGGGCTGGCTTGTGTACAGGTTACTGCCACAGCGTCGGAAGTGGCAGGTGCGGTACGGAGGCACGCAGCGTCGGGGCCGATCTGCGGGGTGTTCGTAGCGACGCCGGAACGCAGAAGACGATCGTGGGTCCGTGCGAAGAACGGACAGGCCGTTGGGCAAGAGGGTGAAGAGGACCAGGCGTGGACGAATGCCCGGGCGTGGTGATCTTCAAACATAAGAACCCCAGGATCTTCCACGAGTCGCGCCGTTGAATCTCGTGGAATGCATCTTCTCCGATCGCGCAGTCATGGCTGCTGACTTGGGCGTCAAGGAGAGGTTGGTAGGCTCCGAAGCCCACCTCCCGGAGTGCGGGAAGCTTGTGCAGCTCTGCTGATGCAGAAGTCATGGGGGTTGTTGATGGCGGTCTCGGTTAGTAGGGCACGCCCTCCCTTGTACCGTTTGATGCTGTTGCCATGGCTATCATCAATTTACCTGGTCTTCGTAGATGCCGATCATTAGGAGCCATGCGCCCGAGATGAGGAATGCGAATAGAACAATGGTCGCAATCGCAGCGATGTAGAGCCCTGCGCTATATCCGAGAATAAGGAACATTGCGCCTATAACTTCCGCGAGGTAACACATGGTGCCGCCCGCAAGCCGCGATGTGTTCAATCCAATCGAACTCATACCCGATCTGATCGCCCTAACATAGCCCCTGATGAATATGGCTGTTGCGATGAGCCATAGAA
>Ga0335079_10007604_pt1 | contig 12317 bp, 13 predicted proteins | sample Lox_Sample_33_FD_206719 | JGI IMG/M metagenome (GOLD analysis project Ga0335079, IMG submission 206719) | Soil microbial communities from Loxahatchee National Wildlife Refuge, Florida, United States - Lox_Sample_3.3 | ecosystem: Environmental > Terrestrial > Soil > Wetlands | place: USA... | reverse complement strand
GATGGACGCGCTCCTGCTGCACCGTGGCGCCGCTGCGGCCTGGGACCTCGTGAGCGAAGCCAACGCCTTCGTGGAGCGGCAGGCACCGTGGGCGCAGGCCAAGACCGGCGACGCTGCGGCCCTCGACACCACCCTCGCCGCGCTCGCGCGCAGCCTGGTGCGGCTCGCCGCCCTCAGCGGCCCGTTCATCCCCGCGGCCGCCGGCGCCCTGTGGTCGGCCCTCGGCCTTCCGGGGTCCCACGGCGCCCCCGAGGCCTGGAAACTGGCCGCCGAACCCGCCGTCGCGGGCGCTGCCACGCGCAGGATCCCGCCCCTCTTTCCGAAACCAGAGAAGGTCACCGCTTAATTCAAGTCGCTGTGCTACAATGGCTTACGATGGGAGATCTTTCGTCTTGACGGCGCGAGTGGGGGGTAGTAATGTTGGCACGTCTCGCTTTACCCCCCTCGACCGGCGCGCGAACCGCGCCGGGATCCTCTGTCGTCTCAAGTGCTCGGGGCTCGATGCCAAGTCGCCACTGGACGGTTCTCCTTGTGCCGCATGGCTCAGGCAGCACCAAGTCACTGTCGGTTTCTGTGACGGTGCTGAGGCTGGCCGCGGGCGTGGGGGCCGTGGCCCTGGCGTCGATGCTGGCGGCGACCTACAGCGTGGTATCCCACGCGGTGGACTTGTCTCGGAGCCAGCGGATCGAGAAGACCAACCGGGCGCTGTCGAGCGAGGTCACGATCCTCGGCCAGCGGGTCGGGGCGCTGTCGGACACGCTGGCGGTGATCGCGCGGCGTGACGACGAGGTGCGGCTCGTGGCCGGCCTCGATCCGTTGAGCCCGGAGGTCCGGCGCGCCGGCATCGGCGGCCCGAGCGGCGCCTGGCCGGAGCGCGAGCACCTGCTGGCCGACGGCGGCGTGGCGGGCCGCGAGGCCCTCGGGGTGCACGTCGACCTCGACGCGCTGATCCGGCGGGCCAACGTGCTGGCCACGTCGTTCCGGGAGGCGGCCGAAAGCCTCTCCGCCCACGCGCAGCAGCTCGCGGCGACGCCGTCCATCACGCCCACGACCGGCTTCCTCACGAGCAAGTTCTCCTACATCCGCTACCATCCCATCCTCCACGAGAACCGGCCGCACGAGGGCATCGACATCACGGCCGCCTACGGCACCCAGATCATCGCGCCCGCGGCGGGCCGGGTGGTCAAGGTGGGGTGGGAGAACGGCTACGGCCTGATGGTGGTCCTGGACCACGGCTACGGCCTCGAGACCAAGTACGCCCACATGTCCCGGACCGCGGTGGGCGTGGGCCAGCACATGAAGCGCGGCGACCGCCTCGGCTGGGTCGGCAGCACCGGTCTCTCGACCGGCCCCCACCTGCACTACGAGGTGCTGGTGAACGGCCGGCCGGTGGATCCGCTGCGCTACATCCTCCCGGACGCGATCACGGACTGACGGACTGGAGTACGCAGAGGCGAGGGTAGTTGCGAGACGCCGAGCTGCGAGTGGTTGCGAGGGTTGAGTGACCAGATAGAGAGGAGGCCCCGTTGCGGTTCCGCAGCGGGGCCTCTGTTTGCTCTTCACTCACCTCCCACAGCCGCTCGCAACTCGGCGTCTCGCAACCGCCCTGCCGTCCCCCTCTCCCCGCTGACCCTACTGCGCCTTCGTCTGCGGTGCGGAGAAGTCCACCTTCGGCACTTCCGCCGCGGCGGGATTGGTCAGCTCGAAGTAGTCGCGCGCTCCCTTGCCGATCACCTTCGCCGTCAGCACCTGCGGGAAGCGGCGGATGTAGCTGTTGTACGCCTGGACCGCATTGTTGTAGTCGCCCCGCGCCGTCGAGATGCGGTTCTCGGTGCCCTCGAGCTGATCCTGGAGGGCGCGGAAGTTCTCGTTCGACTTGAGTTGCGGGTAGTTCTCCGAGATCGCGAGCAGGCGACTCAGCGCCCCGGTCAGGCCCTGATTGGCCTGCGACATCTGCTGGAGGTTGCCGCTCTGCACCGCCCCGCCGAGGCGGGCACGGGCGTCGGCGACGGCCGTGAAGATGGTCACTTCCTGCTGGGCGTAGCCCCTCACCGTCGCGACCAGGTTCGGCACCAGGTCGGCCCGGCGCTGCAGCTGGACCTCGATCTGACTCTTGAACGCATTGGCCTGCTCGTCGAGCGTCTGGATCTTGTTGTATCCGCACCCGGCGAGCAGCACGGCGGCCGCCGCGAACAGCACGCGCTTCATCCTTCGGTCCCCCTTGAGCTACGGTGACGTCGGTTCCGCCTCCACGGCCGCGGAAGATAACGAGCCCGCGTTCGCGCCGCCCGCCAGCGTGATGTACACCATGGCGACATCACCAAACCACTTGCTGGCCGGTGTCCGCCGATTGACATATCAAGCCCGGCAAATGAAATTACCAACTGGTTAGTTATTAATAGACGAAGGGAGGGGGTCCGGTGAACGTCGACGACGCGCCTGCCACGACGCCCGCTCCGCGCTGGCAGCGGCGCAAGGACGCCCGACCGAGCGAAATCCTGGCTGCGGCCCTGGAGACGTTCGTCGAGCACGGCTACGCGGCCACGCGGCTGGAGGAGGTGGCCCGGCGGGCGGGGGTCACCAAGGGCACGCTGTACATCTACTTCGACAGCAAGGAGGCGCTGTTCAAGGAGGTCGTCCGCGCCAACGTGGTGCCGATGCTCGCGATCGCCGAGCAGCTCGCCGCCGACCCGTCGGCCGACCCCGAGTCCCTGCTGCGGCGGATGGTGACCGACTGGTGGCAGGCCATGGGACCCTCTGGATTGGGCGGGCTACCCAAGCTGGTGATGTCGGAGGCGGAGAACTTCCCGGAGCTGGCACAGTTCTGGTACGGCGAGGTGGTGATGCGAGGCCGGCGGGTGTTCGGGCAGGTACTCTCGCGCGGCATCGAGGCCGGCCGGTTTCGCGCCGTGGACGTGGATCTCGCGGTGCGGATGATCCTCGCGCCGGTGCTGATGGCGGCCATCTGGAAGCACTCGTTCCGCGCCTGTGAAAAGGAGTCCTTCACGGCGGAGCCGTACCTGGAGACCGTGGTGGACATCTTCCTGCGGGGCATCGCCGTGCCGCAGCGCAACGGCAAGGAGTCTCGAGATGCGTAGTCTGGGACCAGTCCTGGCGGGCCTGATCGCGATGGCGCCGGTGCGCGGCGCGGCGCAGTCGGCCCCGGCCCCGAGTCTCACGCTGGCGGGCGCCGTGCAGCGGGCGACGGAGCGCGCGCCGGGCATCGAGGCGGCCAGCTTCCGCGTGGACGAGGCACGCTCGCGGGTCGGCGAAGCGCGCGCCCAGCTGCTGCCGTCCTTCTCCGTCGCCGGGACCTGGCTGAACCGCTCGGAGAACCTGGCCGCTTTCGGGCTCACCTTGCCGGGCATCGCCTACGTCCAGCCGTTCAACAACTGGGATGCGCGCGTCCGCGTCGATCAGGCCGTGCTCGATCTTTCCGGCTGGCAGCATCTGCGGGCGCAGGGGTATCAGACGACGGGCAGCGTCGCCGACCGCGCGGCGGCCGTCCAGGCCGCGGCCGGTGCCGCCGCCCTCGCCTATCTCCGCGCGGTTCGGGCGGCGTCGTTGCTGGCGGCGCGCCAGGCCGACCAGGACATCGCGGCGCAGCTGCTGTCGCTGGCCGATGCGCAGGTCCAGGCGGGCGTGAGCGCCCCGCTCGACGCGACCAGGGCCCGGACTCAGCTGGTGGCGGCGCAGGGCGCGCTGATCGTCGCCCGCAACCAGCGCCAGAAGGCGGACATCGATCTCGCCCTGGCGCTGGGAGCGGACCCGGGCACCACCTACCGGCTCGCCGACACGCTGACCGGCGACCTGGGGGCCTCGCTCGCGCCGGCCGACACGGTCGCGGCGCTGGCGCTCGCGCTGGAGCGGCGCGCCGACCTGGCGTCCGAGACGGCGGCGGGAGACCGGGCGCGGGCGGAGGGGCGGTCCATCGCGTACGAGCGGCTGCCCCGGATCGACCTGGCCGCGGACTACGGGCCCAACGGCATGACGGTGCCGACCACGCGCCTCACCCAGGACGTCGCGCTGGTGGTTTCGATCCCCCTGCTGGACGGCTTCCGGCGCGAGGCACGGGGCGCCGAGCAGCGTGCGGTGGCGCAGGAGAGCGACGCCAGGGCCGGCGACCTGCGGCGGCGGATCGCGGCGCAGGTGCGATCGGCCCTGCTCGACCTGGGCTCGGGGATCGAGCAGCACGGCGTGGCGGCGCAACGCCTGGCGCTGGCGATGGAGGAGCTGGACGAGGCGCGGGAGCGGTTCGCGAGCGGCGTGGCGGGCAACATCGACGTCATCACCGCGCAGTCGAACCTCAACCTCGCGCGCGACGTCGAGATCGACTCCCGGTATGCGACGGCGGCGGCGCGGGTCAGCCTGGCCTTCGCGGCCGGTGTGGCGGACACGGTTCACTAGGGACTACGACCAGATTGTGAGAGGCAACGGATGGCAACGATGACGCAGACCGCCCCGCCGCAGCCCGCGGCGCCGGCACGCGGGCCGGACGTTCCGCCCGTGGAGGATGCCGGCGAGACCAACGGCACCCGCCGGACCTGGCTCCTCGGCCTGGGCATCGCGATCGCCGTGATCGTGCTGGCGCTCGGCGCGCGGGCCGTGTGGTTTGCGGTCACGCACGTTTCGACCGACGACGCCCAGGTGGACGGCCACATCACGCCGATCTCGACGCGCATCGCCGGCTACGTGGTGTCGATCCGCGTGCGCGAGAATCAGCAGGTTCGCGTGGGGGACACGCTGGTCGTGCTCGACGACCGGGACCTGCGGGCCCACTTGGCCCAGGCCGACGCCGATCTCGCGGCCCTCATCGCGACCGTGGGCTCCCGCGGCAAGGTCGGGCAGGCCGTGGCGCAGCTCGACCAGGCGCGCGCGGCCGCCTCCGCGGCGGAGGCCACGGTGGTCCAGGCGGCCGCCAACGCGGAGAAGGCGAACAACGACCTCGAGCGGTACCGCGCGCTGAGCACTCGGAACATCGTGAGCCGGCAGCAGCTGGACGCGGCGGAGGCCGCCGCGCGCGCCACGGCCGCGCAGCTCACCGCCGCGCAGCGCAACGCCACGGCCGCCGGCGAGCAGGTCACCGCCGCCAGTGCGGCCTTGACCGGCTCCGAGGCCCGGGTGGCCGCCGCGCGCGCGGTGGTCGACATCGCCGCCCTCCAGCTGTCCTACACCGTCGTGACGGCGCCCGTCTCCGGCGTGGTGAGCAAGAAGTCGGTGGAGCTGGGCCAGCTGGTGCAGGCAGGCCAGCCCCTGATGAGCGTCGTGCCGCTCGACGACGTCTGGGTGGTGGCGAACTTCAAGGAGACGCAGGTGGCGGCCATCGAGCCCGGCGCGCCGGCGGTGATCACGGCCGACGCCTACGCGGGCAGGACCTTCACCGGCAGCGTGGAAAGCCTGAGCCCGGCCACGGGGGCGAAATTCTCCCTCCTGCCCCCGGACAACGCGACCGGCAACTTCACCAAGGTCGTGCAGCGCATCCCGGTGCGCATCCGCATCGAGAGCCAGACCGACACGCTCCACCCGCTCAGACCCGGGATGAGCGTGGACGTCGTCATCAGTCGGAAGTGATCGGCCGGCGGCCTCAGGCTTCGAGCCGGTCCACGTAGTCCGCCAGCTGCTCCATCGCGTCGACGTACGCGCCGGCGACGGGGTCGTACGGCGCCAGCTCGGCCGCGGGCTTGCCCTCCAGCGCCGCCAGCACCCAGTCGAAGGCCGCCCTGTCCAGCCCCGCTGCGGCGGCGGTCTCGCGCACCAGCGCGGCGTGGTCGGCGGGCGGCACACCCCCGCCCAGACGCAGGACGGCCCGGAACAGCACGAAGAAGGTGCCGGCCGAGTGCACGAGCAGCCGGCCCAGCGCCTTGCCGTCGGCCGCCGTGGCGGCGTACTCGGTCCTCAGCCGCAGCACCTTGCCGCGGATCTCGTGCTCGAGCTCCAGCCTGAGGTCCGCGCGCCTGGTGACGAGCGTGACGAAGGGGTCGCGCCCGGCCAGCACGCGGTGGGCGTCCCGCATGTCCTCGAACTCGATGGGGAACACGTCCGTCGAGGCGCTCCATTCCCTCTCGGCGAAGATCAGGGGCGGAGGCTGCCCGCCCCGCGCCCACTCCGCGATCACCGGCGTGGCGCCGTGGAGCGCGGCGACCGAGGCGTCCTTCACGATGAGGAGCAGGTTGAGGTCCGAACGTCCCGCGACGTGCGTGCCCCGCGCCGCCGAGCCGTAGAGCAGCAGCGACGCGAGGTTCGCGCCGAGCGCCGTCTCCAGGCGACGGGCGAATTCCTCGATCCCGAGCTTGCTGTCCGCCGCCATCAGAACCCTCCCGAGGCGCCGCCGCCCCCGAAGCCGCCCCCGCCGCCGAAGCCGCCGAATCCCCCGCCGCCCCCGAAGCCCCCGAAGCCGCCCCCGCCGAACCCGCCGCCACCCCAGCCCCCGCGCCGGCCGCCGCTCATCAGCGAGCCGATGATGAGACCCTGCAGCAGGCCGCTCCCGCCGCCCCGCCGGCCCATCACCCGCAGCACCACCAGCAGCAGCACGACGAAGAACAGGCCCGCCAGGACGCCGGAGCCGCGCCTCCCGGATTCCTGCGGGGCCTCCTCGGGAGCCGGCGCCGGCGCGCCGGTCAGCTCGAAGCCGAACTCCTTCGCGTAGGCGGCGCCGAGCATCCGCACGCCCGCCACCAGCCCCGCCGCGTAGCTCCCCTCGCTCACCGACGTCCGCCCGATCTCGTCCCGGACCCGCCCCGCCAGCGCGTCGGGAATGAACCCCTCGGCCCCGGTGCCGGTCGCGATGGCCAGCTTGGCCTTGCCGTCGCCGGGCCGCGCGCCCGGGACCAGCAGCAGGACGACGCCGGTGTTGCGCCGCGGATCGCCCGCCGCCCCCTGCGCACCCACCTTCCACTCCCTGCCGATGTCCCGCGCCACGTCGATCGGCTCGCGGCCCCCGATGTCGGCCAGCGTCACGACCACGATCTCGCCGCCGGAGGCGGCACGCACCTGGCTGATCAGCGAATCCATCGCGGCGTGCGACGCCGCGTCGATCACGTGGGCGAAATCGTTCACGAAGCCGGTGGGGGCCGGCAGCTGCAGCTGGAGGAGCAGGGCGACGAGAACGGAGAACGGCATGAGGGCTGCAATATAGCCGCTACCGCCGGCACGGCGCACCGCGTAGAATTCGGCCTCCCGGTTCGTCACCATCGAGGTCCTGGCCGTGATCGCTCGTGCTCGGCTTTCTGCCTGGCTGCTCGCCGCGCTGGCCTGCGGCGCGGCCCTGCCCCGGTCCGCCGCGGCGCAGACCCCGGACGATCTGCGCGAGGCACGCACCAAGGGCCGCGCCACCGCCCCGGTGACGATGTACATCATGTCCGACTTCGAGTGCCCGTACTGCGGGGACTTCGCGCGCGGCACTTTCCAGACGATCGAGCGGGACTACGTCGAGACCGGCAAGATGCGAGTGGTGTTCGTCAACTTCCCCCTGACGTCGATCCACCCCAACGCCGAGCCCGCCGCGGAGGTCGCGATGTGCGCGGCGCGCCAGAACAAGTTCTGGGCGATGCACGACCTGCTGTTCCGCCACCAGGACGCGTGGGTCGATCTCCGGGATCCCGGATCCTACTTCCTGGCGCTGGGGGACTCGATCGGCGCCGACCGGGCGGAGCTGACCGCGTGTCTGACGACCCACGCGACCCGCCCGTTGGTCCAGGCCGACGCCGAAGGCTCGGCGCGGACCGGCGCGCACTCCACTCCCTCGTTCTACATCGAGGGCGGGCTGATGGCCGGCGACCAGCCGATGGACGTCTTCCGTCCCATCCTCGACTCCATCATCCAGGCGAAAACCCGGCACCCCGCTCCGGCGCGCTAGGAGGCCTGCAGCAGCGACAGGCCCAGGTCGTAGAGGGCGTGCGTCCACGCGGTGATGCCGAAGCCCCGCGTCACGTACAGCACGCTGAAGGCGACGCCGGCGATGGCCCGGAAGGTGAAACTGGCGACCGTGAACGTGTCGCCGAACGCGCCGACGTAGTGGAAGGCCGAGAAGACCAGCGCGGATACGACCACCGCGACGGTGGCGGCGAGGCCGGTCCCCGCGTGCAGCAGCCGCCGGACGGCCCACATCACCACGCCCACGATCACCACGCGGAACAGCAGCTCCTCGTAGATGCCCGCCCCCAGCGAGACCACCAGCTGGGTGTGCAGGTCCAGCGCCGCGGTGCCGCCCCGCCCGATGGCGAGGTGGCGCGGTCCCTCGAGCAGCAGGGTCGTGAGCCAGCCCACCACGAAGCCGAACAGGCCGGCGTACGCGCCGCTCTCCAGCAGCATCGCGGCGAACACGCGGGCCGAGAGCCGCTCGCCGCTCCGCCTGAGGTCGCGCACCACCAGCAGCGCGCCGCCGCCCACCAGCAGCAGGCCGAACACCACCACGCCGTCGCGCCCGCCGAGGGCGAGGAACAGGCTCTTGAGGAGGACGTCCGCGCCGTTGCGGACGCCGGTGACCGCCGAGTGGGTGAGCAGCGCGGACAGCCCCTCGTACAGCACCAGCAGGGGCAGCGCGAACAGGATGCTGTAGCGCGGAGCGCGCGAGCGGCGCAGATAGTCTTTCAGCATGCCAGGCGGTAACGTACTGCCGGTGCGCGCGTTTCTCTATCGCCTCGCCTGGGCCGTGGCGCGGCCGCTCGCCGCGCCGCTCGCCCTCGGCCGCGGCAAGCTCGGCCGCGCGATCCGGGGGCGCCGGGGCGCCGTGCGCGTTCTGGCAGACTGGGCCCGGCGCGCCCGCGAGCCGGCGCGCCCGCTGGTCTGGTTTCACGCCGCCTCGGTGGGCGAGGGGCGCCAGGCGGAAGCCGTCCTCGCCCGCCTGAGGGCCGCGCGGCCGTCGTGGCAGCTCGCCTACACCTTCAGCTCGCCGTCGGCGGCGCGGTGGGCAGGGACCCTGGCGGTCGACGTCGCCGGCTACGTGCCCTTCGACACGCCGGGCGAGACCGCCGCGGCGCTCGACGCCCTGCGGCCGGCGGCCCTGATCTTCAGCGCCACGGACGTCTGGCCGGAGCTGGTGCGGCAGGCCTCCGCCCGCCGCGTCGCCATGGGCCTCGTCTCGGCGACGATGGCGCCGACCTCCAGCCGCCGCGGGGCCGCCGCCCGGTGGCTCCTGCGGCCGGCCTACGCGGCCCTCGACCGCGTCGGCGCCATCGGCGAGGCCGACGCCGCGGCCCTCGAGCGCGCGGGCGTGCCTCGGACGCGGCTCGCCATCACCGGCGACACGCGGCACGACGCGGCCGCCGCCCGCCTCGCCGCCCTCCGGGCCGACGCGCCGCACCTCGCGGCCTTGCGCGGCGACGGCCGCGACCGCCGGCCGGTGCTGGTGGCGGGATCCACCTGGCCGAGCGACGAGCGCGTCCTGATGCCCGCGCTGCGCGCCGCGCAGCGCGCCGGCGCGCAGTTCCGGCTGGTGATCGCGCCCCACGAACCGACGCCCGAGCACCTCGCCGCGCTGGACGGCAAGCTCGACTACTGCATGCCGCCCGAGATGCGGCGCGTCCGCCTGTCCGCTCTTCTCGCCTCTCCGGACTCGCAACCGCTCGGGACCCGCAACTCGGCGTCCCGCAACTGGGACGCGCTGGTCGTCGACGAGGTCGGTGTGCTGGCGGAGCTGTATGCGGCCGCGTCCCTCGCCTACGTCGGTGGCGGCTTCCACCGCAAGGGACTGCACTCGGTGATCGAGCCCGCGGCGGCGGGTGTCCCGGTCCTGTTCGGGCCGCGGTGGCACGGCAGCCGCGACGCGCGGCTCCTGCTCGATGCCGGAGCGGCGAAGGCCGCCCGCGACCGGCGCGAGCTGGCCGCCGCGGTCACCGGCTGGCTCCAGGACGAGACCGCCCGTGCCTCCGCTGCTCGGGCGGCACGGGCGGTCGTCGAACGCGGCCGGGGCGCGGCCGACCGGTCAGTGCAGCTGGTGATCGACCTGGTCGAGCGACGCTAACCCACGACCCACTACCTGCAACCTACAACCCGTCCTATCGCATCCCTCCGATGCCGATCGAGGCCCCGACGCCGAAGTTGTTCACCGTCGTGCCGTAGAGCTTGCCGCTGTCGAACGCGGCGCGCACCGAGATGATCCGGAAGATCGGCACGTCCAGGCCGACGGCCCAGCGGAACTCGGACTTCGAGCTCGGGCAGGTGGTGCCGCAGTTGATGAGCTTGGTGAAGTTCAAGCGCGGCGCCGCCCACAGGTTCGGGTTCACGATGACGAGCGGGAGCTTGATGCCGAGCGCCGCGCCCACCGGGATCGTGAGGACCTTGGAGTTGCCGCCGAGCTGAGTCTTGATCGAGTCCGCCAGGCCCGAGAACTGGTAGGCCTGGACGTCCATGCTGGCGCCGCCGAACAGCGAGAGCGCGAACGGCGACGCGCCGCCGCCGTAGACGCGCAGCTGCGCCAGTGCGCTGGCCGTGATCTTGGTCTGGGCGCCGACGGTGCCGCCCGTGCCGTTGCTGATGTTCTTGAAGTCGTTGCGCGTGGCGCCGACGTTCGCGCCCAGGCCAACCGGGCCCAGCGCGAACGTCACGCCGCCCTGGATGACGCTGTAGTCGCCGAGGCCGACCTTGGTGTCCGTCGGCAGTCCGAGGTCGGCGTGCACGCGGAATCCGGTCGCGTACCGGGGATTGGTGAACAACGGCATTCCCTGGATCTGGGCCTGCGCCCTGGACGCTGCGCCAGCGGCGAGCACGCCAAGCACGACCGCCATACCCGCACGGTGCATCCGAGACATCGCTATCCTCCCTGATTGGTGGTGCCCCGAGTACGGGCGCCGGGCCCAACCCCGGCCCTGGGGCATGGTCAAGATACCCCCCACCCCCGCGCCCGGGACAGTGACCGCGCTCACCCGGGGCCGGGTTGGGGACCTGGATCACGTTCCGGGCGCGACCTGGGTCGCCGGGGCCCCCATTGAGCCTGCGCCGCATCCGCGGATAGCTTGGTCGCATGGACCCTCATCCGCCGCTCCCGGCGAGCCGGCCGCGCCCCCTGCCGGTCACGATCGTCTGCCTCCTCGGCCTGCTCGCCTCGATCTTCACCGGCGTCCTGTTCAGCGTGGATGCGCTGTGGGCCGTCCCGCCCGGCGCCGGCCAGCGCGCCGCGGCCTTCGCCACCCTCGCGGTCACCGTGGCCGCGCTGTACGGCCTGTGGATCATGCGACGCTGGGGGGCGTACCTCGTCGTCCTCCTGTTCGTCGCGCGCGTGGCCTACGGCCTGGCGTCGCACCTCCCGTGGAACCTCCCCGCGTTCGCCGGGCCGACGCTGCTGCTCGTGGTCGGGATCGCCTACTTCAGACGGATGCGCTGAACCGGAAAACGACGGGGCCGGCGCAGTGGCCGGCCCCGTTCACGACAGCACGATCAGCGCGTCAGCCGACGCAGGTCACCGTCACCTGCATCGGGGTGAAGATGCTGAACGTGACGAACCCGACGAGCAGGTTGAGGAAGCTCGCCTGCGCGTCCACCGCCTGCACCGGCTTGCCACCGCACAGCTTGGCCGCGTCCACCTTGCCCGGGACCAACCCGGCGATGAACGTCGGGACCCACGCCTCGACGTGCGTCGTGCCGGGGGTGAGGTTGGTGGTCGTGATGGTGTGGTAGCACGCGGTGAGTGCCACGAATGCGCCCAGCATCAGCACTTTCTTCCCGACGTGCATCAGACGTCCTGCCATGATGGTGTCTCCTGTACGGGGGTTGCGGGCACGTGCGCGCTTCCGGGTCCCTGCCCTGGGGAAGCCCAACGATGGCGCCCGCCCGCCGGGCGCGTCAAGAGCGCGGCGCTAGGGCGAGATCGGAACGACCACGCCCTGGAACCGGACGGTCATGGGGGTCACGATGCCGGCCGTCAGCGCGGTGATGAGGATGTCGGACCAGCGGCGCGTCACGCGCACCCGGAGATCCCGGACGGCGCGGCCGCCGGCCACCTGGCCCTCGAGCGCGCGCAGCAGGCTCGGCTCCTGGCTGGCGTACAGCCCCCAGAAGAGGTAGACGGCCTTGGTGCGGACGTCGAACGTGTCGCCGACCGCCGGTTGCGCCGCGGCCGACGCCAGGCTCGCGGGCACGCCGAGGCTGGTCGCGTCGAAGGTCATCGCGCAGCCGGCCGCGGTGAGCGACAGCGCCAGGACTGCGACCGGACTCAGCCAGTTGTGCTGCGATACGTTCGTCACGGGTGCCGGGGTCGAGGGGGAGAGCGGGACCCGGGGGGCGCGCCGGGCCGGCCGCCCCCGCGGGGATGGGAGCCGCGGCGACAAGACGGGGACCGGGGAGTTGTATTGGGGGCCCCCGCCCCCGACCCGGCGGGGGTG
>Ga0335079_10007602_pt1 | contig 12318 bp, 10 predicted proteins | sample Lox_Sample_33_FD_206719 | JGI IMG/M metagenome (GOLD analysis project Ga0335079, IMG submission 206719) | Soil microbial communities from Loxahatchee National Wildlife Refuge, Florida, United States - Lox_Sample_3.3 | ecosystem: Environmental > Terrestrial > Soil > Wetlands | place: USA... | reverse complement strand
AACGAAGATTTGCCTCCGTTTCTCGCCGGCCACGCGGGACTCGAATCCGGTTTCATGATGCTGCAGGTCACGGCGGCGGCGTTGGTCGGCGAAAACCGCGTGCTGGCGCATCCCGCTTCCACCGGTTCGATTACCACCAGCGGCAATAAGGAGGACTTCGTCAGTATGGGGATGGCGGGCGGCCTGAAGCTCCAGCGCGTCGTCCGGAACACGCGGGCCGTGCTGGCCATCGAGGCGCTGGCATCAGCCCGTGCGCTCGATCTGTTGGCGCCCTTGCGCTCCAGTCCCGCGCTGGAGAACATTCGCGCCCGCATCCGCGCGGTTTCCCCGCCAGTCACGGGCGATCGAGCCTTTCACCGCGACATCGCGGCTGTCGACAGACTGATCGCCGAAGGCGGCCTTCAGCTCGAATAGACCGCCACGTTCGTAACCGTGCGGTAGCCCATCGCTTGATAAAGCGGCAGGCCGGCGCGAGTCGATTGCAGGATGCTGCGCTCGATGCCGTGCTCGCGGCCGGCTGCTTCGAGGGCGTGCCGCATCACGGCTTCGCCGTAGCCGCGCCGTTGGTGGCCGGGAATGGTCGCGACGTTGTAGACGCCGGCCACCGCCTGATCGACCACCACGGCCGCGGTAGAGACGGGCTCCGCTCCGACATACGCTACGTAGCCGGCGAAGCGGTCCCACACGGTGTTGGCTTCAAACACCTCTCGGAACCAGGAGAGCGGGACGTTGAAGCAGACCGAACCAACCGAGCAAAACTCCTCCTGAGTGGTGCGGTCACAGACCTTCCTCACGATCAGTTTCGGAAGCGACCGGCGCGGCGGCAACACGTGCTCCGCCACCATTCCCGGTAAATCCACAGAGTGATGCAGGCCGTGCTTCGCAAAAATTTTACGGGATCGGCTTCGGACCCGCGGCTCCAGCCAGTCGTCGCATACCCAGTAAGCCCATTCCTGCCCGCGCGTCTGAAAGTGAAGAGCAGCGAGCAGGATCCTTTGCTCCAATTCGGCATCCGACTCCACTGGGGCCGTCAGAAACGCCGCGTTGAACATTTGGAACGTCACTCCGGCGGACGCGATGCTGACTCCTCTTAGCTCGCGCACTTCGCCTGTCTTACGCCCGGCGGCCAGGACACGGAATGATTCGCGCAGGTTATCCGCGACCTTCGAGAAATCCACAGACTTTTCAGTATCGTACACACCGAGCCAAACGTCGCTACAGCAACTGGCAGGCTTCGTCGAAATCGAGGCGGGGGTGCCTCGTCAGCAACTTGGACGCGTCGCCATGGCCGAGATTGCACAGGAAGTTGGATTTCACGGTTCCGCCCGGGAAAAACTCCTGGTCGACTTTGCCGTTATCGAATCCCGACATCGGACCACAGTCGAGCCCCAGCGCTCGCGCTGCCAGAATGAAATATCCGCCTTGCAGCGTGCCGTTACGGAAGGCCGTGGTTTCGGCGAGTGGAGGCTTACTGGCAAACAGATCGCGCATGCCCGGATTGTGCGGAAACAGCTTGGTCATCTGGTCGTAAAACCGCATATCGTTGGCGAGAATGGCAGTGACCGGGGCGGTTCGCGTCTTCTCGACGTTTCCCGGCGTAAGCGCCGGCAGCAGCCGTTCCTTGGCTTCGGGGGTGCGGAGGAAGAGCACACGCATCGGGCTGCAGTTTGCGCTGGTCGGTCCCCACTTGACGAGGTCGTAAAGACCTCGCAGTTGGTGGTCACTCACCGGTTCCGGCAACCAGGCGTGATGAGTGCGCGGATGTCGAAAGAGCAGATCCAGAGCGTCGTCGGAAATCGATGCGTGCATAGCGTCTTTTCCATCTTAGCCGCATCGTGCCGCCCGGCGACGCTCCGAACGGGGCTGCTATCCTCCGCAGGCCGCATGCTGAACGCGGACGCCGGCCGAGGCGGCCTGATAGGCGACCGCCGGTGGCTGGACGAACTCGGTTTGACGGCCTCGCGTTCGGAAATGATATTTCCGGATGCGGACCGTCGTCAGCGACTCCCGGCGGCCCACCACGTCGCCGGCTACTACCAGTTGCAGCGCGACGCGGCCGTTTAGCAATGCCGGCCAGGCGATCGAGATTTCGAGCTTGGTGCCCGCATCGAGCGGTTGGTCCGCCGTGAAAACCACTTCGGTCGTGCTCATCCGGCTGGTCTGCCCCATGCCGACGCGCGGCGTTCGCCCGTCGGTTTTGTAACGCAGTTCCATGTTGACCGGGTATTGGATGGGTCCTGCCATTGCAAACCTTCGTTCCACGTCTCCTCCGAGGCCCGCTCTCAGCGGGTCTATGGAAGTAGTGACCGAAAGGTTTCTGGCGTTACAAGCCGCCCTCAATTTATAGCGCCGGTGTACACCTGAAACGGGGCCCAGTAGAAGGGCTTGACGTAGGAACCGCCCGCGTGAATGAAGGAGAGCTTGGCGGCGCGCAAGGCCTCGGCCGGCGAAGAGCCGCGCGCGATTTCTGCGTACAGCCGCGCCATCAATTCTTCCGTCGAGCGGTCATTCACGTCCCAGAGCCCGGCAATTACGTTGCGGGCGCCTGCCCGCAGAAACGCCCACGCAAAGCCGACCAGGCCTTCTCCGGCGTACGTCCTGGCGCCGGCGCTCCGGCATGCCGAGATCGTTACCAGTTCGGCCGTAAGCGGCAGGGACATGACATCGCGGGCAAACAGCCGGCAACGGTCCGGGGGACCGGACAGAATCACGGCCGAATCGAGGGGGCTTTGCGTGTTGGCCGTCGCATGCGCCGAGAAATGGATGAACTCGAAGCGTCCCGGCTGGGCATCGGCGTAGGCGCTGGGGAGAGCGGCTGGCCCGCGAAATACTTTCGTCTCAAGGCCAGCCATGGTGGTGCGAACGGAGTCGATTTCCTGCGAAGAGAATTCCAGTTTCGGGAACTCCGGCAGTGATGAGGCGGGGTCGCCGAGCACCAGCAGCCCTTTTCCGGGGCCCGCGTTCCGGCGGTGGCTCTCGATCAGGTAGTCGAGTGACGGGGCGATCGTTACCGCCCCTCGTTCGATCCAGAACTGGTTCGAGTCGGCGGCTGCCGGGAGAGTCTCAAAGTTGAGCGAGTAAAGCTCCTGGTCGGGAACAAGCACCACTCGGCAGTTGGGGCATATGTCGTCGGCCACGGGCGCAAGCAGATCCTGGTACAGCGTTCGCCCGGTTTCCCGCGCAACCTCCATTGGATTGCGCTGTGCCATCACAACCCGGCGATAGCTCTCGACGAGCGGGCGAATATCTTTCGCCGGCGGCAGCGGATAGGCCTGAATGCGCCGAGAAGTGATGACCCACAGATAGGAGCGGTCGACACCCAGCCAGTATTCGACCAAGGTGGCTCCGGCATGCCGCGCCAGCTTTTCATAAGCGTCCGCTGTATGCGATCGTACGCGGCTGATTGCGCCACTCCGTGCGGCAAGCACGTTCGATCGGCTGGATTCGGCGATTTCCAAGGCGGCATTGGGTTCACCAATCGCCATCAGGAAGTCGACGTACTGGTGATAGAAGTGATTGACGCTGTCGAGATAGGAAAAGCGATATTCGTCTTTTAATAAGGCGGAGCTGCGGTGGTCGACGCTCTCGAGCGCCAGTTCATATTGGTGCTTGGCTTGCGGTCTGCGTCCAGTTTGAGCGTACACATCGGCCAGACCCGTCAGCGAATCCAGTATCACGGTGGGGTCATTGGCTGGCAGTTCGAGAGCCTTGGAATAAAGCTCTTCGGCTTCGGTGAACTGCTTTCGCATGGTGGCGATCCGGGCGGCGTGCGCCAGCAGGTAGACCTCGGAGCGACTGTCGGGAAACAGGTGTTGCAACCGCAACGCCTCGTTGTTGTACTTCTCGGCCTGTGCCAAATCGCCCTGCGCGATCAAACACTCCGCCAGGTTGCTCAGCCATTGGGAAACCAGAAAATCATTGGGCAGTTTGCGGGCTATCGCTAGCGCTTGCTGATAGTCAGCCACCGCGGTGGCATAGTCTCCGGCTGTGAGCGCCACGCTGCCGGCGTTCCCGAGCCAGAGTTGTTGTTCGTACCGATTTCCCGTTTTAGAGAATTCGGCCTCCGCGGTGTTGAACTGCGCCCGGGCATTGTCGAGATTGCCGAGGCGGAAATAACACCAGCCCAAATTGCCGCTGGCGCGGGCAATCGATTCGCGGGCGTCGAGCCGAGTGAAGATCTCTTTGGCCTTCTCGAACCAAACGATCGCCTGGTCATACCGGGACGCCTGCAGCAGCGCAAAGCCCAGGTTGCCGATCGCGCTCGCTTCGAGGTAGGAATCCCGCAAACGGTTCGCGGCAGTGATGACGCCGCGAAACAGGGCCTCGGCATTCTGGAAATCCCCTTGACGAACCTGCAGGAAACCACGCCGGAGATTGACTTCGGCTTCCAGAGAGGCTGAGCCCGACTGATGGGCCGCGTCAGCTGCTTGGGAAATGAGGTCTTCCGCCTCCTGGTAATGGGAGAGGAGGTAGGCCGCGTGGCCTCGTAACAGAAGAGCTTTGCCGCGATACTCCGCCCAGTCCGGCCCGGCGGGAGGTTGCTGTTCGAGCACGCGGACCGCGGCGGCCGCATCGCGCCTTGCCACCAGTACCTCCGCTTTCAGCAGGCGGAACTGCCACTCTAGTTTTCGATCGCCCGTCTTGTCGGCTTGTGAGAGATCGTCGTCAGCCCGGGCCAACGCCACATCGTAACGCTCGGATTGCAGCAGATGACGGATCGCTTCCGGCTCGTCGACCATGGACCGCCTGCCGTGCCCACATCCGGCAAGCCCGGCTACGGCGAGCCAGACCACAACCCGCATTCGTCACCACCCGCTCCCGTTTCCATCCACGGCGTCCAGTTCCAGATCCCCATCAATGGGTGAGCCGAGATTCACGTGGATCATGGTCAGGCGCCGTTTCAGTTTGCTGACTGACACCTCGGCGAGGTGGATCGTGCCGAAGCCCTCGATGTAAACAACATGGCCCCAGGGTTTGAACTCCGCGCGTTCGGGTTCCACGCTTTGAACCAGCGACAGGCTCGTGACACCCTGGACATGCGGCAACTCGCCACCTTTTTCCGGAGCTTGCTGAAACCACTGCTGCACACGATCGGGCGCCTTCTTCAGACTGTCTTTGAGCGAGCTTTTTTGGTAGTGGGCGTAGAACTCACCCTTGTCCTTATAGGATTTAGTGAGATCCGCGTGACGCGGCAGACGATCGAACACGCCGCATGCCAGATGCACCTTAACCGGGACACCCGCGATTTTCAAATTGTCGAAATGTGACCCTGCGAATTTGAAACAGGGTTCGTCCTCGTGATCCTCTTCGGTGTACGAGACCAGGCGCGCCTCGACGGTGTCGGCGCTCACGACACCGCCGATGTCCAGCCCTTCGACGCGTGCCCGGATCAGCGATTTGTGCACCGGCTTGCCGGCGGGTCCCGTGGCGTGCGCTCCAGTCACTTCAGTATAGGCGTGTTTGAAACGAAGGATATCGCGGTAGCGGAAATCGTGGGAGTGCGCGGTTCCGTGGCCGCCGATCTCCGGAAGCGCTAATGCGGCTTGAATCTCGATGAACTCGTGGAACGGGTGGTTAATGCGGCCGCCCGCGGCGATAGCTTGGCCGTGAAAGCGGTAACGACTGGGCAACGGTGCACCTCGCTAACGGATCTGGAATTGGAAGAAGGAAGCTGCTACTTTATCACGCGGCTGACCATTTCGGTCGAGCCCGTATACTGTAAACTCTTCTGCTCCCTGGGCGAGGCTCCGAGTCGGAACCAGAATTGTAATCGGCTGCCCCGCCATCGGCGCCGCGGATTCCACACGGAACAACGTGCGGTTCCCAACGGAGACCACACTCAGATACCGCGAAAAATGCGCGTCCGGAGGGACATCGAGCGATAGCGCGAGCCAGGGCGTGCCGGAAGGAACGCTGATCGTCTCGCCCGCGCCGCGGGACAAGCCGGCCAGTTGGAACGCCGGCAAGGCGCGCGCCGTATCGAGTCCTTGCCGCAAAGCCGGCATCACCACCAAGCTCTGGTACACGGCCACCACCGCCAGCGCCAACGCGGCCGCCGCCGGAACCCACGCCGGTATCGACCACCAGGCTCGCAAGCGCTGTCCGGCGGAAATACGCTGCCCGGCGTCAGCGCGCTCGCGGCGGGGCTCGTCGATCCGTTCGGCGAAGACCTCCCGCGCGTTGGCGATGAACTGGCTTCCAGCCGCAACGGCCTGGGCGCAGTCGGCGCATTCGAAAAAGTGGCGCTCGAACTCCTCGGCTTCGGGCGCGGGCAATTCGCCCAGCAGGTACCGCTCCGCTGCTTGAACTTCCGTCGCGTGGCTATGATCCATCCGATGCAGCCCTCATGGTTTCAGTGCGCCTCAGGTACATTCCGTTTCATGGGCGCGCGCCCTGTATGGCCCGTCCTGTATCCGATCGCAGCCATGCGGTCTTCAGACGCAACCGAGCGCGATAAAGCAGCACTCTGAGATAGTCCCGGCTGACGTGCAACTCACTGCAAACAGTGTCTTTATCCTCCTCATTCAAAAACACGCGCCGCAGCAGTTCGCGGTCCTTCTCCGGTAAATCCTCTAGGATCCGTCGAACGATCCCTTTCCGCTCTTCGCTGACCAAGCGGTCTTCCGGGTCCTGAGCTGTATCGACGGCCTCCGTCGCATCTTCGGGAATTTGGGGATGGCGCGTGTGCGACCGCAGGAACTCCAGCCCGATATTGTGGCAGACCGCATGGACAAAACCCGGTAAGCTGGCCGGGTTATCCAGGGTTTTTCCCGAACGAAAATAGGTCAGCACCCGCAGAAACGTCTCCTGGCAGGCGTCTTGCACGAGCTCCGGAGACCGCAGACGAGCGCGCAGCTTACATTGAACCGGACGCGAAAAGTGGGCGACGAGGTGCCGCTCGATATCTTCTCTCCGGTCCGCTAGAGCCCGAAGGTAATCTTCGTCGAACAGCGGTCCCATGCGTCTGAGGATGAATATAACAGACGCCCTGCCGGTGACGCGAGAATTGTGGCTCGCTTAGCTCGCGCCACCCGGTGGCAGTTCGGAGACGGCAACATCGGATACCGCCTTCCAGCTCCCATCGGACTGTTTCTTGTACGCCGTGACGTAGCTCCCTCTGTCATTCAGCGGCTTTTTGGTTTTAGGGTCCGATAGCGTCAGTTGATAGGAGCCCTGCGTGAAGGCGACGTCCCCGGATTTGCCGACTTCGACCCGATCGGGCTTGAACTGGAGGTTCAAGTTGGGATCCGCCACCATGCCGGCCAGACCTTTCCTGATCGCATCTTTGCCCTTGAGGGCCGGCTCTCCGGATGTGATCATGGTGGCGTCGTCCGCATAAAACGCCATGATTTTGTCGATGTCTTTGGAGGCAAAGTTCTTCATCTGAGTGGCTTCCAGATCGCGGATTTTGGCTTCTTCGGCGGCCACGTCAACGGTGGGGGCCGAGGCCGTTTGGGCGCAGCCGGCGAGGAACAAGAGTGTGCTGATACAAGCCAGGCGAGTTTTGTGCATGGGAGTTTTCTAACTGATTGCGCCCGCGAGTGCAAGCGTTGAGTTCCGACTATTTTTGCAGGAAAAAGTTTCCCACGAACATCGCATCAATTCCGGAGGAGTAGAAGCTGCGCACGGCGTCGCGCGGTGTGCACACCAGCGGTTCACCGAACAGGTTGAAGGAAGTGTTGTAGAGTACGGGCAGGCCCGTGGCCTTGCCCGCTGCGTGCAGGAGCCGCCAATAGAGAGGGTTCTCGTCGCGATCCACGGTGTGCACGCGTACCAGGTCGCCGGAAAGAATGGCTGCGGCAAACTTCTCTTTGTGCTCCGGTTTGAGGCGGCCGACGGTCGAAAGATAGCGGGCGTTGGATCCCACTTCAAAGTACTCGGCGGCACACTCGGCGGGGACGGAGGCGGCGAATTTGCGGAACGGCTCGCGATGTTTGATGAATACGTTCAAATTCTCGGTCGAGTACGGATCGAGCGGCGACGCCAGGATACTGCGGTTGCCCAGAGCGCGGGGTCCGAACTCCATCCGGCCGTGCATCCACGCGACAATCTTGTTCTCGCCGAGTTGCTCGACCGCCGTATCGATCACTTCGTCGGTCGTGAGCATATAGCGGAAACGGAGCTTGCAATTTTCCACCACCAGTTTGATATCGGCGGCTGAGTACGAAGGACCGAGGCACAGGCTCTCGAACGGAATGCGTTTCTGCTGTTGGTAGACGGAATGCCACGTCTCGAGGACCGCGCCCAGCGCCGTCCCGGCATTCCCGGCCGCCGGCTGAACGAACACCTTTTCATATCCCGAGCCAGTTTCGAGGGCAAACACTAGAAGCGCGTTTAGGCCAAGACCGCCGGCAAGGCACAAATTCCGCCCTTGGCACGCCATCCGGATCGCCGCCACTTCGGTGGCCTTCTGTACTCCGGCCGCGAGGTGCGGGCGCAGCTTATCGGGAATCGCGACTCCGTCTTTGAGCGCGAGGCGTTCATAGAACCGCGCGCTGAAACCGCCGTGCCGGAGGCGTTCGGTGCTGAAGAACGACCGGTCCAGACGCGGGCCGATTTCTGAAGGGCACAGAATCTCGAGAAACAAATCCCGATACCGATCGTCTCCCGCCACGGAGAGCCACTGGACCTTGTGCTCATCGAGATTGGCGTCGAAGCCGAGCAGTTCGGTGACGCGGCCGTACAGGTCGCCGAGCGAATCCGGGTAATATTGCTCTTGCGCGAGAGTGAGTTGCGTCCCCCGCGCCTGCCAACGCGAACCGCAGCGAAAGTCCCCCTCCCGATCGAGTGTGAGCACGGTGGCTTCCTCGAAGGGCGACGCGAAATACGCGGACGCCGCATGCGCGAGGTGATGTTCGAGCACCACGATCCGGCTGTTCGGGAACCGCGCCCGGAGTTTGAGGTGAAAGCCGGTTTCCGGTACCGGCCGGACCACCGCTACCGCGTCCACGTGCTCCGGGTCCGCCTTGGCCATCTCCAGGCACGCAGCGATCGCGCGCTCCGGAAGCTCGCTGTGATTCGCGCGATGCGGCTGGCGTGACAACTTGGATTCCTCCACGGCCGCGGCCAGAACGCCGTCGCGCAGCACCGCGGCTGCGGCGTCACCCAAAATTCCGCCGATTCCTAAAATAACCATGAGAGTTAGAGTCGCTTCTCGATTTTGGCCCACGTATCGCGCAGTGCCACAGTTCGATTAAAGACCGGCTGGCCGGGCGCAGAATCGGGGTCCATGCAAAAATACCCCAGGCGTTCGAATTGAAACCGGTTGAAAGGTTCGGCGGCTGCGAGGCACGGCTCCAGTTTGGCACGGGTCAGGACCTCGAGCGAATTCGGGTTGAGATTCGCCGTGAAATCCTTGCCTTCCACTTCCTCGTTGGGGTTGGGAGTGGAAAACAGGTTATCGTACAGCCGCACTTCGGCACCCACAGCATGCTCGGCTGAAACCCAATGGATTGTCGATTTCACCTTGCGGCCGTCGGGCGCGTTGCCGCCCCGTGTCGCCGGATCGTAAGTACAGTGCACCTCGACAATTTCACCCTTCTCATCCTTGACGACTCCGGTGCACGTAATGAAATACGCATAGCGCAGCCGAACTTCCCGGCCGGGCGATAACCGGTAATACTGCTTGGGCGGATCTTCGCGGAAGTCGTCCTGCTCAATGTACAAGACGCGCGAGAACGGCACCTTGCGCGTCCCCATCGACTCATCCTCCGGATTGTTGACCGCCTCCATGTGCTCGACCTGCCCTTCCGGGTAGTTGTCGATTACCACGCGTAAGGGCCGCAGCACCGCCATCACCCGCTGCGCGTGCTTATTCAAATCTTCGCGAACATAATGTTCGAGCATGCCTAGCTCGACAATACCGTTGGTCTTCGATACTCCAAGTGAGCCGCAGAAATTCCGGATGGCTTCGGGTGTGTAACCGCGCCGGCGAATGCCGGAAAGCGTGGGCATTCGCGGATCGTCCCAGCCGCTCACGTACTGGTCCTGAACCAGTTTGAGCAACTTCCGCTTGCTTAGAAGCGTATACGTGAGATTCAGCCGGTCAAACTCGATCTGCTGCGGATGATAAATTCCCAGGTTGTCACAATACCAGTCGTAAAGCGGCCGGTGATCTTCGAATTCCAGCGTGCAAATGGAATGCGTGATCCGCTCAACCGAATCCGACTGGCCGTGCGTGAAGTCGTACATCGGATAGATGCACCATTTGTCGCCGGTGCGGTGATGCTCGGCGTGCAGGATTCGATACATCACCGGGTCGCGCATGTTCAGGTTGGGCGACGCCATGTCGATCTTGGAGCGCAGCGTGCGGGCGCCGTCTGGAAATTCTCCCGCGCGCATGCGTTCGAACATATCGAGATTCTCTTCCACTGACCGATTGCGGAAGGGACTCTCGATGCCGGGCTCCGTCAGCGTGCCGCGGTACCGGCGCACTTCTTCCGCGCTCAGGTCGCACACGTAGGCCTTGCCAGCCTTGATGAGTTGGACCGCCCAGTCGTAGAGCTGATCGAAATAATCCGAGGCATAGAACAACCGGCCTTCCCAATCGAACCCGAGCCAATGGACCGTGTCGATGATCGAGTCGACATACTCCTGCTCTTCCTTCTCGGGATTCGTGTCGTCGAACCGCAGGTTGCACTTGCCGCTGAACTCGGCCGCCAGTCCGAAGTTCAAACAGATCGATTTGGCGTGGCCGATATGCAGGTAGCCGTTGGGTTCCGGAGGAAAGCGCGTGTGCACGCGTCCGCCGAATTTATTCGTTTTCAGGTCCTCGATGACAATGTCGCGGATGAAGTTCGAGGGCCCGGTGCCCGGATTAACAGGTGCTGACATGGTTTCTATTGCAATTTCTCTATAGCTTTTTGGATCCGGTGGAGGCAGATCTCTTTTCCGAGCGCCTCGAGGGTTCCGAAGAGGGGAGGCGCATTCTTGCGCCCGCACACCGCGACGCGAATGGGTTGAAACATCTGGCCGGCCTTGATCTTGAGTTCGTCGGCGGCGTGCCGCAGCGCGGCCTCCAGTCCATCGTGCGAAAACTCGGTAGCGGCCAAGGCTGGCATCGCCTTTTCCAGAACAGTCCGGGCCATGGCGCCATCGCCTTTTTGTGGAATCAGTTCCGCCGCGTCATACGGAGGCAGTTCGTCGACAAAGAAGAAATCGGCAACCGTGACCACGTCGCGCAAAAGCTTGATGCGTTCCTGAATCAGTGGCGTGATCTGCAGCATTTTCTCGTGATTTGCACGAAAGCCGGCGGCGCAGATGAACGGCAAAAGCTGCGCCGCGAGTTCAGGTGCGGACATGGCTCTAATATTCTCTGCATTCAGCCATACGGCTTTCGGGTCGAACGGATCCTCGTCGGTGAAGTTGACGATGGTGTTGCTGCGGTTGATGCCTTCGAACGAAAACGCGTCAGTCAATTCCTCGCGCGTCATCTTCTCGCGGTCGTCTTTCGGAGACCAGCCCAGCAGGCACAGAAAGTTTACGAACGCGTGCGGCAGAAAGCCGGCGTCGCGGTAGGTCGTGACGCTCACCACCGGTCCGTGTTTTCGCTTCGAAAGCTTGGTGCCATCCGGCGCGATCAGCAGCGGCAGATGGGCGAACTGCGGCGGCGCGGCGCCCGCGGCCTCAAAGATCAGGATGTGCTTGAACGTGTTGGTCAGATGATCCTGGCCCCGCACGATGTGGCTGATGCGCAGATCGGCATCATCGGCGCACGACGCCGCGTGATACGTCGGCATTCCGTCGCTCCGGAGCAGCGCGAAATCCTCGATATCGGCGGTCGATTTCGCTTGCTCGCCATAGACCGCGTCCGAAAAGCAGATCTGGCGTACCGGATCGCGCGGCACGCGGTAGCGCAGTGCGAACGGCTCTCCAGCCGCCGCCCGCCGATCACTCTCTTCGCGCGAAAGCTCGCGCATCCCGGGATTGAACAGCCACGTCTCTCCAGCCCGCCGCTCCCCTTCGTCCGCCTGGGCCGGAGTAAAGTCGCGATAGGCCAACCCTTTTTCGAAGATGGCCCATGCCATTTCCTGGTGCAGTTTCAGCCGTTCCGACTGGCGGTATTCCTCATCCCAGCCCAAATTGAGCCAGCGCAGGCCCTCATAAATCGAATTGAGCGATGCTTCGGTATTGCGCTCCACATCGGTGTCATCGATGCGCAGAATCATGGTCCCGCCGTTGCGGCGCGCATACAGCCAGTTGAAGATGAATGTGCGCGCACTCCCGATGTGCAAAAAGCCTGTGGGGGAGGGCGCAAACCGCACGCGAATCATGGAAATGCCAGTATAGCAACCCGGTTTCCGCAGCCGCTTAGTTTCG
>Ga0335079_10007595_pt1 | contig 12326 bp, 7 predicted proteins | sample Lox_Sample_33_FD_206719 | JGI IMG/M metagenome (GOLD analysis project Ga0335079, IMG submission 206719) | Soil microbial communities from Loxahatchee National Wildlife Refuge, Florida, United States - Lox_Sample_3.3 | ecosystem: Environmental > Terrestrial > Soil > Wetlands | place: USA: Florida... | reverse complement strand
GGGACGATCTTGGCGTTGTAGGTGACGAGGTCGAACGTCACGTCGACGGTCTGCGGGTTCGGTCCGATCGTGAACGTCCCGGTCGAGCGCGCGGGCGCCCAGCTCGAGTTGTCGCTAAAGACGTGGTAGGAGTACTTCGCGTAGACGAGCGTCGCGCCGACCGAGGCGGTCGTCGTGCCGATCGGCGCGCCGCCGTCGATCGTGACGTGCCACGGGAACGGGAACGTCATCGCCCCGAGGGCGTCGAACGTCACCGAGTTCTGCTTCGCGATGAACGTGATCGCGATCGAGACCGGGCCGCCGTCGACCGTCACGTTGCCGCTGGCCACGGCGATCGTGAAGTTGTTCGAGGCGATCGAGACGGTCCAGCCGTAGCTGCCGTTCTCGAGACCGCCGACGAGCGACGGGGTCGCCCCGGTGCCTTTCAGCTTCAGCCCGTTGGAGAACGTCACCGTCCACCCGACGCCGCCCGGCGCCCCGGTCTCGTTGACCGTCGCGGCGTAGCGGTACGGCTCGGCGATCGAGATCCCTTGCTCCGTCGATCCGGACTGGTAGCCGAGGGTCCAAAGGTTGGCGGCCGACCCCGCGAAGTACCCCAGGTTCTCCGAGTACTCGGCGGTCTGGTTCGCCCCCGAGAGCAGCGGGCTCGTTTGGGCCGCTTCGAACGAGGTCGTGCCGAGCGGTTCGACGTAGGCTGCGACCGTCGCGGCGGTCCCGCTCTCGAAGTTCGCGACGCCGCTGCCCGGGTAGCCGTAGAATCCGAGCTGGGGCCCGAGGAACCCGCGGACCGATCCGGCGGGGCCCGGACCGTTCGAATACGCGCTTCCCTGCCAGGAGTAGGCGTGGTCGTAGCCCCCGAGGATGTACGCCGCTCCGGGGACGGGGAGCGTGATCTGGGAGACCCCGTCCCCGAAGCCGAACGTCACCTCCGAGTTCCAGCTGGGGTGGTCCGCGGTGATGAACGTCGTGAGAACGAGGTCGAGCGGGAGCGTCACGTTCTTCCCGTTCGCCGGATACCAGTACTCGTACACCGTCTCGGCCGGGTAGATCCCCCAGAACGGGAACGTCACCCAGCCGGTGAAGTTGACCGCCCAGTGGCCGTTGCCGGTGTAGTAGTAGTACAGGACGCTCTGGACCCAGTAGATCGGGGCGCCGAGGCTGTCGGCGAGGAACAGGTTCTGCTGGACCGACATCACCGGCGCGGAGCCGACGTGGTTCGGCGCGATCGAGAGCGCGGTGAGGTTGACGTAGTCCTGGACCGCCCGGAGCGGGCCGGACGCCGGCAGGTTCGGCGGCGCCAGGACGTAGATCGTCAGGTTGTAGGCATCCGGGACCCCCCAGCCGGTGACGAGGTCGTAGCCGGCGAGCGCCCGATCGGCGAAGTTCCGTCCCGAGGCGACGTCGTGGAACGGGAGGGCCGGAAGCGGGGACGTGTACAGGGACGTGTAGTACGCCCCGTGGACCAGCCCCGACGGGAGCGCGGCGTACTCGAGGTTGCCGACGGTGTAGATCGTCGGCTCGGCGAACCCGAGGAGCTTGTTCGCCTCCGCGCCGAGGGCGTGGTCGATCTCGGCGAACAGGCCGGCATCCGCGGCCGTCGCGAGCCCGGTCCCGTTGGCATTGAAGAACCGGCCGCCGAGCGAGGCGTTCGCGGCGAGGTACCGGTAGCCGTACCGGCTCACCGTCACCGCCGAGTTGTTCGCGAGGCCCGCGAGGTCCGGCACGCCGCGGCCGGTGCCCCCGAGCAGGGACGCGGCGGAGCTCGTCTTCTGCCAGTTCGGCTCGTGGAAGACGGCGCTGATGCCGCCGGCCGATCCGATCGGGCCGCCCTGCGCGGGGACCTTCGTGGAGATGTTCCACGCGGTCGACTGCTCGATCCGCAGGGTCGTCGCGTTGAGCGTCAGGGTCGCCCCGCCGACCGCGAGGTTCCCCAGCGCGGCCGTCGCCATCGACGCCGGGAACTCCGCCTGGGAGCCGAGCCATCCGAGGCTCGCCGGATTGTCGGCCGAGTTGCCGGAGGCGGCGAGGACCGTGATCCCGCGCGCCGCGGCTTGCTGGAGCGAGGCGTACCACGAGCTATCGTTCTGATCGCGGAACCCCCACTGGGTCGCGATCACGCTCACGTTCCCGAGGTTCGCCGCGACCGAACGAGAGACCGACGACCCGGGATTGAGCACGGTCGCGAAGGCGGCATCGAGGTTCACGAGGCTCGGGGTCGGCCCGTAGACGCCGTAAATGCGGGCGCCCGGGGCCGTCGCGCCGATCGACTCGAGGTCGGCGGTGTTGGCCACGACCGCCCCGGTTCCGTCCCACGACGCGAAGCACCCGGGCGCCGTCGCCCCCGCGAGCGGGACCCCCGTCACGGTCGGCGTCGGCTCCCCGGCGGGCAGGATCGACCCGAAGTAGCTTGCCAGGTCCGCCGGATCCCATCCGCCGACGTCCTGGCCGGAGGAGACCTGACCGCACCGGGTCGAGTTCGTCCCGGCTTCCGTGTACGTCCCCGCGCTCGTCACCAGGGCGACGGTCGAGTTGACGGGATATCCATACGTCGAGAACAGCGTGCGCTCATCCTGGGCGACCTGGAGATCCGGCGCGAACTCGATCTGGGTCCCGTTGCGCACGACCGGGCTCGGATACCCGCCGGTCGAGGGGATCGCCCCGGCCGCCGGGAGGGCGGGTTCGCTCGAGATCCCGTTCCCGCCGGTGAGCGGAGCGCCGTTCTCGAACGGGGACGTGCTGAGCCCTTCGACCTGGCGGACGAGCCCGGCGATCGGCGCCGGCCAGGTGGGCGCATGCGTCGGAGCCACGTAGCGGCCCCCGTCCAGCGCGAACGTCGAGACCGACGTCCCGAAGATCGCGTCCGTCACCGCCGGGGTCGCATCGAACGAGACCGTCGCCCGGTCGGAGTAGGTGGTCAGCCGGGAGACGTCGAACGCCGAGAGGTAGTCGACGATCGCCGCGTACTGCCGCACGCTGGGGGAGAACTCTGCGGAGAACTCCGCCGCCGACAGGTAGGAGGCGTTGGCCACGGAAGAGTGGGCCAACGTGCGCAGCAGGGCGTCGAGGCGACTCTCGTTGGAGTAGGCCAGAGTGACGACGATCGAGAGCGTCCCACCCGAGGTCCCGGCGATGGGCGTCGACCCGGGGACCACCGAGTCCAGCGACGACAGGGGGATCGCGACCCGGGGCGCCGAAAGCATCGCCAGCGTGGCCGAGGGCCCCGACGCGGGCGGCTCCGACCCGCCGAGCGCGCCCGGCACGTCGGGGGTGGCCCCGGCGAGGCCCCCCGGTGCGGCGACCAGGACGACCGAGAAGACCGCGAGCGCGACGGCCCAGCCCCCGGAGAACGTACGGCGCGAGAGGCTCATCTTCGGCGGAGGAGACCTTCCCCCGCGGGAATAGTCTCCGGGGGCGGTTAAGGGTTGGTGGGCGACTTCCGGGGCCACAGCTCACGGGCCATCGACCGCCGGATCACTTCGGACGCCCCGTGGGCGATCGACCCGCTCCGCACGTCCCGCCACCGCTGCTCGTGGGACAGGGCCCGGGAGTAGCCGCGCCCTCCGTGGAACTGGATCGCGTGGTCGATCGTGCGCAGCGCGACCTCGGCGGCCATCGCCTTCGCCATCGAGACGGTCCCCTCGCCGGCGACTCCAGTGTCGAGCTGTTCGAGAGCGTGGAGGGTGTACTGCCAGGTCGCGACCATCGCGGCTCCGTCGTCGACGAGCGGGAAGGCGACCGCCTGATCGTCCGAAAGCGGGCGGCCGAACGTCGCCCGTTCCCCCACGTACCGGACGGTCTCTTCCCACGAGGCCCTCGCGACCCCGAGGTACACCGCCGCGAGGAGACCGCGCTCCCGCACCAGCTCGGACCGAACGTACGTGAACCCTTCGCCCTCGGCCCCGATCCGGTGGGAGAGGGGGATCTGCGCTCGGTCGTAGACGACCGAGCCGCGCCGCTGCCAGCGCTCTCCGAGGTCTCCCGAGCCCGGCACCCGGCGTACCCCGGGCAGGTCCTGCGGGACGAGGAAGGCGCTGATCCCGCGGTGGCGGGTCGAGCCCGGCGACCGCGCGTACACGAGCGCCGCTTCGGCATCGAGCGCGTGGGCGACCTCCGTCTTCTCCCCGCTGAGGACGTAGTCGTCCCCGACCCGCTCGGCGACCGTCGCGAGCGCGGAGGCGTCCGACCCCGCCCCCGCTTCGGTGATCTGGTTCCCGACGAGGGTCTCCCCGCGGAGGAGGGGCCGGAACCATCGCTCGACCAACGCCCGGTCGCCGTGATCGGCGAGGACGCTGGAGAACTCGGGCTGGAGCGAGATCTTCGCGAAGGCGGTCCCTCCCCGGTACGCGAGGTGGTACAGGCCGACCGCCGCCTCGGTCAGCGACAGCCCTCGACCGCCCCGCTCCTTCGAGGTCGCGAGGCCGAGCAGGCCGGCCTCCCCCATCGCGCGGAACTCGCGTCGGGGGAACTCCGGGCGCTCGTCGACCTCCCGCGACCGCCGGTCGAGCTGGTGGGCCGCGGCGAACCGGGCGACCTCCTCGGCGATCGGCGCCGTGGGGAGAGGCCAGCCCGCGGTCACCTCAGCGCCTCCCCGACGCGAACGACCGCGGGGCGGTCGACGGAGGACCGTGGGGCGGGTCCTCCCCGACGACCCCGTCGGCCCGGAGGCGGGCGATCGCGTCGGGGGAGTAGCCGAGGAGCTCCCCCAGCACCCGGTCGTTGTCCTGCCCGAGCCAGGGGGCGCCCCGCCAGACCCGGCCGGGGGTCTCGGAGAACTTCGGCGCGATCCCGGCCCCCTTGACCCGGCCGGCGATCGGGTCGTCCCACTCCACGAACATCTCCCGGGCCGCGAAATGAGGGTCGCGGGCGAGGTCGCCGATGTCGCTCACGCGGGCGATGGCGAGGTCGTGCTCCCGACCCACCCGCTCCAGCTCGTCGCGGCTGCGCGCCGCGCAGAACTCCGCCACCGCCCGGTCGACCGGCTCCCGATGCGCGAGCCGATACCCGGGGTCGTCGAACGCCGGATCGTCCACGCCGATCAGCGGCTTGAGACGGGCCCACGCGTCGGCCGTCGGGGCGGCGACGACGACCCACCCGTCGGCGGCGCGGTGGACGTCGTACGGGTGCAGCCGGGCGTGGCCCGAGCCGAAGCGGCCGCGGACGACCCCCCGCATGAAGAAATCGAGGGCGAGGTTCTCGAGCAGCGTGAAGAACACCTCGTACTGGGCGACGTCGATCGCCTGGCCCCGGCCGGTGCGGCTCGCGTGGATGTACCCCATGAGGGATGCGGTCGCCGCGGCGAGCCCGGTGACGGTGTCGTTGAGCGCCGTGCCCGAACGGGTCGGCGGCGCCGGATCGGGCGACCCCTGCAGCGAGAGGTAGCCGCTGTACGCCTGCCCCGTGAGGTCGTACGACGGCGCGGCGACGCGGGCGGGGTCTCCAGTCCGGCCGTAGCCGGAGACGTGGACGACGGTGATCCGCGGGTTCGCCCGCCAGACCTCCGCGTCGGAGAGCCCGAGCCGGTCGTACGTCCCGGGGCGGGACGACTCGATCCAGATGTCGGAGGCCCGGACCAGGTCGAGGAACACCCGGCGCCCGTCCGGATGCCGGAGGTCGATCCCGACCGACATCTTGTTCCGGCCGTACTGCACCCACGACTCGGACACGGAGTCGGCGGGGGAGCCTCCGGAGAGGAGCGGACGGAGCGTCCGGGTCGGGTCGGCGTACGGCGGGGCGAACGGCGGACCCTCCACGTGGATGACGCGCGCCCCGAACTCCCCGAGGTACGTCGAGGCCCACGGACCGGCGACGAACCGGGCCGACTCGAGGACGCGGACCCCCGCGAGCGGGCCGTACGGCGGAACGAGGCCGGCCGACGGCGGCGCCGCGGACACGGCGAGAAACCGGAGCCGGCCGCATTAAGCGGCGAGGTTCCGTACGGAACCTCGCGGAAGATATACCGGACCCCGCTCGCCGGCGCGATGAGCGAGCCTCCGTGGGTGCGGTTCGAAGGCGCCCGGTTCCGGGACGAGCTGACGAACTTCAAGATGGCGAACCACCCGTTCAAGACCCACCCGTTCTTCGCGCAGGTCGAGCACGGGACCGCCCCGAAGCCGCTGGTCCAGGCGTGGGTGAAGCAGTTCTACCCGTGGCTGGCCGCCGTTCCGATCGCGATGGCCGAACGGTTCGCGAACTGCCCGGCGGACGCCGCGAACGACCGGTACCGGCGGATGATCCTCGACCAGCTGGTCGAGGAGGCCGGCGACCCGAAGGGGAAGGAGCCGGGACATCCGGAGCTCTGGCTGAGGTTCTGCGAGGGGATCGGGGTGCCGCGGGCGCAGGTCCACGGCGAGCCGCTCCTCCCCAGCACGATGGTCGCGATCGACGATTTCCTCTACACCAACCGTCTCCACCCGTTCTACGTCTCCGCGGCCGGCTCCTCCGAGCCGCCGAACGTCGAGCTGTGCGCGCGGCTGTTGCCGGCGTTCCGGGCCCACTACCGGGTCCCCGAAGAGAACCTCGAGTACTACCGGCTCCACGTCACCGCCGACGTCGAGCACAGCGCCTGGGTCGGCGAGATCGTCGCTGATTTCGCGAACTCCCCCGGGGTGCGGCGGCAGATGTGGGAGCAGATGCTCCGAGGGTTCGCGCTCCATGCGGTCCTCGTCGACGGCGTCGTCGCGTCGGCCGCCGGATCGGGCGCGACCAAAGCTAAATAGAACCAGACCCGTGGGACGGCCGATGGCAGACCGCGCGGTCCTTCGCCTCGCGCCGGGAGCGACCGGCCGGGCTGCCGGTGCCTGGCTCTGGTGAACGGGAGGCGCCGGGAGGGCGCCCACCCGAACGGCTCCCACCGACCTCGGGTCGGCCCCTCGCGCGCGCCTCCCTCGGTAGCAAGTTCGATCACGAGGGAGAAACGATGTACGGCAAGCAGATCCGGCTGAAGCGGCTGTTCCCGACCGACGCCCGCCGCCTGTTCTCGGTGCCGCTCGACCACCCGGTCTCGATGGGCCCGATCGACGGCCTGGAGCGGCTCGCGCCGGTCGCGGAGGAGCTCCAGGCGAACGGGGTCGACCTCCTGATCGTCACGAAGGGGGCGGTGCGGGAGCTCGCGCCCGTCCTCCGTCCGGGCACCGCCCTGGGCGTCCACGTTTCGGCGTCGACCAGCCTCGGGACGAGCGCGAACCGCAAGGTGCTCGTCGGCACCGCGGAGGAGGCGGTCGGCTTGGGCGCGGACCTCCTGTCGGTCCAGGTGAACTTCGGCGTTCCGGAGGAGCCGGAGATGCTCCGGGACCTCGGGATCGCGGCCGACCAGTGCCGCCAGCTCGGGCTGCCGTTGCTCTGCATGGCCTACGTGAAGAAGGCGAACGGCGGCACGCCCGATGAGCTCCGCCACGCGGCCCGGGCGGCGGCCGACACCGGCGCCGACATCGTCAAGACGAGCTACCCCGGCTCCGTCGAGGAGTTCCGCCGGCTCTGCGGGAGCACCCCGGTGCCGGTGTTGATCGGCGGTGGGGTCCGACTCGAGGACGAGGCGGCGTTCCTCGAGATCGTCCGGGGCAGCGTCGAGGCCGGTGGCGCCGGCATCTGCATCGGTCGCAACCTGTTCCAGCGTCGGCCGGTCGGTCCCCTGGCGCACCGGCTCGCGGAGATCCTGCACGGAGCGCGGACGTAGGGTGGTCGGACGATGCTGGATCGCGTGGCGGTGGCTCCCGACACGGCCGACCCGGCCGTCGCCGCCGCCGTCGTCGCCCGGGCCCGTCAGCGAGGGTTCCGCCGCTTCGTGCTCGCGTCCGGCGTTCCCGTTTCGGCGGTCGAGGGCGAGGAGGTCCTGCGCCGCGACGCCGATCGGATCGTCTCGGGTCCGGACGACCGGGCGGGGTACCCGGTCGTTCGGGTCGGGGACCCCGCAGCGCTCGCGGCGGCGATCGCCCGGACCGCCGACGGCGCGACGCTGGTCGTCGAGTGGACGGGCGACCGGGTGATCCCACTCGAGAACGCGGTCGCGCACCGGGGCCGTCGGTTCTCCCTGTGGAGCTACGCCGGGTCCCCGCGCGAGGTGCCGGCCGCGCTCGCGGCGCTCGAGCACGGGGCCGATCGCGTCGTGGCGGTCGTCCGTTCCCCGGACGACGTCGACCGGCTCGAGGCGGCGCTCGAGCATCACCCGGTCGTGGCGCTCGACTGGACCCGCGTGCCGCTCACGGCGGTCGAGCCGGCGGGCGTGGGGGATCGGGTCCTGGTCGACACGACCTCGCTCCTGCGACCGGAGGAAGGGTTGCTGGTCGGGAGCTCCGCTGCCCTCCTCTTCCACGTCGCGAGCGAGGCGGTCGGCTCGGAGTTCAGCCGGCCCCGCGCCTTCCGGGTGAACGCCGGGGCGTCCCATTCGTACGTCCTGCTCGCCGACGGCACGACCCGCTACCTCGCCGAGCTCGAGGCCGGCGACGCGGTCCTCGCGGTCGCCCCGGAGTCGCCCCCCCGCTCGGTCCGGGTCGGCCGAGTGAAGATCGAGCGCCGGCCGCTGGTCCTCCTCCGAGCGACCGACGGCGCGCAGTCCCGGACGGTGTTCCTCCAGGAAGCCGAGACGGTGCGGCTCTCCAGCGGCGGCGGACGCGTCGCGGTCACCCACCTCCGGCCACCGAGCGAGGTCTGGGCGGTGCGCCTTCCCGCCGCCCGGCATCTCGGCACCGCGGTCGAGGAGACGATCGTCGAACGATGACGCGCGCCCCGCCGGCCGTGATCGTGACGATCCCCGCCCGCTCGGCGAGCGAGGCGGCGTCGCAGGTCGGCGCGGCGGCCCGCGCCGGGGCCGACGGGGCGGAGATCCGGTTCGATCGCTGGCCGGCGGCGGAGCGCCTCCGTTCCGGGGCGCTCTTTCCCTCGGCCCTTCCCCTGCTCGCCACGCTGCGCTCGCGGACGGAGGGGGGCGAGGGGCCCGACCCGCCGGACCAGCGCGCAGCGGAACTGCTCCGGCTCTCGGAACAGCCGTTCCGCTGGATCGACCTCGAACTGGAGCGCGATCTGCCGGTGCTCCCTCGGCTCCCGGCGGCCGAGACGCTCGGCCGGATCGTCTCCTGCCACCTCCCGCCCGGGCGGTTCGCGGAATGGGGGGACCGTCGGCAGTCCCTCGCCGCCTCGGGGGGAGTCGGGAAGCTCGTCGTGCCGGCGCCGATCGGCGTCGTCCTGCGCGAGATGATCCCCGCGTTGGCGGCCCGGGCCGACGAAGGCGTCACCGTCCTCACCACGGGGCCGTCGGGCCCGCTGCTTCGCGTGCTCGCCCGCCGGCTCGGTTTCCCGATCGTCTTCGCCTCCCTGCCGGCGGCGGCCGGTCTCTCCGCCGTGGAGCCGAGCCAGCTCCCGGTCGACCGACTGCGGCCGTTCCTCGACGCCGACGGCGAGCCCCCGCTCTTCGGGGTCGGCGGTCGGCCGATCGCGCACTCGCAGAGCCCCGCGGTGCACTCGGCCTGGATGCGGGCCGAGGGGCGCCTCGGGGCCTACCTCCCTCTCGAGTTCCGGGACGAGGACGAGTTCGTCGAGGCGATCCCGCTGCTGGCCGACCTCGGGTTTCGGGGCCTCAACGTCACGCTGCCGTACAAGGTCGCGGCGTTCGAGGCCGCGACCGATGCCGGTCCCGGCGCGGAGGCGTGCCGGGCCGCCAACTGCCTCACGTTCCGCGAGCGGGAGATCCTGGCCGAGAACACCGACCTCGCCGCGATCCTCCGACGGCTCGAGGAGCTCCGGGGCGCCGGGGCGTGGGACGGCATCGAGGTCGCCGTGATCGGAACGGGAGGCGCGGCGCGGGCGACGCTCGCGGCGACGCGGATCCTCGGTCTGGAGGCGACCCTCTACTCGCGCGGCCGCGACGCGGGACGCGCCCTCGCGCAGGAGTTCGGCGCGCGCGCTCTCGACCCGTCCGAGGCGGAGCCGACGTCGCTCGTCGTCCACGCCACGGCGGCCGGCCGCGACGGCGCGGGCCGGCTCGACGGCTCCTTGCACGGGGCGCTGACCGCCGGCCGATACCTCCTCGATTGGGCGTACCGGCCGATCGATTCGGGCGTCGAAGAGGCGGCGCGCTCGGCCGGCATCGATTACGAGGACGGTTGGCGGCTGTTCGTCTACCAGGCGGCGGCCAGCTACTCCCTCTGGTGGGGCGAGGAGCCCGCGGCGGCGCTCGTCGAACGGACGATCTCGGAGGGCGAATGCGCGGCGTAGGGCAGGCGACCGCCGCGGTCACGATCGTGAACGCCCTCCCGACCGGCACCGGCGCGGCCGCGGGGATCCTCCTTCCCGCGCACGCCGAGCTCCTCCTCGAGGCGCCGGCGGCCGGGCCGGGCGAAGGTCCCCGTGTCGTCCCCCCAGAGTCCGACACGCCCGTGGTGCGGGCATCCTACGTCGCGGCGATGCGCCGGCTGGCCCCGCACGAGGGTAGGCACGGCGTGCTCACGATCCGGTCGGAGATCCCGGTCGCGGTCGGACTGAAGAGCTCGAGCGCCGTCGCCTCCGCGGTCGCTCTCGCGGTCGCCCGGGCTACGGGGACCGAGCTTACCGGGTTCGGCGCGGCCGCGATCTCGGCGGAGGCGGGACGCGCCGCCGGGGTCAGCGCGACGGGAGCGTTCGACGACGCGCTGGCAGGCGCCGTCGGCGGCGCCGTGGTCACGGACAACGTTCACGACCGGCTGCTCCTGCGCCGCGCGATCGATCCCGGACTGGAGGTCGCCCTATGGGTCCCGCCCGGAACGCATCCCCCGGCGCGGGACGTGAGGGAACGATTCGCGGCGGTCGGCGACCGGGCTAGAGGACCGGTCGACGCCGCGCTCGCCGGGGATCTTTGGACGGCGCTGGAGCTGAACTCCGAGATCGTCGAGCAGGTCCTCGGATATCCGTACCGCGAGCTGCGCCTCCGACTGCGGACGCTGGGCGCCGTGGCCAGCGGGGCGACCGGGCTCGGCCCCGCGTTCGCAGCCGTGGCCCCCCGGGCGCACATCGGCCCGATCTCGGCGGAGCTCGCCCGACGGCCGGGTCGGAGTTTCGTGGTCCCGTTCGCCCCCGAACGTGGGACGGGAGGGAGCTCGTGAGCGGGGTGCGTGTGACCCCCCGGCCCGTCCGCGGGACGGTCCGACCCCCGTCGTCCAAGAGCTACACCCACCGGGCGCTGATCGCCGGCCATCTCTCCGGGAGACGATTCTCGGTCGACCGGCCGCTTCGGTCGGACGACACGGTCCGCACGGCCCGCGCGCTGGAGGCGCTGGGAAGTCGGGTCCGTCTCGGCTCCCGACGATGGACGGTGAGGCCTTCGCGCCCCGGCCCGTCGACCGGACCGGTGGTGATCGATTGCGGGGAGTCCGGCACGACCCTGCGGTTCCTCAGCGCGGTCGCGGCGCGCATCGGGCGGCCCGTCGTCCTCGGGGGCCGCGGACGGCTGCCCCAACGGCCGATGTCCCCTCTGGTCGAGGCGCTCCGCCAGCTCGGCGCCCGGGTCGACCGGCCGTCCGCCTCCGGGCGATCGCTGCCGATGCGGATCACCGGGCCGCTGCACGCCGGCCGCGTCGTCGTCGACCCGTCCGAGAGCTCCCAGTTCGTCTCGGCGCTGCTGCTCGTGCTGCCGACCGTCCCGGGGACGTCCGAGGTCCGGCTCGAACGCGACCCGGTCTCGGCGCCGTACATCGCCGCGACGGTGGCGGTCCTTCGCGCGGGGGGCGTGCGCCTCGTCGAGCGGAACCGAACGTTCCGGATCCGGGGACCGCAATCGTACCGGAGCCGCTCGTTCCGGGTCCCGGGGGACGCTTCCTCCGCCGCCTACCTTTGGGCGGCCGCCGCCGTCTCCGGCGGAAACGTGACCGTGCTCGGTCTCCCCGACCGGTGGCCCCAAGCGGACCTCGCAATCCTCCCCCTGCTACGGCGGTTCGGGGCGCGGGTCGTTCGAACCCGGGAAGGCACTCGCGTCCGGGCGGGGGCCCGGAGGCCGTTCTCGCTCGACCTGACCGACTCGCCGGACCTCTACCCGTTGGCCGGCGTCCTCGCCGCCTGCGCTCCGGGGACGTCCCGCCTCATCGGCGCCTCCCATGTCGCCGCGAAGGAGTCGGACCGTCGGGCCGAGACAATAGGCCTCGCCCGGGCGATGGGAGCGCACGTCGCGCCGCGGCCGAAGGAGCTCCGGATCACCGGGCGCGACCGCCCCACGGCGTTCTCGATCCGGGGCGCGACGGACCACCGGGTCGTGATGAGCGCCGCGGTCGGCGCGCTCGCCGGCGACGGCCCCTCGACGATCGGGCAGCGCGAGGCGGTGGCGAAATCGTTCCCCGACTTCTGGACGGTGCTCGCTCGGCTCGGGG
>Ga0335079_10007591_pt1 | contig 12332 bp, 11 predicted proteins | sample Lox_Sample_33_FD_206719 | JGI IMG/M metagenome (GOLD analysis project Ga0335079, IMG submission 206719) | Soil microbial communities from Loxahatchee National Wildlife Refuge, Florida, United States - Lox_Sample_3.3 | ecosystem: Environmental > Terrestrial > Soil > Wetlands | place: USA... | reverse complement strand
GTGACATTCTCGTGCCCGTCTGGAGTCCGCCGGTGTCGGGGGGCAAGCGCTGACTGCTGACCAGCAAGTCCGTGTTCGGTGCACGACGGAACACTGCAGGAAGTGCCTGACCGGCCTCGCGACGAGCGGGGCCGCTCTCTCCTTGCACGAGCGGCTCCCCTGGCGACGCGCGCCCCTTCTCACTCGTGGCGGGTGACCCTCCCGCGCCGCTCCCCGGCGGCCGGCGGCTCCGGCGGCCCGTTGAAGAACACGCTCGAATCGGCCGCCTCCCGGAGGATCGCCGCGGCCCCCAACGCCCCGCCCCGGATGTCCGCGCGGCGCTGCAGCTCCGCCATGTACGCCGTGTCCAGCACGGCTCGAGCCGGAATGGGATCGTTCAGCAGCTGATCGCCGGGGCCGAGGTAGAGATAGCCGTCCACCCGCGCCGAGATCCGGCCCCCGCGCTCGTCCGGGAAGAAGTACCGGTACGCCAGATCGTCCAGCCACGCGCCCCTGAAGGGCACCAGCGACGGAACCGGCCACGCCGCCATCCGCCGCTCCAGCTCGCCGTTGTACCGGGCGAGCGGTGTGCCGTTGCCGAAGCCGTTGTGAGCAATGACGACGAACGTGACGTTCGGATACCCACCGGCCTCGTACCTGCCGACCGCGCCACCGCCGCCGTGCATCAGGTGGCGCGCCCCGAAGATCATCAGGGCCTTGCGGTGCTTCGCCAGGACCTCCTTCTCCATCACCGAGGCGATGTTGGCATCCCGGTCCTCGAACGCTCGCCCGTCCTCGAGCGTCTTCACCCTGCTCCAGTCCACCGGCGGATCGCCCGCCAGCACGCGCAGCTGCTTCCCCGGCGCGAGTCCGCGGTTGATCCGGCGCACCAGCGGAAACAGCTCTTCGTAGAAAGTCGTCACGCCGCAGAACGGCTGCGTGGTGTTGCGCCAGGCCCGCCGCACCTCGGAGAGCGGCACGTCCTCGCCCGCGATGTAGCGGTCCAGGACCGGCTGGTAGAGCGAGTTGCCGCACTCGACGACGATGTCGTTCACTTTGTCCGGGAAGGCGGGATTGCGGATCAGCGCGAGGATGAAGTCGTCGAAATCGCGGTTGGCGTAGGACAGGATCCCCAGCCCCACGACCTCGTACCTGGTGAACGCGGCCAGCGTGGCCGCCTGGGCATCCTGCGGCGTCGGGTTGCTGCCATGAAGGTCCGGTGGCTGGGTGTCGTCGGCCGGGGCGGCCCGCGCTGCCTGGACCGACGAGCTGGTCCTGGTCGCCGTGAACGGGACGCTCATCCCTTCCGCGACCTTGGACACGGTACCCTGCATCCGGTCGCCGGCGACCGTGACGGCGAAGGCGAACGTCGAGGTGCTGCCGTCGGGACGCTTCAGGCCGATCTCGAAGGTCACCCGGTCGCCCGCGATCCTGCCCCTCTCGATGGCCGGCGCCGCTTCCAGCCCCCCCGGGCCGGCGACCGTGCCCGTCAGCGTGTCGCCTCGCGCTCGCAGGCTGAGCGTGAGGACGGAGGAACCGCCATGCGGGTCCGTCACGTGCCCCGCCCACGTCCCGGTCACGCCACCGGAGGGGGCCGAGCGGGCGCACACGGCGAGGAGCAGGAGAGGCAGACGCGCGGCAAGGCGGACCATGGCCGGACCTCGAGGAGGATAGGCGTAAGGACGGACGAAGCACGTGGAGGTTTCAGGTGGAGCACCGCTCCCGTCAGCCGGTTGCGGTCCGGCCCGGGCCGCCGACCCCGCCCATTGGTGCTGGCGCACCCGGCCGCGCATCTTACTGGCGTGCGCCGCTCCTCCGTGCTCTCGGCCCCTGCGATCCTGCAGGACATCTGGGAAACCCGCGTGGGCCGGGTCCTCGCCTCCCTGGGCCTCGGCAGCGTCCGCGTCACCATTCTCACCCTGGCCGTCCTGGCGACGCTGATCCCGGCGCTCGCCACCAGCGCCATCTCCTACCGGCAGAACCGCAGGGCCATCCGGGCGAAGCTGGACGAGCAGCTGTCCCACGCGAGCAGCCGGGCCGCCCGGGAGATGGGCCTGTGGCTCAAGGAACGCGTCTACGACCTGCGCGTGTTCGCCTCGTCGTACGAGGTCACCGAGAACATCGAGGGCTCGACGCCGCAGACCCGCCGGCGGCTCGTGGACTACCTCGCCTCGGTCAAGGAACGGGTCGCGGACTACGTCGAGCTGATGGTGGTGGGGTCCGACCTCAAGATCGTGGCCAGCAGCCAGCGGGTGCCCGGCCGGCTGCATTTCACCGGCAGCTGGCTCCGCCAGGCGAGTCTCGGCGACGCCGTGCTCGGCGACCCGGTGTTCGGCGACGCGTCCGCGCCGACGACCATCGAGATCGCCGTGCCCATCCAGAGCCCCGGCGGCCAGTTCCTCGGCGTGCTCGCCGGCCGGCTCAACTTCCAGGGCGCCGAGCGGCTGCTGCAGGAGGAAGTGGACGGCAGCGAATCGCGCGCCGCCGTCGTGCAGGCCGGGGGCCGGGTGATCGCGGCGGCCGGCGGCAGCTTCACGACGCTCCCCGAGGAGACCCTGCGGCAGCTCCAGCACGCCGACAGCACTGCGGCCTCGTACCGGTCCCCGGACGGGGTCTCCGTCCTCGGCGTCTCGGCGCCCGTCCCGAGCTCGGAGTGGAGCGCCGTCGTCGAGATCCCCGCGTCGTCGGCCTTCAAGGACATCCGGCGGATGCGCGACGCGACCATCCTGCTCGTGCTGGTGCTGCTGGCGGTGGTCGGCTCGCTGGCCTACGCCCTGGGCCTGCTCATCGTCCACCCGCTCGACCGGCTCAGCCTCGCGGCCAACCGCGTCGCCGGCGGCGACCTGAACGTGGCCGTCCCGGCGTCCGGCGGCGGCGAGCTGTCCCACCTCACCGGCGTGTTCAACGACATGGTGCGCCGGCTGCGCGAGGGTCGCGTGGAGCTGGAGCGGCTGTCCGACACCGACGAGCTGACCGGCCTGGCCAACCGGCGGCGGCTGATGGCGGAGCTGGAGCGCGAGGTGCGGCGCAGCGACCGGCACGGGCACCCCTTCGGGATCCTGATGCTGGACGTGGACCGCTTCAAGAAGTTCAACGACACCTGGGGCCATCCGGCGGGCGACGCCGCCCTGAAGCGCGTCGCCGACACGCTGCGCGAGCAGGTGCGCGACGTGGATACGGTGGCGCGCTACGGCGGCGAGGAGTTCACGGTGATCCTGCCGGAAACGCCGGCCGCGGAAGCGGCGCGAGTCGCGGAGCGGATCCGCGCCGCCACCGAGAAGGACCGCTTCACGCCCGAGGGCGGCGGGACCGAGCTCACCATCACGGTGTCCGTCGGCTATGCGGAGTTCCCCGAGCACGCCGGGAGCCCGGACGCCCTCATCGAGGCCGCGGACCGGGCCCTGTACCGCTCCAAGCAGTCGGGCCGCAACCGCGTGAGCGCCGCCGAGCGCTCGCGGGCCAACACCAAGGCCGGCGGCTAGGGTCCCCCGGGCGCCACGCCCCGCACCAGTGCCTGGTGCACCCACGCGACGCGCCCGTCGGGCAAGGTCACCCGCATCCAGTCCTGCGCCCAGGCGTACGCCGTGAGCGTCGTGCCGGCCGCCACCGTGGTGACCAGGTCGGCGTTGGCGCGGGGCGCCGAGCGGAGATTGGCGCGCGCGGTGGTCGTGATCTGCACCGGCACCACGAAGGTCCGCTCGCCGGCGCGCGACACCGACCCGCCCTGGGCCAGCCGCCCGCGGCCGGCGGTCGCCACGCGCTTGGCCTGCGTCGCCAGGTAGACGGCGCCGCCGTAGTTCGCGGCGTCGAACGCCCCGCTCGCGGCGCGCAGGGCCGCCTCGGCCTGCCGCGCTTCCGGCGGCGCCTGCCCGCCGGCGCCGCCCCGGAGCTGCTGGATCGTGACCTCGGCTTCGGCGATCGCGGAGGCCGCCTCCGCCCGGGTCGCGACGCTCCTGAGCCGCGCCATCGCCCGCACCACGTCCGTGGTCGCCTGGTCGAGCTGCCGCGTCGCGTCCGCCAGCTGGGCGGAGCGCTCGAGCAGGCTCATCTTGAGCCGGGCCGCCTCGCGCTCGAGATCCGGATCGCGCACGGTCACGGTCTCGGTCACGACCCGCACGATCGCCGGCGGCGGCGGGGCGGAGACCGGCGCCGGATCGGCCGGCGGCGGCTGCCTGGCGCCACAGGCGGTCAGTGCGACCGCGAGCAGGACGAGCGTGAAACGCATGCGGTATCCCCGTTCGATCGGCGAGGCGGCCGGCGGCGGCCGCCTAAGCAAACTGCAGCGCCGGGGGCGCGACGGCTAGGCGGGGCGTCCTGGGAACACCCCCTGCGGCGCGTACCACGGAACCGGCGCGGCCCGGCGGGGGATGCGTCCCGTCCCCCGCGCCGGTACTGTTCCGCCATGACACCGCGCCGGCCGTGACCGCCGCCTCCGGACGCGCCGGTACCGCGACGAGCCTTCGCCTCGCGCAGCGCCATCTGCCGCTCCTCCTCGTAGGCGCCGTGTTCCTGTTCCAGCTCGACCGGCTCCTGTCCTTCACCCTCAGGAACGCGGTGAACGTCCTGTACTGGGACCAGTGGGATTTCTACACGCCGTTCTTCGAGCACGCCTCCGCGTGGCGCATCTTCGCCTGGCAGCACGGTCCGCCGCGGCTCGGCCTCGGCTCCCTGCTCGCCTGGCTGGTCGCCGGCCTCACGCGCTGGAACGTCAGGGCGGAGGCGGTGGCGATCGTCGCCATCGTCGCCGTCGCCGCCGTGGCGGCGCTCGTCCTCAAGCGTGCGCTCTTCGGCCCGCTGGCCCTCAGCGACGTGGTCATCCCGCTGCTGCTGCTCAGCTGCGCGCAGCACGAGGTGCTCGTCGGCGTCACCGATCCCTCGCACGGACCCTTCCCGCTGCTGCTGGCCGTGCTCGTCTGCCTCGCCTGGCTGCAGCACGACCGGCGGGTGCGCTACGCGCTGGTCCTGGCCGTCAACTTCCTGATGATCTACACCGCCTTCGGATGGTTCATGGGGCTCGTCACGCCGGCGCTGCTGGCGCTCGACTGCGTCCACGCCGCCCGCGCGGGACGGAGGGGCGCCCTCGCCGGCGGCATCGCGGCGCTGGCCGTGGCGCTGCTCTCGCTCGCCTCCTTCTTCGTCGGCTACACCTTCGTGCCCGGGGTCGAGGCGTTCCACTTCCCGTATCGCAACGTGCTGGCCTATCCGTGGTACGCCGGACTGGTGTTCGCCAACGTCGTCGGGCTCAAGGCGCACGACGGCGCGCTGGCCTCCGTCGCCGGGCTGGCGCTCCTGGCCTGCGTGGCGGGCGCACTGGTCGGCCAGCTCCGCGTCCCGGCCGGGGGGGACGGGAACGGGGAGCGGGCGAGCCGGGTCGCCGTGATCCTGCTCGGATTCAGTCTGCTGTTCGGCCTCGGCGCGGCCGTCGGCCGCGTGCATCTCGGTGCGGACAGCGCCGACAGCTCCCGTTACTACCTCTATGCCGTGGCCGGCGTCCTCGGGCTGTACTTCCATCTCCTCACCGTGAGGAGAACGGCGGTGCGGCGCGCCGGCCTGGGGCTGCTGGTGGCCGGCTCGCTCGTCGCCGGACTCCACCTGACGCGCCTGGACCGGGACACGGTCAACCGCGAGGCCAACGGGAAGCGGGAGTGGAAAGCCTGCTACCTCGCGACCGCGGACATCGCCGGCTGCGACCGGGCCGCGGCGTTCGCGATCTACCCGCATCCGGAGGCGACGGCGCTGCAGGCCAAGCTGGATTATCTCAAGCGCAACCAGCTGAATCTCTTCGCCGGCGATCCCTAGCGCCGAGCGCCCCGGCCGGCCGCCGGCCGGCCCGGGACCGGGTCCAGGGCAGCGCTCCCGGCTCGGAAGCGGCTACCGGGCGGCGCTCCGCACGGCGACGACGAGGTCGGCGACGTTGGCGCCCGTGCTTCCCGTGTCGAGAGCGTGGGGCACGCGCGCGAAGAAGCCGTAGGAGTCGTTGGCCACGAGATGCGCGGCGGGGTCGGCGCCGGCCCGCCGCGCATCGCGCCGCGTGACCGCGTCGGCGATCGCCCCGGCCAGCTCGCCGTTGTCGCGGCCGTCGCTCGCCAGGGTGAGCACCAGCTCGTCGTCGTGCACCTCGGGCAGCGCGGCCAGCGCCAGCTCGAGGTTCCGGCCGCCGCGGCCCCGGCCGCGAACCGTGACCGTGGTCTCGCCGCCGTAGAGGTGCGCCGTGCCGGGTGGCGCCGCACGCAGCTCTCGCACCACCCGCGCGGCGGCCTCGCGCGCCTCGCCCGCCAGCGTCGCGGTCCGCACCTCCGCCACCAGGCCCTCTCGCCCGGCGGCCGCCGCCATCGCGTTCAAGGCCAGCCGGTTCGACACCAGCTCCACGTTCTTCACGCCGTCGAAGCTCGCAGCGTCCTTCGGCGTCTCGACCAGCCGGAAGCGCTCGAGCCCGGCCGACGCCGGCAGGCCGTAGCGCGCCAGCACCCGCTCCGCGTCCCCCACGGTGCTCGGGTCGCGCACCGTCGGCCCCGACGCCACGAGGTCGGGCGTGCCGCCCGGGACGTCGGAGAAGACGAGGCCCAGCACGCGCGCGGGCCGCGCCGACGTCGCCAGCTGTCCGCCCCGCGCCAGGGACGCGTGCTTGCGGACCGTGTTGATCTCCCGGATGGTCGCCCCCGAGCGGACCAGCGCGTCGAGCACGGCGCGCTCGTCCTCGACGGATCCTCCCTCGGGCGGGAGGCACAGGAGGGTGGATCCGCCGCCGGACACCACGCACAGGACGACGTCGTCGGGGCGGCCGCCCGCGAGGAAGCGCAGGATCTCCCGCGTGGCCGCGACGTTCGCGGCGGACGGCAGCGGGTGCGTCCCGCTGAGGACGCGGAGGCCGGGCAGCCGGTGCGGGCCCGCCTCCGCGACGTCGAGCACGATGCCGTCGGTGAGCCGCCGGCCGAGCGTCGCGACCAGGGCGCCGGCGGCCGCGGTCGCGCACTTGCCGACGGCCACCAGCCGCAGCCGGCCGGCCGGCCCGAGCCGCAGGGCCTCGCCCGCGACGCGGAGCAGATCGCCTTCGAGAGTCACTTCACGCCGGATGACGGGGGCGGTGTCGATCGCCGCGAGCGCGGCCTCGGCGATGGCGAGCGCCGCACGACGGGCGGGTGTGACGGCGAGCGCGGCGCGGTTGCGGATGGGCACGCCCTAGTCTAGCGCGCGCGGCGGCGCGGGCCAACGTGGCGACGCGCGCGGAGCGGGGCGAGTCTCGGCATGCCGCGAATCCCGACTGTATTATAGGAACCCATGAGTCTTCGCCGCGTCGCACTGGCGCTGCTCACCGCCATCGGTGCCTGCAGGGCCGACGGCCGCTCGACGAGGGCCGGCCAGGGCAAGCCCGGGTCCCCGGCCACGGGTGGCTCGATCATTCTGGCCACGACCACGAGCACGCAGGACAGCGGACTGCTGGACTCGCTCGTCCCGTTGTTCACCGCCGCGACCGGGATCGACGTCAAGGTGATCGCGGTGGGCTCCGGTGCCGCGCTCGAGCTGGGTCGCCGGGGCGACGCGGACGTGGTCCTCAGCCACGCGCCGGACGCCGAGCGCGGGTACGTCGCCAGCGGCGACCTGATCGAGCGCCGGCTGGTCATGCACAACGACTTTCTCGTGGTGGGACCGGCGGCGGATCCCGCACGCGCGGAGGGCCACCCGTTGCGCGAGGGCCTGGCGCTGATCGCGCGCACCGGTCCGGTCATTTCCCGGGCCGACGGCTCCGGCACCGACAAGAAGGAGCTCGCCCTCTGGCACCAGGGGGGCATCGATCCCGCTCGCGTGGCCGGACGCGAGATGACCGGTCAGGGCATGGGCGCGACCCTGCAGGTCGCCGAGCAGCGCCAGGGCTACGCGCTCACGGACCGGGCCACGTATCTGGCGCTGCGGCCGCGGCTGACGCTGGTCCCCGTCCTCAGCGGCGATCCCGGGCTCATGAACGTGTACCACGTCTACGTCGTGAACCCCGCCCGCCATTCCCGGGTGCACCTGGCCGAGGCGCGGGCGTTCGTGGATTTCCTGGTGGGCGCCGGCGCGCAGGAGCTGATCGGCGCGTTCGGGCGCGCCCGCTACGGCGAGCCCCTGTTCGTGGCGGATGCCGGGAAAGCGGACCCGACCGGGAACTGACCGGCAACCTCGAGGGCAGCGACGGCTATGGACGCTCAGCTGTGGCCGATCATCGGCCGGACGATCCTGATATCGGGTGTCGCCACCGTCCTGGCCGTGCTCGCCGGAGCGCCGCTGGGCTACCTGATGGCGCGCAGCCGATTCCGCGGACGCACGCTGCTCCTGGCGCTGGTCAACACCGGCATGGGCCTGCCGCCGGTGGTCGTGGGGCTCGTGGTCTGGCTGCTGCTCGCCCGGTCCGGTCCCCTGGGCGCGCTCGACCTGATCTACACCAAGCAGGCCATGATCGCGGCGCAGTTCGTCATCGGCCTGCCGCTGGTGGTGGGCGTCACGGCCGCGGCCGTGCAGGCCCTGCCGCGCGAGCTGCCCGACCTGCTGCTGTCGCTGGGCGCCGGACCGTGGCGGACGATGCTGCTCATCGCCCGGGAGGCGCGGCTGGGTCTCCTGGCGGCGCTGATGGCGGGATTCGGTGCGGTCATCTCCGAGGTGGGCGCCGCCATGACCGTGGGCGGCAACCTCCAGGGGAGCACCCGGGTGCTGGCCACCGCGATCGTCACGCTCACCGGCCGCGGCGAGATCGCCGCGGCGCTGATTCTCGGCGGACTGCTGCTGCTGCTCGCGTTCGCCACGAACCTGGTGCTCACCGTCGTTCAGCAGCGCTCGGACCGGTAGCGTGGACGTGGAGCTTCAGGGCCTGCGCTTCGAGCGGGATCACCGGCTGGTGCTCGACATTCCCTTCGCCAGGTTCGCATCGGGAAGGACGAGTGCCGTGCTGGGGCCGAACGGCGCCGGGAAGACCACGCTGCTCCGGCTGATCGCGGGCGTGGAGCAGCCGACGGCGGGAGTCATCCGCATCGGCGGCCGGCCGCTGTCGCGGCCGAGCGGGTCGCGCACGCCGACGGCCCTCTCCTTTCAGAGGCCGACGTTCGTGCGCGGCACCGTCCGGGACAACCTCGATCTCGCGCTGCGACTGCGGGGCGTCCCGGCCGCCGAGCGGCGGACCAGGATCGGCGACGTGGCCGCGCGCTGCGGCCTCGAGCGGCTGCTGGACCGGCCGGCGGGCAGGCTGTCGGGCGGCGAAGCGCAGCGCACCGGTCTCGCCCGGGCCCTGGTGCTGCGGGCGCCCGTCACGCTGCTGGACGAGCCGCTCAGTGGAGTGGACGCGGCGGGCCGCGCGCGCCTGCTGGCCGAGCTGCCCGCGCTCCTTTCGGAGTACGCCAGCACCACGATCGTGGTCACGCATCAACGCGACGAGGCGCTCGCGCTGGCGAGCACGATGAGCGTCCTGACCGACGGCCACCTCGAAGACGGCGCCCCGGCGGGGAGCGCGGACCAGCTCCGGGGCACGACTCCAACCGACTGACCGGGCGCTAGCGGTAGGCCTTCACGCCCGTGGCCTTGAAGCCGGCGTACACCGGCAGGCCTGCGCGCAGGCCGAGGCCGGCGACCGCCTGGCGGGTGACCTCGGCCACGAGCGGAGGACTGGTGCCCAGCGCGACGCGGACCCGGTCGCCGGCCGGGGGCTCGGGCACGATCTCCACGACGGGGCCGCGGAACACGTTCTGCGCGCTGCCGGCGGGCGGCTCCGGGTAGAGCGTGATCTCCTGCGGATTGACCGTCAGGAACACGTCGCCGTCCACGCCGGGATCGGCCACCGCCAGCATCCCGTCGGCCGTGCGGACGTGGGCCACGCCGCCGGCATCGCGGCTCACCACCGAACCCCGCAGCAGGTTCACCCCGAGCAGGGTCGCGACGTAGGCGGAGCGCGGGTGCCGCAGCAGCTCGTCGCGGCCGCCCACCTGCGTGAGGCTCCCGTCCTCGATCACGGCGATGGTGTCGCCGAACACCGTGGCGTCCAGCGGGCTGTGGGTGACGAAGACGGTGGCCCCGGACAGCTCCGCCAGCAGCGAGCACAGCTCGCCGCGCACGGCTTGGCGGGTGCCGAGGTCCAGCGCCGAGAGCGGCTCGTCCAGCAGCAGCAGCCGTGGCTCGGTGACCGTCGCCCGCGCGAGCGCGACGCGCTGCTGCTGCCCGCCCGACAGCTCCGCCGGACGGCGGCGCGCCAGGGCCGTGATGCCCAGGCGGTCCAGCGCCGCGTCCACGCGCTCGCGCGCGGCGCCGCGCGGGAGGCCCCGGGCCCGCAGGCCGAACGCCACGTTCTCGTGGACCGTGAGGTGCGGGAACAGCGCGTAGTCCTGGGCGACGTAGCCCACCTCGCGCTCCCAGGCCGGCAGCTCGACTCCGGCCTCCGCGTCGAAGTACACGCGGTCGCCCACCGCGATGCGGCCGGCGTCGGGCCGGTCCAGGCCCGCGAGCAGGCGGAGCAGCGTCGTCTTGCCGGCGCCGCTCTCGCCCACCACGACGAGCGTGGCGCCTTCCGGCGTCTCGACGGCGACGTCGAGCGCGAAGCCGCCGCGCCGCTTAGCGAGCGTCGCCCGGAGCACGACCCACCCAGGGCACCCGGGGCGGCCGGCGAGCCAGCCGGAGCCCGAGCAGCACGGTGAACGACAGGACGAGCAGGATCACCGACAGCGCGACCGCGCTCTGGAGGTCGGTCTGCAGCCCGATGTACACCGCCAGCGGCAGCGTCTGCGTCCTGCCGGGGAGGTTGCCGGCGAACATGATCGTCGCGCCGAACTCGCCGAGCGCGCGCGCCCAGCTCATCGCGCCGCCGGCGACGAGCGACGGCAGCGCCAGCGGCATCAGCACCCGCCGGAACGCGTACCCCGGAGTCGCGCGGAGCGTCGCCGCGGCGTCGGCGTAGCGCGATTCGACCTCCCGGAGGCCGGCGGTGGCCGCCGAGATGAAGAAGGGACAGGCGACGAACACCTGCGCCAGCACGACGGCGAGGGTGGTGAAGGGGATGGAGAGACCGACGGCGCCGAGCGCGCGGCCCGCGAGCCCCGCCCGGCCGAAGGCCAGCAGCAGGCCGACGCCCGCCACCGTGGGTGGCAGCACCATCGGCAGCTCGACCAGCACTTCGAGCACGCGCTTGCCGCGGAACCGCTTGGTGGCGAGGACGTAGGCGGCGGGAAGACCGAGGCCCGCCACTGCGAGCGTGGCGCACACGCTGGTTTCCAGGCTGAGGCGCAGCGCCGTCAACGAGGCCCGCGTGGCGAGGCGAGCCCACAGCTCGGCGGGAGGCACGCGCACCAGCAGGCTCACGAGCGGCAGGCCGAGAAAGGCGAGCAGCACGCCGACGGCCGCCAGCACGCCGACCTCCCACAGCACCGGACCCACGCGGCGCCCGGCCGTCACCCGCGCCGCGGGGTCCGTGGTCAGTCACCCACGGCGGCGAGGAGCCCGTTCGCCCGCAGCACGGCCTGCCCGGGGGGCGAGAGCAGCAGCGCGACGAATGCGCGCGCGTCCTCCGGGTCGGGCGCGTGGCGTAGCACCGCGACCGGGTAGTCGGCGACGACGTTCGCCGCATCGGGCACCTCGATCCGCCTCACGCGAGGCGCGACCTCCGCGGTGACGTCGGAGACGTACACGATGCCGGCGTCGGCCTCGCCGAGCTGCACCTTGGCGACCACCGCCTTCACGTTCTCCTCGTTCGAGACCACGTTGGCCAGCGCGCGCCGGCCGAACTCCGCCGTGAACCCGGGCAGCCTCGAGAGGTTGAGCAGCGCTGCCCGGGCGTACCGCCCGGCCGGGACCGCGTCGGCCGCGAGCACCAGCTTGAGGCCGGGCCGCGCCAGGTCCCGCAGGCCCGCGATCGGCGCCGCCGCCGGCGTGATCACCACCAGGCGGTTGTGGGCGAAGACCCGCGGCGTGCCCTCCACCAGGCCGCTGTCGCGCACGTCGGCCATCCAGCGCTGGTCCGCGGACGCGAACACGTCCGCGGCCGCGCCCTGCTCGATCTGGAGCGCCAGCTGCTGGGAGCCTGCGAAGTTGAACCTGACCTCGAGACCCGGAGTCCGCCGCTCGAGCGAGTCGCCGAGGTCGGAGAACGCCCGGGTGAGCGATGCCGCCGCGAAGACCGTCAGCGTGCGGCTCGGTGCCGCCGGAAGCCGGACCAGGGGGCGAGGCCGTCCCCCGGGATGGACGGCAACGGCCAGCGCCAGGCAGGCCGGCGCCCCGAGCCACGAACCCCGCTTCAGGACGCGCACGGCGTCAGCCCTTGCCTATCATCACTTCGGTGGACTTGATCACGGCGAACACGTCGTCGCCGGCCCTGAGCCGCAGCCGCCTCGCCGAGCCGCTCG
>Ga0335079_10007589_pt1 | contig 12337 bp, 11 predicted proteins | sample Lox_Sample_33_FD_206719 | JGI IMG/M metagenome (GOLD analysis project Ga0335079, IMG submission 206719) | Soil microbial communities from Loxahatchee National Wildlife Refuge, Florida, United States - Lox_Sample_3.3 | ecosystem: Environmental > Terrestrial > Soil > Wetlands | place: USA... | reverse complement strand
AAGTCTCGTCAGTGCCCCACATCAGATCCTCCTTCGCCGTCCAATCGCCTCGAGTTCCCTCCCCCAACGACTTCAGTTCTTCTTTCGTGCCAAACCTACAAGCCGGCGCCTGGCCCGGAACAGCCTGACCTTGACAGTGTTCGCGTTCAGGTCCAGTACCTCGCCAATTTCCTCTACGGAAAACCCTTCAACCTCTTTCATAATCAACATCAAGCGGTCCCGCGCTTCCAAATGTTCCAGCAGCCTCTCGACCTGCTCCCGGGCCACCAGACGCTCGCTCGCATCGGGGCCACGCGCTTCCTTATTCTCCGACGCGGTGTACTCCCGGGACTGCTCTTCGCTAAAGTCTGCCTCATAGACCAGGGGCCGCACTTTCCTCTTCCTTAATAAATCCCAACATTCGTTGACCGTGATCTTGTAAAGCCAGGTGCTGAAGGCTGCCCTCTGGTCAAATTTCTTTAGCGAAAAGTACGCCTTTACAAAGACCTGCTGGGAAATGTCTTCCACATCCTCCAGTCTCTTCAGGATCCCTCGGGCCACGGCAAAGACCCGGTGCTGGTGCCGCCGAATCAACTCCGCGTAGGAGTCCTGGTCCTCTCTCTGCGCCCTGCGCACCAGTTCCCGGTCATCCAAGGCTCCCACGGCAATCGCCGAGCTTTCCCTGCCCCCGGGCCGTAACCCGGGCGGGGGAACCTCCACTTTTGGGACGCGCGGCATACCAGTTCGGTTACGCCCTCCTTTTCCGGTGTGGCCTTCCACGATACATGCGTTTCAACAGGTCCACCTGAAGTTTATGCTTGCACAATATCTTATCTACATGGAATAATGCCTTCATGATTATTGGTGACCGCCTTCGCGTTCTGCGCGAAGAAAAGAAACTCTCCCAGGGCGACATCGAGAAGCGTACCGGCCTGCTGCGTTGTTATATCTCCCGCGTCGAGAACGGCCATACAGTCCCGGCCATCGAGACGTTGGAAAAGCTGGCCCGCGCCCTCGAAGTGCCTCTCTATCAACTCTTTTATGACGGCGAAGAGCCGCCGCAATTGCCGAATCTTCCCAAGCGTAGATCCTCGGACGACATCGCCTGGGGAAGCACCGGCAAAGACGCACGTTACCTCAACAAGCTTCGCCGCCTGTTGAGCAAAGCGGACGAAGAAGATCGCAAGCTGCTTCTCTATATGGCCCAGAAAGTGGCCCATAGATAAGATCGCGATTCCCCTTTGTCCCGCTCGTCAACCGCACTTCATACCCTTCTCGGAGGCCACTGTATCCTCAAGTGGCCTCTTTTTTCACTTTTTCTCCTGCTCTGCTACTCCCACTCGATCGTACTGGGGGGCTTGGAACTCACGTCGTACACTACTCTCGTTACACCCGGAACCTCGTTTACGATCCTCGTGGACATCTTTTCCAGCACATCTCCGGGTAGTCGCACCCAATCGGCGGTCATGGCGTCTTCGCTCTCTACCACCCGGATGGCCACCGTCAGCCCATAGGTTCTGCCATCCCCCATCACCCCTACGCTGCGCACGGGCAGGAGCACGGCGAAAGCCTGCCATACCCTCTCATAGAGGCCCGCCCTGCGAATCTCTTCTCGTACGATGGCATCGGCCTCCCGCACGGTGCTCAGATGTTCGGCGTTGACTTCACCCAGCACTCGCACCGCTAGCCCTGGCCCGGGAAACGGATGTTTCACCAATATCTCTTCTGGTAAACCCAAATCCTTTCCCATCCGGCGGACTTCGTCCTTAAAAAGATCGCGAAGCGGTTCGATCAGCATAAACGGCATGTTTTCCGGCAAGCCACCCACATTGTGGTGAGTTTTGATCGTCGCCGAAGGCCCCTTTACGGATACGGACTCGATCACGTCAGGATACAGCGTGCCTTGAACGAGAAAAGCAATCTCTCCATGCGCCTCTCCGCGCTGCAGCCTTTCAGCTTCCTCCGCAAAAACACCGATAAATTCGCGCCCGATCCGCTTCCGCTTTTCTTCTGGATCGCTAACTCCTTTGAGTTGCGCTAAGAAGCGATCCGTCGCATCAACTCCGATGACATGGAGCCCCAGCCTCTCCCGGTACATTTTCAGCGTGTCTTCAAATTCGTTTTTGCGCAGCAGTCCGGTATTGACGAAAATATTTGTCAACCTATTGCCCATTGCCCGGTGCACGATTACCGCCGCGACGGTCGAATCCACCCCTCCGCTCAGCCCGCAGATGGCGAACTTGTTACCCACCCTTTTGCGAATTGCATCAACCGTTTCCTCGACGAAAGCAGTACCACTCCATTTCGCCTGCGCTTTGCATACGCGGAACAGGAAATTCCGCAGCAATTCCGTTCCGCGCTCGGTATGTTGCACTTCGGGATGAAACTGCACGGCGTAAATCTGTTTCTCGGGGTTTTCCGCCGCGGCGATGGCGTTCTCCGTCCTCCCGGTCGCATGGAAGCCGGCAGGAAGTGCATTTACCTTGTCTCCGTGACTGTTCCAAATCCTCAGCCTCTCCGGCACGCCGGCAAAGAGCTGTGAATCGCGCTCCGCGCTCTCCACGTGCAAGGAGGCTCGCCCATACTCGCGCCGCTCCGCCTTTTCCACTTCGCCGCCCATGGTTTTCGCGATCCACTGCATTCCATAACAAATTCCCAGCACCGGAATTCCCATCTCCAGAACCGCGGGGTCGCACTTCGGTGCATCCGCGTCGTACACCGAACTTGGCCCGCCGGAAAGAATCATTCCCGCCGGTTCGTAGGCGCGTATCGCCTCTGGCTGCGCGGTGCACGGCAGAATGGCGGAGAACACCTGCTGCTCTCGCACGCGCCGCGCAATCAGTTGCGTATATTGCCCGCCGAAATCGAGCACCACGATTCCGCCCGTTTCGGACGGCGGTCTGCCCAGGTCTTCCTGCATCTTCGCGCCTGCGGTCATCGGTTCCTCCCGATTCACGGAGTTCAGGCCACCACAAGATTCAACAGCTTGTTTGGCACATACACGCGCTTCAACAGCCGCTTCCCAGCGACGTGCTGCGCAACTCCAGGTTCGGCCGTGGCCATCGCCACCACTTCTTCCTCGCCGGCCCCGGCGGACACTTTTACCTTGCCGCGGAGTTTCCCGTTCACCTGCACCGGAATCTCCACCTCATCCTCCTTGGCGAGTTCGGGATTCACTTCCGGCCACTCCACGGACGACAGCCCTTCTCGATGTCCCATCATTTCCCACAGCTCTTCCCCGAGATGCGGCGTCATGGGAGCCAGCATAAGAACCGCCAACTCGAGCACTTCTTTGCGGATTTGCGGGCGTACTCCGTCTGCCAGCGGCTCCTGGGCGTAAATCTCGTTGGTAAGCTCCATCACCAGAGCGATCGCCGAATTGAAGTGCCAACGCGATTCAAAATCCTGCGTTACCCTCCGCAAAGTCTGGTGCGCCTTCCGGAGGAGAATTTTCTCCTTATCGCTCAGGCCTCCTACGGGTACCCCACCTTCGTTTTTTGAGGGTGGGTCTTCTCCCATGACACTCTTTGCGCCCTCCGCATGCCGTTCCACGAGCCGGTACACGCGGTTCAGGAATCGCCATGATCCCTCGATGCTCTCTTCGCTCCATTCAAGATCTTTCTCCGGAGGAGCTGCAAAAAGCGTGTAGAGACGTCCAGTGTCCGCGCCGTACTTGTCGGCCATTTCGTGCGCGCCCACGACGTTTCCGCGCGATTTGGACATCGCCGCCCCGCCCTTGAGCACCATCCCCTGCGTGAACAGCCGCGCTGCCGGTTCGCTATGCGTGATGAGTCCCATGTCACGCATCACCTTGCACCAGAACCTCGAATACAGCAGGTGCAGGATCGCGTGCGTGATTCCCCCGATGTACTGGTCAATCGGAAACCAGTAGCCCACTTTGCCGGAGTCGAACGGCGCCGTGTCGTTGTGCGGATCGCAATAGCGGTAGAAATACCAGGATGAATCCACGAACGTGTCCATCGTGTCCGTCTCGCGTCTCGCTGCTCCACCGCACTTCGGGCATTTCACGTTCACGAACTCAGGGTCGGTCGCCAGTGGCGATTCGCCTTCTCCCGTCAGCCGGGGATTTGCCGGCAGCACCACTGGCAAGTCCTTGTCTGGTACTGGAACCAGGCCATCTTTCTCGCAATAAATCACGGGAATCGGCGTTCCCCAATATCTTTGCCTGGAAATCCCCCAGTCCCTCAGCCGGAAAATAATCTCCTTCTTGCCAAAGCCCTTCGCTTGGGCATCGGCGGACATCCTCTCTATCGCATCTTCCGTCCTCAACCCCGTATACGGCCCCGAATTAATGCTCGTTCCATATTCCGTGAATGCGCCTTCGAGCGGAATCCATGTTCCCGGCTCACTCTGCTCTTTCTCCTTTGACAGGCGCCTTGCAAATTCCTCCTTATCGGGAAGCACCACAATTTTTTTGGGTAGGCCGTACTTCATACAAAACTCATAGTCGCGTTCATCATGCGCTGGAACGGCCATCACCGCCCCCGTTCCGTATTCCAACAGCACAAAATTCCCGACCCAGACAGGAATCCTTTCCTCATTGAAGGGATTTTTCGCGTACCGCCCCGTGAAGAATCCTTCTTTTTCCGCCGTAGCAATGTCCGCGGTCTTCACCGACATTTGCAGAATGTGCGCGAGCGTCTTCTCCACCTCGGCTCGGATCGGCGATCCTTCCAGCAGTTTCCCCACAAGTGGATGATTGGGCGCAAGAATCAACGCCGTCGCGCCGTAGATCGTGTCAATCCGCGTCGTGAACACCTCAATCGGCTCCACTCCAGCCACATCTGCTACGGCGAATTTCACCCGCGCGCCTGTGGATTTTCCGATCCAGTTGCGCTGCATGGCGATGACTCGATCCGGCCATCCGCCCTCGAGTTGGTCCAGGTCATCAAGCAACTGCTCGGAATACGCCGTCGTCTTCAGAAACCACTGCTCGATTTCCCGCGATTCCACGAGCGTGTCTTCGTGCCGCCAGCAATAGCCGTTCACCACCTGCTCGTTGGCCAGCACCGTGCAACACTTTGGACACCAATTCACTCGGCTCTTCTTGCGGTAAGCCAACCCGCGCTCCAGCATGCGCAGGAAAAACCACTGGTTCCACCGGTAGTATTCCGGCTCGCAGGTGGAAATCTCCCGCCGCCAGTCGTAGCTAAATCCAAAACGCCGCAGGGTTCGTTGAAACTCCGCGATATTGTTGTTGGTCCACGTCCGCGGATGCGTATTGTTTTTGATCGCTGCGTTCTCCGCCGGCAAGCCGAACGCATCCCAGCCCATGGGATGCATCACGTTGAATCCCCGCATGCGCTTCACGCGCGCAACCACATCCCCGATCGTGTAGTTGCGCATGTGTCCCATGTGCAGCGTCCCGGATGGGTACGGCAGCATTTCCAGGACGTAATACTTCGGCTTCGCGGGATCCGCTTCGCTTTCAAACACGCGCTCCTCTTCCCAGCGCCGCTGCCACTTGGCTTCGATCTTCTGGGGATCGTACGCCGATCCTTCCTGAGGATAATGTTCCGCCACGCCCGATTATCCCTTCCTCGATTTCGTTTTCTTCGCAGCCATCCCTGCCTTCCGCTTCCCTGCGTCCGCCTTCGCCTTGCTTCGCGCGATCGATTTGCGTTGTTCCGTGATCTTTTTCTTTAGGGCTGCCGACAGCATCGAGAAACCTTTTTCCGCGCGAGGCGCCTGCTCGCTCAGCCCCGCCAATTCCCATAATTGCGCCACGTTGCGCCGGTCGTCTCCCGGATCGTCAATCGGCGTCTCCAGCAAAAACGCGCGCCCCGCCAACCCTTCCGGTGGCGCCGCTCCCAGTTTCGGATGCCGCAGAATCCGCGCAAACGCTTCCGCCCCAATCTTCCCTTTCCCAATATGCTCGTGCCGGTCCACGCGCCCGCCAAGCGGAATCTTGGAATCATTCGCGTGGAACACCGGAACATTGTGCAGCCCGATCGTCCGTTCAACCTGCGCGATCGTCGTCTCGAGTCCCCCCGCGCTCGCAATGTCATACCCGGCCGCGAACAGATGCGCCGTATCCAGGCACGCTCCCGCTCCCAGCGATTCGAGACCGCGTACAATCTCCGCAACCTCTTCCAGACGCGACCCAACCGCCGTCCCCATCCCCGCGGTATTCTCAATCAGCACGCGCAGATTCCCCAACTGCAGCCGCTTCGCCGCCTGCTTCACGCTTTCGATGATCGTCGCCACCGCCAGTGCGGCCGAAGCTTCTCCCCGCGATCCCGGATGCACCACCAGAAAATCCGCCCCAAGCTGCAGGCCGCGCACCATCTCATCGTGGAACGCCTGAATCGAGCGCGTCCGTAGCATCGGCTGCACCGCCGCCAGATTGATCAAATAATTTGCATGAATCACCAGTGGCCCCAGCTTCAATCCTTCCCGCCGCGCGCGAAATTCGGCCGCGTCCGCTTCCGGAATCCGCGAAGGCCCTCCGGCCCACATCCGGGGACTCGCCGAAAAAATTTGCAGCGCATTGCAGCCGAGCTTTCGCGCCGATTCCAGGGCATTCGTATACTTCCCCGCGATGGAGGTGTGAATCCCGATTCTCAGGCTGCCGTCGGTCCATGCAGGTGGTTCCGCTTCCGGTTCGGGTTCCGGGCGGTATTCGTCTTCGGGATCAAATTGCGCGTCGGTGAGTATGGGCTCTTGCGGCATCCGCTGGTAGCGTGGGCCTCTCTCTACATTTCATTTTAGCGTAGCCGCGCCTCTCGTCCAAGCTTGCCTTTGCGTGATCTGCGGGCCCCCATCGTTCGCTGACCGGGCTTTTTCGGCTTACATCGGCCGCCGCAGCTGCAGAGCTTCCGCCGTCACATCGTCATACTTCAATCCTGCCCCGGTATTAAAGATCACCACGCGATTCTCCGGCTTCAAGTAACCGGATGCGATCAGCCTATCGTAAGCTGCCGTCGCTGCAGCTCCCTCCGGCGAAAGAAAAACGCCTTCGTTCTTCGCCCAATCCTGCAACGACGCAAGAATCTTCTCATCGGGCAGCGCCACGGCCAGCCCATCCGACTCTCGCAAAATTTCCAACATGATCGAATCGCCGTAAGGCTTCGGCACGCGCAGTCCCGCCGCAAACGTCGCCGCGTTTTCCCACATCGTGCAAGCTTTCTCCCCCCGTTCGAACGCCCGCACCACCGGCGCGCATCCCGCCGATTGCACCGCGATCATCCTCGGCCTTTGCCCCGGCTTCACCCAACCCAATTCTTCCATCTCTCCAAACGCTTTCCACATTCCAATCAATCCCACTCCACCTCCAGTGGGATAGAAAACTGCCTCGGGATATTCCCATCCCAGTTGCTCCACCAGCTCGTAGCCCATGGTTTTCTTCCCTTCCACGCGAAACGGCTCCTTCAGCGTGGAAATATCGAACCATCCCTCTTTCTCCTTCCGCTCCGCCACCATCCGCCCGCAGTCGGAGATCAATCCATCCACTAGAGTCACTTTCGCTCCATACAAAACCGCCTCAATGTAATTCGCCGACGGCACATCCGTGGGCATAAAAATGTTCGCTTCAATCCCAGCGGCGGCCGCATACGCCGCCAGCGCCCCCGCCGCATTCCCCGCCGACGGCACCGCCACCTTTGTCAGCCCGTAGTGCCGCACCATCGTCACCGCCATCGTCAGCCCACGTGCCTTGAAGCTCCCCGTCGGGTTTGCCCCTTCTTCCTTCAGAAAAAGATTCCTGTAACGCCGGCTGCGCAGCATCGGCGTCCATCCCTCGCCGAGCGTCACCGGCTTTGCATCGGGCAAAACCGATTGATAGCGCCACATCCCCGCCGATGGCGCCGTTTGCGCCTCTCTTGCAATTGCGTCGCGCGCCGCCGCTCCGCGCACCGATGTCAGGTCATAACGCACGTACAGCGTTCCCGAGCACTTCGGACAAACCGTCTGCGGTTTCTCTGCGGATAGGGTGGACTTACATCGTGAGCATTCCAGGTGCTTGATCTTTGGCATTCCAGCAAAATAGCAGCGCGCGCGAGCTCCGTGCAACAGATCGCCAAATTTTTCTGCGAGCTCTTCGTCAAACCCCAGAAGCGGTATATCATCTGCGCCGTCTATGAGCTCGGCCAACGAGAAAACAGGTGGCCGCCCCCGCGGCGTCTCGGCTCCTCCGGCCTTCATCGGTGCCGGATTCGCAATCTTTCTCGCGGGAGCGCTGCTGCCCCTTCTTTTCGGTTCTCATGCATGGCTTGCGGCCATTCGCTGGTCGGGAATCGCCATTCTTGCTTTAGCAGCCTTGCGAAAGCCTTCCCTCACCTTCTGGATCCTCATTGCCATGCTCGCCGGCTTCGAAATCGGCCTCGACCGCCCGCATTTGGCCGAAAATCTGCGCTTCCTGAGCGACATCTTCCTCCGCCTCATCCGCTTGATCGTCGCCCCTCTCATCCTCGGCACACTGATCACCGGCATCGCCAGCCACGGCGATTTGCGCGGCGTCGGCCGCATCGGCATCAAGAGCCTCGTCTATTTCGAAATCGTCACGACCATTGCGCTCTTCATCGGCCTTGGCGCCATCAACCTCTCGCGCGCCGGCGAAGGTCTCGTCATCCCCGAAGCGGCTCATGCTGCCGCCGCGGCGCAAACCACGGCTCCCATGCGCTGGCAGGACTTCATTTTGCACATCTTCCCGGACAACATCGTCAAAGCCGCCGCGGACAACCAGATCCTGCAAGTCGCTGTCTTCGCCATCATCTTCGGCATCGCCCTCACGCTCATCTCGGAAAAAAAGCGCGAGCCGCTCGTCAAGCTCGCCGAATCCCTTACCCAGGCCATGTTCGCCTTCACCAACATCGTCATGTACTACGCGCCCATCGGTGTCGGCGCCGCCATGGCGTACACCGTCGGCCACGTCGGCCTCGCTGCGCTTCTTCCCCTCGCCAAACTCCTCGGAACGGCCTACGCCGCTCTATCCGCGTTCCTGCTGCTCGTTTTTTTGCCCATCATTCTGTTCGCCCGAATTCCACTCAAAAAATTCATCCTCGCTGTCGCCGAGCCCGCCACCATCGCCTTTGCCACCAGCACTTCCGAAGCGGCGCTTCCTCGCGCCATGGAAGCCATGGAAGAGTTCGGCGTTCCGCGGCGTATTGTGGCTTTTGTGATTCCTGCCGGCTACAGCTTCAATCTCGATGGTTCAACGCTTTATCTCGCACTAGCTTCCGTCTTCGTCGCCCAAGCCGCCGGAATGCACATGACCTGGGGCCAGCAGCTCTACATGGTCCTCATGCTGATGCTGACGAGCAAAGGCATCGCCGGCGTCCCGCGCGCGGCGCTCGTCGTCCTCATGGCCACTGCCTCGATGTTCCACTTGCCTGTCGAGCCCATTTTCCTCATCCTCGGCATTGACGCCCTGATTGATATGATCCGCACCTCGGTCAACGTCACCGGCAACTGCCTCGCCTGCGCGGTCATCGCCCGCTCCGAAGGCGAACTCCCTCCGGCCCCATCTCCATCCTCTGCTTGAAATCGTTGTGATCAGGACGTCTGAACTGCTGCCGGTTTTGCTGCGAGAAACGCCAGCCCTAGAAAGATAGCGATCGCAATCTCCGCAATGACCGGCGCCGCAAAGAAATAGAAATACGAATTTACCGCCATCGCCAGATAAGTCACCACAAACGCACCAAGCATCGGCCTCAGCCGCGCTCCGTCATTTTTCGCCAGCGCGCTCAGTTGCCAAAATACCACCGCCTCAATCGTCAAAAAGATGCTCACCGCCAGTCCCATCCCGCGCTCGAAATCCCAGTAGCTCCGCGTCACTCCCAGGATGTGAAACGTGTTCGCCTTCATCACCGCCAGCGTCGTCTCCTGAATCCCCGGCGCTGCTTTCCCAAACACACCGCCGATCGTATGCAAGATCGCATGTAAAAACGTCAGCACCGATGCAATGCGTAGATACATCCTGGCCTTCATCTTTTGACGTCTCCTTTCAGCCTCGGATCAGCAAGATCGAATGTCCCTTAGGAATGCTTCTCCGGACAGCACCCCGGTTTCGCCACCTGCGGCGGCTCATACTGCGCTTTCGGATCCACCACGTATCCGTCCTCGTATTTGTCGTGATGCCTCACCCACGCCATCGAAAACGCCAGCCCGTCTTCATCCCTGCCCTTCGGCGTGAGGTCGAGATAGTTGTACGGCCCCACGAGAATGTCCAGCCCTCGCGCATAGCTGGAATACGTATGATAGACCGCTCCCTTGCTGTCCTTCGCGAACACGCTCAGTCCCGGCCCTTCCTCCGGCGGAAATTCCACCATTCCGTAGTTGTAATACACCTTCCCGTTCTTTCGCTCCTCCGGCTTGAACGACACGTGATAGTCGTAATTGAAATCGCTTCCATACGATGACGCCCACGGAAAATGCCATCCCATGCGCTTTTTGAACGCTTCGATCTGCGCCAGCGGCGCCCGCGATACCGCCATCAGTGTCGTGTCCCGGTGCGCCACGTGCACGAACGCCCCCTCGATCGTATCCGCGAGAAACGAGCAGCTCCGGCATCCCTCCGCCCAGTCCGGTCCCAGCATGAAGTGGTACACGATCAGCTGCCCTCTGCCCGCGAATAGCTCGCTAAGGCTTTTCTTCCCCTCTGGCGTATCGAAAACATAATTCTTCTCCACCTTCACCCACGGCATTTCCCGCCGCTTCGCGCTCAGCGCATCCCGTTGCCGCGTAAACTTCTTCTCCTCCGCCAGCAATTCCTTCCTCGCCTCCAGCCACTTCTCTTTCGATACCACTTTCGTTTGCGCCGCTGTTCTCGTTGTCATCGCCTTTTCTCCCTTTTCTTGAGTTCGACGAAAAACTTCTTGGGCTTCCCGCGTCTCGCAATTTTGCTCGCCACCGCCGCTCCTGCTCCGCCCGCCATCGCGGCCTTCACCGCCACCACCGCTGCCGCTGCCAGACAGAACGGGCACATCTCGCTCTCCTTCTCACTCCACGTTTTCGGCTTTCAACTCTTGCCCTTACGCCGACTTCGCCTTCTGCACCATCCGCGGCGCCTCGTCCGCGCTCGGCCCCCAGCTTGACGGCACCGCCGCGCCCAGCAGCCTCAAGTACACGCTAAATTGCCCCCGGTGCTGATACCAGTGGCTCAGCATGACGTCCCGCAAAAACAATCCCCGCGCCTGTTCCACCAGCAGGTTGTCTCCCTGCACCAGCCGCCACGTTTCCTCCATGCTCCTGTCGTCCAACTTCGGCAGCTCGCTCCTCACCGTCCCCACGCTCTTCTCCATCGCTTCCAGAACTTCCCGCGTACTCACCGGCTGCGGAAAATTGAAGCCTCGCGGCACGGCCGGATTCTGCTGCACGAGCCGCACCACCGCTCCCGGCACCCACGCCAGATGAAACGCCAGCTGTCCCGCCGTCATGGATTTCTCATGCGGCTTCCACGTCAACTTCTCCTCCGGCAAGCGCTCCAAGAACCTCCGCGTGATCGGCGCCTGTGCCTCGAACTCTTTCAGCATGGACTCTGCAATCGTCATCTCGATTCTCCTCTCTTCGATTTTTCGCCTTCGCCGCTCACTTGCCGGACTTCTTCGCCGCCGCCGCCGCCGCTCGCTTCCTGGCGTTCTCGTGAATGTAACCCCAGCCCTTCACCACGCCTTTCCGGTGCTCCTCGGAAATCAGCCCGAACGCCGAGTGGCGGAACTTAATCAGCGTTCCTTCGCCCTCTTCGCTCAGCCGGTACTGCACGTTGGAGACAACCGGATATGACATAAATAGCGGCCCGTTCATCTCCAGCAGCGTCGGCTTCTTGATCGCCTGCACCACCGCCCAGAAGTGCCCGTCCCCGTCTCCGAGGTCGCGGTACCATCTGCCTCCCGGCCACGCCTCGATTTTCAGGCTCATCTTCACTCCCTCCGGCGTCTCGTTGCTCGGCCCGAGCTGATCCAGCAGCGCCTCAAACGCAATTTCGATCGGCGCGTCCACATGGATATCCTCCGTCACGTTCAACATCAGGTCATCAATCGCCGGTGCTTGTGCTGTCGCTGTCATCGTTCCTCCTTTATTCCTTCTCTTCCAAACCTTTCCTCTCGCGATGCTTCGCTTCCGCGATTTCCTTGATCTTCATCAGCTGGTGCCGCCAGTATTTCTCGAACGTTTCCGTCCACTCGTACAACGGCCGGATCGCTTCCGCATTCGTCCTGTATAAAATACTCCTGCCCTGGCGCCTCGATTTCACCAGCCCCACGTTCCTCAGCACCCTCAGGTGTTTCGACACCGAAGGCTGCCCCAACCGCAATCGGATCACGATCTCCCCCACCGGCCTTTCCTCTCCCGCCAGGTAGCTCAGGATCGCTCTCCGCTGCGGCTCCGCCACCGCATTGAA
>Ga0335079_10007583_pt1 | contig 12344 bp, 9 predicted proteins | sample Lox_Sample_33_FD_206719 | JGI IMG/M metagenome (GOLD analysis project Ga0335079, IMG submission 206719) | Soil microbial communities from Loxahatchee National Wildlife Refuge, Florida, United States - Lox_Sample_3.3 | ecosystem: Environmental > Terrestrial > Soil > Wetlands | place: USA: Florida... | reverse complement strand
TAGTACTTGTTGCTCTGAACGCCATGTGGTCCGAAGTTTGTGTCCACGATGGCTACAACCTGATTCAGGTTGGGAACGAAACTGTAGTCGTTTTCATCCCAGACCGTAACGATCGCGTTGTGGCCTTGCTTCCACACCGGAGAACGGTGGATCGCCGCCACCAAGGTTCTCAGGGTGAGATCGCCGACATAAATCAGGGCGGGGTTTAGTCCGGCCTGAGAGCCGTCGGTGACCGGATCAAAGGCACACTGTGAGCCTCCATTGCCGCGTCCGTGCTGGTCGTTGCATTGATTCGGGGCAATGAACGCCAAGTCCGGGATGTGGCCGGAAGCCAAGTCGTCGTAAAGGCCGCCCCTACCCTCAAACCCGACAACGTTGGCCAAACTGTTGTGGCGATTAGAGCCTTCCTGCACGCTCTTGAAGTACACAAATGGGTTGTGCTTGGCGGCATACAGTTTCAGAAGGGCACCGGCACCACCGATGGAGGCGGGAGGGGGCGTGACGTCCGTGAAGTAGCCGTCGCTGTAATCGATGCCGTCGGCTCCCGTGGGGGTCAGGCTCTCCTGATAGCTCTTCCAGCGGCGGCCATGTTCAGCCAACTGATCTCCAATCATCTTGCCGACGGTGTGGGCCGCAGGAAGAGAACTGCCGTCAATGTCGACCAAGCCTGGGGGGCATGGATCGGCCGTTGCCGGATCGGGACACTCATTGGTTAGATCAACGGCTGGCGTGCCTGCGTCCATGCCTTCGCCCGCGATGGGACAAACGTCGGGACTGGCTGGAAAGTCAGTGGTGGTATAGCCAGGGGGCACGATATTGGGAGTGCAGGTGCCATCGTGCCAGGCGGGACCATTGTCGCTGCGCACGCCGAAATTCGATCCACCCACGATCTCCAGATAGTTGGTGGAACTGGGGTGCCCGATCGCGAAATAGTTATTCGCGGAATTGGCTGATTTTGCATACTGGTTGGCGAACGGCGCACTCGGGTTTCCAAAGATCTGGCTGTACCCGTGGTTCTCCATCAGGATGACGAAGACGTGGTCCAGCCGGGCAACGCCCTTGGGAACAGAGCCTTCCTGCGCGAACATACTTCCTGCCAACAGCAGGCACAAAACTACCGCTCTTTTTGTCATAGGTGTCATATCTCCTCAACACAGCTTTTCCGACAGCGGGAAATCAGCGGCTCTTTTTCGGCAATCTCCAGACCTCCCCGCCTGAACATCGACACGAGTCGCCAATCAAATCTGTTTCTTCTTGTGGGCGGGCAGACGAAAGAAAGGTATGCGCCGTCTGTTACGCGTTGGTAACAGCAGAATTAAGGTTCTGTGAATTCCCGGTTTTGGCGGCCGCCAGCCCTGCATGGGCATGTGCCAGCCATCTGCTAGACTGTCCGCTTCATCCCCCTTATGCCCGTAATAGCATCCGTTCCAACGCCAATTGCCACCGAAATCGAAATGCCCGAAAGAACACTCGTTTCCGGGCTCGCGCTGACAAGCTTCGCGGCATTGCTGCTGGAATTGGCACTAACCCGGCTGTTCTCGGTGGTGCTCTTTTATCACTTTGCTTTTCTGGCCATCTCGATCGCACTGCTGGGCCTCGGCGCTGGAGGAGTGTTCGCGTACCTATGGAAGAGCCGGTTGGCGAAGATCGGAACGCGGGAACTGGCCTCGCAGATTTGCATGGCTAATGCCGTGCTGATTGTGGTGGTGCTGGAGATCGTCTTGCACGTGCCGGTGGCTCTGGATGTTTCGGGGAAGAACTTTCTTCGACTGACGGCACTCTATCTTGCTGCAGCAGTGCCATTTTTTCTGACTGGACTGCTTTTCTCCGTGGTCTTTGCTCGCGAGACGAAACGCATTCCCCGGCTCTATGGAGCGGACCTGTGCGGAGGGGCGCTGGCTTGCCTGGCCGTGGTCCCGCTCCTGAACTGGCTGGGCGGACCGAACGCGATTCTGGTGGCGGGCATCGCGCTCGGAGCGGCGGGCATGATCTGGGCTGGGGCCCCGTCTTCCCGCCGGAATGCCGGCTTCCTTGCGCTGGCCTTGGTGGCGATCACGGCTGCGAATTACTCAGGACGGCTGATTGACGTCGTTTACGCGAAAGGAATGTTTCGAAATCCCGCGTGGGTCGAGTTTGCGCGCTGGAATGCACTCTCGCGCGTGGAAGTGGACCGCCAGGGTTACGCGAAGGCTATCGTGATCGATGCCGATGCCTCCACCTACATCATGAACGCAGACCTGACGCAATGGCATGGTACAGACTGGGAAAAAAATTTGATGGCGGCCCCGCCTGCGCTGGCCAACGTCTTGAGGCCCCACGGAGACTTCGCAATTATCGGGCCAGGAGGCGGTGTCGATGTGCTCCGTGCCGTCGCCAATGGAAGCAACAGCGTCACCGGGATCGAGATCAATCCCATTATCGCGACCACGATCATGCGCGGCCGCTATGCGGATTATTCTCAACATCTCTATGAGCGGCCTGATGTTCACATCCAGGTCACGGATGGACGCTCGTTCCTGCGCGCTACGCCGCAACGCTTCGATGTGGTTCAGATGACGCTGGTCGACACATGGGCGTCCACCGCTGCAGGAGCGTTCGCCTTGAGCGAGAACAATCTGTACACGGTGGAAGCCTTCCGCGAGTATTTCGACCATCTCAAGCCCGATGGAATGATCGCCATTACACGTTGGGAGTTCCGCCATCCCCGCGAGGCGTTGCGCGTCGTTGCGGTTGCGATGGAAGCACTGCACCGCCTGGGCGTTTCAAATCCCGCCCGCAATTTCATCGTGGCATCGTTGGGGTCGCTGGATGAAGATGGCATTCCGGTCGTCGTGCTCGCCAAAAAGACGCCTTTCACCTCGGCAGAGGAGGATGCCGTAGCCGCGCACTGTGAACGGTATTCGGAACTTGATCCGCTCTTTCTGCCAACTGCTACGGGGCAGAATCCGTTCTCCGCGTTGATCGGCAGCAACGATCCACACGGGTTTGCGCACAGTTACGCATACAACGTGACGCCGGTAACGGATAATGCGCCATTCTTCTTTTTCACGCTCAAACCCGGCCAGATCCTTGGCGATGCCAGCCTGCGTCATGGGATCGATTGGAAGGTCAATCTTGGAGTTCTGATTTTACTTCTCGTGCTCGTCATCTCTGTGGCTGCGGTGTTCAGTTTCCTGGTGCTGCCGCTCGTGCTGCGTGGCGCGCGCACGCGCCGGTCGTCGGTCGCATTGCCATATTTCATCGCGGTCGGGTTGGCTTACATACTCGTCGAGATAGCGTTTATCCAGCGTTTCGTATTATTCCTGGGACATCCCACCTATGCACTGACGGTAGTGATTTTTCTGTTGATGCTCTCGAGCGGGGCGGGAAGCCTGTTTTCCCGCCGGTGCCTGCCACGATCAGAGATGGGCTGGATTCCTCTTCTACTGGTATTCGGCGTATTGCTGCTCTATGTCTTTCTCCTGCCCGGCAGGCTGGCGGCATGGGTGGGCTTGAACTTTGAATTCCGCCTGCTGGTCAGCGGCATTCTCCTGATCCCCTTGGGATTCCTGATGGGTATGCCGTTTCCTACGGGCTTGCGTGCTCTTGCCGCAACAGCGGCGCTAAAGTCTGAGGAAGCCGGGCCGCTTGAGAACGCCGTGGAATGGGCATGGGCGATGAATGCCGCCGCCAGCGTGCTCGGATCGGTGCTGGCGATGGTCGTTGCCATCCAGTTTGGACTCACGGTAACTCTGGCCTGTGGGGCCGCCGCCTATGTACTAGCCCTGTTCTTGTTGCCCGCACTCCACTCGAAAGCGGCCTGAGGACGCTGATGATTTTGCTATCATGCTCAGTGGGCGTGCAGCGAGGAGTACGCGAAATCTGAGCCGTTGCGGGCAGCGTTTGCATCCCATCCCAACTGGCGTTATGAGGGAACGATTTGCCTAGCCAGAAGCAGCTCAAGTGGTCGGAACTGCGCGTCGGAATTACCGTCATTATCGCCAGTGGTACGCTGGGACTGCTGCTCTTCCTGATGTCCGGGACCGCCGGGCTGTTTACGCGTCGTATTACCGTCAAATGCTACTTCGACAATGCCGAGGGTTTGCGCGTCGGGGCCCCCGTGCGACTGAGTGGCGTAGACATCGGAAATGTGGCCAGGATCAGCATTGTGAGTTCCAAAGACAAGCAACTCACCCCGGTCGAAGTCACGACCAAAATCAGCACAAAATATCATGACTCGCTTCGGCGGGACTCGGTAGTTTCTCTGGAAACAGCGGGGGTTCTCGGAGAAACCTATCTGGACATTGACAGTTCGCAAGCGATAGCTCCCGCTCTGCAGGATGGAGACACAATTCCCACGCAGGTGCATCCGGACTTCAATCAGGTTGTCCGCGCCAGCCAGAGCACGCTTCAGAACATGGACGCTCTTCTGAAGCGCGCAGACCGCATTCTCGCTTTTGCCGAGAGCGGCAAGGGATCGCTCGGCAAACTCATCTACGATCCAACGCTCTACAACCGCTTCTCAGACACGGTGGCGGAGTTTCAGAAGATCGTCGAAAACATTGGCAACGGTGAAGGCAGCCTTGGGCGACTGATCAGCCGCAATGATGCGTACGACCAGTTCCTCGCTACGCTCAATAAAATTGATGTCATCATCGACGAGATGCAGCAGGGGAAGGGGACGGCGGGAAAATTCCTCAAAGATCCTGCGCTGTATAACAACGCGAACGACACGATTGCGAACATCAAGAAAATCGCCGAGGACATCAACGCCGGCAAGGGGACGATCGGCAAGCTATCGAAGGATGAGGAACTCGCCAAGAAACTCGACAACACGATCACGAAATTATCGGAGCTGACGACGCGCCTGGAGGCCGGTGAGGGGACTGCGGGTAAACTGTTCAAGGACGACACGCTCTATAACAACAGCAATGAAATGCTGGTTGAGACGCGGAATCTGATCAAGGCAATTCGCGAAAATCCCAAAAAATACCTCAGCATCAAACTGCACGTCTTCTGATCTTCACGCTCGCTCAGTGCTCTCCAATCCCGAACATCGCTCCCAACATCAGAATCACGAGCACCCCCAACGAGATATAGCCATGGCGGTAGTCTTTCTCGCGGAAGAAGAGGAAGCACGCAACAATTACACGCACGACTGGTGTTGCCAGCATCAGGAGCACACCCGTCCGTTCGATCTCAAGTGGGACGATGCCTTTGATAAACGCCCTGACCATCAACCCGGCCAGCATGATGAAGAAGCAACCAAACGCCCCCGTGCGGAGCACCACTGCCACAGTCCTGTCGAACGCGGGTTCGCGAAGTTGGCTCATAGCATTCCCCGCACAAGATGGAGCGTCAGGTGAACGGCGAGATACAGCATCACGCCGACGAGCAGGTACACGACGATTTTGGTATGAACGCGCGGGGCGAGGCGGGCTCCGAGCAGAGATCCGATGAACACCCCGACAGCAAGCGGCGCGGCGATCTGGGGCTGAATGTCTCCGCGGCGATAGTAGACGATAGCGCTTGCCGCCGCGGTCACACCGATCATGAAATTCGACGTCGCCGTCGCCACCATCAGGGGCACGTTCATGAAGATAAACATGACGGGAACCTTGATCGGTCCACCGCCGATTCCCAAGAGCCCGGAGAGAGCGCCAGCCATCAAAGAGGCTCCCAGACCGAGGGGATATCTTTGCGGTTCATACGGAGGAATGACGCCGTCGCCGTTCAACGCCGGCGTTGAGTCTTCGTCCGCGCTGATCTTGCCGTGCTTGCTCAGGATCATGATGGAGCTGTAAAGGAGAAACGCCGCAAACAGGCCTTCGAGCACGCTGCGATTGAAATAGCCGACCAGGTACGCCATAACGGCAGCGCCGAAGGACGTGGCCAATTCGAGTGTCATTCCCAGGCGAATGTCGGTCGTGTGTCGCTGCAGGTGAACGGAAGAACTTGCAGCAGATGTAGTAATGACCGCTACGAGGCTGGTGCCGATGGCTTGTCGGATCGGGATGCCGAAGTGAAGAGCAAGAATTGGGGTTAGCAGAACGCCACCACCGATGCCGGTCAGCGCGCCTAGTAACCCCGCACAGAACCCAAACACGACGAGAAGCAGGGTGATCACCATCGGGCAGTGCGCCTCCCTTTGGCGAGTTTCTCGATTGAGATACTGTACCTGTGATCCGAGCTTAGGAAGGTGGCCGGCGCGCAAGGCGTCGGCCGCAAGCTAAGACACCGCCCGCGGTGACGCAGTAGCGTCCGCTTGCTCGTGGGCGTGATAGCTGGAACGCACCATCGGTCCAGACTCGACGTGGCGGAATCCGAAGCGGAGAGCTTCTCTGCGCAAGTACACAAACTCGTCGGGCGTGTAAAACCGTGCGATCGGAAGATGATCTTTTGAGGGGCGCAGGTACTGTCCGATCGTGAGTATGTCTACGCCGCGCGTTCCGAGATCGCGGAAAACTTCCACCAGTTCCTCGGTCGACTCGCCCAAGCCGACCATCACGCCGCTCTTGGTGACTATACCTGGCGAAAACTTCTTGGCCTTTTCCAGCAGAGTCAGCGTGCGTTCATATCGCGCGCCTGAGCGCACTGCCCGGTAGATTCGCGGCACGCTTTCGGTGTTGTGGTTCAGAACGTCCGGCTGGGCGTCCAGCACGATACGAAGCGACTCCTCCAGGCCCTGGAAATCCGGGATCAGCACTTCGATGCGACACTCCGGGGACAATTCTCGAATGGCACGGATCGTCTCGGCAAAAATCCTGGCGCTTCCGATGTTGTCGTCATCACGGTTTACGCTGGTAACGACCGCATGTTTCAGGCCCAACGTCACAACGGCCTCGGCAACCCGACGCGGTTCGTCCCAGTCGATCGGCTCGGGTCGGCCCTTGGGCACGGCACAAAAACCACAACGGCGCGTGCAGATGTCGCCGAGCAGCATGAATGTCGCTGTCTTGTGGTTCCAGCATTCGCCGATGTTCGGACACTGCGCCGACTCGCAAACCGTATGCAGGCCCAATCCGCGAGCAAGCTTCTTCAGATTGTGGAAGTTGTCTCCGACCGGAGCCTTCGCCCGCAACCACTGTGGTTTGGGCACGCGCGGCGGAGGAGCGAGCTCAATCTGAATCAGTTGGGAGACCCCAGCCATTGATTTGATTTTATCAGTTCGCAAGATTCCGCAAAGGAAAGCAGGGCTCAACAGCGTGGCATCCGGACAGCTGTCAGAGTTCTCCACGAGAGGATAATCTGTTATCGGTTTAACGCTTCAGCCTCACCCTATCCTCGCGGCACGCGGGGGAACGGTCTCAGAAATCTGGATTGAGAATGTTAGTGGAGGATTTTGGACGAAGTGTGGCACTCGACCAACTGGAGTTAGGCATACGATACGAGCCTGTCCAACCGGGACATCGGTTGATCACTAGCCGCTGGCCAGGATCTGACGAACTCGCTCAGTGTCATTGGGGAGCAGGTCGAGGGGAACCGCTATCCCCGCACGAGCCAGTTGATAGCGAGCACACAGTGTCTTGTCACCGAAGCAGTAGTTTGTCTTCAACAAATCGGCCACGCTTGGCATAGTTGATATCTGCCCGATGAAGAACGGACACTTTTTCGGCCTTTCACATTCCGCCATATTGAAGCCTCTTGTCTAGATTGCAACCGAGAGGCGTGCTCGGCCGTGACTCTACGCACAATTGTTACTTTAGTGTCCTGCTCAGCCCACTTCGACCAGTCCGTATGTATGCTGCCAGCGCGACCTCATTTCCACGAGGGCGCGGCTAACTTCCTCGGAGGAAATTTCCGCGTTGGGACCGGCTAGAACCGCAGCCGCTTCCCGCTTGGCGGCTTCCAGTAGTTGAGCATCACGGATGATGTTGGCGACCCGAAAATCCGGCATACCTGCCTGACGCGTGCCGAAGAATTCTCCAGGCCCACGAAGCTCGAGATCAAGTTCAGCGATCTTGAATCCGTCATTCGTGTCGACCATGGCCTGGAGCCTGCGTTGGCCTTCCTCCGTTACTTTGCCTCCGGTCATCAGCACGCAATAGGATTTCGCCGCGCCACGCCCGATGCGTCCGCGCAGTTGATGCAACTGTGCCAGCCCGAAACGCTCGGCATGCTCGATCACCATCACGGTTGCATTGGGGACATCTACGCCGACTTCGATCACGGTGGTCGCAACCAGGATTTGCAGATCGCCCTTCTGGAACATACGCATGACCTGATCTTTCAGATCGGCTTCCAAACGCCCGTGCAGTAACCCGACTTTTAGATCCGCGAAGACATGTCCGCTCAGGTCCCGATACATCTTGATCGCGGCCTTCAATTCGCTCTCTTCGTTTTCGGCAATCACGGGATACACGATGTAGGCCTGATACCCGGCAGCAACTTGCTTTCGAACAAAGTCCCAGACCTTGGGAGACTGATCATCGGTGACCTGCCTCGTGATGATTGGAGTGCGTCCCGGCGGGAGTTCATCTAGAACACTCAGATCGAGATCACCGTACAGGGTGAGCGCGAGGGTGCGCGGAATGGGAGTGGCAGTCATGACGAGCACATCGGGCTCGGCAGCAACCGAACTTGGCTCGGCCGGACGATCGGGCGTAGATGTCCCTGCATAATTTGCGCGGCCTTCTCCCGACTTCCGCATCAGCTTCAAACGCTGCATCACTCCGAAACGATGTTGCTCGTCGACGATCACCAGTCCCGGGTTGCCGAACTCGACATTTTCCTCGAGCAAGGCGTGGGTGCCGATGACCAGTTGAGCATTGCCTTGAGCAATGTGGCGCCGGATTTCGCGTTTGCGGTCTGCTTCTAGCGATCCCGTCAAGAGAACGATGCGGTAACCGGCGTTCTCCAGAATTCTGCGTGCGGAAAAGTAATGCTGCTGCGCCAGGATTTCAGTCGGCGCCATCAGCGCCACCTGATAGCCGTTCTCAATCGCGATGATGGCTGCCTCAAAGCCGACGATCGTCTTGCCCGATCCCACATCGCCCTGCAGCAAACGCCGCATGGGATAGGGCTTCTGCATATCTTCGGCAATTTCTTTCAAAACACGTTTCTGGGCAGCAGTCGGGTGAAAAGGCAGGATCTTTTTGATGGCCGCGCGCACCCGCTCATCGAGTTGAAACGCGATCCCTGTTTCCGCCTTCAATTGACGCCGTTTCAACTCTAGCCCGAGCTCCACGAAAAATAGTTCATCAAAGATCATCCGGATATGGGCCGGCGTGCGGGAAGACTGCAGGTCAGCAAGACTCTCTCCCGGCTCGGGCCAATGCACATTCCAGAAAGCCGCGCGGGGAGAAACCAGTCCCAAGTGCGACCGAACCGCGGGAGGGATCGGGTCGGGCAAATCGGGCGTGAGATTCTCGAGCGCGGTACGAATGATTCGCCGAAGCCACTTCGCGGTGAGCTTCCCCACCGCCTCGTAGATGGGAACGATCCGGCCGACCTCCAGCGATGCTGCAGCCTTCTTGTCCGTCCCGTCGGGGCCGGAATCGGCCGAATCGCCCAGAATTTCGAACTGCGGCTGGATGATCTGCAGTTCCCTGCTTCGCTGATCCGCCTCCACCTTGCCGTACAGAGCAATCATCTGCCCGGGCTTGAATTTGTCTTGCAAGAACGTTGCATTGAACCAGAGGCAGCGCAATCGCGAGCGTCCTTGCCCTACCGTGAGCTGAAAGATTGGCATGCTGCGGGTTCGGAACAATCCCGAATTACGCACTTCGGCGACGACGCTGGCCATCTCTCCCGGCCGCAATTCGGAAATCCCGCGTGGGTTCAGGCGGTCTTCATAGCGGAAAGGAAGATAATGGAGCAGATCGCCGACGGTATGAAGTCCCTTGGCCGCCAAAACCTCAGCGATGCGGGGTCCAACGCCCTTCACGTATTGAACCGGGGTGGCAAACTCTAGCATGCGACGAATCGTAGAAAGGCCCACCCTCGTGAACGCGGGGACGGGCTCCAGCACAAATGGTAGCAGGAGTGTGGTTTTGGTTCGTCCTTGGTTCAGCCGGGGACCTGAAGCCATTTTCAGCGGATTTTTCGGGAAACCGGAGGGAGCACGCGGGTGTCTAAACCATCAGTGGTCGTGAACCTTCTTCAAGCGCTGGCAGCGGTTGTCCTGGGAAACGTCGTCTACTTTCTCGTGGCGCCGTCGCTGCCCCAGGCAGCCCGGCATCGAATCTTCCGTCCTGACTTGGGAATGCTGCTCGATTTCTGGTTCTGCCTTGTGGCCTACGGCTTGATCCGAACCGCGCGCAAATGGCGGTGATTTGGAGTTTTTGTTACTTTCGGAACCTCGGCTGTTACCTGCAGTAAAGATAAAATCCGCTTGGAATGCCAAAAATCGCGGTCCTATACGACGCGGGCCAGGCTGTTCTGTCGACCTTCGACCTTGATGAGGTCCTGAAACGGATCCTGGCGATCGCACACGACTATTTTCACCTGCGGAACGTTGCGATTCTCCTGCTGGATAAGGAGACGCAGCAGTTGTATGTCCGGTCGCAAGTGGGATGGGATGAGGGCAAGGACCAGATTCGCCTGGCGGCCGATCAGGGGATCACCGGAGCCGCCGTTTCCAGGAAGCAGCCTGTCTACTCTCCCGATGTGAATCAGGATCCACGCTATTTCTGTGCGGCGCAATCGACCCGCTCTGAACTCGCAATTCCTCTCATGGTTCGCGACGAAGTCGTCGGGGTGCTGGATTGCCAGAGCGATCAGTTGAATCACTTCGAACCTGAAACCATCGAGTTGATGACCCTGTTTTCGACACAAGCTTCGATCGCCCTCGAGAATGCCCGGCTCTACTCCCTGGAACGCAAGCGCGCGCGACAACTCGAGGCCATCAACATAATTGCGCAACAGAGCACCGCGGTCATGGAGCTTGAGGACCTGCTCGCGCGCGTGTGTTCGGTCATTCAGCAGGCCTTTCAGGTGTCGCAGGTTTCTCTGCTTCTGCGTGAAGAAGGCGATCTGGTCATGCGAGCCTTTCACGGAGCGCTGACGCCATGCTTTCCTCCGGGCGGGCGCTTCCCCGCCACGCAGCATCCATGGTCAGAGGTCATAGACTGCAGCGGCACCGTCATCGAAACAGATTTGACTGCGGCCCCCGAGTTCTTTCGGCTGTTTAAGGAATCGGCTTCCCGCATGAGCATTCCATTGATTTCCTTCGGTCACACGCTGGGCGTGCTTACACTGCATAGCTCGAAGTTGAATGCCTTCCACAAAAGCGAGTTGCAGTCGCTCGAGTCCGTCGCGGATATCTGCGCCAACTCTATTCAAAACGCCCACTATGTTGAGCGGGTGAAGCAACTTGCCTATCTCGACGGCCTTACCGGCATCTTCAATCGTCGTTTTTTCGAACTTCGCATCATGGAAGAAGTCGAGCGAGCGCGCCGCTACGGCACCGAAATCGCCGTCATTATGGCCGATATCGACCAGTTCAAGCGGTTGAATGATGAATTCGGGCACCTGCTGGGCGACGAAGTGCTGCGCCAGGTTTCGTCGATCTTCCACCAGCAGCTGCGCAAGATTGACATTGTGTGCCGTTACGGCGGTGAGGAGTTCGCACTTCTGTTGACGCAGACCAATGTCGAGCAGGCATTTGCCGTCGCCGATAAGCTCCGCAAGACCATTGAAAAGTGGCAGTTCCCGGGTGTGCCGCGAGCCATCACGATCAGTGCGGGTGTGGCTGCCTTTCCGCTCCACGGCAGAAATCGTGACGAATTGGTGAGGGCGGCAGACAGTGGACTGTATCTCGCGAAGCAAGCGGGGCGGAATCGCGTCTGCGTTACCAATTCCGCAAATGCGGCCTCAAACGGCAAGTAATTGTCTTGGATAGACCTTTCTTTTGGGGCGGGCGGCAGCCTGACTAGATCAGATCTACCCGCATGTGCTGCAGTTCCCGTTCCAGCTTCCGCATTTCTCTCTCGATCTGCTGCTTCTGCCTTTCAGCTTGCCTGCGGAGTTCCCTCTGCTCGCTGCAGAGCTCTCCTTTGAACTGCTCGGCGGCGCGGCGCGAATTCTCAACGGCGAGCTCCATCTGCGGCCGCAGCTGCGCCAGTTGGTCGCGCAACTCGCTAATCTTGAGCTCGGATTCAGCCTCGATCAGCGGACCCAACTCAAATCCCTCTTCGTCCAGCAGGTCACTCTGTTCCTTTTTCGCCGGCAGCGTCAGGTTAAGCGTCTGTTCCTTCTTGTCGCGCATGACACCAACTGGAACGGTGTTGCCGCTACGTGACTTGACCGCATGAGAGAAGTCGCTGGTGTCATGGACCGGCTGATTATTCACCTTTACGATCACGTCTCCAGCACGGAATCCAGCCTTCTCAGCGCGGCTGCCTTTCTCCACCGAGCGCACCAGC
>Ga0335079_10007582_pt1 | contig 12347 bp, 13 predicted proteins | sample Lox_Sample_33_FD_206719 | JGI IMG/M metagenome (GOLD analysis project Ga0335079, IMG submission 206719) | Soil microbial communities from Loxahatchee National Wildlife Refuge, Florida, United States - Lox_Sample_3.3 | ecosystem: Environmental > Terrestrial > Soil > Wetlands | place: USA... | reverse complement strand
GGCTCAGACCGCCGCCGAGCCGGATCGCAGCGAGCGCGCGCCGGTAGTCGATATCCGGATCGCTCCCAACACCGACAAGCGGATTTTTCGACTGATCGGCGGGGTTCTGGCGGTGGCGATCCTTTTCTACTGGGGAGCGGTCAATCTGACGCGGGTGGGCGACATCCGGCAACGGCCGATGGCACTGACCGCAGTGGATCAGTCATATCTTGAACTGACCAGCCGCGACGACTACATCAGCGTCGTGAACAAGCTCGGGCAGCCGCAAGCGGACCGATGGCTCAGCGAGAGCGGCGAATTGCAATATCGCGGGCTTTCGTATCCGAACCGGCGGTACACCGTGATCCTGATGGGCAGTAGCCGCACCGGCGCAACCTACATCGGGACCATGGACCAGCGCTGGCGGCCGCTGCACTCCGTGCAACTGCCCTCGGGCGGCACCACGGCGTCTCTGCTGCGCGGACTGCGCCGTTTTTAGTAGACTCTAGCGCATGAAGATCCTCGCTCATCTCATCTGGGCGGCGATCGCCGTGCTCGGGGCCTATTGCCTGGGCGGCATCGCGCTCAATCACGGCGAACCGATCAACAGCATCTGGCTGGTGGCGGCGGCGGCGTGTACGTATGCCGTCGGGTTCCGGTTCTATGCCAAATTCATCGCAGCTCGGGTGATGGCGCTGAATGACGACCGGGCGACGCCGGCCGAGCGGCTGCGCGATGGCCTGGATTTCGAGCCGACCAACAAGTGGATTCTGTTCGGACATCACTTCGCGGCGATCGCGGGCCCGGGACCGCTGGTCGGGCCAGTGCTGGCGGCGCAATTCGGATATCTGCCGGGGACGCTCTGGATCATCATCGGCGCGGTGCTGGGCGGGGCCGTGCAGGACTTCGTGATCCTGTTCGCCTCGATGCGCCGCGACGGAAAATCGCTGGGGCAGATCGCACGCGAAGAGGTCGGCACGGTGGGGGGCTTTACGGCGCTCGTCACGGTGCTGCTGATCATGATCATCCTGCTGGCGGTGATTGCGCTGGTGGTGGTGAATGCGCTCAAAGGGAGCCCCTGGGGGACCTTCACGATCGCGGCGACCATGCCGATCGCGCTCTGGATGGGCGTCTACCTGCGATGGATCCGGCCGGGCAAGGTGCTGGAGTGCTCTCTGATGGGCGTGGTGCTGGTGATCGCGAGCATCTTCGGCGGCCAGTGGGTTTCGGAATCGGCGACCTGGGCGCCGTGGTTCACCTTCGGCGCAATCGGGCTCTCGATCGCGGTGATCATCTATGGTTACTTCGCGAGTGCGCTGCCGGTGTGGCTCTTCCTGGCGCCTCGCGATTATCTCTGCACGTTTATCAAGCTGGGCGTGGTGCTGGCGCTGGGAGTCGGTATCCTCTTCGTGCGGCCGGAACTGCAACTGCCCGCCTTCACGCGCTTCACGGACGGCACCGGGCCGATCTTCGCCGGCAAGATTTTCCCATTCTGCTTCATCACGATTGCATGCGGAGCCGTTTCCGGCTTTCACGCGCTGATCTCCTCTGGGACGACGCCGAAAATGATTGCGCGGGAATCGCATGCGTACCCTGTGGGGTACGGCGCGATGCTGATGGAGAGCTTCGTGGCGATCATGGCCATGATCGCGGCCTGCATGCTGCAGCCGGGCGTCTACTTTGCGGTGAATTCCCCGGCTGGTGTCGTGGGCGCAACGCCGGCGGCAGCGGTAGCGACGATTTCTAACTGGGGCTTTCCGGTGACCGCGGCGGATATGGCGACGCTGGCCAAGAATGTGGGCGAGCAGACGTTGTTCTACCGGACCGGCGGCGCCCCGTCGCTGGCGCTGGGGATGGCGGCGATCTTCGCGCGCGGTGGCGGCGGCGCATCGATGCTGGGCTTCTGGTATCACTTCGCGATTATGTTCGAGGCGCTCTTCATTCTGACCATCATCGCGGCGGGGACGCGCGTCGGACGCTTTATGCTGGTGGATCTGACGGCCCAGTTCTCCACCGCGGCGGCGCGGAAGATGACGGGGCTGGTTGGCGTCAACGTGGTCAGCGTAGCGGTCTGTGCGGCGTGGGGATATTTCCTTATACAAGGCGTGCGCGATCCGCTGGGCGGCATCAACTCGCTCTGGCCGTTGTTCGGGATCTCGAACCAGTTGCTGGCATCGGTGGCGTTGTGCGTCGCCACGACGATTCTGCTCAAGATGCACGGGCCGAAATTTATGTGGATCACGTGTGTGCCGCTACTGTGGCTGGTGGCGGCCTGCTTCACTGCCGGCTGGCAGAAGATCTTCGCCGCGGAGCCGGCGCTCGGCTTCCTGGCACACGCGAACCAGCTCGAACGGGCAATGCGCTCCAGCCCGTCAGCGAGCACGGCGGCCCTAATCTTTAACGATCGGCTGGACGCGGTGGTCACGGGGATTTTTCTGATTCTGGTGGCCACGATTCTGGTGGATTCGCTCCGCGCGTGGGTCGGGATCCTGCGCGGAACGCGCGATGCACAGGTTCACGAAGCTCCGTATGTCTCCTCGGAGCTGCAGTTGGAGGAGGTATGAGGACGCTTCGCCGCTTCGCGAGCGGCGTAATGGCGCTGCTGCGGGAGCTTTCGGACGAGAGCGCGTACCAGCGGCACCTGGTGGCGCACGGCCGCGCACACTCGCCCGAAGAATGGCGGCATTTTTCCGAGCATCGGCTGCGGGCCAAGTATACGCGCGCCAAGTGCTGCTAGTGTGGGGCAGGCCTCCGCCCTGCCAATGCGCTCTCGCCAAGAATCGGTTGCTGGCGCGCGGCTCAGAACCATGGTTTGCCGCCAGCTCCAGAGCCGTGAGGGAACCGCTACCGTTGAGCCGAAGCCTGCGCCTGCATTTGGGCCATTCGCGCCTGCATTTCCCTGGTGAGATGAGGCACGATGCCCAGCATCCGCTCGATGAGCATCAGTTGGCCGCGATGGTGCATCTCGTGCTCCTTGGCGCTGATGAGCATATCGAAACGGATCCGGGTAGCCGGCTGGCCGCCCGGAGGCGTGGTCACCACCTCGGCCAGGAAATCGTCCGAGAGGCTCTCGACCCAGCTTGCGAACTCCTCGCCGCGGTCGCGCAGCCGCTGGATAATTTCGGCTTTCGAAGAGGGCTTCTGCTCTTCCGCCATCGCGGGACCGAGGACGCTCTGAATATCGAAGCCGGCCATGGTCTTCAGCTTCCAGTCGCGATGGAAGATCAGCTGAAACCGCGGGACATTGGAAATGTGGATGAGCGTCTGCGCCACAGTGCGGGTATCGGGAGCCGGCTTGAATCCGTACTTGTCCTCGGGAATCTCCTCGGCAATGGACAGCGTGTTCTTGCGCACCGTGCGGAAACTGGCCGCGATCTCTTTCGGTCCGTAATAGGTCATGCGACCATTTTAGCGATCGACCGGGCCGCTTCACGGCGCCGGGCCTGTTAATTTCCTGAGAATCCGCACCGGCCGGCCGCACTACCGTTTCGACAGCCATGAAGTGGATTTGTGTCCTCGTCTGGAGCGCGGCGGCGCTGGCCGGTCCGGCGGAATACCGTGCGCAGTTCGTGGGGGGGACGATTCCCGAGGTTTTCGGGAAATCCCAGACGCACATGGACTTCGGCGGCAGCGAACTGCTGGTCCTGCGCGGTTCGCAGTACGAGATCCGAATCTCGTACCGCAAAATCAACACGCTCGAATACGGCCAAAATGTCAGCCGGCGATATGCAGAGGCGATCCTGATCTCTCCGGTGCTTTTGCTGGCCAAATCGCGTAAGCACTTTGTCACAATCGGGTATCTCGACGACTCGGGCCAACAGCAGGCACTGGTCCTGCGGGTGAGCAAAGGAGACATCCGCTCGGTGCTGGCGAGCCTGGAGGCGCGGACCGGCCGGCGGGTCGAATATCAGGATTCGGAAGCGCGAAAGGCAGGACGTTAAATGGTCAGGCTGTGGCCGATCGCGCTGTTTCTCCTCGCGCCGGGCGCGGCAGCCGAAGAGCCGCCGAGCCCCGCGGCGCTGGAAGAATCGGCGCTCCGGCAGTTGCGGCAGGTACGGCGCGTGTATGTCGACCGTCTCACCGGCGGCGAAACCGCGGCGCAGATGCGGGAAATTCTCATCAGCAGCCTGGAAGGCGCCAGGCTTTTCGTCGTGACCGAAAACCCGGAGCGAGCCGACGCCACTCTGCGCGGCGCGGCCGAGGACTTGATCTTCACCGACGTCCACACTTCATCCGACAGCATCGACGCGCACGCCACGTTTGGCAGCGGACGGGCGACTTCCACCTCGCGCGGTACGTACGGGGGCGTAGGTGCGGGGCAGAGCGAATCGGAGCACTCCGCCGAGCGGCGTCACGAAGCGGTTGCTTCGGTGCGGCTGGTGAGCAAGGAGGGCGATGTGATCTGGTCGACCACGCAGGAGAGCCTGGGCGCGAAGTTTCGCGGCGCGAGCGCGGACGTAGCCGACAAGATCGCGGCGCGGCTCAAAGAGGATTTTGAGAAGGCGCGACGAATGAAGTAGGACGCAGGCCAGAAGCGCGCACATTCGTGGGGCGGGTTGGCAACCGGCGAGCAGGAAGCCATCCTGGCTTACTTCAGATCACCAACTCGCGGATCGCAGCCAGCAGCGCCGTGATCCGAACCGGCTTGACCATCACGCGCGCCACCCGGCTCTGCTCCGGGCTCCCATGCAGTTCCTCCGGCCAGCCGGACATGACGATCAGCGGCACTCCGCAACCCGAATCGCGGATGCGGCGAATCAATGAAAGTCCCTCTTGGGCGTCCGGATAACCGTCGGCGTTCCGAAACCGCAGATCCATCACCACAACATCCGCCGAGGGAACCAGCCGGAACGCCTCTTCCACGCAGTACCCCAGCAGGACCTGGTGACCGCCCGTTTCCAGCAGGCGCGCGCAAAGCTCCAATTGGGTGGCATCGTCGTCGGCGAGCAGGACGCGCGACATGTCTATCTCAGCAGGTCTTCGAGCTGGATCTTTGTGTCGGTTTTGCTGTCCCGGTATTTGACGATTACCGGTGTGTAGATCGAAATCCCCCAGTCTTTGCCCGGTCCGTGCGTGATGGCGCGCGAGCCGGCGATCACGACTGCGTCTTCGGGAATGATCAGGGGATCATCATCGGTCGATTTGTGAACGGCGTTGCGCACCAGATCATAAACCGGCGTGGAGCGATTGAGAATGGTTCCAGTGCCGAGGACGGCGCGGCGCTTCACGATGGTGCCTTCGTAGACCCCGCAATTGCCGCCTACCAGCACGTTGTCTTCAATGATCACGGGCATCGCGCCGGCGGGCTCAAGCACGCCGCCGATCTGGCTGGCGGCCGAGATGTGGCAGTTCTTGCCGATCTGGGCGCAACTGCCCACCAGCGCGTGGGAGTCGACCATCGTGCCATCGCCCACGTAGGCGCCGAGGTTGATGTACATGGGAGGCATGCAAATGACGCCGCGGCCGACAAAGGCGCTGTCGCGAATACTGGAACCGCCAGGAACGATGCGCACGCCATCCTGCGCGCTCACGCGCTTGACCGGGTAGGTCGACTTGTCCAGGAAGGGCTGGCGCTCCGGGTCGACCGACATGTCCACGATCTGGCCCATGCGAAAGCCAAGCAGCAGCCCCTTTTTGACCCACGCGTTGACGCGCCAGCCGGAACGCTCCGAAGGACAGGGTTCCGCCGCTCGCACTCGGCCCTCGTTGAGAGCGGTTTTGAAATCGGCGAACAGTTGGAAATCGGAGCCGGTATAAGTCGCCGGATTCGCGTCAAACAATCGTTCGATCTCAGCCTGCAACGCGCACCTTCCCGAGCAGTCCGACCGAGTCCAGAACTTTTTCGATGCGAGACAGGTTCGCCGGCGACGGCGGACACATGGGAAGCCGGTAAACCGGTTCGAGCAGCCCCATCAGGCCCATGGCAGCCTTCACCGGAATGGGGTTGGATTCGACGAAGTTCACGTTCATCAACGGCAGATACTTCGCCTGCAGCCGCCGCGCGGTTTCAAAATCGTTCTTCAGAGACGCCTGGATGAGTTGTGTCATCTCGGCTGGGATCTGGTTCGAGACCACCGATATGAGCCCGCGCCCGCCGAGCGCGATCAGCGACAGCGCGATGGAATCATCCCCGCACAGGACGAGGAAGCCGGGCGGCGTTTCGTGCACCACGTTCGCCATCTGCGCCATGTTGCCGGAGGCTTCCTTCACGCCAACGATGGTTTCAATCTGCGCCAGGCGTGCGAGCGTCGCCGGCTCGACGTTGATGCCGGCGCGACCCTGGACGCTGTAGACCACGATCGGCAGGCGCACAGCCTTGGCGATCGCCTGGTAATGTTGGAACAATCCTTCCTGGGTCGGCTTGTTGTAATACGGAGTGACCGAGAGGATGCCGTCGACGCGCATATGTTCGAGCTCGCGCGCGAGTTCGATGACTTCCTGGGTATTGTAGCCGCCGGCGCCTGCCAGCACGGGGACCTTGCCCTTGGCCTCTTCGAGGGTAATCTCGACCGCACGCAGGTGCTCGGCGCGCGTCAGCGTCGGGTTTTCACCGGTGGTCCCGCACGGCACGAGAAAATTGATACCGGCCTGGATCTGGCGCTGGACCAGCTTGCGCAGCGTCTCCTCATCGAGCGAAAGGTCGCGCCGGAACGGAGTCACCAGCGCCGTGCCGCATCCTGTGAACATGTCCCCTCCTCCTCCGAAGTCTGCCGGCCGGCTTTTCAGCCTGCCCTACCAAACACAATTTCTCCGAACTCGTAGAAGCCCTTCTTGCCGATCACCCACCGCGCAGCTTGCAGCGCTCCACGCGCAAAACCCTCCCGGGAACGCGCCGAATGGCGGAGCGTGATGGTGTCGGCTCCGGAATCAAACCCGATCTCGTGCGTGCCGGGAACCGTTCCCGCGCGGCTGGAGCTGACATCGATCGTCCGCGCGTATCCAGCCTTCTTCATATCTTCCACCAGCTTCAGTAGTGTACCCGACGGCGCATCCTTTTTGGTGGAGTGGTGGATCTCCCATGCCCAGGCGCCGTACTCGGGCTGCGCCGCGAGCAGGCGGGCAGCCTCGGAAACCAGGCGGAAAAAGGCGTTGACGCCTACCGAATAGTTGGGGCTCCATACCAACCCGATGCCGTGCTGCGCCACGACGCGCTTCACCGCCTCCATCTGGCCGGTCCATCCCGTCGTGCCAACAACCACGTTGACGCCGAGCCGGGCGATGGCTTCGACGTTGTTGCACACCGCCGAGGGAATCGAAAAATCCACCGCTGCATCCACGCCGGCGAAGTTCTCGCGCGTCACACCCTCGCCATTGGCGTTATTGAATTCATCGAGCTTCAAAATCACGGTGAAGCCGTACTCGGGCGCGAGCTGCTCGATGAGCCTGCCCATTTTGCCGTAGCCGACGACCGCGAGATTAGGCATGCACTGCCTCGCTGCGCTCGAAAACAGCGGGGTCGAGTTCGGCGAAGAACTCCTCGTGCAGCGCCTGCACGGTGCGCACCAGATCGGCCTCGGCGACGACAAAGCTGAGATTGAGCAGCGAAGCGCCCTGCGAGATCATCCGGATGTTGATGCCGTCGAGCGCGCCGAAAACGCGCCGCGCCACACCGGGCGTGTAGCGGATGTTTTCGCCCACCAGGCAAACGATCACCTGGTCTTTCTCGGTCTCCACTTCGGCGAACTGCCGCAGCTCGGCGGCAATTTCGTCGAGCCGTTGCAGATTGTCAATGGTCAGCGACACGCTCACTTCCGAGGTGGCGACCATATCGACCGGAGTCTCGAAGCGGTCGAAGACTTCGAAAATCCGCCGCAGGAACCCGTGCGCCATCAGCATGCGGGTCGAATGGATATTGAGCAGCGCGATGCGGCGCTTGCAGGCGATTGACTTTACGACATTCCCGCAGGGGACATTCTCGGAGACAATGCGCGTTCCCGGCACATCGGGCCGCCGCGAATTCAGGATCAGCACCGGGATGTTCTTCTCGACAGCCGGCAGCACCGTGGCCGGGTGCAGCACTTTCGCGCCGAAGTATGCGAGTTCGGCCGCCTCGGCGAACGAGATGGATTTCACGCGATGTCCGCCGGGCAGAATCGTGGGGTCGGCGGTGAGCATGCCGTCGACGTCGGTCCAAATCTGGATTTCGTCAGCGCCGATTCCCGCGCCGACGATCGAAGCGGTGAAATCGGAGCCGCCGCGGCCGAGCGTCGTGGTGACGCCGTCTTCGCTGGAGCCGATGAACCCGCCCATCACCACGACACGCTCCTGGACGAGCGGCCGGACCGTCTTGGCGAGGCGTGAATAGGTCTCCGAGTAAATGGGAGCGGCCTGCGTATGGCGTTTGTCAGTGACGATGACCCGGCGCGAGTCGAGATGCTCGGTGGCCATGCCGAAGTGCCGAAACGCGAGCGTGACGATGTAGCTCGAGAGCCGCTCGCCATAACTCGAAATGGCATCGATTGAGCGCGGCGTCAGCTCACCTAGCACGGCGAGCCCCTTCACCAGTTCGGTCAGCTCCTGGAAGTGGTCGTCGAGTGTGCGGTCGAGCTCGGCGCGATGGTCGAGCGGTGTCACCTGCCGCGCCTCACGCGAATGAAAGTCCCGCAGGTCGTGCAGTTGCCGGATGTATTCCGCGCGTTTGCCGGCAAGAGCCGCGGCGGCAATGGCGAGAAGCTTGTTGGTCGTCTTCCCCATCGCCGAGACCACCACCACGGGCCGCTGCGCTTCGCGCGCCTTAACAATGCCGGCGACTCGCTCAATGGCGGCGGCTGATTCGACTGACGTGCCGCCGAATTTCATAACGATCATGCGTTCTCCCGCTGTAGGGCGGGCAGGCTGCCCGCCGCAGGCTGTCAGCCTGCCCTACTAATCCAACATCCCTTCCGAATGCATCAGCTCGGCATTCAGCACGGCAGCGCCCGCTGCGCCGCGAATCGTGTTGTGCGCCAGCACGACGAATTTGTAATCCAGCACCGGGCACGGCCGCAGCCGGCCCACAAACGCCGCCATCCCGCGCTCGCGCTCGGCGTCTTTGCGCGGCTGAGGCCGGTTGCCTTCGTGCATGTAGATCACCGGCCGCGGCGGAGCGCTGGGCAGGTTACGCTGCTGCGGCACGCTGGTGTAGCCGTCGTAGGCCGCGTGCATCTCGGTCATTGCCGGTTTGGCGGAGAGTTCGACCGACACCGTCACAGTGTGGCCGTCAACCACCGCCACCCGGTTACAGTGCGCGCTCACTCGCGCCGCCAGCGGTTCAATGTGATCGCCCCGGAACTCGCCCAGGATTTTCTGAGTCTCCTGCTGCATCTTCTCTTCTTCGCCGCCGATGAACGGGATGACATTCCCCACGATGTCCATCGACGCGACGCCGGGATAGCCGGCGCCGGAAATCGCCTGCAGCGTGGTCGCGATCACTTTGCTAATCCCGAATGGCTTCAGCGGCGCCAGGCCCATGGTCAACGCGATCGTCGAGCAGTTGGGATTGGTGACGATCTGCCCTTTCCACCCGCGCGCCCGCTGCTGGCCAGGGACCAATTTTAAGTGGTCAGGATTAATTTCCGGCACGAGCAGCGGCACATCGCGATCCATGCGGTGGTTTTTCGAGTTCGACACCACGATGTGCCCGGCCTTGGCGAACGCCTGCTCGATCTCGGTGGCCACGGATGCATCCATGGCGGAGAACAGAAGCCGCGGCGCGTTGCCCGGCTTGCAATCTTCCACCGTCTGGTCGGCAATCGCTGATGGCGTGCCGCCGGCCAGATGCCACGTCATTGCGTCCCGGTATTTCTTGCCCGCCGAGCGGTCGCTCGCTCCCAGCCATTTGAGCTCGAACCACGGATGGCCTTCGAGAAACTTGACGAAATGCTGGCCCACCATGCCGGTGGCGCCCAGAATGCCTACTTCGATGCGCGTTTGCATAGTTGTCTGACCATTTGTTGATAGAGTTGGACCGCTGTCTCCAGTTCTTTTTTGGGCACGCGCTCTTGGAGCGTGTGCGCGACGTGGATCGTACCCGGCCCGATCAGGAAGGGTTCGCCCCACCGGCCGGCGAATGCGGGAATGTCGGTGGTGTACGCCACCACGGTGGTTTCGATGCCGTCGAGCGACCCGAGCCGCACGGGCGGAATTTCGAGGACTTCGCGCAGTTCAACTCGTCCCGCAACCGCCCGAGCCAGCGCCGCGCGAGTGTCGCTCGAATCGCTGACCAGTCGGATGAAGATTTCAGCGCGCGCCTCGTCGGCAATGACATTCGGCGCGCGCCCGCCGCTGATCGTTCCGATATTCAACGTGCTGGCGCCCAATACGTCATCGACGGGCAGCCGGATCTTGCGAATCTCGGCGAGCGCGTCCAGCAGCTTGTCTATAGCGGAATCTCCGAGCTCGGGATACGCCGAGTGCGCCATCCTGCCGCGGGCGGCCACTTCATATCGCAGCGCGCCTTTCGACCCGAGCGCCAGTCTATTTTCCGTCGGCTCGCCGTTGATGATAAACCGCGAGCCGCGCGCCTCCTGCGCCGCGCGATACGCGCCGGCGCTATTGCGCTCCTCGCCGACAACAAACAGCAGGCCGAAATCGCGCTGGCCGGCTTCGAGCAGGGTCTCGGCCGCCAAGATCATGGAGGCGATGATTCCCTTGGTGTCACAGGCGCCCCGGCCCCAAATGTGATCGTCGTCCTCGCGCGACGGGACAAACGGTGGCACGGTATCCATATGGGTCGAGAGCGTCACGGCCAGGTTCTCGCCCCATTGCGCGAACACGTTGAAGCGGCGCGGCTCGACCTCCATCCGCTCCACGCGCCCGCCAAAACGGCCGGCCATGCCGGACAGGCGGTCGAATAGATAGTTGCCGACCGCTTCTTCGTTGCCGGTAATCGATTCGATGTCGATCAGCGCGCGCGTGAGTGCGAATACGTCCATACCATCTTTGGGGAGGAGGCGCGCGAGAAGGAATGTACGCGGGGACGGCCCGCGTGTTTCATTCCCGATAGCGCTCCACCCGTTCTAGCCACGGGTGACAGTGAGCCGGTATTAGCCAGACTCCCCAACCGGAAAGGCTTGTGCTGCCTCCCCCGTTTCGGCGGACAACTGCCGGTCCCTTTCCCCCAAAGCCTCCGAAGCGCAATCGGAACTCCGGCCGGGGTACTCATGGCCGCCGCACCTCTACCGCGAAGAACCCAGGATACCAGATCCGTGGCGTTAGAATCAGCAGAGATGATCTCGGAGTCTGAACTTTACACGCGATACCTGCGCGTGCTCGGCATCGAAGGGATTCCTTCGGGGCTTCGAGGCTTGCAGGAAATCGTGCGCCGGCATGTGCACCGTGTGCCGTTTGAAAACATCTCCAAGCTTTTGCTGTACGCTCGCGAAGGCGCCGGCCGGGCTTTCACGCTCGAAGAGTTTCTGGACGGCATCGAGCGCTACGATCTCGGCGGCACCTGCTACACCTGCAATCCCTATCTCACGGACTTGCTGCGCCACCTCGGCTATGACGCCGACCTGCTCGGCGCCGATATGACTGTCCCCGATATACACACGTGTATCCGCGTCCGCCTCGACGGCGTTGGGTATCACATCGATTGCGGCTATGGCGGGCCCTTTCGTGCGCCGCTCCGCCTTGACCGCGTGCCGCACGTCTTTTTCGAAGGCAGCGTCCAGTACATCCTGGGCCCCAACGCCCATCCGAATTTCTACGAGATGAAATCGCTCTCGGGAGGGCAGCGGGTGCACGGGTATGTCGTGCATGATCCGCCGCGCGAGGCGGCATTTTTCGAGCCTGCGGTTCGGAAATCCTTCGCTGCCGGCCAGACCTTCATGAATCATCTGAGGATCGTCCGAATCTTCGACGAACACTCGGTGGAATTGTTCGATCGCAAGCTGACCGTGCACCGGGCCGGCGCCAGCGTCCAGACCGAGCTTTCGCATCTGGCAGAGCTGAAGCATGCCATCGCCGTGGACCTCGCGATGCCTCGCTGCCCGATTGAAGAGGCTCTGTCGATCATGGAGCGCATCACGGGCGCGCCCTTACTTCCGACAGCTTAGATCAACTGGGCAGGCGCCGGGCGGGACTGCATCACGTCGGCGATCACCTCGAGCGCCTGTTGCAGCCGAACTCGTGTGACCGGCACTCCCAGCGCCATTCGTATTGCGCGAGGCGGCGCTTCGGAATCCACCGCGAATGCCCCGCCCGCAGCCACCAGCACCCCGCGGGTCCGCACGCGTGCCACGAAGTCGTCCACCGGTCCACTGCCGCCCAGAGGCAGCCACAAGTGCGCCGCAAAATGCAGATCGCGGGTATCCATGCCGAAAGACCGGGTCGCCATCTGCCACCGCCATCGCATTTCATTGCGCTTCCATTCGATGATGCGATCGGCC
>Ga0335079_10007581_pt1 | contig 12348 bp, 11 predicted proteins | sample Lox_Sample_33_FD_206719 | JGI IMG/M metagenome (GOLD analysis project Ga0335079, IMG submission 206719) | Soil microbial communities from Loxahatchee National Wildlife Refuge, Florida, United States - Lox_Sample_3.3 | ecosystem: Environmental > Terrestrial > Soil > Wetlands | place: USA... | reverse complement strand
CGCCCTTGGGTCCGGTCCACGTGCTCTGCCGCGACCATTGGCCGCCGCCAAAACGCCGCACTCCGCGGGCCTGTGCGGGGACGATGTTCAGGGTAACGAGGACTGCCAGAGCGGCAATGCTTAGATATCGAAACCAATTCATCATCGTTTCTACTTTCCTCCTTCTACAAGGGTCAACCCGGCATCTGCGAACGGAGTCGCGCCCGCAGTGTGGCAGAGGTCACGGTGCGTTGCCGAAGGTTCCTGGAATGAATATCCGGAGCTGTGACGTTCCTCACCAAGATGGGCCGGATTCAGAGCAGGCGGTGGCCGGCCGGACTGGTATCGTATCCGCCCAACCCTTCCAGTTCCCGGCGAAAGCCGGCGCGATTCAACGTGTCGAGGAGGGTCTGAACCGGGGGATGATCCAGGTGCTCACGGCGAATTGCGAAGTCGTAGCGCTCCGTGGCCAGCGGGATGAAGTCCAGTCCGAAGACGCGGGCTGCGGCACGCGTGGCGATACAGCAATCCGCATCGCCCGCGCGTACTTGCCAGGCGGCCGGAAGATGACCGGCGGCCAGGCGCTGGTATCCGCGGACACTCTGCCCGGAGATCCCGAGGCGCTGGAGATGCGCATCGAGCAGCGCACGGCTGCCGGCGCCGGGCTCGCGATTGACGAACGCGACATCGGGCCGGGCGACGTCGGCGACCGTGCGAATCGACTTGGGATTGCCGTGCGCCACCACGAGTCCTTCCTCCCAGACCGCCAACGAAATCACCGCCACGGATCGGCGCGGGAAGATGCGGCGGACGGCGGGCAGGTTGGATTCACCGGTGGCCTCGTCGCGCAGATGGACGCCGGCCACGTGGATGGCGCCTTGCTTCAACAACGCCAAGGACTGGGAGCTGTTCCGCTGCGCGACGACCAGCTCGATTCCCGCGCGCAGCATGTGGCGCGCCAGCACCGAAACGCCCGGATCGCATCCGGCCACCAGAATCCGCTGGCCGGGATCGGACCCGCCATGAAAGAGCCGCGCCCGCGCTTTGCCGAGGCGGCCGGGGGAATCCAGCAGGACTGCGTCGGCGGTAGGCAGATACCAGGGGACGGGCGAGGGCGCGGAGGCGACCATGCGCCGGCCGACACGGCAAAGCTGGATCGGCTCGCCTGCCGGTGGGCGGACGGGCGGCAGCAGGGTCACCTGCGTGGTGGACACAGGGCCCGCGGGCGCATCCCCGCTGAGGGAAAAAAGGTCTTCCACGCGCACTTCGAGGATGTGGGCCAGGCGCAGCGCGACCGCGGTGTTTGGCACGTAACTGCCGGCTTCCATGGCGTAAACCGTCTGGCGGCTGATGCCGGCGCGTTCGGCCAGATCGGCGGCGGAGAAGCCGCGCAGTTGCCGGTGGGCTGCCAACGTGTTGGCGATTCGGGCCGTAGTTTTTGGATTGTCTTTCATGCGAGACGCCAGTCTCTTTGAAGTTACAACAGGAGAGTGCGGGCCGCCAACATGGCAGTGCGCTAAATTTGTGTGCTTGATCTTGGTGGCGGCCTCGGAAGCGCCCCTCCCCGTCAAGGCTGGGGCACACAGATTTAGCGCACCACCGCCAACATCGGCCAAAGGACGGCCGCGGCTGGTGGCGGCAGGCTTGCGCCACGTCCGCCGTTCGATCGGCTGGGTGAAATGTCCAAACTCCATGTGGGCGGGACTGGTGTCCCGCCTAACGGCGAGCTGAAGCTCGCCGCGGCAAGCGGAAATCTTGCGCTACGTCCGCCGTTCGATCGGCCGGGTGAAATGCCCAAACTCCAGCCGGCGAGCTTCAGCTCGCCGTTTGGCGGAACTCGAGTCCCGCCCGGCAAGCTAAACAGCTTGCTGAAAAATGTGCCCGGCGCAGCCCTCACAGCAGGCGTCCGACTTCGTCCAGAAACATCCGCGCCACGCGCGGCGCGTCGAACTGCTCGACGCGGAGGCTTCCGGCCGTGGCGAGTTCCGCGCGCAAGTCCGGCGAGCGATGGAGCGATTCGATGCCGGCGGCGAGCGCCGCGGCGTTATCCGGCTCCACCAGCAGGCCCTGCGGAACGACTTCCGGCACGGCGGCGGCGCGCACGGCTACGATGGGCCGGGCCGCGGCCATGGCTTCCAAAAACACGACTCCGAAGCCTTCCTGTACGCTGGGCAGGCAGAACAGGTCCGCACGGTTATATTCGGAGCCGAGCTGTTGGCGCGAAACGTCCCCCAGAAATTGGACGGTATCTTCCAGGTGGAGCTCCCGCCGCAGCGCGCGGAGCCGGGCGCCTTCCGGGCCGTTGCCAACGATCCGCACCGAGAGGCGCTGGATACGGCCGCGCAACTGTGCGGCGGCTGCGAGCAGGATGTGCAGGCGCTTGCGCGGATAAAACCGGCACACCGATAGCACGGTGAAACGCGCGGGATCGGCCTCGGCCGGATTCGCCCGCAACAGGCTGCGCCAGGCTGCCAGGTCAATCAGCTCCGGGACGATGCGCGGCAGTTGCGCGAGGCCGTAAAGCGCGCGCGCGGCTTCGGCGGAGTAAAGGCTGGTGGCCAGCACGGCATTCGCGCGCTGCGCGTGAAGGGCTTCGAAACGCGCTTGCACGGCCATGGTGGCGCGGGTCCATCCGGATTCGTAGCGCATCTCGTCGGCGATGACTCCTTTGAGCGCGGCGATGTGCGGACAGCCTTCGCGGCCGGCCACGCGGTAGCCGTCCAGATCGAATCCGGCGGTCGCATCCCATGCGCCTTGGGTGCGATAGCGCAGCGTCTCGTTGAAGGCGATCCGCTCGAGCGTGTAGACGGGCAGGTGCAGCCGCGGCGCCGCCAGGTCCACCTCGACGTCGAGGTCTTGCAATGCGGCGCGCAGACCCGCGATGCCGGCGAAGGTGCCGCTGCCGCGACGCACGTCCAGCGGCGTCGAGGTGATGAAGCGCAGTCGCAATGCAACGTATAATAACAAAGCACCCGCCGATGACTGTGCCCGGCGCCTCGCCGCCGGCGGATCCGGTGCACGAGCTTAAGCGGCAGGCTTTCCGTGGATGCGAAAAAGGAGCCGCAGGCATGCGCAGGTTGCGGCGGGTTTTCGTTTCGCCGCACGCCGGCTGTGGGCCAACGCCCGCGGCGGCAGGCTAAGGCGCGCGCCACGACCGGAGATTAAACGCGATGCGCAACGCCGTATGTTTGTTGAGTGGGGGCCTGGACTCCGCAACCTGCCTGGCGCTGGCGCGTCGCGAAGGCTACGCATGCTCCGCGCTTTCGTTCGATTACGGGCAGCGGCACCGGGTGGAGCTGGAAGCGGCGTCGCGCGTCGCGCAGGCATTGGGTGCGGAGCGGCACGTGGTGGCGCGCATCGATCTGCGGCAGATCGGGCACTCCGCGCTCACCGCGGACCTGGCGGTGCCCAAGGGGCGTTCGACCGAGCAGATGTCGCGCGGCATCCCCGTGACCTATGTTCCGGCCCGCAACACCATCTTCCTTTCCTTGGCGCTGGCGTGGGCCGAGGTGTGGGAAGCGCCCGACATTTTCATCGGCGTGAACGCGCTCGATTACTCCGGCTATCCGGACTGCCGGCCGGAGTACATCGAGGCATTCGAGCGCATGGCCAACCTGGCGACCAAAGCGAGTGTGGAAGGCCGCTTGCCGATTCGCATGCACACGCCGCTGATCCGGCTGTCGAAGGCGGAAATCGTGAAGCTGGGGCATGAGTTGGGCCTGGAGTTTAGCCTGACGCACAGTTGCTACGATCCGGACGCGCAAGGGCGGCCGTGCGGGCAGTGCGACTCGTGCCTGCTGCGCCGCAAGGGATTCGAAGAGGCGGGCCTTGCGGATCGCTGAGATCTTCTACTCCATTCAGGGCGAAGGCTCGCTGGCGGGCGTGCCATCGGTCTTCGTGCGCACGAGCGGCTGCAACCTGCGTTGCGCGTGGTGCGATACGCCGTATACATCGTGGCGGCCTGAGGGAGACGATTGGGCCTTGGAGCGCGTCCTCCGGGAGGTGGACCAGCACCCGGCGCGCCACGTGGTGGTGACCGGCGGCGAGCCCATGATCGCGCCCGGGATCGTGGAGCTGACGCGCGGCTTGCGGGAGCGCGGCCGGCACATCACCATCGAGACGGCCGGGACCGTGTTCGCGCCGGTGGCGTGCGACTTGATGAGCATCAGCCCGAAGCTCGCGAATTCGACGCCGCAGGGCGAATGGGCGGAGCGGCACGAGCGGTTGCGCATTCAGATGGAAGTGCTGAGGCGGCTGACGGCGTACGAATATCAACTCAAGTTCGTGATCGCGCGGCCCGAAGATATCGGGGAGGCGCGGGAGCTCGTGCGCGCGCTGGATGCGGATGCGGAGAAGGTGATCCTGATGCCGGAGGGGGTGGAGGCCGAGGTGCTGCGCGAGCGGGGCGTCTGGCTGGCCGGGATCTGCAAGCGGGAGGGGTTCCGGTTCGGTCCGCGTCTGCACGTGGAGTTGTGGGGAAACCGGCGGGGGACTTAAGGTTCGGGCGGCGGAATGCGGATGTCCGGGAGGCCGGGGTTAGGCCTTGCGAAACGCGAGCACCGCGTTCAAGCCGCCAAACGCGAACGAATTCGACAGCGCGTACTCCACCTGCGCCGGGCGCGCGCGGTTGGGAATCACATCCAGATCGCACTCCGGATCGGGCATGCGGTAATTGGCCGTGGGGGGCAGCACGCCGTCGCGCACGGCCAGGATCGCGGCGGCGGCTTCGAGCGCGGCGGCGGCGCCCAGCGCGTGCCCGTGCATCGACTTGGTGGAGCTGATCGCGAGCTGGTTGGCGTGCGCTCCGAAAACGTTGCGAATGGCCGCCGTTTCGGTGGGATCGTTGGCCGCGGTCGCGGTGCCGTGCGCGTTGATGTAGCCGATCTGCTCCGGCTCGATGGCGGCGTCGCGCAAAGCTCCGCGCATGGCTCGTGCGGCCCCCTCCATGGAAGGCTGGGTGATGTGGCAGGCATCCGCCGACATGCCGAATCCCACCAGCTCGGCGTGAATCCGCGCGCCCCGCGCCTGGGCGGCCTCGAGCGGCTCCAGCACCAGCATGGCGGAGCCTTCGCCGAGAATCATGCCGTGGCGGTCGCGCGAGAACGGCCGGCAGGTGTCCGGCGAAACCACGCGCATGGCCTCCCAGGCTTTCAGGATGCCGAAGCTGAAAGGCGCTTCGCTGCCGCCGGTCAACGCCAGATCCACCATGCCCGAGCGGATCATCCAGAATGCCTGGCCGATGGCATGTCCGGCCGAGGAGCAGGCGGTCGAGATCGTGAAGCTGGGGCCGGTGATGCCGAACTCCATGGAGATGTGGCTGGCGCCGGCGTTCGACATGGTCTTCGGAATGGTGAGCGGATGTACGCGGTTGTGGCCGAGCTTGTACACTTCCACGAACCCGATGTCTTCGGTGGATTGGCCTCCCACGCAGGAACCCGTGATGATGGCGGTGCTCTCGCGCAATTCCGGAGTCCACGAGATGCCGGAATCCTCGACCGCCTCGCGCGCGGCGATCACCGCGAACTGCGCGAAACGGTCCATGAAGTCGGCGCGGCGGTCCTCGAAGTAGGGTTGGTGGGAATAGCCGCGGACCTCCGCGCCATTCTGGAAACGCAGGGCGGAGCAATCCACGCATTCCAGCGGCCCGATGGCGCTGCGGCCTTCGAGCAGGGATTTCCAAAACTCGCAGGCGGTGCGGCCCGGGCTGGCGATCACGCCCATGCCGGTAATTGCGACGCGGCGCATATTACGGGGCAGCCGTGGTGTCCGCCGGCTTGGCGGCCATCAGCTTCTCCACCCCTTCCACCATTTGGCGCACGTTGCGGACGGTCTTTACTTCTTCGTCCGGGATGTTGATGTCGAATTCATTCTCGAGCGCGAAAAGAATTTCGACGGCATCCATCGAATCGATTCCCAGCTCTTCGAAAGCGCTGTCGACGGTCACTCGCTCCACGGGAATGCGCTTGGAAGTGGCGATCACCTGGCAGACTCTCTGGATCAGATCATCGGACATAATAATCGGCTAACGGTTTCAAACTTGTAACCCCGGTCCCGCAAGAGCGGGATCAGGCGGCTCACGGCTGTGACGGTCTCCCGAATATCGGGATTGGAGCGCAGCTCGCGGCCATCGTGCAAGCAGAGGATCGCGCCGTTGGCGACCTTCGGCAACACCCGGCCCACTATATTATCAGCCTTCAGCTTCCAATCATAGCCGATTATGGTCCACATCACGCCGCGCAGGCGGAGGCGCCGCTGCGCGCGTCGGAATCCGAACCAACGCACGCCGAAGGGCGCCCGAATCAGGACCGGTGAAAATCCCGTGACGGCGGCGATGGTCTGCTGGGCGCGCGCAAAGTCATGCAGGATAAAGTCCGGCGAGCGGAAGCAGCAGAGCGGATGCGAATGGCTGTGGTTGCCGATCTCGTGGCCGGCGGCGGAGACCGCGCGCGCCACTTCCGGCAGGCGCTCGACATTGGCGCCGATCTGGAAAAAGGTGGCTGGTACTCGATGCTTGGCGAGCAGTTCTAGTACGCGGGGGGTTTCCTCACTCGGACCGTCGTCGAAGGTCAAGGCGATCACGCGCCGGTGCGCGGGGCCCCGGTGCACGGATGGACCGAAGACCGACGACGATCGTCCACGCACGGCCCAGGCGAGGAAGGCGGCGCCGCCTGCGGCCGATGCGGCTAGGGTGGCCGCGGCGCGCGTCACGGGATTGCCTCGCGCCTTGACGGTGACGCGAAGTTCGCAGGGTCCACAGGGCGCCCCCGCTGCCGCGTCCGCCCCCTTCGGGGAGTTTGTTGAAAATGGCGCGGGACCGCTTGCTGACGCGCGCGGCTCTGAACCGGAACTTCGATTTCGCAACAACCTACAGAGCCGCAGCCGTCCGGGCCGCCGTCGGAGCCGTTAGCGCCGGAGCCGTTAGCGTCGGAGCCGTTAGCGCCGGAGCCGCGGCCGTGAGGGAGCGGCGCCCCGGGCGCGTCTTTCAACAAGCTCCTAGTGGACGAGGGCATTGATCTCCCGTAGCTTGCGGAGCTCGAATTTGGGCTTGCGGTCGTACGTCATCAGTCCGTTGATCTCTTGTTCGACGTCGGTCAACTGGGTGTAGCAGAGACCCGTGAATCCGGGAATTCGGGCGATGGCGCCGTAGAGACCGCGCAAACGATCGAGAGCCGCGTCCGCCGTATTTTCCACGCCCGAATAGCCCCAGGCTTCCGGCGGCACATCGTGGCCCGGCGGGATAAAGGCGATGCCGCCGAACTCGGAAAGCACCACTGGCGCACCGTTGTATTGGCAGCCGGGAGCGAGCGAGGGCCGGGCATTGTCCGGAACGCCGGCGCCGGGCTGGCCCAGATTCTTGTAGCGCTCGTAGAGCAGGCCGCCGGTGCGCGCGTAGTCGTGGATGGCGAACAGATCGGTCATGCCGGTATGTTCCCAGCCCTCGTTGTCGATCACCGGGCGGGTCGAATCCAGCGAGTGAGTCAGGGCGTAGAGCGCTTTCAGATGATTCTGCTGGCGCGGGTCGTGCAGATCGGGCACGCCCCAACTCTCGTTGATGGGCGCCCAGACGACGATCGACGGGTGATTGTAATCGCGCGCGACCGCCTCGGTCCACTCCTGCGTGAAGCGCGCCACGTAGGCGTCGTCGAACTCGTAAGCGTTGGCCATTTCGCTCGACACCAGAAAGCCCATGCGGTCGGCCCAATAGAGATAGCGCGGATCTTCCAGCTTCTGGTGCTTGCGCGCGCCGTTGAAGCCCATCTCTTTGGTCATGCGGATGTCGTACTGGATCGCGTCGTCGGTAGGCGGGGTGAGGTTGCTCTCCGGCCAGTAGCCCTGGTCGAGCACCATCTTCAAGAATACCGGTTCGCCGTTCAGCAGGATCCTGCCGCGATCCGCCGTGACGGTGCGAAAGCCGAAATAGGAGCGCAGGCGGTCTTGCAGCGCGCCGCCGCGCCGCAATTCCAACGTGACATCGTACAGGTTGGGCGAGTCCGGCGACCAGCGCTCCGGCGCGTCGACGTGGAGCACGAGGGTGGCGCGCCCGCCGTTGGCGGGGCCGGTGGCGGAAGCGGCGGGCCGTCCGCGCAGGCTGGCCGAGGCGCTCACCTCCAGACCGGGTTGCGGCCGCGCGATCGACCACTCCAGCCGCACGGCGCCGTCGAGGGCGGGAGTGATCTTGACGCGATCGAGGTAGCTCGCGCCCACCGGCTCGATCCAGACCGGCTGCCAGATGCCGCTCGTGCGTGTGTAGAAAATGCTCTTGGACTTGGGCTCCCAAAACTGCTTGCCGCGGGGAATGGAACGATCCGTGGGCGGGAAGTGGGCGCGCACCGTGAGGACATTTTCGCCCGGCGCGAGCAGCGGCGTCACGTCGAAAGCGAACGGCGTGTGGCCGCCCTCGTGACGGCCGCTCAGCTTCCCGTTCACCCAAACCATCGCCCAGTAATTCACCGCGCCGAAATGGAGCAGCACGCGCTGGCCTTTCCATTCCCTCGGAATGCGGAAGGTGCGCCGGTACCAGATCCACGGGTGGAAGGCGGTATCGCCGATGCCGCTCAACTTGCTTTCGAAACAATACGGGACGGTAATGTTGCGGGTGAATTTCCGGCCGCCCGAAGCCCAATCGGCGTCCAGGCCGGCGTTGGCATCGTCGAATTCGAACTCCCAGGCGCCGTTCAAGTTGAGATATGGTTCCCGCTGGAACTGCGGCTGCGGATACTCCGGGCGGGGAATCGCCGCGGCGTACAGGCCCCCGCAAATCCAAAACAGAACTGCTGTTTTCTGCATGAACCGTTATTGTAGCCGGATGCCGCAACGTGGGCGGAGATCCCGCGGGGCCGCTTCAGCCGCACCTCTCGTACCGCATGGCGCCGCATTCTCGGCCGCGCGCGCCTGTCGGTTCCCGCGGCCTCGCGCCGGATGCCCGGTCTCCAGATCCCGGCAAAACGTGGCTTTCTGCCTCAGCCCGTTCGTACTAGGAAACCGCCCGGTTATTGGTGCTTTGGTGCTATTGTTGTGCCGCGCCGCCGGGAGGATTATGGGCTCATGGCGGAAAAAGATTCAAGGCTCGATCCCGCGGTGGAGCGGCGCACATCGAGAAGATTTCGAATCGAAGAAGAGGTAAGTTACAGAACCCTGGACCACCGGGCCGTAACCCCCGAGAGCGGCGCGGGAAGGACCATCGATATCAGCAGCGGCGGAGTCCTCATCGGGACCGGGCAGCGTTTGCGTTCCGGAAAGCGTATGGAAGTCTCCATCAATTGGCCCGCACAGTTGGACGGCGGCTGTCCGCTCAAATTCGTGGCGGTTGGCCGCGTCGTGCGCGCGGACGAAACGCAGGCCGCGGTGACCATCGAACAGTACGAGTTCCGGACCCGGCGCACGAAGGACATGCCAGCCGGCGCCGAAAAGCCATCCTGCGCCCGGCTACCGTATTATTAGAGCTTGGACCTCACCCACGATCCGGATGCCGCCGGCGATCGGTACCGCGCCCTGTTGGAAGTCTCCGAATCGATTTCACGGAACCGGGATTTACCCGGCCTCTTCGACGACCTTGCGCAACGCTTGCACCGCGTCGTGCGCTTCGACTACGTGAACCTGGTGTTGCATGTTCCCGAGCGCAACACCATGCGGTTGCGCGTGATTACCTCCACGCGGCCCAGCGATTCGTCGTTCTGGGAAACGCCGGTGGAGGAGTCGCCCTCCGGCCTGGTCTGGCAAACCCAGCAGCCGCTGGTGATCCACGATATCGACCGGGAAACGCGCTACCCGATGGTCATGCAGTTGTTGCGGGGCCATGGCGTGCGCTCCTGCTGCATGCTGCCGCTGACTACGGCGCAGCGCCGCCTGGGAGCCATGGGACTGGGTGGCGCGGAACCTTCGGCATACGACCACGCGGACCTGGATTTCCTCGGACAGGTCGCGCGGCAGGTGGCGGTGGCGGTCGAAAACGTTCTCAATTACGAAAGCGCCCAGTGCTATCAAAAGGAACTGGCGCGGGAACGCGACCGCCTGCGCGTGGTGCTCGACGTAACCAATGCCATGGTCGCCAACCTGGATTTGCGCGAGCTGTTCCAGACGGCCTCGGAGTCGCTGCGGCGGCTGATCCGGCATGAATTCGCCAGCCTGATTGTCTACGATCAGGTGAAGGGACAGCTTCGCCTGGAGGCCGTCGATTTTCCGGGCGGCAAACCCCTGATCCGCGAAGTGCAGCTTGCGTCGCTCGACGACTCGCCGGCCGCCGAGGCCATACGCACCCGGCAGCCGCTCGCGCTGAATCGCGCGGATGTGGAGCGGTTCCCCCGCGGGATCGGCCGCCGCTTGTTGGACGAAGGACTGCAATCGGCGATCTCGGTGCCGCTGCTGCGGGGCGTCCGGGCGCTCGGCGCGCTCAACGTGGCCAGTACGCGCGAAGCGGCCTTCGCGCCGCACGATGTCGAGCTGCTGATCCAGATCGCCAACGAGCTGGCCATCGCGGTCGAGAACGCGCTCGCCTTTCGCCAGATCGAAGAGCTCAAGGACAAGCTGGCGGAGGAGAAACTGTACCTGGAAGACGAGATCCGCACGGCCTACGATTTCGAGGAGATCGTGGGGGAAGGCCAATCGCTCAAGCGCGTGCTGCGCGATGTCGAGACCGTGGCGCCCACGGACTCGACCGTCATCATTCAAGGGGAAAGCGGTACAGGCAAGGAACTCATCGCGCGCGCGATCCACAACTTGAGCGCGCGGCGCCAGCGGACGTTCGTGAAAGTGAACTGCGCTGCCATTCCCACCGGCCTGCTCGAAAGCGAATTGTTCGGCCACGAGAAGGGCGCATTCACCGGCGCCATCAGCCAGAAGATCGGACGCTTCGAGCTGGCCGACAAGGGCACGTTGTTTCTGGACGAGATCGGAGACATTCCGCTCGAATTGCAGCCCAAGCTGCTGCGCGTCTTGCAGGAGCGCGAATTCGAGAGGCTGGGCAGCACGCGCACCGTGAAAGTCGATATCCGGCTGGTGACCGCCACCAATCGCGACTTGGGCCAGATGATCGCGAATCGGGAGTTCCGCGAAGACTTGTTTTACCGCCTCAACGTGTTTCCGATCACGCTGCCGCCCTTGCGCGAGCGGCGGGACGATATTGCGCTGCTGGCCCGGTACTTCACACAGAAATATGCGCGCCGCATGAACAAGCGGATCGAGACGATTCCGGGCGAGGCGCTGGAGGCGCTCGCCAATTGGAACTGGCCGGGCAATGTGCGCGAGCTGGAGAATCTGATCGAGCGCGCCGTAATTTTGACCCGCGGATCGTCGCTGCACGTGCCGCTGGCGGAACTGCGCGTCGAACCGGCGGATGCCGCCGCGCCCGCCCCGTGGACCACGCTCGAAGGGGCCGAGCGCGAACATATTCTGCGCGCGTTGCGGGAGTCTCACTGGGTGGTCGGCGGCCCCGATGGCGCGGCGGCGCGCCTGGGGCTGAAGCGAACCACGCTGCAATCGCGGATGCAAAAGCTGGGGATCCGGCGGGATGGGTGAGTTCCGCCGCTCGCGGCGGCCAACGAGGCATGCCGGCTGAGGATCCGGACTTCCGGCCGCGATGATCGAATTCCAAGCAATCTCCGACTGGCGCGTGATCCGAAAGACGCAGATTCTCGGTGACTCCAAGTGTCGGACTGCGGGCCGGCGCTTGTCGCGATTAGCCGCCCTTGCCGCTTTCGATTAAGACCGCTGGGCGGAAGTCCTTGTTACGAATCGATCTCGACAGCGGGATAGGCTTCCACGTATTCCTCCCCATTGCAGCCGTGATACGCGACCGTTCGCGCCCTGAAATCGACATCGTAACTCACGACGCCGGCGCGCCACGAAGCCTCTAGGAATTCCGGAAAGCTGCTTTCCCCGGCCTGGTCCGTCCGCAACGCCGAAATCAACAACTCGCGGTTAAACGGGGGGACGTCCACCATGCCCGTTGCCAATGGCTTGCCTTGGGTCGCGACGGGCCCTTCGCTGGTCAGATAGAGGCTCTGGCACGCGGGCAGGAACCAGACGTTGCGAGTCACTCCCGCGCGCCGCAACGTCTCGGCCAGGTAGGGAAAGCCGCCGGCGCGTGGCCGGATCGCCAGAGCGCGTTGCTGGGCCGCTTCTAGGTTTTCGATTGCTTTACTCATAGACGATCTTCCTTCGTGTGTAGGCCCTCGGCAGACCCGCCGGCGCACTGGGCCTGGCATCGTTTCCCCGAGCCTCGGTTGTTCTCAGGACTCCGTGTAAAGCCCCATGCGCCGCTTCACCAACTCCACCGTCGCATTGGCAATGGGACTCACCCGCGCTGCCCCTTCCCGCAAGACGCCGGCGATGTAGCCCGGCTCCGCCATCATCTCCCCGTAGCGCTTCTGG
>Ga0335079_10007580_pt1 | contig 12348 bp, 7 predicted proteins | sample Lox_Sample_33_FD_206719 | JGI IMG/M metagenome (GOLD analysis project Ga0335079, IMG submission 206719) | Soil microbial communities from Loxahatchee National Wildlife Refuge, Florida, United States - Lox_Sample_3.3 | ecosystem: Environmental > Terrestrial > Soil > Wetlands | place: USA: Florida... | reverse complement strand
CCACTCCGGCGATCGGAGGCCAGCCGATCGACTTGATCCGCCGGCCTCAGCCGAACGAAAACAATTCGAACGCCGGAAAGCTGAACGAAAGGTATTACACACAGGTCAGCTTGCGCATCCTGCTGTCTGATTATGGTCCGAGCGGCACATGCTCCGACAGCGACATCAGCTCGAGCAGCGGCACGGCTCTGCCCTACCTTGCGACGAACGGCTCGGGCAACACCATCACGCCGGTTGACCTGGCGACACTGGCGTGGGATACCTCGGCGCCGACAACGTCGGGAAATAGCTATCCTCCGTACTACGCGGCGCCCGCTGGGCTGACCGCGGGGAACCTCGGCAAGACCCTCTTTCCGCTTCCGGTGTCCTACGCTCAAGCCGCTTCGTACAACGGCGGAGCGAACCCCGACGGATATTGGGTGCAGAAGTACTATCCGACGCTCACCGGCTGCCTCAAGATCGACTATCAGGACAAGACCAGCACGGTCACGGCGCCCGTCTGGAAGGACGCGACCTGGGAAATCCTGAATCTCGGCTTCACGGGACGCAACATCAACCCACAGGTGAACAAGAACGGCGTGCCGGCGTACTCCGGCGTCGTTGCCCCGAAAGAACCGGGCTATTCAGGAAGTACTCAGACCGCCGCATCCGGCCCGACCGTGAACTCCGGCGTTACAACCGTTGGCTGCCAGGATCCAAGCCCCAATGCGGTAATCCGGCTCGCGCGCCTGCGGGATAACCCGTCGACCGCAGTCAGCGGCAACGACTACTGCGGAAACAATCAGGGCAACACGGTTGGAACGTGGTCCGGGCTCTCGAGCCGCACCGGCAGCGCCAACGACTGCGTGCAAACGCAGAACGCGACGAACTGCGCTTCGCAGCATGGGACCGACTATTGGCCCAATGTCCTGTTCGATACGCGCGAAGCCCTGCTGCGCGACAACGCACCGACTGGGAACGTGCTTATAGCGGCCGGCGCAATGTCCTATGTTGAGCTGGACGTGAAGAACCTGGCCAAGTGGTTCCAAGGCACGATCGGAACGAACGGTACGAGCGTGCTGGCAACGAATGGTTTCTCGATCTACTTCTCCGACCGCCGCGGCGAGCAGAAGGATCCGAACCCGCCCACTTCGGTCTCAGCGACGGCCGCCCTGACCGGTGGTTACGGTTACGACGACATCGTCAACTCGGGAAGCGCCAATGGCTGCCCTGCCGGCGGAGCTCCAGAGCAAGCGGAGGACTTCGAAAACGACACGCCAGGCACCACCGGAACTGTGAAAACCTACGGCAACATTCTGGCGTCGTCTCCGACGCAGCTCTGGCCAATGCTGGTGAACGGCACGGTAACGGGCATACAGCTGGGTGCCGTTTCCACGCTGACTTCCACCATACTTTCAAACAACCCCAGCTGCACGACGACCGGCAAGAACTGGCCGTATGCCGCTGTGACGAACGGCATCGACCTGCGGGAGAATCCTCCAATCTTCTACCGCAGAGCTCTGAAGATCGTCGATGCGGACACGATCAGCCTGGGAACCTGCAACAGCGTGTCCTGCGGGCTGACGACCGTGTCGGAGAACCCGGTGTACATGCAGGGCTGCTACAACAACCCCGGGCAGTGCAGCATGACCTCGGTGAACTGGAGCTCCTCGAGCGTGGGGACTTCAATCATCGCCGACGCCGTCACGCTGCTTTCCGACAACTGGAACGATACCAACTCGTTCGCATGGCCTTACAACCTGAACGATCGTCAAGCGATCACGACAACCTACCGAACCGCCGCGGCCGGTGGCAAGGGCGTGCCGTTCAAGCAGCCGACGGTGGGCGCGCCTCCGCAGGACTTCGGAACGGATGGCGGCGCGCACAACTTCCTGCGCTACCTGGAAAACTGGGGCGGCGACACCCTGTACTACGAGGGTTCGATCGTCAGCATGTATTACAACCACCAGGCGGCGGGAATCTACAAGTGCTGCAACACGGTGTACAGCCCGCCTACCCGCGGCTATCAGTTCGATACGAACTTCCTGACGCCGAGCTTGCTGCCGCCGCTCACGCCGATGCTGCGGCTGGTCAACACGATCGGCTTCACGCAGATGCTTCTGCCGACTCAGTAGCAGCGCCGTATCCGAAAAACCAGAAGCGGCTCCCGGATTCCACGGGAGCCGCTTTCTTTTTGGCTCCAATACACTGCACGACTACGGGCCAGACGGTCGAATGCGCGGATCGAAGTTCACGTTCGCGGCGGGAGTGGTGCAGACGGGTGCGGTCGATGAACAGATGTCCGTCAGCGCGTCGCTGAAGTCCGCAGGCACCACGAGTCCCACAAGCGGCTCGGCGTAGATCATGTAGTTGTGTCCCAGCGGCAGCCGCTCGATGTCGAACGAGCCGTCGAATTGCGGCGGCCCGCTTGACGAGCCGCAGCTCCATCCTCCGACCACGCCCGCAATCACCGCTCCCGTATCCGCATCGACAGCGACGACATGCGCACCGAATATGCCCGTCACGGACGCGCCGGCGGATGGCGCGGGCAGCGCCGCGAGCGCAAACGGATTTGCCGGCAACACGCGTCCGCGGATCGTGCCCATATTCGTCGTGTCGCTTGGATCGGGATAGAGAAAGCGGACGCCGCTGCGATCGTCGTCCGCGAGTGGGCCGTCCGGCGCCTGGGACGTCGGCCGCGCGCCGAGGAACTGGCCGGGCGGCGGCGCGAACGGAAACATGATGGCGCGCCAAACCGCCGAATGATCCAGCCCCAGCCAGTGGCCAATCTCGTGCGTCAGAAGTGACTCAAGGTCGTATGCGCCCTGGCCCGCCGGAGTCGCAAGCGCAGCGGGAGTGGCGAAGGTCGCTTGCCCGTCGTTGCGAAACAGCGTGTCCGAATCGAGAATCTGGCCCGCGAACGCGGACGGAGCGCTGGCACCGAGGGACACCCCGGGAGCATTGGCCGTGATCACGCGCGTGAACGCGAGAACTCCGCTCGAAAAAGCGAGGCTCGACTGGTTGAAGCAGATCGTGTTGAGGCCGTCGACGTTGCTCTCCGCGTCATTCGAGCACGAGCTCGGGGCGGATACTTGTCCGAGCTGCGCGAAGAGCCCCGGATTCGACGCGGCATTGAACGTGGTGCCGGTCACGCCGGACCACGCTCCAAAAGAATCGGAGATCGCTTGACCGATCTCCGCGAGCTGCGCGCCGGTGCCCTGCGCCGCCACGGTGAGAATTGTCGCGGGTGCGAGCGGCAAGGACGTGCTCCAGCGGCGATTGAGAGGCGATGCGAGCGACAAATTCCAACGATCCAGCGCCGGACAGCCGCCTGCCTGCGGTACGGTCGAATCCGCCAAATACGCGCCGGCGGGTGAAGTGAAAATCATCGCGAGGATCAGCACCGACGCGATGGCGACACTGCTCCGGCGATTCATCTCGATGCTTCTGTGGCGCTGCGCAGCAGAAAAGCAACGCGCGCCCGAAAGAGGGTCAAAGGCATGCGCGCGATTCCGTCCGTCTGGAAGCGCCGCGCCACCGGGTCGAGCGTGGCAAACGCCGCTGAATCCTGCGTGACACTGGCTTCGCCCGCGCCGGGATCGCGCCGTACCCGAAACGTGCCTTCTTGCCAGCCGACGACGACGAAATCGCCGAGTGAAGTCGGTTCGAGAAACAAGATTACGTCTTCGCCTCGGTGGAATTGCGGCACGCCGGAAACGGTCGACGTCAAATGGCCCACGCTTCCGCCCAGCAATCGCACCGTGAACCGGGCCGGCGGCGAGCCGCTCCACGTTTCCTCCGCGTCGAATGTCGAAAATGTCCAGATCTCTCCCGCGTCCCATCGCGCCGAGCTTCCGGCGCATCGCGCGCGCACGATCACTTTCGCCGCGTGGGACATCTGCGCGAGCGACATCCGCAGGAGCGTTGTTGCGGATGCGGTCGCAACGCCGAGAAACAAGAAAAAGCAGGCTGAAGCAACGCAGGCACAGCGCCCTCTCATGTTCATTTCACCTCCATGATTCCTGTGGCTACGGCGCGATCGTAGTTCGGCGTCGAGATGACCAGGGCGCGCACGCCCGGCAGCGTCGCATTCGAGATCTGAAGATCGAGCTCGATCATGCCGGGGAAAAGTCCTGGGATGGACGAAGCGGTGATGCCGATATCGGTCCCGCCCGGCGCAGCACCGGGGCCTGTGAACGCGTACGCGAACGTCGGATCGAGCCCATTGCCGTGAATGCAGATGCTGACCGTGGCCGAACCGCTCGTAGGGCGAGTGATCGTCAGCGGCGAACCTTGAATGCCGCACGTGTTCCCGCCTGTGAGAAATCCGACGAAGTCGACGTTGATCGGCGAGGACGCGGCAGCGGTCGTCGGCTCCACGACGATGATGTCCTTGCCTGTCGCTGCGGGCTGTGCGGCGGTCAGCGCGATCGTGTCGCTCGATACGTCGAACGGCGCGATCACGAACGGCGCGGGATTCGAAAGCGCTCCCGGATTTCCCGGATTCTGCACTTCGACGCTGACGGTGCCGTCGCTCTGCACGTCCGACGGATTCAGAAACGTCATGCAGGAGCTTGCGGAACCGCACGTGGTGCTTCTCGCCGCGCCGTTCAGCAGAATCACGGACGCGGAGGTTCCGGTGCCCGCGACGAAGTTCGCACCCTGCACCGCGAGCGGGAATCCCTCGACGGCGCCGGCCATCACGCTCGACGGAAGAATCGCCTCGATCACCGGACCGCCCATAAGAGCGATCGTCGCGGCCGCGGACTTCGTGGGATCCGCCTGACTCGTCGCAATCACGGCGATCGCGTTTGGCGACGGCGCCACGCTCGGCGCCGCATACAAGCCGTTGGCGTCGATCGAGCCGCAGGCCGCCCCGGCGCACCCTTGGCCTGCGACGGCGCTCTGCACGCTCCACGAGACGTCTGAATTCGTCGCGCCCGTGACGGTGGCGACGAATTGCTGCGTGCTCCGCGCGCCGCCGGACGGCGCCAGGAACGCGTAGCCAGGTGACACGGTTACCGCCACGGTGCCCGTCACAGCTGAAATCAGGATCGTCGCGGAACTGCTCTGCGAAGGATCGGCATGGCTCGTCGCCGTCAAGATCACGGGATTCATCGCAGGCGGCGAAGCTGGCGCGACAAAGTCGATGCCGCCGGACGCAGGCCCCGGCGGAGCGACGCACGGATTCGTGCCGGATTGACAGACTTGACCGAACGACGCGTTGCCATTCGCGATGCCGTTCACCGACCACGTCACGGTCGCATCCGATGAATTCGACACGGTCGCTGAAAAAGACGCGCGCTGGCCCGGCGACAACGTGGCCGCCGGAGGCGAAACGGTGACGCCGACGGCGCTCGTCACAGTGACCGTCGCCGCCGCGGTCGTGCCGGAGGGCGCAGTCGCGTGAATGGTCACCGGATTGGTGGGTGGCAGATCGGCGGGCGCCGTGTAGGTCGCATTCGCTGGGCCGGTTGACAAGATGGTGCCGAGCGCAGCGTTGCCGCCAGCGACTCCATTCACGTCCCAAGCAGCGCTGGCGCCGGCCGCGAGACAGAACGAGGCTGAATAGGCCTGGGTTTGGCCCAGACCGACGCTGGCGGACGCGGGCGAAATCGAATTCGTCGCCGCGCACGTGATCGTTACGCTGGCGCTGGCGGATTTCGACGGGTCCGCGACGCTCGTGGCCGTAATCGTCACGCCCGGCGGTGAAGGCGGAACCGGCGGAGCCGTATAGGCGGCTGTCGTCGGGCCGGTGGCAGCGATCGTGCCGAGTGTAGTGTTGCCGCCTGCGATCCCATTCACACTCCACGTCACGCTCGCCGAAGCACTGCCCTCGCCGGAGACGGCCACCGTGAAGACCTGCTCGCCGCCCGTCGGAACGCTGGCACTCGTAGGCGTCAGTACAACGGTAACAGTCGAGGGACTCGTCGTCGGACTCGTCGAGCCGGTGCAGGCGGATTGAGTCGCGGCCAAGCTCAGAATCACGAGCGCGACGACCGCACCCCGCGATTGCGCGACAATCCTGCCTTGCGTCTTCCCCGCATTGGCGCCGCCTCTTTTCATCGACGCCAGCGCCGAAGCAATGCGTGTGCCAGAACGGAGCACGTGCTCGTTCCCGCACGGATGAGAGCACGTGAGAAGCTAACCCACGTTGTGCAAACCACTTGAGCGAGGCGTGGCGCCACACGCGCTGGACATTTTCTCTGGCGCCTGCGGTGTCGGGTCGCCGTGAAAACTTAGGAACTGATCCACTCTGAAACCGCCTCTGTTTCGATTTGGGAAAGGAACTAGTTTCGAGGAGCGAGCATTTCCGCAAGCGCGGCTGCCAAATCCACTGCACGAAACGAATAATTCATCGCAAGCAGCTTTTCGGGCTTCACGCGCTGGCTCGATAGCAGGAGCGGGTCGGCCATTTCGCCCAGTGCCAGTCGCAGCGCGAACGCGGGCGCGGGAAAAATCGCAGGCCGATGCAGCGTTTTCGCAAGTACGCGCGTGAAATCGCTATTGCGCAGGGGCTCCGGCGCCACCACATTCACAGGACCGGAGAGCGTCTCGTTCACAATCGCCAGCCGCGTGACCTCGACGGCATCTTCGAGTGTCACCCACGACATCCACTGGCGCCCGCTGCCGAAGCGCCCGCCGACGCCAAACCGAAAGGGTGTCACCATCCGCGGCAGCGCGCCGCCCGCGGTGGCGAGAATCACGCCATAGCGCAGGCGCACCGTTCGTATGCCGCTCTGCTCTGCTCGCGCCGCTTCCCCTTCCCAATCGCGGGCGACCAGCGCCAGAAAATCCGTGCCGGAATTGCTCTGCTCGGTCAGAATCTCGTCGCCGCGATCGCCGTAATAACCGGTGGCCGAGGCGCACACGAACACCTTCGGCTTCTGCAGCAGCCGAGCCATCGCGTTCACCAGCACGCGCGTCGAGTCCACGCGGCTGCTCCGCAGGATCGCTTTTCGCGCGGAAGTCCAGCGGCCCTCCCCGATATTCGACCCGCCCAGATGGACAAACGCATCGGTGCCTTCGAGCGCGGCTGCGTCGATTTTCGCCTCGATCGGATCCCACGGCACGTCGCCCGCGGACGGAGTGCCGCCGGGGCGGACCAGTCGTCCGACGGCATAGCCTTGCTCCCGCAGCACGCTCGCGAGCCGGGCACCGACAAGTCCCGATCCTCCAGAGATCAGAATCCTCATTCTTCTCGCGCCTTCCGGAGCAAGTCCCCGCCGCTTCGATTTCCTCTACCGTATGGCTCCCGTGCGGCCGCGTCAAGCAATCGGCACGGCCGGATGATTCAGCAGCGATGAAAACGCCGACCGCCTGGATCGGCTGGAGCCAACAACTGGACCGGCTGGCCGAACATCTGGCAAAGTGCTAGCTCTTTCGTCCCTTGGGGGGATGTCTTCGGCTCACGGAGGAACGCTTATGCAAACAGACGCTCAAACGCCGGCTGCATCGCAGGGAATGCTCTGGACTGGCCGGATCATCACAGGCTTGGTGGTTCTTTTCATGCTGTTCGATTCCGTCACGAAGATCATCAAGATCCCGCAGGTCATCGAGGCCAGCGCACGAGTCGGAATCAACGCCAATCAGGTGTTTTGGATCGGCGTCACGCTGCTCGCGTGCGTCGTTTTCTATGTGATTCCCCAGACATCGGTATTCGGGGCGATTCTGCTCGCAGCATACCTGGGCGGCGCGGTGTGCGCCGATGTCCTGACGCATCAGCCTGTGTTCAATTCCTGCTTCGCGATCGCCTTCGGCATTCTCGCGTGGCTCGGCCTCTACCTCCGCGAACCGCGCGTGCGTGCTCTCGTGCCGCTCATGAGCTGAGCCGCGAAAGTCCACAGCACTGCGTTGTTGCACTTCGCCTGGCGTGAACTAAGATAGGCGCATGTTGAAACCGCTCACGAAGAACGAAGAAAGCGACGGGGGGGCGCGGACCCGCATTTCTAATCGCCAATCCGCGGGATTAGAAACCGGCCTAACCCACTGGAAACAAAGGGTCCGGGCTCGCGCTAATCGCCAAAAAGTCGCGGTTTTCTCCGCGGCACTGCTCTTCCCTGTTCTGGCACTGGCAGGCGGTCCACAGGAGACAGGCATCACCGGCTTTGCCCCGTCGCGTGTCGCGGAAGAACGTCAACTCGAAGCAAGACTGCGAGCGATCCCAAATGCGGCGCGCGCGGAAAACAATTTGCGGCGTCTGACCAGCGAGCCGCACATGGCCGGAACGGAAGCGAGCCGGCGCGTGGCCGAATGGCTGCGTGACCAGTATCGCAACTTCGGCTTCGACACGGAGATTGTCACCTACAGCGTGTGGATGCCGCAGCCGCGCGAAGTGAAGCTCGAATTGACCGCGCCCGCGCAGAAACCGCTCGGCTCGCCCGAACAGCCCATCGACGTCGACAAAGATACGAACGACAAGCGCGCGGTGGCTCCGTTCAATGCGTACTCTCCGTCGGGAGAAGTGACGGCAGCGGTCGTCTACGTGAATTACGGCACTGCGAAAGACTACGACGAGCTCGCCGCGCTCGGCGTGAGCGTCGAGGGGAAAATCGTGCTCGCGCGGTACGGCCAGGGCTACCGCGGAATCAAAGTAAAGCTCGCCGAGGAACACAAAGCCGCGGCCGTGATCATCTACTCCGATCCGCAAGATGACGGCGCGGAAGCGGGCGCCACGTATCCGAACGGGCCGTGGCGGCCGGTGAGCGGCATCCAGCGCGGCTCGATTATCTACACACAACTCTATCCGGGAGATCCGCTTACACCGGGAGTCGCGGCCACGCCGGGCGCAACGCGCCTTGCGCCGGCCGACGCGGTGAATTTGCCGCGCACTCCCACGGTGCCAATCAACGCGCAGGACGCTGCCGTCATTCTCGGTAGTCTTGGCGGCCCGCGCGCTCCGGCCAGCTGGCAAGGCGGCTTACCGCTCACGTACAAAGTCGGCGGGGGCGAAACGGTCGTTCACATGAAGCTGGCGATGGAATACAAGCAGCGGCCGCTCTACGACGTCATCGCCCGGCTGCGCGGCACCAACGACGGCGAATGGGTGATCCTCGGAAATCATCACGACGCGTGGGTCTTCGGCGCAGCCGATCCGGGCAGCGGCACCGCGTCGATGCTTGAAGCGGCGCGCGCACTGGGCACGCTTGCGAAATCTGGCTGGAAGCCGCGCCGGACGATCGTGATGTGTCAGTGGGACGGCGAAGAGGAGGGATTGCTCGGTTCGACGGAGTGGGTGGAGGCGAACCTCGCCGAGCTCCAAGCCAAGGCCGTCGCGTACGTCAATACCGACATCGCGGTGGACGGCCCGAATTTCGCGGCGTCGGCAACGCCGTCACTCAAAGACTTGGTCCGCGACGTGGCCCGCGACGTTGAAGATCCGAAGACGGGCCGCAGCGTGCTCGAGGCGTGGGCGGATTACGTCGCGCAGCAGCGAGACAATCCGTCCGGCACGGGGAGGCAGTTGCCTCCGCCCGATCCGTCGGGCAAGGTGCCGCTCGCGGGCCTGGGCTCGGGCTCGGATTATTCCGCATTCCTCGACCACGCAGGGATACCGAGCATCGATATCGGATTCGGCGGGCCATACGGCGTCTACCACTCCGTGTACGACGACTTCTACTGGATGAAGCACTACGGCGATCCGACGTTCGCCTACCACGCCGCCATGGCCCAGATTTTGGATACGCTCGCGTTGCGGCTGGACGAAGCGGACGTGCTGCCTTTCAACTATCCGGCGTACGCGCTCGAAATCGAGCACGCCACCACCGACGTTTACGTCCACGCGAGCCAGCCGGATCAAGAGGCGCTCGAAGAAACGCTCGACGCGGTGGCGCATCTTTCCGCGTCCGCGCACAACGCTTCGGAGGCGCTGCGGGCGATCTCAGGCGCGCCGATCGATCCCGCCAAGGCGGCGCAGATCAATCGCGCGCTGGCTGAGGTCGAGCAGGCGCTGCTTGCGCCGGAGGGACTTCCCTGGCGCCCGTGGTTCAAGCACACGATCTTCGCCCCCGGAATCCACGATGGATACGCCACTGAAACGATCCCGGGCGAGAACGATGCTCTCGGGCGAAACGATTCCGCAACGCTGCGCCACGAAGGCGACGTGCTTACGGCTGCTTTCTTGAGGGCCGCCGCCAGGCTCGAAGCAATCGCGCAGATGGCTCGTGACGCGGGAAAGGCTCAAGTGCCCGCAGGGCGCTAGACTTTCTGCATTTTCCAGGCGCCGCGCCGAAAGATCAGAATGCTGGCCGCCGCCACGGCGCACTCCGCGACCACGATCGCGAAATACACGCCGCTCGCGTGCCAGCCTCGCCGGATCGCCAGCCAGTAAGCGAGCGGAATCTCGAGCATCCAGAAGCCGAAGAGGTTCAGAATCGTCGGCGTCACGGTGTCTCCCGCGCCGTTGAACGCTTGCAGCATCACCATGCCGTAGGCGTAGCCGATGTTGCCAAAACTCACGATCCGCAGGCACGAGGCGGCCAGCGGAATCACCGCCGGATCGTCCACGAAAAGACTCACGATCGGCCGCGCAAAGAGCGTGAACACGATGCCGATGCTGCCCAGAAACAGCATGTTGTAGAGGCCCGTCCGCCAGACAGACGTCTCGGCGCGCTCCGGATGCTTCGCTCCGAGATTCTGCCCGACGAGCGTGGCCGCTGCGTTGCTCAGTCCCCAGGAAGGCAGGATGATGAAGATCACGATTCGAATCGCGATCGTGTAGCCGGCGACCGCGGCCGCCCCGAAAAGACTCACAATGCGCACCATGCCGATCCAGCTGGTCTGCGCGATGATGAACTGAAAGATACCCATCAGCGACAAGCGAATGAGCCGCGCGAGGACGCCGATGTTGAGCCGAATCTGCCGCCGAAGGACGCGGATGCGTTCAGTGCCGCGCAGCAGCCGGTAGAACTGGTACGCCACGCCGATGCCCCGACCCGTGAATGTAGCGAGCGCAGCGCCGGTGACACCCAGACGCGGAAACGGCCCCCATCCGAAAATCAGGCACGGATCGAGAATCAGATTGATGATATTGGACACCCAGAGGAGCCGCATCGCGATGGCTGCATCGCCCGCACCGCGGAAGATCGCGTTATTGAGGAACAGAAGCAGCACGACGCCGCATCCGCCGAGCGCGATGCGCGCGTAGCCGCTGCCGATCGCCACGATTTCCGGCGTCGCGCCCATCAAGCGCAAAAGGCGTGGCGCAAGGAAAATGCACGGCAGGCCGATCAGCAACGACATTCCGAGGCCGATAAAGATCGCTTGAACGCCCGCAATCGCCGCCTCTTCGGGCTGCTTTTCGCCGATGCGGCGCGCCACCATGGCGGTGGTCGAAAGGCTGAGCCCCATGCCGACGGCGAAGACGAGCAACAGCATCGATTCGGTCAAGCCTACCGTCGCCACCGCGTTTGCGCCGACTCGCCCAACCCAGAAAACGTCGACAACCGCGAAAAGAGACTCCAGCACCATTTCAAGCACCATCGGAATGGCTAGCAACAAGATGGCGCGATTCAGGCTGCCGGCCGTGAAGTCCTGATGGGATCCGCGGATCGCTTCGCGGACCGAACTCCACAGGCCCGGCTGCGACGCTTCTGCCACGACAGTTTCCATTGCTGTCCGGAGCTTTCTGCGCTCAGGCACATGCGATCAGCATGCGTCCACAGCGCTGCTGAAAAGCAGATTCGATGTCAGGAATGCGAGAAAACGCGAGCTGCGTGACTGAGTTACGCGAGGATTGCGGCGAGGACCTTCATGCGTTCAAACCTCCCGCCCGGTCCGGATGCCCGAAAGCGCCGGGAACGAATGGCGAACTGCTCGATGCGATGGATTTTATCGTGCGGAGCGCCCCTCCGGCAACCGGAATCTACGGGGCCGGGTTGCTTCTCGCGGCGGCGGGGCCGCGCTAGAATGACTGGATGCGAGTGCGCGTACTTTTCTTCGGCCAGCTCAAGGACATCACGGGCGTCGCGCAGGAAGAGGCGGAGCTGTCCGACGGCGCGCGCGTCGAAGACCTTTTCGAGCGCTACGGCAGGCGGTTCCCGAAGCTGGCATCATTTCGTGCCTCGATCGCGGCTTCGGTGAATCAAGAGTATGCGACGTGGCGCGCGCCCCTTTCGAGCGGCGATGAAGTGGCCTTTCTCCCACCGGTCAGCGGTGGGCAGCAGGCAGCGGTGGAAGAAGACGTGTTTCAGATCGTGCGCGAGAGGATTCGTCCGCGAGAGATCGTCGAAAACCTGAGGGCTCCGGAAGACGGAGCGCTGGTGGTTTTCGACGGATTCGTGCGCAACAATTACAAGGGACAACAGACGCTGTATCTGGAGTACGAAGCCTACGAATCGATGGCTCTGGCGAAGATGCGCGAAATCGGCT
>Ga0335079_10007579_pt1 | contig 12349 bp, 14 predicted proteins | sample Lox_Sample_33_FD_206719 | JGI IMG/M metagenome (GOLD analysis project Ga0335079, IMG submission 206719) | Soil microbial communities from Loxahatchee National Wildlife Refuge, Florida, United States - Lox_Sample_3.3 | ecosystem: Environmental > Terrestrial > Soil > Wetlands | place: USA... | reverse complement strand
TCGTACCACCTTCGGCAATAAGGGATGCGGTGAGGGAGTTTAACCCTTCCTTTCCCTTTGGATCGTTGATCGAACCGGCGCGAACGATGATCCGGAACGTCACAAGCGGAGAACCCGCGCTTCTCAGCTCCGTAAACTTCAGTTTCCCGGAAGTGCTCTGTTCAGCCATGGCGGTAAGCGTAACGGTGGTCATGATGATGATCGTCAGAAATATGCGCGTGCTCATTGATGGTCCTCCTGCTGGGTGAGTGCAACCGTACGATTGGTGTTCACGAAATATTTCTTCACCACGTTCATGATGTCCTTCGGCGTGATCTTGTCGTACAGCGCATAATACCGGTTCACCGATTCGGGATCGTTCGCCATGGCAATGAACTGGCTGATCGTTCCTGCAACATGGTCGGCATCGTCGAGGCGCATCGCAAAACTGTATTTCAAGTGAGACCTGACATCCGCAAGCCGTGACTGCGACACCGGTTTTGTCTTTGCCTCCTCAAGTGTCTTATCGATGGCATCACGGACTGCCGCGATATCTTTTGCCTTCTTGATGCGGGCGAAAATGAAAAAGAGACCCGGATCGCGATTCTGCCGCATCTGTCCCGACAATGACTCCACCATCTGGTCCTGGACCACGAGTTTCTTGTAGAGATCCGAAGTTTCCCCAAACGCCAGCTGAGAGAAGAGATTCAGTGCGGCCATGTCGGTGTGTGTATCGCTGAACGCGGGACCGTGAAAGGCGACGGTAAGGATCGGAAGCGTCCGGGATTTCCACGGAATCTGAACGAATTTATCCTCATTCTGCGGCGGTTCGGCACGAACATTTAATGCGTAGGAACCGTGCTTCCAGCTTCCATAGTACTTCGTCGCGAGCGAGACGAGCTTCTTCTGATCAAAATCACCGACGACCACGACGACACAATTTTCAGGCCGGTACCACCGGTCGAAAAATGTCAGACTGTACTGATACTGATTCGGCATGTCCTCAATGTCTTTCAGGAATCCCATCGTCGAATGTTTGTAGGTGTGCTCCATGTACGCGGCATCCCGCACTTTCTCATCGATGGTTTGGAACGGACTTGAGGAGTTTTTGTTATACTCGCCAAGAATTGCACCGGCTTCCGTTTTAAATGCAGCTTCGCTGTACTTCAGGTTCATGAACCGGTCTGACTCCATATCCATAATGGTTTCCAATGCGCTCGCACTCGCAACCGTATGATAGACGGTTTCATCGTCCGAAGTAAACGCATTATTGTCGGCACCGATAGATTTCAGCATATTGTTGAACTTCTCTTCGGGATATTTCTCCGTGCCGCGGAACATCATATGCTCGAAGAAATGTGCGAACCCGGACTTTCCCGGTTCGACTTCGTTCCTGGAACCGGTCCGGACGACCGTATAGTAGGCAATGATGCCCGGACTGTCGAAGGGAATCGAGACAATACGCAGCCCGTTCGGCAGTGTCGATTGATTGATCTTGTACGGAAAGATTTTATGCTGATGGGATTCAGCAGAAACTATCAGCATCGGTACGAGGAGCGTGAGGATTCCGAAAAATCGAACCATAGTGAACTCCATAATTGAGGATGAAAGCTGTATGTGGTTTCGGGAGACAATCGAATTCCGTGTAAAGGAACATAAGCAAAAGCGAGAATTTTTTCCAGACCGGGGCCTTTTAATCCCGGACATTGGTGCCTGTCAGCCGCTTCATTGCATCGATATACAGCTCGGAGGTTTTGATTATGACTTCTGCTGGCAGCCGGGGTGCCGGCGGTTTTTTATTGAAACCGATCGAAATAAGATAATCCCTCACATATTGCTTGTCGAAACTCTTCTGCGGTCCACCCGGTTTGTATTCTGCCTGCGGCCAGAAACGGGATGAATCAGGCGTGAGGAGCTCATCTATCAACATAAGTTTGCCGTCCTGCAGACCGAACTCCATTTTCGTGTCGGCGATGATGATCCCTTTCTTTTCGGCAATCGAACAGGCCTTCTTATAAATCGCCAACGTGAAGTGTCTTACCTGCTCTGCAGTTTCTTCGCCCACGATGGATGCAGCACGCGAGAAATCGATATTTTCATCATGTCCGACTTCCGCTTTGGTTGCCGGAGTAAATATTGGATCGGGAAGTTTGGAGGATTCCATCAACCCCTTCGGCAATCTCACGCCGCAGACACTTCCCGATTCGCAATATTCGTTCCACCCGGATCCCGAGAGATAGCCGCGGGCGACACATTCTATCGGAAGAGTCCTCGCTTTCTTCACCAGAATGCTTCGCCCCGCGAGCTGATCGCAGTACTGCCGACATTCGGCGGGGAATTTCCGGACATCGGTCTCAACGATATGATTCGGGATGATGTCAGCCATCAAGCCGAACCAGAAATTTGAAATCTGCGTCAACACTTTTCCCTTGTACGGAATCGGCTGGCTCATGATGACATCGTACGCGGAGAGGCGGTCGGTTGCAACAATGAGGAGATGGTCTTCAACCTCATACATATCCCGGACTTTCCCGCGGCGGAGAAAATGCAGCCCCGGAAAATCCGATTCGAACATCAGGTCAGCGGATTTCATTCTTGTAGATTTTGCCCTCTTTCATCACGAACTTCACATGCTCGAGAACCGAAACATCCTGCATCGGGTCACCTTGAACGGCAACGATATCGGCGGTCGCACCCGAAGAAATCTCCCCGAGCCTGCTGCTCATGCCGAGGAGATCCGCCGCCACGGTTGTCGCCGCTTTGAGTGCCTGCAGCGGTGTCATGCCGTCGTTCACCATAGCTCCGAATTCCTTCGCTTCGTTCACTTCCCACGGAAAACCGCCGACGTCGGTACCCAGTGCGATCTTCACACCAGCGCGGACACCCTTTGCAAATCCCTGACGCTGATAATCGATCATCTGCTTATAGATGGGACGGCCTTCCGCGGCCCTGCCTTCGGCAACATATGCTGTAATAAAGAGGGTCGGGCACCAGTAGACCCCTTTTTCTTTTGCCATTGCAATAAGCTCATCGTCGAACCCGTCGCCATGCTCGATCGAATTCACGCCGCCGCGGAGGGCATTGTTGATCCCGTCCCACCCGATGGCATGCGCCGCCACATTCCGGTGCAGTTTGTGCGCTTCATCGCAAATCGCCTTCATCTCTTCGGGCGTAAATGTGAGAATGCTTCGAAGTTTGCCATCGGGGGCAAAATAATAGCTTCGGTCGGCATACACTTTGATCCAGTCGGCGCCCCGGTCGACCTCTTCGCGCACCGCTTTCCGGCACTCGTCGACACCATCCACAACCTGGAGTCCGTGAGGCACTTCCAGCTCCCACGAATATCCGTTGAGCGGATACGCGCCGGTCACATCGAGAGCGCGCGTTGCGACGAACATTCTCGGGCCTTCGATGATGCCGTTCAGGATGGCGTGCTTGATATCGACGTCGGCGTACATCGCTCCCTCCGTTCCCACATCGCGGATCGTGGTAAAGCCGTTATGGAGCGCCGCCTGTGCCGATACCGCTCCGCGGATTGTCCGGTAAGGGATCGACTCTTTCAATAACTGCTCATCATAGTCCGCACTTGTCACATCACCCTGCAGGAGCACGTGCGTATGACAATCGATGAGCCCGGGGAGAACCGTCGCGCCGCTCAAGTCGATAACGTCCGCATCGGGGGGAATCTGCACATCCGGCCCGATTGCCCGGATGACGCTATTCGCAATGAGTACTGTGACATGATCGCGGTACTGGTCGCTTTTGCCATCAAACAATTTTCCGCACTTGATGGCAATGTACTTCGTAAACGGCTCCTGTGAGAAGGAGATCAGTGGAATCGACAGGACGATGAGCATAACAGAACAACATTTCTTCAGCATACTTCCTCCTGAATGCCGGTCAGCCGGCAAATGTACAATCGAGATTTATGGCTGATTTCAAAAGCCTCAGATAGTGGTCACGGGAGATTTCGACCGCCCCGAGTGTGAGAAGGTGCGGCGTAACAAACTGTGTGTCGAGAAGTTGAAACTGCCGTTCGCGGAGACGGCGCACGAGATCCACGAGAGCCACTTTCGATGCATCTCGTTTCCGGCTGAACATCGACTCACCGAAGAAGGCACCGCCCAGCGCAACGCCATACAGTCCGCCGTCGAGTGTCCTGCCGCTCCAGCTTTCGACGCTGTGGGCATACCCGAGGCGGAAAAGATTGAGATAGCTCCGGATGATGATTTCCGAGATCCAGGTATCTGCGCGTTCAGCGCAGGCCCGCATAACCTCTTCGAACGCGGTATCGATACGTATATCAAAAACTTTTTTGCGCAACGTTTGGCCGAGACTCCGGGAAATCTTCAACTTCTCGAGCGGCAGAATGCCGCGTGCCTCCGGCGAATACCAGCGGATCCCGCCTTCTTTCGATTCGGCCATCGGAAACCAGCCGGATGCATACGCCCCAAGAAGAAGCTCCGGCTCGATGATCGAACGGGAGGAAGTTTTCGCGGGCCTGGGCATGGGCACACCAGCATCAAAACGCTCGGCGCCTCAATCCCCGAAACTCACACCAACAGAGCGAGCAGCAAGGACAACCGGAGAATCAACCGGGACGAGCCGTTGACGCCGTATGGCATCTTCAAGCCGCACGGTAACAACATCGCGGCCATGCAGGCTCACCATGGTTCCGAAATCTCCCGTAGCCGCCGCTTCGAGCGCAGCCGCACCGAACCGGGTTCCTAGAATCCGGTCGTATGCCGACGGGCTTCCTCCGCGCTGCAGGTGCCCGAGAACGGTCACTCTCGTTTCGAGCGAGGTCTGCTGCTCGATGTTCCTCGCCACGAGATCGCCGATGCCTCCGAGCCGGACAGGGTCCGTCCGTTTGATGTCTTTCTCCTTCACGACAATCTGCCCGTCGAGGGGCTTCGCCCCTTCAGCGACACAGATAATGCTGAAGCGTGCGCCTTTGCTCCGCTTCCAGACAAACTCATAAATTGCATCCCACTTGAACGGAATCTCCGGGATGAGAATCATGTCGGCTCCGCCGGCAACGCCCGCTCCCAGCGCTATCCACCCCGCATATCGTCCCATCACTTCAACAACGATGACGCGGTGATGGGCAGATGCAGTAGTTTGAAGGCGGTCAATCGCTTCTGTTGCCACGGTGAGCGCCGAATCATACCCGAACGTCACATCGGTTGCTTCGAGATCATTATCAATCGTTTTGGGAACACCGATAACATTCAATCCCATCTTGGAGAGTTTGTAGGCGATATTCATCGTCCCGTCTCCGCCGATTGCGATCAGCGAATCCAATCCCCATTGGCGATAATTTTCAATCACCAGGTCCGAGCAGTCGGAGATCGTAATCCCGTTCGGTCCCTGACGCGGAAAATTGAACGGATCTCCCTTATTCGATGTGCCGAGTATCGTTCCCCCGACATTAATAATTCCGCTCACGTCAAGCTTGGTCAGTTCGCGCATGTGGCCTTCGACGAATCCTTCAAATCCATCGAGTATGCCGATGACCTTCGCATTGAAATAGGATATTGCGGGCTTTGCCACACTGCGGATCACGGCATTGAGCCCGGGACAGTCGCCACCGCCGGTAAGTATACCGATCTTCTTTAAGCTGATTTCTGGCATAAGTGTTGGCGGATCATTCTACATTGGAAAAGGATTCATACAAAAAAATGAAATGCCGCATGTCACCCGAATTCTTATTCTCCCATTGTCTGCGTGCATTCATCACACTCACAGATCTGACGGAGGTAATCATAGGTGTAGATTCCCGTACTGTGACCATCTCCCCATCGGAACTGGAGCGCATAATTGCCGACCTTCTCGATGCCTTTCAGCTCGTTCCTTCCGGGAACCAGCACCGGGAGAAGAACAGTCTTCTCGTGCTCCTCGGCTTCGATCTTGCATGCGGCACAGGGGCAGTAACGTCGGAGAACGTGGAGAGTGTGCTTGCCCTGATGACCGTCATCCCAATCCACTGCGAGCTCTGCGGGTGAAGTCTGTCTGATGCTTGTGGGAACCATGTTGTTCTCTCTTGTCTGCGGAACCGGAACGCGAATTGATGCGGTGATGCTATGTGCGGTATCGCTCCGGGACATACTGCACATACAGCGCTGTCAGACGCCGGCGCGTCATCTCATCAAGATCTTCATCATCGACATCCCGCTTCCTCATCATCTCAAACTCATCGAGATCCCGCCCGCGCATCTTGTGTGAGTACTCCTTCAGAAGTGAAATCATCTCATGTTGTTCTGTTTTGGTCATGGCCGGCGGTTCAAAAATATGCTCCACCGTTGGAATGGAATTCGGAGAACCATCACACCGAATCCGCCGAACGTAAAGATAGACTTCACCGGAATATCGTAGACCGTCATCAGTCCTGCTTTCTTTGCAAGAAGCAAACCGATCACATAGCCGATTCCTCCCCCGAAATACCAGAACGGAAGTCTGGAGCCGAAAACCGCGAGCGGATGGAAATTCCTCACGAGCGGCTCGGTGGTGGATTTCCAGATCCGATCCGACACAAAAGCAAAGAATGCGAGGGAAGCTGCAATCAGCAGATATCCGCTGATGTGTGCGGACCAGGGAACGTTTCCATACAACACATTGGATAGTGCAAGTGCTGCAGAAAGACAGAGTCCGAAGACAACCATCAGCAGAAAATACCCTATTCCCTGTTCGAAGGGCTGATCGCGGTGCACGGAGGTGGGGTGATGTTCGGTTGTCATGCGCGTCCGTCGACGTTCCACAGAGCGTTCTTCACGTACGGCCAGGTAAGATAGCGGAATCCGAAAATGTCGTCTTCGTGAAGACCGGTAAATTTGCTTGCCATAGCGACCGCCTTATTGTGCGGCTTCATGAGCTCAAGCCGGAGGATGCGATTATCGCTCCGCAGGATACGCCCCGGATTCTGTTCGGCCAGCTTTACTCCGCCCGAATCGATCACGGTCCCGTACGGCCCCGCAAGTTTCTGAAGCCGTGCACCGCAGTTCATGGGGTATCCGACAAAATCCGATTCATTGAATTCCGGAATGAACATATCGGGGTCGATACGGACGACTTCACCGCAGGAAATGCTGATCCCGAAGCCCAGCGGTGATGGAAACGACAACCGGTCGGCAATGTACCAGTACCGTTTATGAATTTCAAACGCAGCGGCGACCGCCCAGTGCAGCGCTTCCACGAGAGAGCCGTGATTGTTCGCCTCCCAGATGAGTACGAATCCGTCGCCCAGAAATTTATGGAACGTGTGCTTGTAGAAGAACGCAAGCTGGATAACGCGGTCGTAAACAATTTCGATCACCCGAGTGATCCTGTCCGCGGAAGACGTGAGGGACCATTCTGCAAAATTCCGAAGGTCGGCATAGACGACGGCCACCTCGAGCTTCTCGCCGTGGATCAGCGACGATCTATCGGTTACGGTCAGTGGCTGGTTCTTCAGATACATGCGTCAATTCGTGAGATCGTTTCTAGACTTCAAGCACACTTCCGATATCCCCTACACCCTCGCGCACGACCACCGGACGGTCTTCGGTAAAATCGATGATCGTCGAAAGATCGAGAAGGCTCGACCCGCCGTTGAGAATCAAATCGACACGATGCTCATAGAGATCTTTGATCACGTCGGGATCAGGAACGATGTTGCCGTTCCGGTCCGTTGCGCTTGCACTGAGGATCGGATGTCCGAGGGCGCTGATGAGTTCGTGGCAGATGATGTTGTTGGGAACCCGGATGCCGACGGTCTTCCGTTTCGAGATGAGGCTCTTCGGCAGCTGTTTCAGCCGGCTTGCGGGGAGAATAAAGGTATACGGGCCGGGGATCAGCTGTTTCATGAGGCGGAATGCGCTGTTGGAGACCTTCGCGTATTCGCTGATATGGCTCAAATCCGAACAGATGAAGCTGAACGGTTTCGTCCGATCCTGCTCTTTGATTGAATAAATCCTCTCAATTGCACGGGTATTAAATACGCTGCAGCCTATGCCGTAGACCGTATCCGTGGGATACACGATCACGCCGCCGTTCCTGAGAACCTCGGCAGCATGGTTAATATGCCGCCCCTGGGGATTAACCGGATGAACGTTCAGTACCATTGCAAGTTCGTGTGCTTCTGTCCGGTGAGGAGTTATGCATTATGATGCTCTGCAATCGCGGAGAGTTCGTGTTCCGCCAGTGAATGTTCGGCAACGCTGTCAAGTTTTGTCTCGAACGTAGAAAGGCGCTTATCCGCCTCATCATATTTTTTGCGTGCATTATCGATATGGCTTCCGAGTACGGAAAACGCTTCACGTACGCGTTCGATATCGCCGCGCAGGCGTGCAAGCATATCGACGATGTCTTTTGCACGCTCCTCGATTGCCATTCCGCGCAAACCGAGTGCAATCACCTGCAGATATGCGTAGAGAGTATTCGGAGATACAGGGATTACTTTTCGGTCGAGGGCGTACTGGTAGAGCGCACCTTCGTTTGACGCAGCATCCTTGATGACGATCTCGTAATAGATGTTTTCCGCAGGAATGTACATGAGGCCGAACGGATAGGTTCCTTCATCGGGGAGAATATACTTTGTTGCAATCGCATCGATGTGCTTCTTCACATCGCTCTGAAAAGTCTTCCGGAAGGATTTTTTCTCCTGTTCATTTTCTGCGGTGATCATTTTCCGGAAATTTTCGAGGGGAAACTTAGAATCCACGGGAACCATCCGGTCCGATGTGTGGATGACCGCATCGACCGCCTGATTGTTACGGAAGCGGTACTGCATCGTGAAGTGGTTTGCCGGAAGAACCTGTTTCAGGAGATCCTCCAGGAGAAATTCGCCGAGCCCGCCCCGCAGCTTCGGTGCACTGAGCAGTTCTTCCAGCTTCGACATGCTCTGACCAAGCTCTTTCATTTCTTTCGTTGCTTCATTCAGTTCGCCGAGATTTTTCTGCACGTCACCGATGACGCGCGCGGCAGTATCGAGGCGGTTTCCGACAGAAGCGGATTGTGATTGCACCTGTTGTGTGATGGTCGAAAGCTGTGTCCCCATCGCTTCGTTCAGGTTTCGGAGATTCTCGCGCATATCGGTACGGAGTGCCTCAACCTGCTGCTGCATGAGAAGCAAAGCGGAGGAATCTGTTGCGGGAGGGACCTGAGGGCGCATTCGCCACTGAAGAATGATCACAGCGCAGAGAATCAGAATACCTATTACGAGAAGGATCTCCATCATCTTGAAGGGGCAGGGATAGAATTCAAATTAGTCTAAGGAAATTTGCGGACATTCACAAATGTGCGGAAGCATCATCCAAATCTCTCTTCTTTCCATGGATCAGCCGGTGTATCATAGCCATTTTGTTCCCAGAAACCGGGGCGGTCGACCGAAATGAATTCGAGGCCGTTAATCCACTTTGCTCCCTTCCACGCATAACGGCGCGGAGAAAAGACACGCATCGGACCACCGTGCACCCGAGGGAGGGGCTTGTCGTTGAACGTGTGAGCAAGAAGGAAGTCTTCGTTCAGCATCACCTCGAGCGAGTTATTCGTCGTGTAGCCGCCATAAGCATGCTGCATCACAAATCTCGCCGCGGGTTTCGGCCGGATAACGGCAGAAAGATCCTTGAACAGCACGCCGGTCCAGCGATCGTCGAACCTGCTCCAGCGCGTGACACAGTGAAAATCCGCCACGAGAGTAGTTTGCGGAAGACGGAGAACTTCATCCCACGTCCAGACGTGTTCCTTTTCAACTTCACCCCACACGCGAAGTCGCCAGGCATCGAGCGCGATGTCCGGTGTCTCACCATAGGTCAGCACGGGAAATTTCGAAGTCGCAACCTGCCCCGGGGGTGTGCGTTCCTTACCAAAGGAGTTGAGTCCTTCGACTCTTCGTTTTCGCGGATCGAACAGAGCCATGGAAGGTGTGCGCAGGCAGGAGAACTAGTGGCGATCGCCCTTCATCATCCGGAACGCGTGGAGGATCGTGGGGAAGAGAGCGTTGAACCCATCTTCGACGGCTGACGGCGAGCCCGGAAGATTTACGATAATCGTTGATCCGCGAACGCCGACAACTCCCCGGGAGAGCATCGCAGTGCGGGTTCGATCCTGGCCGAAACTCCGGAACGCTTCTTCGACTCCCTCCAGCCGACGGTCGATGACTGCCTGTGTGGCTTCCGGCGTGATATCGCGCGGACCGAGGCCTGTTCCCCCGGAAGTGATGATAAGGTCAATTTCCCCGCTGTCGGAAAATTTCCGGAGTTCAGTTTGCAGGGCAGGCCCGTCGTCCGGCATAATCTTGAATTGCGGCACCTGAATATGAAAATCCTGGAGCCGCTGGAGGATGAGTTTGCCTGAACGATCCTCCGACATTCCCTTGCTGACCGAGTCGCTCAGTACGATGACGGCAGCTTTCAGACCAGCACCGGGTCCCTGAACCGAAGATTTTCCCCCCTTCTTTTCCACCAGCCGGACAGAGACGATTTCCATGGTATCGTCGATTGCTTTCAGCATGTCGTACAGTGTCACCACTGCGGTCGCGGCGGCAACGATTGCCTCCATCTCCACGCCGGTATTCCAGACGGCCTTCACATCCGAAACGGCAACGATCTGATCAGGCCGAAGCTCGAGCTCAACCCCAGCATACGTCAGAGGAATCGGATGACAGTAGGGAATAAGCGTACTGGTCTGCTTTGCTGACTGGATTGCCGCGACTTTTGCAACGCTGAGCGGATCGGCTTTGGGGGTTGTTCCGGCGCGGATTGCCTCAATAGTGCCCGGGGAAACCTTCAATATTGCAGAGGCCCGTGCAGATCGCAGGGAATTCGCTTTTGAGGACGTATCCCGTGTTTCGAATTTTGGATTCATCGCGGATACAAGGTACGATGGCACGGTGGAAAAATCAAATAGAAAAGGTGGAGCACCATGCGATACTCCACCTTGTCGATTTGGTCGAGATGAGACCGGTTCAGCCGGCAGTCTTATTGTTATGTTTCAGGCGATGGATCCTGCGGCTTTCGCGATTGAGCTGACGGTTCAGACTGCGGCGCTCGGCTTTGGTCACTTTTCCGTCGGACTTTGCGGAGAGCTCATGGGCTTTGATTCTGCCTTCCTGTCGTTCGAGGCGTCGGGTTTCCGCGGGAGTAAGCTGACCGCTTTTGACACCCGCTGCGATGCGTGCCTGCTGATTTCGTTCACGCTGATTGACGACGGGGGTTTTATCCTGAGCGGAAGCGATTCCGACGAACATACAGACGAGAAATGCCAGAGCGAGGAACGATGAGAGTTTCATAACCGGTCTCCTTTTGTGATGATGTTTGATAGTGTTCCACCTGCTTTACCTATGAGACTGCGAACACTATCCCTCCGTTTAAAGAGTGCGGTTAAGAATCGTTAATTCTCGGTGTGTTTTCCAGCGGTATGTGATTGACATCACCCGCCGATCTGACTCATCGTCCGATCGGGGCGGACGAACCCGGGACGATTGATAAGATGCCCTTCCTCTTTTTCGCGGACCGCGGCGATGAGAAGTTCTTTGATCCTGTCGTCGGTCGCTCCAGACCGCAACAGCGATTTCAAATTCGTTTCGTGAAGACTGAACAAGCAGGTACGTAGTTTGCCATCGGATGTGATGCGCACTCTGTCACACGACGAACAAAACGGTTCGGTCACGGAACTGATGAATCCGACTTCTCCCTTTCCGTCGTCAAATTTGTACCGGTCCGCCGGTTGTTTTCCATGATATTCGATCGGGACAAGCGGGTGACCCATCCGGTTGATCCGTTCGATGATCTCATGCGACGGAACAATTTTTTCCATAGACCAGCCGTCGTTCGCGCCGATCGGCATGAATTCGATAAACCTGACGATCCGGGAATTTGTGCGGGCCATTTCGGCAAACTGTTCGATCTCATTGTCGTTCATTCCCCGGATAACGACCATATTGATCTTGACCGGGGCGAGCCCGGCTTCTTCCGCCGCGCGGATACCTCCCATCACCTTTCCGAAATAATCCCGCCTGACCATCGCGGCGAACTTTACGGGATCCAGGGAATCCAGGCTTACCGTAATGCGCGACAGCCCGGCGCGTTTGAGTGCCATGGCATGTTCGGCAAGGAAGAACCCGTTCGTCGTCATCGCAATATCGTCAATGCCGGGAATGCCGGTGAGCATTTCAACAAGCGTGGCAACATCGTTGCGCATCAGCGGTTCTCCGCCGGTCAGCCGGAGTCTTGTCACACCGAGATCCGAGAAAATCCCGGCAAGGCGCGTGATCTCCTCGTAAGAAAGGAGCTCCCGTTTGTTCAGCCACGTCATCCCTTCCTCGGGCATGCAGTACCGGCATCGGAAATTACACCGGTCTGTAACCGAGATGCGGAGGTTGACGATCGTCCGA
>Ga0335079_10007577_pt1 | contig 12349 bp, 11 predicted proteins | sample Lox_Sample_33_FD_206719 | JGI IMG/M metagenome (GOLD analysis project Ga0335079, IMG submission 206719) | Soil microbial communities from Loxahatchee National Wildlife Refuge, Florida, United States - Lox_Sample_3.3 | ecosystem: Environmental > Terrestrial > Soil > Wetlands | place: USA... | reverse complement strand
AGATGGGTTGATGAATGGCGGTAAATGAGAAAGGCGCGGCGTCGAAATCATTGTTGCGGACGAATTCGAACAGCGACCCATGGAACGCGTTGCCGCCCGATTTGGTCAGCACGTTGATCTGCGTCGCTTCGTGACCGAACTCGGCGGGATAGACGCCTGTTTGCACCTTGAATTCCTGCAGCGCATCGATGGACGGCAGAACGATATAAGTATTGAAATTCGGATCGGTATTCACGACGCCGTCGAGCGTGTAATAGTCAAATACGATCCGATTCCCGCCGGCCGAAATTGCCTGGTTCGCCCTGTCGCCACCCTGCCGCGACTGAGCTTGGCCTGCCGGCGGCGCGAAGTTGCTGACATTCGGCGCCAGCGTCACCAAATTCAGATACTCGCGACCGTTCAACGGAAGCTCGGTGATGTTCTTCGTCGCGATCACCGTACCGACGGTGGCGTTCTCGGATTGCAGCAGATCGGCCGCGGCCTCGACCTGAACCGATTCGGTCACCTGGCCGACCTCGAGTGTGAAGTCGAGTCGGACGGATTGCTGCACCTGGACTTCGACGTTGTTGCTGTTGACGGTCTTAAAACCCGGATGTTCGACCTTCATGTTATAGACGCCGGGCGGCACCGAAGCAAAGTTGTACAGGCCTTCCGCGTTGCTGGTGGTCTGGCGGGCGGCATTGGTACTCGTGTTGGTGAGAGTGACCATTGACTCGGGCACTGCCGCATGGCTCGAATCAGCCACCTGGCCGCTAATGTCACCTAACGTCTGGCTCAGTAGGCTGAGACCGGAAAACAGCAACACGGCGAGAATCGATAAAATCCGCATGGTTCGCCTCGTCTGAAATTGAAATCACTGACGCGGGTGGCAGGGAAGGAGTGGCTCATCGGACCGCACGCGCGCGTGGACGGCGCGGCATCCGACTGCTTATGGACACGGGACCCCGTCTGAATCAGCACCCTCTGATTCGTATCCCCTCCAGACTGCTTGGTATTCGATATCAGGAAAAATACATCTTGTCAATGGAAAAAGTTGCAAGAGCGTAACTTTGCGACATCGAATGGCGCGACCTGCCAAGGGGACTGCTCAATTTAAGGAGCCGGCGTACGGCCAGTCCTCGCTTACTTCGGCACCGAGACCGGAAATAACCGGAAGGGGCCCTTGTCGGCGTCGGGGTTCTTGGCGTCGCGCTGGCGGAGCTTGCCTTCGATGGTCCAGCCGCTCCCTTTCGTGACCGTGACTGCCGGAGTGCCACCTTCCATGCCGCCTTCCTTCAGCGTAGTGATTTCGACGTTGTCGCCATTCGGGACACCCATCGCGGTGCGGCCGATTCCTTCCGCGATGATGAGGCGCTTACCGTCGATGGGCCGCATGCCATCGGGACCTTCGAGCGGACGCGAGAGTTTCAGCTCGGTGATCTTGGTAGCTTTGCCGTCTTTGCCGAGATCGAGGCGCAGAAGTTTGCTGGTGGTAACGGTGTTGACGTAGAGCTTGTCGGGATCGCTCAGGAAGGCGAGACCGTCGGCGCCGGCGAGCAGCGGGTCGGAGGCGGCTTCCACGCCGGTGGTGGCGCCCTTGGGGAACATGAAGACCTTGGCGCCAACGGTGTCCGTGATGTAAAGAGTGCCGTCTTCGCGGACGGCGAGGTCATTGCAGAACGGGTTGGCGGTGGGAATGGTCAGAACTTCCTTGGGGACGCCGGTCTTGAGGTCGAAAGTCTTGACGCCGGCCTGGCAAACAAGCAGGCGGCCGGATTTCTCATCGGCGAGCACGCCGAGCAACGGACCTTTGTTGCCGCTGGCGTCGATCCACTGCGCCGCGTTATTTTCTCCGGGCGGAATCCGCCAGATGGTGCTGGTGCCGAAGCTGCCGATGATGATGGCGCCATCGGAGGTGGAGGTGATGCTTTCGGGGAAAAGATTCCCCTTGCGGATCGTGATCGTGGCCGGGTCGGCGGCGTAGAGCGCGGCTGCGGCGAGGAAGCTGGCGGCGCGGTTCATCCAAAGTCTGCTGAGCATAACTTCTATAATCGTCGAAAAATGGCAGCGCTCGGAAAGAGCGGAACCGCGGTCGGTCTTAATTCTCCGAGGGGTGTTCGACGGTCTCGATGACTATGGTCGATACCGGCCCCCTCGCCGCTTCCAGGCGAAGGCCTAATTGTTCCTGAATGGCTTTGAAAAGATCGGGCTTGTCACTGTTCTCAGGACGGGGCAAGGCGCCGCCCCACAGGCGTTCGTCGGGGCTGAACTCCAGGTCGAAGTCATATCTGCCGGAGAGCCCGGTATTGTCGATCACGGGGCGCTCAAGCGGGGAGCGCTGCAGTACGGAGGCGAACTCAGCCATGGATGCCAAGCGCGCCGGAAGCCGGACCACCGCGGGTGACAGAACAAAAACGAGCGGCGGAGGACCTTGAAGAGTGGCGTCCGGCGCAGTGGTGCTTTCCCTCAGCTTCGAACCTCCCTTTGCCAGCGTCAACGTGTAGATCGAAAGCTCTTTGGATTCGCGGTGGAAGGACAAGCGGAACCTTTCGGCCAACAGGCGGCGAAGCATGGACATCTGCTCATCCAAGGTCGGCCGAACGTCACCGGGCGTTTTTGCGAGGATATCCCAGCGGTCGGAATCGACCCAGGACGGGCCTCCCGAAATGGCTTGAGGGCTCAAGTTGTACGCCGCGGCGATTAGGGTTCGCAAAGCATGGTTGCGCGCCTCGAAACGGTTGGCGGTCTGCATCCGGATCCAGCGGCCGGTGGGTGCCGGGCCGGTGGGCTTGATGGTGGCAACCTCGAAGGCGTCGAACGGAGGCCGCAGCGTTTGTCCGAAACTGGCGATGGTGGCGACGACGAGCGCTGCGAGGAAGCGCTTCCCGGGAAGGGACATGTGGACTCTGCCTATTCGCGACCGCAACCAGTCGCCGACGAAGCGGCAACGGGTGGACTCCGCCTGGAGGCAGTCACTCAAGGGTTTTAGAAGCCCGCCCGGACCACAGGCCGAGGTGACGTGGTTACGGTAGCAGGGGAGCCGTGGGCGCGACGTCTGGGCAGGCCCGACAAGCGCGGCGGCACCGCACTCCTCACTTGTGCGGCTCTTGCGCGGGCGGTGGCGGGGGCGGTGGAGCCCCAAACCCCCTCGCGCCAGGCGGCGGGGGCGGCGGTAAGGCCGCGGTGCCGCCGAGTTCGAAGGCGAAGAGCATCGGCGGGTTGTCCACTTTCGCGTCGGTTGCGCCTACGGTTTGCGGCGGGCGGCCCGCGCCGGCCAGGAACGCGATGTATTGCTTGCCGTCAATCGTATACGTGATCGGCGGACCAGCGCCGAACTTGTTGGTGTGGATCTCCAGAAGCTGATCGCCTTTATCCGCGCTGTAGACCAGTAGACGGCCGTCATTGACCACTTGAAACACTAAATTGCCGGCCGTGGTAAGCGTACCCCCACCGCTGGCGCCGCCGCCGGGCTTCCGCCAAACCAGCTTCTGATTCACCGGGTCCCAGGCTTCCAGAACGCCGCGTGTGTTGGGCAGCGGATCGGGCCCGATGATCGGCGGCACCACCGGTTTTACACCGGGTTTGGGGAACGCAACTCCGGGATGCCCGTATGGGAACCCAACTACTTCGTCGGCCGCCAGAAACGTGTAGCTTCCTTGCGAAGCAGGGAGATAGATCAGGCCGGTCGCCGGATTGTACGACATCGGCGCCCAGTTGTGCGCGCCGCCGCCCGTGGGGTAGATCTGCACGGGAGTCTTGTCGTCGTAATACGCTTCCTGGTTGATGAAGGGCCGTCCGGTCTTTTCATCGAAGCCTTTGGTCCAGTTCACCTGCACGAACGGCGCAGCCGAGATGAACTCGCCGGAGACGCGATCGAGCACGTAAAAGACGCCGTTCTTCGGCGCCTGCATGATCGCTTTGCGGGTGCGGCCTTTGATCTGGAGATCGGCCAGAATAAAGCCGCCGACGGCGTCGAGATCCCATTGGTCATCGGGGGTGGTCTGATAGTGCCACTTGAGCTTACCGGTGTTGGCGTCGAGCGCCACGATGGAGCAGACGTACAGATTGTCGAGGTGCTTGTCGCCGCCGCGAAATTTTTCGGGCCACGGCTCGGCGTTGCCGGTTCCGGCGAAGACGGTGTTGGTGTCGGCGTCGTAGGCCATGCCGTCCCAAACCGATCCGCCGCCACCCCATTTCCACCACTCGCCGGTCCAGGTCTTGGCCGCGGCGCGCTGCGCGTCATCTTCGAACCCCTTGGATGGATCGCCAGGGACGGTGTAGAAGCGCCAGGCGTGCTTGCCGGTGGCGACATCATACGCGTCGACAAATCCGCGGGTGGGGTGATCGCCGCCCGCCACGCCCACTACGACCTTATTGCCCGCGATACGCGGAGCGATCGTCAGCGAATACCAATCCTGCGGATAAGCGACGCGCGCTTCCCAGACGAACTTGCCGGTGAGCGCGTCCAGCGCGACCAGGCGGCCATCATTCACTGGGGCGATAATCTTGCCGTCGGAGAGCGCGATGCCGCGGTTGAGCACGCCGCAGCACATCCGCGTGCGCACCGCCGCCTGGTTTACCTCGGGGTCCCAGCGCCATAGCTGCTTGCCCGTGCGGGCGTCCACCGCGAACACCACGCTCCAGGTGGTGATGCCATAGATGGTGTTGTTCCAGAACAGCGGGGTCGCCTCTTGAGGTCCGCCGCCCGCGCCAATGTCCAACGACCACGACAAGCCGAGCTTACCGACGTTGGTGGCGTCGATCTGCTTCAGCGGGCTGTATCTGGTTTCGCCTTGCGTCAGGCCGTAGGTGAGCCACGTCCCGGGCATGGCGTCATTCGCCGTTCCGGCAGTCTTGAGAACTTTGGCGTCGACGGCGCGCGGCGGCTGGGCGGCAGCGCTAGAAATGATCGCGACAGCCGCGGCGATACCGGCGGCCCGGAGAGGCTTAGACGAAGTCATGAAATGGCTCATTCAAACGCAGTATGACTGATTTTGGTTCCGTACGAAAATTGCTGGCCTTCTACTTCATGGTACTGGCGCCGGCCTGGGCGGTACGGCCGTCCTGGTCGCTACTGCCGCCGGAGGCGCCGACTGCGCCAATCAGTTTACCGTCGACGATGAGAGGGATGCCGCCTTCGACCGGAATTGACCCCGTCAGGCGCAGCATACGGAGGCCTTCTCCGCCGGCGGCCAGAGCGTCCTGGAACGATTTGGTGGGGCGGCGGAACAGCGCGGCGCTTTTCGCTTTTTCGATGGCAATTTCAACGCTGCCGAGCTGCGTCTCTGGCATTCGTTCGAAGTAGACGAGGTAGCCGGCCGTATCGACAACCGCCACCGCCATGGCCCAATTATTCTTGCGAGCTTCGGCGATGGCCGCCGCCGCGACCTTCTTGGCGTTGTCGGGCGTGATGGAAACTCCGTAAGGGACGTTGGGCGGCGCCTGGGCGAAGGCGGCAACGGCAAGAGCGAGCGCGGCCAAGGTTCGTGTGAGTGGCATTGGTACATTATCGGTCAAGCCGACGGAGGCGCAGAAGTTCGCGGCGGACCGCGCTTCAGCCGGAGGTTAACGGTCTCGGTGAATTCAACGCTACTCCGGATCGATAACTTTCATCCTGCACCGCCCTACCGGTGTAATAGTCCTGGCAATGCCGTTCGCCGGCAGCTAATTTGATGCGGCGGTTTTGCCGATCTAGATGAGGAGTACATTGCCATGTCGATGAACGCCGTGTTTGTGCAGGTCGAGGACTCCGAGATCGCGCGGTTTGAGGCCGATCCGGATTCGGTCGAGGAGCTATTCGCGGACCAGTCGCTACCCACTTCCGGCATGCTGAACCTGGCCGCGACGATGCAGGATCGTCTGCGAGCGATGAAGCCCGAGCAAATGACGGCGATGCTCTCGCGGTTGCCGGAGCCTCTCCGCCAGCAACTCGAAGGAAGCATGCGCCGCACAAATGCCGCCATGACATCGGGACAGGACGTTATGAAGCTGTTGCAGGACCGTCTGGCACAGCGCGCGGAGCCGTCCGGCGGGCGAAAGCGCGAGGTGATTTCGCTGGAAAAGGCGTGGCACGGCGTGCATTATCTCCTGTCGGGCGCCGCCGAACCCGGGACGGCCTTGCGAAGCCAGGCTGTGCTGGGCGGCATGGAATTAGGTGACGATCCCGAGGGTTTCTCAGGCTACGGCCCGGCGCGCTACTTCCGAGCGGCTCAAGTGCGCGCGATCAGCGAAGAGTTGCGCCGGGCGGAAATGGAATCGGAAGCGGCGGCACGTTTCGATTCCGCAAAAATGTCACAGCTTCAGATCTACCCCGGTTGGCGCGACGGAAACCAAGACCGGGACTGGCTGATGGATGCCTTTCGGCGGCTGCGCGATTTCTACTCGAGTGCGGCGGCCCAAGGGCGGGCGGTTGTCACCTGTCTGGTGTAAAAGGACAGAGGCTCGCCTAATCGCGGTGGTCCGATTTTGCGGCTGTTCGCGGCCCGACCAGTTCAATCGCCGACCGTATGTAGTTCCGCAAATACCGGCGTCGCAGGTCGTCCGGGGAGCCGAACCGGATATGGCGCATCTTTTTCCCGGAGCCGCTCAGCATGCCGTGCGGGTCGGGCAATGCCGCGCCGTAATAAAACACGAGATTCACGTGATGCGAATACGCGGCAATGTTGCAAAAAGCGGCTCGCTTACGCCGCCCAGGGAGCTGAAAGACGATCACTTCCGCGTAGACGGAATAGAGGACTTCCTCGGCCTTGGGCGCTTCCGTCAACACCAGTTCACGCAGCGCCAGCGCCAGCTTCGCGACGGTAGGATCGCAATCGGCGAGGAGATCAAGAAGCTGGCGGCTCGGTCTTCTCATGATTCTGTGAGTAGCGTAATCGGATCGCCGGGCCGCAAGGTGCCCGCTTCCCGAACCGAGGCGTAAAAGCCGCTCAGGCCCCAGACGGCTGAGGACGGATCTCCTTTCATGGCGCGAGCATCATAAATGGCGGCCTGGATGCCGTTGCCGTAGACGCTGATGGTATCGCAAGGAAGCCGAATCTCGGTCAGTTGAATGATAGCGGTGCCGGATCGGAAACGCTGGCCGATTCGTAACGCTCGGCGGTCGAGGCCGCGGGTCGTCAGATTCTCGCCCAGCGCCCCGGGGTACACGCGAAAGCCCATAGCCTCGATCTCATCAAGACCTTCGGCAGTGATCAGCAGGATGGCGCGCTTGGGGATCCCATGAAATTGCGGATGCCTCCAGCCGTCGCCGGCGATTCCGCGTGGCGTGACCTCGCCCCGCTCAATGGGATGATTGGGGACACCTCCGGCGGAGACGCTGACCTGGACGACGGTCCCAATCATGCCTTCTCGAGTTCGCTGACGCCCGCGACATTGCCCTCGGTGTCCTGAAAGTAAGCCACAGTGCAAATGCCGGGGATGCGGAATTTTTGTGTGATCATCTTCCCTCCATTCGTTTCGATGGCTCGAATGGTTTCGTCCAGACTGTCGACGGTGATGGTGCATTCAAACCCGATCATGCGGCCGCCCGGGATCAGTTCGCGGCGCTCCTGGAGCCCACCCATGAGATCGTGCGTTTCGCCGGTATGGATCCGGTAGAAGTTGGGAGGTCCCCAGGGCTCAAACGTCCAGCCAAAGACCTTTTGGTAGAAATCGCGCGCGCGGGGGACATCGCCGGCGTTGATGGCGAACCACGAAATGTAAGACATAGCGGCAGTATAGGCGAGCCTCGAACGGCGTGGCTTGCGGTACATTGACAAGAAATGTCGGGGTTCCGCCAGATTCCGCGGACGATTGCCAGGCTCACGGCCGAGCAGGAGCCGTTCCTCGCGGTTCGGTCGCTAGCCACCAACTACGCGAGCGGATACCGCATCGAATCGCATCAACATCCGTGGCATCAGTTCCTGTACGCCATCTCGGGAGCGATGACCGTTTCCGCCGAGCGATCTTCGTGGATGATTCCGACCGGCCGCGCCGTGTTCATCCCGGCCCGCTGCGCGCATGCGATCCGGATGTGGGGCACCGTCGAGATGCGGACGTTGTATCTGGCGCCGGCTCTGACCCGGTTGGAAAGCGGCGAATGCCGCGTGGTGGAGGTGGCGCCGCTACTGCGAGAGCTGATTTTGCGAGCCGTGGAGCGGATGGGCCTCGACTCCCGAGCCGCGCACGATTCACGCCTGATCGGGCTGCTGGAGGACGAGATCCAAGCAGCGATGGTGCTGGCTGCGGACTCGCCGTTGGTGCTGCCCATGCCGGATGACGAGCGGGCCCGCGCCCTGGCCCGTTATGTTCTCGACAATCCATTGCTGGGCGAAGGCGTGGACAGGCTGGCCAAACAGTATGGCCTCGCTCGCCGGACGCTCGAACGCCGCTTCCGAGACGGAACCGGCATGAGTTTCGGGATGTGGCGCCAAAAGGCCCGCCTGCTCGATTCCATCCGGCTGCTGGCGGAAGATCGCTCGGTCACGGACGCGGCTTTGGACTGCGGGTATTCCAGCGTCAGCGCGTTTATCGCGGCTTTCAAGGGAACCTTCGGGTACACGCCGGGACGGTTATAACACTGTGGGGTCCGAGTCATGCCTGCATTGTGCTAGCATCTCAGTAGCGATGCCTACACTGACTATTCGAAATGTTCCAGCGAGGGTCGTCCGGTCGCTCCAGGCGGTTGCCCGCCGCCGCCGTCATTCGATGGAACAGGAGGTTCGAGAGTTGCTCGAAGTGTATGTCGCGGAGCGGCGTTCCGTGCTCGACCAAATCGAACAGTCGTGGAGTCGTCAAACCCGCCGCCCTACGGCCGACGAGATTGAAGCCTGGATAGGCGCCGGCCGGATGTGAAAGCTGTCGTCGATACAAACGTCATTGCATACCTGGTACTCGGCACTGAGCAGTATGTCGACGAAGCGCGAGCATTCGTCGCATCGCTCGTCGAAGCACAGGCGCCCGCACTCTTGGAGGCGGAGCTCGCCAATGTTATTTGGATGGCCACGCGGCATAAGATCCTAACAATCCAAGAGGCCAAGGGCCGATTGATTTTGGCTGAAAGCTTGCGGATTCACGCCGTCCCCAACCGGTCTCTCTGGCAAGGCGCGGTAATGCGCTCGCACGTATCCGGCATCGCTGTTTACGACACGCTGTTCATTGAACTCGCCGTTCGAGAGCGCCTGCCCCTGGCGACGTTTGACGCGGCCTTGCTCAAAGCGTTCCCGAGCATCGCGGCCAAGCCCGCGGCACTGATGAGGTAATCGAGTCCTGCTCGATTCGCCGGCGGTCTCAGAGGCCTGTGAGGCGCCGGTAATCGCCCCCGGCTTGACAGCCGCGGCTCTATGCATTCAGCCGAACGCGCGAGGGGACGTTCAGGCACACACCCTGGGCCGCTATCTCCGAACGGTAACATCCATTGACCTACGGACGCCCATACCTAAGGCGTTTTTGTGTGATAAAACAGGAGAACATGACCCGGTTGCAAGTCATTGATTTTGCGAAGAATTGAACCTATGAAGCGTTTCCTTCTTGGCACGGCGCTGGGAGCCTTGACGGCTTCGCTGGCGATCTCGCAACCTTCGCCTGCGGCGTCCGGACCGGATGCGTATCACGCTCTTTTGTCCACCTATTGCTTCACCTGCCACAACTCGCGCGCGAAGGTCGGCGGTTTGGCACTGGACGCCCTGGATTTGACGGCGGCAGCAAATGACGCCGAGACCTGGGAAAAAGCTCTCCGCAAGCTGCGCGGGCATTTGATGCCGCCGCCCGGAAGCAAGCAGCCCCCGCAAAAGGATATCGACGCGTTCATGGCCTGGATGGCGAACACGCTCGATTCGCATCCCAAAGGTCCGAAGGCGGGCTATGTGCCGATCCAGCGGCTCAACCGGACTGAGTATGCGGCTTCGGTGAAAGCGCTCGTCGGTGTAGACGTGGATGCGAAAGATGTGCTGCCTCAAGACGTCCAGGTGGACGGGTTTGACAATATCGCGGCGGCGTTGAGCGTCTCGCCGGCGTTCCTCGATCAGTACGTGAGCGCGGCGCGGCACATCGCGACGCTCGCGGTCGGCGAGCCCAATCCGCGCGTTTCAGACGTAAAATACTCGATCTTTGCCAACCAGGATCCAGACGTCCCGATGTCTCCCGGTTTGCGTCAAGGCTGTACTCGTGACGGATGTTACAGCGTTAAGTTCAAGCACAATTTCCCGGCGGACGGCGAGTACCGGATCAACATCAACGACGTTTCGGTGGGGCTCTACACCAACAGCATGGAAAACGAGAGCACGATGGTGATCCTGATCGATGGCAAAATCGTGTTCCGGAAGCTGGTGGGCGGAGTTGCTGATCTGGAGCTGGCGAACCGGAAGGGGGCGGATGCACGGAAGGAGATCACGGACCGCTTCTCCAAAATTCCTGTGCAGGTGCAGGCCGGCGTTCACGATGTAGCCGTCGCATTCATCGAGCGTTCTGAGGTGGAATCCGACGAGAACGTGGCCAACGGATTCGGCGGCATTGGCGCACTCGGCTTCGGCGACGGAAGCGGCCGTTCGGCATATCTGAAGGACGGAATTGAAATTCTGGGGCCTTATAACCCGACGGGTCTTTCGAAGACAGCGAGCCGGGCATTGATTTTTGTGTGCGATCCGAAGAAGAGCGGAGAAGCGGCCTGCGCGAAGCAAATCACCGAAAATCTGGCGCGGCGTGCGTTCCGCCGGCCGGTAACTTCCGACGATATGGCGCTCCTGACGCCCTTTTACGAGGCCGGGCGCAAGGACGGCGGGAGCTTCGATCAGGGAATCGAGCAGGTGGTGGCGGCGGTATTGGCCAGCCCCGATTTTCTGTACCGCGCGATTCGCGGGCCGAAAGGCGCGTCGCCGAATTCCGAGTTTGCGCTCACGGATCTGGAGCTGGCCTCGCGGCTTTCTTTCTTTCTCTGGAATACCGGGCCGGACGATGAACTGCTAAAGCTCGCCGCGGCCGGCGGTCTCAGCAAACCCGGAGGCATCGAAAAACAGGTAAGGCGCATGCTGGCCGATTCGAAGGCCTCCAGCCTGGTTAGCAGTTTCGCGATGAAGTGGCTGAACCTCGACACGCTCGATTCGGTGAAGCCCGACCCGATGTTGTTTCCGGCATTTACCGACCAACTGCGCCAGGATTATTCGAAAGAAGCGGGAGAGTTCATCAGCAGCGTTCTGCTGGAAGACCGCAGTGTGTTGGATCTGCTGACCTCGAATCATACCTTCCTGAACGATCGGCTGGCCCGGCTCTACGGAGTGCCCGGCGTGATCGGGAGCCAGTTCCGTGAAGTCGTGCTGAGCGATAAGGAGCGGGCTGGCCTGCTGGGCAAGGCCGCGGTGGAGATGCGGAGTTCGTATGCGGACCGCACGTCGCCGGTGCTGCGTGGGCAGTGGGTGCTCGATAAATTGCTTGGCACGCCGCCGGCGCCACCTCCGCCGAATACCGCCACCGATCTGTCTCAAAAAGCGGGAGAGGCTCCGAAGACGGTGCGCGCCCGTCTGGAGCAGCATCGCGACAAAGCCGTCTGCAAGCAATGCCACGGTGTGATCGATCCGACCGGTTTGGCGCTCGAGAATTTCGACGTGATCGGGCAGTGGCGCACTGTCGATCGTCAGGCGAACGCGCCGATCGACGCCAGTACGGTGCTGCCGAACGGAGTAGCAATCAATGGTCCGGTGGAACTGCGGGCGCAACTTGCTGAACAGCCGGCCATGTTCGCGCAGGCTGTAACCGAGAAACTGATGATGTACGCGTTCAATCGGCAGCTCGAATATTTCGATATGCCGCAGGCGCGCGCGGTGGTTCGTGCCGCTGCGAAGGACGACTACAAGTTTTCTTCGATTGTTTTGGGCATCGTCAATACCGATGCCTTCCGGAAACAGGGCGCGGCACCGGTTGCAACGGCGGTAGCCGCCGATGTACGCCGATGAACGCGAATAGGAGATCGCATGTTCCTCACGAAGAAACATCTTGCGCGTAGAACGGTGCTGAAAGCGGCCGGTGTGAAGCTGGCACTGCCGTTTCTGGAGGCCATGGTACCCGCCGGCACGGCGCTGGCCCAAACCGCCGCCGCGCCGAAGATGCGCGCCGCCTTCTTCTATATCCCCCACGGCGCGATCATGTACAACACGTCGCACGGGCCAGCGGCGGACAAATGGACGCCAAGCGGCTCCGGCGCCGATTTCAAGCTCAGCCCGATTCTGGCCTCGCTCGAGCCGTACAAGAAATACCTATCGTCGTTCGGCAATCTCGAGAACGCGGCTACAGCGGGATCGGTGCATACGTTCAATCCCGCCACATGGCTCAGCGCGACCCGCCCGGATACCGGCGGCCCCAAAGCGCACATGGCCACGACGCTCGACCAGGTGATCGCCAA
>Ga0335079_10007576_pt1 | contig 12349 bp, 5 predicted proteins | sample Lox_Sample_33_FD_206719 | JGI IMG/M metagenome (GOLD analysis project Ga0335079, IMG submission 206719) | Soil microbial communities from Loxahatchee National Wildlife Refuge, Florida, United States - Lox_Sample_3.3 | ecosystem: Environmental > Terrestrial > Soil > Wetlands | place: USA: Florida... | reverse complement strand
GCAGCAAGGTCAGAGCCAACACCAGCTCGCGCCAGGACTGGAGCTCGGACCTTACGTGATTGAGGCCCGCTTGGGCGCCGGTGGCATGGGCGAGGTGTATCGTGGCAAAGACAAGCGCCTCCACCGCACCGTTGCCTTGAAGGTCCTGTCGCCTCACTTGGTCCGCACTCCCGGCCTACAGCAACGCCTGGAGCGGGAAGCCGCAGCCATCTCATCGCTGAATCATCCGAACATCTGCACGCTGTACGACATCGGCCGCCAGGACGACATCGATTACCTGGTGATGGAGTTCCTGGAGGGAGAGACGCTCGCGCAGCGCCTGAAGCGGGGAGCGCTTCCGTTGCCCGAGGTGCTGGAATTTGCCATCCAGATCACCAGCGCGCTGGCCGCGGCACACTCCAAGGGCATCATCCACCGCGATATCAAGCCCGCGAATATCTTCGTGGTCGGACGCGGGCAGGTGAAGGTGCTGGACTTCGGGCTGGCGAAACTGAAAGAGCCTCCGCCGGGTTTGGAGTTCGAAGTGATGGCGAGCGAAGAGAGCCTCACTGCTGCCGGCCTGGTGGTGGGCACCCTGGGTTACATGTCGCCCGAGCAGGCCGAAGGAAAGAAGGTGGACACCCGCACCGACATTTTTTCGACCGGCTCAGTGTTGTACGAAATGGTGACGGGTCGGCGCGCGTTCCAAGGCGACTCGAAACTCTCGACGCTGTCGGCGATTCTGAAAGTCGACCCGAAGCCGGTGAGTGCGGTCGTGCCGGATATCCCGCGCGATCTGGAAAAGATTGTCGCCCGATGTTTACGCAAAGACCCGGAGCGCCGCTTCCAGTACATGGCCGATGTAAAGGTGGCACTGGAGGAAGTGAAGGAAGAATGGGAATCCGGCAAATTGCCGAATATTTCAACAGGCGGCAGGTGGCGGAAGCAAAAATCGAGATTGTTGTGGGCTGTTAGTACCGTCCTGGTCCTCGCGGCAGTGACAGTTGGTCTTTGGTTCCTTCGCCCGTCATCTCAAGCCACCCAGAAAACGGTTCCGTTTACCAGTTATCCTGGCCGGCAGATTAGCCCTGCTTTCTCTCCCGATGGCAAGCAGGTGGCGTTTGCCTGGGATGGCGAGCAACGTGGCAATCTCGACATTTATGTGAAACTCGTGGATGCCGGAGCCCCGCTGAGACTCACGAGTTCTCCCGCGGACGAATGGTCGCCCGCGTGGTCACCTGATGCCCGCTACATCGCTTTTTGCCGGGACAAGCACGCCGGGATTACGACGGCGTCTCGCCTGTTGTTTTACGAACAGTGGTTTGGCAACTTCTCCGGCCCCATTGAAATCTGGATGATGCCCGCACTGGGCGGCGCGGAGCGGAAGTTGGGAGAATCGGTGGGATGCGGTGGACTGTCCTGGTCTCCGGATGGGAAGTCTCTGGCGTTGATGGACAGGAACGCGCCGCAAGAACCCTACAGCATTTTTGGACTCTCCGTCGAGACTGGCGACAAGCGAAAACTCACCTCAACGCCTGGGGAATACGTCGCGGATTGGAGTCCCCAATTCTCTCCCGATGGCAAGACGCTCGCGTTTGTTAGAAGTTATTTCGCCAATGACGAGATCTACCTGTTGCCTGTCACTTCCGAGGGGAGGCCACGGGGTGAACCTCGGCGGCTGACTCTCGATGGACGATCAATTTTTGGCTTAGACTGGACTGCCGACGGTCGGAGAATCGTGTATTCATCGGGTCAAGGGGGTAGCACGAATCTGTTGACGATCGCGGCCTCCGGAGGAGCCCCCGAACACCTGGCCGTCGCGGGCGAGAACGTTACGGCACTCTCCGTCTCTCGTAGCGGCAGCCGATTGGTCTACGAACGCGACGTGTTCGACACCAACATCTGGCGAATTCCTGGCCCGAACTCGACCGGCATGAAAAGCGCGCCTACCAGATTCATTGCCTCCACCCAACCGGATGCGGAACCGCAATTCTCTCCCGACGGCACAAGGATCGTCTTCGGCTCGGCCCGATCGGGCAATTACGAGATCTGGGTCTGCGATTCTGAGGGCCGAAATCCGGTTCAACTGACCTCCTTTGGTCGTGTTGGGATCGGAAGTCCGCGATCGTCGCCGGACAGCCGTTGGGTTGCCTTCGACAGCCCCAAGGCCGGCAATTACGACATTTACGTCATCAACGTGGATGGGGGTCAGCCGCGCCGTCTCACCAGCGGACCGTCCAAGAACGTGCGTCCAAGCTGGTCCCAGGAGGGCCGGTGGATCTATTTCGGTTCGAACCGAAGCGGGGTTTCGCAAATCTGGAAAGAGCCCGCCGCGGGCGGTACGGCTGTCCAGGTAACCAAGAGTGGCGGCGAAGAAGCGTTCGAGTCGGCCGACGGCAAGTTTGTTTATTACGCCAAATTGGATGCGCCTGGCGTTTGGAAGGTGCCGGTGGCGGGCGGCGAGGAAACCCGGGTGCTTGATCGGGGTGGGCGGAACGGTTGGGCTTTAACTGGCCAGGGAATCTGCTTCTTCGACTTCAGTGGCTCTACCGGCATCGCCCTCAAGTTTTACAATTTCGCTACCGGCAAGGTGACGCTCCTCAGGGAGTTTTCGAAGGACACACAAGTCGAAACGTTTTCCACCGCGCTGACCGCCTCACCGGACGGCCGCTGGATACTCTACACCCAGCTCGATCAATCCAGCAGCGATCTGATGTTGGTGGACAACTACCGCTGATCCCAGGTCTGATTCCTGGTGATAAATCCCCGTGTAATTCGCTAACGGTTAGGTGGACGTTGGGCTTGGAAGATCCAGGACCTTACATCCGCCAGTTGATGGCAAAGGTGAGGCGGTTCTCGTGTTTGGCGACGTCGGGGACGAAGGGGCCCAGAGTCCCCTGCCACCCGTCCGGCGAAGTCGTGCCACCGCGACCCGCAAAGTAGGGGACATTGGAGTGGCGGCTGATAAATTCAAATCGGAACGCCAGGAAATCAGTGGGCAGCACATCGAAGGTAGAAGTGAGGTCCCAAAGCTTGAGGCTGTAGTTGTCGGGTCCGGGCGGAAAGCCGTTAGGCGTCGGAAGGTAGGCCAGGTAGCGGCCGGGGTTCGTCACACCCTCGGCCCGGAAGGACCACGCCAGATGATCTTGCATGAACCAGATGCGGTTCGCAAAGGATGAACCGAGCATATACTCTTTGCGTCCAGGAAACGGATTCACGCCGTCCCACTGAGTCCCGAAGTGGGTGTTGAGACTCAGCGCCATCTTCGAAATTCCAGCCGATTGCGGTTGATTGAAATAGCGAACGAGAATACTGTCGTCGTGGTGGAAGCGCTTGCGATGAGGGTCGTCCCGCGTGTCGGTGCCGTAGTAGAAGTTGGCGACAAAGCCAAGGGACTCGTTCGGGCGCCAATAGTTGGATAGCCCTACGGAGTTGTTCTTGCTCCACTTGCCGTAGGTCTGATAGCCGTTCATGAACCAGGGCTCGATTTTAATCCTGTCTGTGGGAAAAATCTGAACGCGAGCTCCCGAGAAATAGAAAGGCGTGAAATCGGAGAGGAAAGAACGGTTGTAGTTCCAATTCTCGCCGAGCAGGTAGCTTTCAAGGCCAATGTAAGAGTAGAAGTAGCCGGCTTGCACGTTGATGCCGTTCCAGCGGTCGAAATGGTAGCCGGCAAGGGCCTCACCGATATATTTGTTGTTGGCCACGGTGAGGTTGCGGCCGCGGTTCACGGTGCCGTCGAGGTCCTGAGTGACCGCTAGCTGGTTCCCGGTCTGGAGCGTGAGTTTACCGAGCACGTTCTTGTAGTTGGTGTCGATGCCAATGGTGGCATTGTTAATCTGCCACTCGGTGTTACGGCCGACGGCGCCGCTGCCGACAATGGTGTCGTCGCGCGGCTGATTGAACGAATAGCCGTAATAAGTGTCGAGGTACAGGTTGACCGTGGCAAACGAGTTGGCCAGAGGCTGGGTCTTTTGCCGGCTCTGTCCGTTCATCCAGGTGAAGTCGCCGAACGCGAAGGGGGCTGGTTTGGAGGCAGCCTGCTCGGTCGCGGGAGCGGGCGGAACAGCCGCAACGACCGGGGCGGAGGATGGCTGTGGTTCCACAATGGCGCCGGCTGCTGGCTTATCCACCGGCGGGCGAACCGCGGGCGGAAAAGCCGCGAGCTTCGCCTCCAACTCCGCGAGGCGCCTCTTGAGGTCACGGGCTTCCTCACGCAGCCCCTGGACGTCCTGATCCGTGGCAGCGCCTTGCGCTGGTAGCCTGGAAGACGAAAAGGAGAGCAGAGTGACGGCCAGCGAGAGGCGCGTGATCGTGCGGCCCGCAAAAGAAGTACTGAGATTTCTCATTCGGTTCTCCGGCAAGTGGTATAGGAGGCCAAGAACGCCTCGACTTCCTTCCAGACTAAGCCACTCGGCACAGAGTGGCCACGGCCACGGGTTCATAGCCCTGGCGCGCTTTGCGTATTGTGGCTTGCTGAGCCGATTAGCTGCTGCGAAATCCCCATGTAGTGAAGAACGCGGCGCGGCTGCTCGTAACGGACTAACCCGTCCAAGTGGCGAGAGGTAGAAGCTCCAATCGCGAAACAACTATTGCCGTTCATTCGCGTTCCCACGCAGTTGAAGCCTTCGCAAGCTTGCGCTCGATTCGAACTGCTGGAACTGGTACTCCAGGCGAGCCTGCGCCTCAGCTTTGGGATTGTTATCGAGATAAGCGCGGCAATCGGCGCCGAGCCGGTCGCGGTATGCCGGCCAGGATAGATCTTCACCATCCACTCCGGCGGGGCACGCCGGCAGCCATGCCTTGAACTCGCGAGTGCGGAAAAGGCTGTGTCCCGGCAGGAACGAATATTCGATACTGTTCCGCGCAAGCTCCTTCAGGTCGCCATAGTCCAGGTGATAATCGCGAGCCGCGCGCAAGAATTCGTGGCTCAAGTCGCTGCCTAGAACGCCTTCATCGTCGGTATTGAGGGACACCGGTACACCGGCCTGCCGATAGGCGACGAAGGGATTCTCATCGGATTTCAGACCCAGGATCAGTTCCTCAGAAGTCAGGCAGATCTCTGCCAGGACGCCCCGCTCGCGCATCGCTCGCAGTAGCTTGGCGCGGTCCTTTTCGTAGCGCAGGTCCGTGCCGTGCCCGATACGCTCGGCGTGCCCGTTCCACACTGACTCGGCAATGTGAAATGTAAGCGCCTCAGGAACCTCCCCCGGAGCGGCGCCCAGAATCTGTGGCGTCATTTCACCAGCGTGCAATGTAATATGTATCCAAGGCTTCCGCGACGAGATGAAATCTATCATCCGCATCTGGAGCCGGAAATCGCGGAGCGAAACCTCATCGTCCTCTGCGCCCGCCAGGTTCACAGCCACGATGCGCGACTCGAGGCGGGCAAGCTCTGCAACCGTGGCAAGCTGTGAAAAGAGGCTTTGCGGAGAAATACCGCGGCCCACGGTCATGATGTAGCGCCGGCGAATCGCGGCGGCTTCCGCGGGCCGGCTTTCCAGCAACTCGTTCTCGCCTTGCTGAATCGTTCGCCTGATGTGCCCAACCAAGCCAGGCAAGAGCGGAGACTTCTCCACGGCGTCTAGCCACTGAGCCATGCTGCCTTCAAGCGGCAGCGACGCGGCCAGTTTACCGGAGTCGGCCCAACCGAATGGGGAGATCTGCAGCTCGAGGTAGGTCATGTTCTGCTCACTGGCATGGGCGACTACAGCCTCAAGCTCGTCGCCAATCACCGGTCCCGGAACAGGTACGCTTACGTGTTCGAAGACCTGCTGGAAGAAATAGTCGTGCGGCTTCTCCTTGCCGCGCAGCGACATGGCGTCGACGAGGCGGTTGTAAACTGGCCCACCGTTCCGAAGTGTTGCCGCCGGTAGCATTCCCGCGGGGCAAGTAGACTCCAGGTTCTGAACCAGGATCAGAAGCCGTTCGTCCAGGCAGAAGTTGTGCTTGATCGCGATCTCAATCCATTTTTCGGGTGTGATCCCGCCACCCATGTGGTTGTGCAGATCGCCGCCCTTCGGGAACGCGCGAAGAAATGCCGCCAGGCCGTTGCTCGTGCGCAATTCGTCGTAGATTCTTGCCGCCGCTCGCTCATCGCCGCGGGCAATGCTCAGCGAAACCAAACACAGCAGAATTGCGAGGAGTCGCCCAAGTCCAAACAAACACATCCGCTCATTGTAAGATTTTTCGACTTGCCTAGAATCATCGCGATGTCGGGGTGATTGAGCGCCCAAGCACTTTCGCCTTGCGCTCAAACCGGCCAACCGGTGGGGGTTCTGCGGGCCCATCGGGCAGGAGCGCGATAAATCGCCGTGGCACGAGTCGAGCGGAAATGGGGGATGGGCCGAAAGGAGGCTTCCCATGACAAAGCGCAACAGCCGCCGGAAAAGGGTTCAGTCCCTCACCCTGCCCGAACTGGATCAATCCAAGACCGCCGTCCTAAACAGTCTCGGTTCTCTACAGTCGCGCCGCTCCTATCGATACGCAATGGAGGAGTTCATCCAATGGTATTGTTCGGAACCGAGACTCGCGCTGAATCGTTCTGTTGTTCTTCGATATCGCCTGCAACTGGAGGGCGCACAGTTGGCGCCGGCGACGATCAACGTCCGTCTGGCGGCCATCAGGAGGCTCGCCTACGAAGCTGCTGACAGTGGGCTCCTCAGCCCTGACCTAGTCGCGGGCATACGGCGTGTCAAGGGGGTGAAGCATCTTGGCCACCGCACAGGAAACTGGTTGTCGGTTCAGCAAGGACAGCTGCTCTTGGACACAACCGATCCGGGCACCCTGCGTGGCAGGCGCGATGCAGCGATGCTTGCCCTTCTACTGGGATGTGGACTGCGACGGTCGGAATTGGTGGCGCTGGACATCAGCCACTTTCAGCAACGCGAAGAGCATTGGGCGATTGTCGATCTGGTGGGAAAGGGCGGCCACGTTCGCACCGTCCCCGTACCGGAGTGGGTCAAGAGAGCCATCGATGGTTGGGTGAGCGCCGCCGGCATCTGTGACGGAAAACTGTTCCGATCGATTAGGAAGAATGGGAGCCTCTGGGGTTACGGGGTGACACAGAACGTGGTTTGGTATGCGGTGAAAGGCTGCGCGAAGCGGGCAGGAATCGACAGGCTCGCGCCTCATGATTTGCGACGTAGCTGCGCACGGATGTGCCACGTGGCCGGAGGCGAATTGGAGCAGATTCAGTTTTTGCTGGGTCACGCTTCAGTGCAGACGACGGAGCGTTATCTGGGGTGCAAGCAGCGGCTGAGCCACGCAGTCAACGACCGCATTGGTCTGGTACTCCAGGGTCGGAACTGAACCTGCTATCGATTGCTAGCTCGATGGGCTGTTCGCAACAGCTATCGCATTTGTTTGCCGTGGCGTGAGATAAAATCGTTCAACGCTGTATGCCTCTGTCAGTTGGCGCGCGATTGGGTTGCTACGAGATCCTCTCGCCGATCGGTGCAGGTGGCATGGGCGAGGTCTACCGCGCGCGTGATACCAAGCTGCTGCGCGAGGTTGCCGTCAAAATTCTTCCCGAGAGCTTCGCTCAGGACGTCGGCCGCATGGCGCGCTTCGATCGCGAAGCTCAGTTGCTTGCCGCGTTGAACCATCCCAACATCGCGGCGATCTATGGCGTCGAAGACCGCGCTCTTGTCATGGAACTGGTCGAAGGTCCCACGCTCGCAGAACGCATCAGACAGGGTGCGATTCCTCTCGAGCAAGCCAAACCCATCGTCGACCAGATCATAGATGCTCTGGAATACGCGCACGAGAAAGGCATCGTCCACCGCGACCTGAAACCTTCCAACATCAAAATCACTCCCGAAGGCCGGGTCAAGCTGCTGGATTTTGGCCTCGCGAAAGCGCTAGGCGAAGAAGCCACTCCCGCCGATCCCGTGTCTTCCCCTACCTTGACCATGCGCGACACCATGGCCGGCGTAATCATGGGCACCGCGGCATATATGGCTCCCGAACAAGCCCGCGGCCAAAACGTCGATAAGCGCGCCGACATCTGGGCCTTTGGCGTGGTCGTTTACGAAATCCTCACGGGCAAACAGCTCTTCGCCGGCCCGAGCGTCTCGGACACTTTGGCCGCGGTATTGAAGGACGAGCCAGATCTGCGCCTCGTTCCCGCTGCCATGCGCCGCCTCGTGCGCCCGTGCCTAGCCAAAGATCCACGCCGGAGAATGCGCGACATCGGCGACGCGAGGATCATACTCGCCGAGCCAGAGCCCCCATACCCAATGGCCACCCGCGTCAAGCGTCCAGTATGGCTGCCCTGGACCATCGCCGCCCTGCTCGCCATTGCTCTCCTGGTTACTTTAGCCATCACGTGGCGCTTGGAGCGGCCCGTTGATCACCCCCTTCAGTCATTGAGCGTCGATTTAGGTCCCGATGCCGCTCGCGGCCGCGATACCACCGCCGCCATCGCGCCTGACGGCAGCCTGCTTGTTTATCCCACTCGCACGCCAAGCGGCAAACAAGCGCTGGCTATCCGCCGGTTGAGCGAACTGAAATCCACCGCGCTGGTAGGCACTGAGGATGCGATCAATCCATTCTTCTCTCCAGATGGCCAATGGATCGGCTACTTCGCCGATGGCAAATTGAAAAAAGTCTCTCTGCACGGTGGGGCACCTGTAACGCTGTGCGAGGCTCCATCAGGCCGAGGAGGTACGTGGTGCGGAGACGGGTACGTCATTGCCGCCCTAACCACGCGCGGTGTTCTCTCCCGTATCCCCGAATCCGGCGGAATACCTCAGCCTTTGACCCGGCTCGACAAGGGCGAAGGAACCCATCGTTGGCCACAAATCCTGCCGGGAGGCGAGTGGGTCCTGTTTACAGCGGGCAGAGGTCCAGGTGATTTTGACGAAGCGAGCATCCAGGTTTGGTCTTTAAAGACTGGCCAGAAGAAAACGGTCCAACGTGGAGGGTATTACGGCCGCTTCGTTCCCAACGGCCGGCTAGTGTACGTTCACAGTGGCACGCTGTTTGCAGCACCATTCGACCCCGCGCGCTCGGAAGTCAAAGGCGTGCCTGCGCCGCTGCTTGACGACCTAGCGGCTAACGTGGCTTTCGGTGGCGGCCAGTTCGATTTCTCTCAGAATGGCATCTTCGTTTATCTCGGTACTCCGATGTCGACAAGCCCAGGCTGGCCAATTGTCTGGATGAACAGTGCCGGCAAGACAGAACCTCTTGTTCCCACGCCAGCGCACTACATGGATGCTAGCCTCTCGCCCGACGGCACACGTCTGGCGATACGAAAGTCTGAAGCTCGTGACACTATCTTCATTTACGATATCCGGCGGGGAACCCTGATGCGACTCACGTTTGGCGGGCGCGACCGGTATCCTGTTTGGGCGCCCGACGGAAAGCATCTCGTCTACGAATCACAGCACGACGGAATCCATGCTCTAAGCTGGATCCGTGCGGACGGCGCGGGCGAGCCGCACCCGTTGTACCGAACCACGAATCCTATATCGCCATTCTCGTTTTCCCCCGATGGCAGACGCCTGGCATTTACCGAAGTCGCGGCCGAGACGAACAGCGACATTTGGACGCTACCAATGGATACCCGCGACCCTGATAATCCCAAGGCTGGAAGACCAGAGGTCTTATTGCAGACGCCTGCCAACGAAGTCTGGCCCGCGATTTCTCCTGACGGGCGGTGGCTAGCCTACATGCAGAACGAGTCCGGCATAAATGAAATTTACGTCCGGTCCTTTGTGGATGGGTCGCCGGTAAGTGGAGGCAGATGGCAGATTTCTGGCGAGGGTGGAGCTCAGAATCCAATATGGTCACGAACGTCCCGGCAACTCTTCTACGAAGCTTATGACATGAACCGTAACACCTGGCGCGTGATGGTGTCCGACTATACGGCTGACGGCGACTCGTTCCACGCGGGGAAGCCGCGTCCATGGGTGGAAAAGGAGTTTCCTGGCACGGTTGGCTCCTCTTTCGATCTGGCGCCTGATGGTAAGCGCATCATGATCCTGAAGCCTATCGAGCTTCCCGCCGAACATGCAGGTAACCTTCACGTAACTCTGCTCCTCAACTGGTTTGACGAGGTGCGTAGACGCATGCCACTGAGCGCCAAATAGGCCGCCAATTCCCATCGAGCGATTCTGGCCCTCCATGTCGCAGGCAACAGGTGAGTATGGGCTTCAAGTCATTTACTGACGCGAAATCCCCTTCGCATGAGCTACGCGGCGCGCCCTATCTGTCGGGTTCTGGGACAATGGGCCCGCCCGGAAGTCTTCGGGATGCACCAGAAATAGCTTCCGATATTGACGCAATGCTCCTCGGTTCTCCTACGCAGGAACCGATTCCTCTGATCTGAAATTCGTGAGAGAATACGCCGAAAGGAGAATCCTTTTGTCTCGAAAGCGTCGCATCTTCTTCTTGCTGCCCGGCACTCTACTGCTGTTCGCTCCGCTGAACACCTTGGCGCAGAAACCGCCGGAATCGCCATCTGCTCCCGCTAGTGAAGAGAAAGCGGCTCCCATTCCAGCTGAGACCAACTCCGGCACGGATCACGAACTGACGCTCGATGGCAAAACGATTCGCTACAGTGCCAATGCGGGAACCTTGCTCATCGATGGCGACGACGAGAAGCCGTACGGTAGCGTCTTCTATGTCGCGTACACGATCCGCGGCGTGAACGATCTTCGCACGAGGCCGGTCACGTTCCTTTACAACGGCGGCCCTGGATCGGCGAGTTTCTGGTTGCACATGGGTTCGATTGGGCCGGTGCGCATCGTGACTGCCAGCCCGGAAGCGACGGGGCCCGGTCCCTACCAGTTGGTGCCGAACCAATATTCACTTCTGGATAAGTCTGATCTCGTATTTGTGGACGCGGTGGGCACAGGGTTCTCGAGGCCAGTCGGAAAAGCGACGATGAAGAATTTCGCCGGCACTGACCAAGATGTGCAGGCGTTCTCCCGGTTCATCCAGCGCTACGTCAGCGTGAACCATCGATGGAACTCGCCTAAGTTTCTGTTTGGCGAATCTTATGGCACAACGCGTTCAGCGGCACTCGTGGATGCGCTCGAGACGGGCGGCATGTCGTTCAACGGCGTGATTTTGATGTCGACGATCTTGAACTATTTCACGCTGGCGCCCGGCAGTGATGCCATCTTCATCGGGAACCTGCCGTCCTACGCGGCGATTGCCTGGCATTTCGAGAAAGTCGCACATCAGGGGCGGGAAGAAAAGGCGTTCCTCGACGAAGTCCGGGCGTTCGCGCGCGGCCCATATGCGGAAGCGCTGGCGCTGGGACACAACCTGTCACCGGCGCAGGTGGACGCAATTGCCGCGAAGCTCGCCGGCTATACCGGGTTGAGCGCGCCCTATATCAAGGAAGCCAATCTGCGAGTCGGCCCTTCCCGTTTTCGCAAGGAATTGCTGCGAGACCAGCGGATGATTCTGGGACGGTATGACGCGCGATTTGAAGGAAGCGATGTCGATGCCGCCGGCGAAAACCCTGGTTATGATCCGTCGAGCACTGGCATAATGGGTGCATTCGTGTCTGCGTTCCACGACTATCTGGACCGCGAGCTGAAATACACAAGCAAGGAAACGTACCTTCCCAGGACTCCAAATCCGCCAAATGCGATCCAAGAGTGGGATCACACGCACCGTCCGCCGGGAGCAGGCGGCCCCGGCCCTGGGCAGGGGCCGCCACTGAGAGATGCTTACGTTGGAGGAGACTTAGCCGACGCGATGCGCAAAAATCCCCGGCTGAAGGTACTTTCGGCGAATGGGCTGTTCGATCTTGCGACGCCGTTCTTCATCACCGAGTATGATCTGGCGCACTTGCAACTGGAACCGAAGCTGCGTGCGAACATCGAGTTCTCGTATTACCACTCGGGCCACATGATCTACCTGAATGTGGATGCGTTGAAGCAGTTGAAGTCCGATCTGGCGGCGTTCTACTCGCGAGCCGCCGAAGGTGGCGCCTGAACGGCTCCAGGTCGCAATCCCGGAAAGTCGCCCTGAAGAGCGCCAGTCCGACTCTTCTGCATCGCCCAGGAAATCTTCGGGACGCGGTAGAAATAGCTACCGATATTGCTCTTATCGTCGCCCTATTCTGTTTGCCGGATGGAGCGATCTGCGGCATTGATGTCGGAGGGATCTGCATAGACACCAGTGATCCCTGACGTGTCCGCGACTTCCCGAGACTAATGTTGAGTGTTGCTTGCAAGCCCGTCCGTTATCAAGTACTTGCAGCCGAAACCGGCCGCTAGTCACCCACCCGCGATTTGATTGTGAATTACATGGGGATTTCCCAGCTATCGAACCTCATTCCGACGTTCAGGCATGCATGCTACACGGCCAAGGGCTTGTGACGGATCGGGCGACGCAGGGGGCAAAGCGG
>Ga0335079_10007574_pt1 | contig 12350 bp, 6 predicted proteins | sample Lox_Sample_33_FD_206719 | JGI IMG/M metagenome (GOLD analysis project Ga0335079, IMG submission 206719) | Soil microbial communities from Loxahatchee National Wildlife Refuge, Florida, United States - Lox_Sample_3.3 | ecosystem: Environmental > Terrestrial > Soil > Wetlands | place: USA: Florida... | reverse complement strand
CGGCCGCCGCCGCGGCAGGCCCGAAATTTCTGCTTTCGCCGGGTTGCTCGGTTCCCAACGACAGCACGCCCGCGGAACTGATGCGCTTGCCGGCGGCGATCGGAGCGTAACGCGTGCGCGGACTTATGCTTGCGGCGCGCCCGACTGCTTGAGTGCGATGGGACCGATGATCGGCAGTTGAAACCATTCGCCGCTGTTGGCCTTATACATACAAAACAGCCAAATAACGAAGCCGGCCAGCCACAGGATCATGCGCAGGGGTATCAGCAGAACCCACATGTGCAGGGCCAGTCCGGCAATCGCGAAAACTATGCCAAGCGCCATCGAGAGAGCGATCCACGCCAGGCTGAAGAAGATGGACTGGAACGCATGGAAGCGGACAAACGGCTTCTTGCTATAGGGCTCCAGCACAAGGAACAGGATGCCGGTGATGAAGCCAATCAGATAGCAGAGCGCTCCAGCCAGATTGTCGGTTAGACCCCCAGCCGCAGCGGCCGGCGGAGCCGGGTTGTCTGTCGGCGCCGGACTTCCTCCGCCCGGGGCCGCTCCCATCGCCGCGCCGCACTTGGCGCAGAAGCGCCCCTCAACGGGCGATCCGCAGCTTGCACAAAATGGCATTTCTTCTCACCCTCCGGATGCATCACTTTAACCAAAACTCGCCACAAGCGCAACAGTTGTGTACGGCCATCGGCTGCCCGACCGGATGGAAGCCGCAAGCCTACTTTCGCCGTTCGATCCGTTGGTCTGGTGCCGAGTCGGGTGTTTGGTTTTGACGGCCGCATCGAAATCTTCTCCCGAAGGAGCGTGGGCGTTGCCTGGGACGCTGGCTGCCGCCGTCCGAAACAGCACCGCCGGCTTTCGATAGCCCTTTAGAGGCATCCGGCGTAACATCCAAGTGTGCAGGGGCGTCCTAGACTGCATAGGCGCGTCATCAAAGGCCGCTGCCACAGGCGGGGTGTGGGAAACGATACCCTGGCCGGGATGTCGTTCATCGAAATGGCTGTATATACTGATAGGGCCCGTCAAAACGCATGAAGCAGCAGCCTCCATCCGCGCTTGACCCTCTCGAAAGGTCTCCGTCTTCGCTGGAACATGTGGCTCCCGCTCCTCCGAAGGATGCGGGAACGGCCCCGCGCCGGCGCAGCCGCGGGATCTGGTTGGTCCTTCTCGCTCTGGCCGGTGTGGGCGCTTATTTTCTCTGGCCGAAACTGACTGGTAAGAACTCCAGCAATGCGCCACCGGTGGCGGGGGCCGCGAAAGGGGGACGAGGACCTCTGGTCACTCCGGTGGATGCGGCGAAAGCCCGGAAGGGTGACATCGGAGTTTACTTCAACGGCCTTGGTGCGGTGACCCCGATCTACACCGTGACCGTGAAGAGCCGCGTCGACGGACAGTTGATGAACATTCGTTACAAGGAGGGTGACATCGTCCACCAGGGCGACCTGCTGGTGGAGATCGACCCGCGTCCCTATCAGGTTCAGCTAGAACAGGCTGAAGGGCAGATGGCCCGGGACCAAGCCAACCTGACGAACGCAAAAACCGATCTCGCCCGCTACGAGACGCTGCTAGCGCAAAACGCGATTCCGGAACAGCAGCTGGCCACGCAGCGCGCCTTGGTGTTACAGGACGAGGGAGCGATAAAGGTCGATCAAGGACAAATCGACGCCGCGAAACTGAACCTCGTTTACTGCCAGATCGGCGCTCCCATTACGGGACGCATTGGCCTCCGTCTCGTCGATCCCGGCAACATCGTTCACGCGGCGGACACCAATGGTTTGCTGGTGATTACACAAATTCAGCCCATCAGCGTGATTTTCACGATCGCGGAAGACCAGCTTCAGGCCGTGCTGAAAAGGTTCAACGCCGGGCAGCGCCTGAGAGTGGATGCCTACGATCGCGGCATGACGCGGAAAATAGCGCAAGGAGCGCTGACGACGATCGATAACCAAATCGATCCCACCACCGCCACTCTCAAACTCCGGGCCAACTTCGAAAACAAGGACATGGCGCTGTTCCCCAACCAGTTCGTCAACGCGCGGCTGCAGGTAGAAGAGAAGCACGGCGTTACCCTGGTTCCCACCGCCGCGATTCAACGGAACTCCCAAACCACATACGTCTACCTGGTGAAACCGGATTCCTCGGTCACCGTGCGTAACATCGTCGTGGGCGCCGCCGAAGGCAGCGACTCGGAAATCGTCTCTGGTCTGGCCCCGGGCGACGTTATCGTCATGACGGGTGTCGACAAACTCCAGGAAGGGAGTAAGGTCAGGGCGCATCTCGAAGGCGACAAGACCCAGAAGGGGAGTTAAGCGCGTTCCATGAGCCCCTCACGGACGTTTATTCTCCGGCCTGTCGCTACGGCGCTGCTCATGGTTGGGATCCTGCTGACGGGCGCCGTCGCCTACAAGCAGTTGCCCGTTTCGGCGCTGCCGGAAGTGGATTACCCCACCATTCAAGTCATCACTTTTTATCCTGGCGCAAGCCCGGACGTGATGGCCTCTTCGGTGACAGCGCCGCTCGAGCGTCAATTCGGCCAGGTACCCGGGCTACAGCAGATGACCTCCACCAGCTCAGACGGCAGCTCGGTGATCACGCTGCAGTTCAACCTCAACCTGAACATCGACGTCGCCGAGCAGGAGGTGCAGCAGTCCATCAACGCCTCGGGGACTTATCTGCCGCCGGATCTTCCCACGCCGCCGATCTACAGCAAAACGAATCCAGCCGATGCCCCGATCCTGACGCTGGCATTGACCTCGAAGGACCTTCCGCTTTCCAAGGTGGAGGATCTGGCGGACACGCGGCTGGCGCCCAAGATTTCGCAATTGCCCGGCGTCGGCCTTGTCAGCATCAGCGGCGGCCAGAAGCCCGCCGTGCGCATCCAGGCGAACCCCACGGCGCTCGCATCGAACGGGCTCAATATGGAGGATCTGCGCAGCACCCTGGTCGCCGCCAACGTGAATCAGGCCAAGGGCAGCTTCGACGGCCCCCATCAGGCCTACCAGATCGGCGCCAACGACCAGTTACTCTCGAGCAGCGACTATGCTCCGCTCATCGTCGCATACCGGAACGGCGCGCCCGTCAAGCTGAGTGACGTAGCCACGGTCGTAGATGACGCGGAGAATATTCACCAGGCCGCCTGGATGAACAACGTGCCCGCCGTGATTGTGAACATCCAGCGTCAGCCGGGCGCCAACATTATCACCGTCGCCGACCGCATCAAGATTCTCCTCCCGCAGCTCACCGCGAACCTGCCCAAATCGGTACATGTCAGCATCCTGACGGATCGAACCACCACGATTCGGGCGTCGGTGAACGACGTGCAGTTCGAAATGATGCTCACCGTGGCGCTGGTGGTGATGGTCATCTTTCTCTTCCTGCGAAACTTCGCCGCCACCATCATTCCCAGCGTTGCCGTGCCGCTCTCGCTCGTCGGCACCTTCGGGGTGATGTACCTGCTCGGCTACAGTCTGAACAACCTGACGCTGATGGCGTTGACCATCTCCACCGGATTCGTCGTGGATGACGCCATCGTCATGATCGAGAATATCGTGCGCTACATCGAAGAGGGTGAGCACCCGCTCCGTGCGGCGCTGAAAGGTTCGGCGCAGATAGGCTTCACGATTGTCTCGCTGACGATTTCCTTGATTGCCGTTCTCATCCCCCTGTTGTTCATGGGCGATATCGTGGGCCGGCTCTTCCGCGAGTTTGCCGTCACCCTCAGCGTCACCATTCTGGTGTCCGCGGTGGTTTCGCTGACGCTGACGCCCATGATGTGCTCCAAGCTGCTCAAGCACAAACCGGAAGCCGAGCAGGGACGCCTTTTCCGGGCCTCCGAGCGCGCATTTAATGCGGTGATTGCTTTCTACGGCCGGACCCTGAAGTGGGTGCTGCGCTGGCAGACGGCAACTCTGCTGGTGGCCGTTGGCACTCTGGTTCTGACCATTGCTCTTTTCATATACATTCCCAAAGGCTTTTTCCCGATTCAAGATACCGGCGTCATTCAAGGCGTCTCCGAATCCGCTCAGACCGTATCTTTTCCGGAGATGGCTCGCGAGCAGCAGCAGCTCGCCGCCATTATCGTGAAAGATCCCGCGGTGGAGAGCCTATCTTCGTTCATCGGAATCGACGGCACCAACACCACGCTCAATAGCGGGAGGATTCTGATCAACTTAAAACCGCTCGACGAGCGGGGGATCAACGCCAGTGATGTGATTCGCCGCCTACAACCGCAACTGGCGCAGGTGGCGGGTATCACCCTGTTCATGCAGCCGGTGCAGGACCTCACCGTGGAGGACCGCGTGAGCCGCACGCAGTTTCAGTACACCCTGGAAGATGCCAGCGCCGACGAGCTCAACACCTACGCGCCTCAAATGCTGGAAAAGCTGCAAAAGCGGCCGGAACTGCGCGACGTGGCCAGCGACCAGCAGGTGCTTGGCCTTCAGGCAAAGCTGGTGTTCGATCGCGATACGGCTTACCGGCTGGGGATCACACCCTCCAGTATTGACCAAACCCTCTACGACGCCTACGGCCAGCGCCAGGTATCGACCATCTTCACGCAGTTGAACCAGTACCACGTGGTGCTCGAGGTGAAACCGGATTTTCGTCAAAATCCGATGGACCTGCACAACCTGTTTATCCGCACCGGCGCCGTTTCGTCCTCCGGTCTGGTCTCGGGCGGAACTTCCGCGACACAGGTCTTTGGACCGTCCAGTTCGCTCACCGCGGCCAATGCCAGTCTGAGTGCCAACTCGTCTTCATCCGCGATGTCCTCCTCGTCCCCCGGTCCCATGGGCAGCGCTTTCGGCGGAACAGCCACTTCTTCGTCGACGGCATATCCTAACGGAGGCCAGGTTCCACTCGACGCTTTTGTGCACGTCCAGACGACGACTGTCCCCATCACCGTAAATCATCAGGGCCAGTTCCCGGTGGTGACGCTGTCCTTCAACCTGGCGCCGAACGCATCCTTGGGAGAGGCCGTTCAGGCCGTCAATCAGGTAAAGAGCGAGATCGGCCTGCCGCCCAGCATTCAGGCGGCCTTTCAGGGCACGGCCGAAGCCTTCCAGGCCTCGCTGGCGAACGAGCCGGTCCTGATTCTTGCGGCGCTGGTGACGGTCTACATCGTGTTGGGTGTGTTGTACGAAAGTTATATTCACCCCATCACTATTTTGTCCACACTGCCTTCTGCGGGCGTGGGTGCGTTACTGGCGCTGATGATCTGCGGCAACGATTTTAGCGTTATCGCGCTGATCGGCATCGTGCTGCTGATCGGCATCGTGAAGAAGAACGCCATCATGATGATCGACTTCGCGCTCGACGCCGAGCGCAAGGAAGGCATGGAGCCGGAACATGCCATCTATCAGGCGTGCCTTTTGCGTTTCCGCCCCATCATGATGACCACCATGGCGGCCCTGCTGGGGGCGGTTCCCCTGGCATTCGGGAGCGGAACCGGTTCCGAGCTGCGCCGCCCCCTGGGAATTAGCATCATCGGCGGGTTGCTGATCAGCCAGTTGCTGACGCTCTACACCACTCCGGTGGTCTATCTCTGGTTTGACCGGCTGGCACGGCGATTCTCGCCGCATCACGAGATTGCGCCGGGTACGGAGCCGCTTCCGGCGGACTGAAGCCATGAATATTTCTGAGCCCTTCATCCGGAGGCCCGTCGCCACTACGCTGTTGACCATCGCTATCGCGCTGGCGGGCGGCGTTGCGTTCCGGTTGCTCCCGGTTTCGCCTCTGCCGCAAGTCGACTTCCCCACGATCTCGGTGGGAGCCGGTCTGCCCGGCGCAAGTCCGGAGACGATGGCGTCATCGGTGGCCACGCCTCTCGAGCGGCAGTTCGGCCGCATCGCTGCCGTTACCGAGATGACCTCATCCAGCAGCCTCGGATCCACCAGCATCACGCTGCAGTTCGACTTGAATCGCAATATCGATGCTGCCGCGCGAGACGTGCAGGCGGCCATCAACGCCGCCCGCGGATATCTGCCGGCCAATCTTCCGAGTAACCCGACTTACCGGAAAGTGAACCCGGCCGATTCTCCGATCTTCATGCTCGCGCTCACCTCCGACATCCTCACCAAGGGCCAGATGTATGATGCGGCGTCTTCCATAATGGCTCAGAAACTGGCGCAAGTGAGCGGCGTGGGCCAGGTGGTGGTGGGCGGCAGCGCCCTTCCCGGCGTTCGTATCGAACTGAATCCCACGGCGCTGAACAAGTATGGTATCGGCCTGGAGCAGGTGCGGGGTGTGCTGGCGAGCGCCAATGCCAACACCCCCAAAGGACATTTTTCCGACGACCACCGCACGTGGGAAGTCGGCGCCAACGATCAGCTTTTCAAGGCCGTCGACTACCAACCATTGCTGGTGACCTATCACAATGGAACGGCCGTTCGCATCTCCGATGTCGGCCGCGCCGTTGATTCGGCCGAGGACATTCGGAATTCGGGCTATGCCAACGGCAAACCCTCGGTTCTGGTGATCATCTTCCGTCAGCCCGGCGCCAACATCATCGACACCGTGGATCGCGTCCGTGCTCTCCTTCCGCAGCTGGAAGCCTCCATTCCGCAGTCGATTGACGTGAGGGTCGCCATGGACCAGACCGTTACCATCCGCGCCTCGGTGCACGACGTCGAGAGATCGCTGGCCATCAGTGTGATGCTGGTGATCCTGGTGGTTTTCTTCTTTCTGCGGAACGTGCGCACCACCATGATTCCCAGCGTGGCCGTTCCGGTGTCTCTGATTACCACCTTCGGCGTGATGTATCTGCTGGGTTACAGTATCGACAATCTGTCGTTAATGGCTTTGACCATTTCCACCGGATTTGTGGTGGATGACGCGATCGTCGTGATCGAAAACATCACGCGCTATCTGGAGCAGGGGATGCACCCGTTCCAGGCGGCGCTGCGGGGAGCCAAGGAAGTCGGCTTCACTGTGGTCACCATCAGCATCTCGCTGATTGCGGTGTTTATTCCGCTCCTGATGATGGGTGGTGTGGTGGGCCGCCTGTTTCGCGAGTTCGCGGTTACCCTGTCCATCGCCATCATCGTCTCTATGGTGGTTTCGCTCACCACCACGCCCATGATGTGCGCCCACCTGCTCAAGGAGCAGAAGACGCATGGGTGGATGTACCGGATGAGCGAGCGCGCCTTCACCTGGAACGTGAACACTTATGGGAGAACGCTTTCGTTCGTTCTCCGCCATCCCGGGCCGACACTAGCGGTCCTGCTGGCCACCATCGGGCTCAACGTGTACCTGTTCATTCATGTGCCGAAGGGCTTCTTCCCGCAACAGGACAACGGCCGCATCATGGGGGCGATCATGGCGGACCAGGACACTTCGTTTCAGGCCATGGACAAGCTTCTGCTGCGGATGACCAAGATGGTCGCCGCGGATCCGGCGGTGGACACAGTCCAGGGCTTCACCGGCGGCGGATGGGCCGGGACCTCTAACACCGCCCGCATGTTCATCTCCTTGAAGCCGCTGGCAGAGCGCAAAATCACGGCTGACCTGATCATTGCGCGGCTACGTCCCAAGCTGGCCCGTGTGCCCGGCGCCACCCTCTATCTGCAGGCGTCGCAGGACGTGCGTGTCGGCGGAAGGATGAGCAGCGCTCTTTATCAATTCACCATGCGCGGCGACAATCTGCAGGATCTGGTCGACTATGCTCCTCGCATGCTCCAGGAATTAAAAACGGTCCCCGTTATCGCCGACGTCAATAGCGATCAGCAGAATCGCGGGCTGCAGTCGATGGTGACATACGATCGCCCCACCGCCGCGCGTTTCGGTATCTCGTCGCAGTTGATCGACAGCACGCTCTACGACGCCTTCGGTCAGCGGCAGGTATCCACCATGTACAAGGCGATCAACCAGTATCACGTGGTGATGGAAGCGGCGCCGGAATATTGGCAGGATCCACAGTTCCTGAAGGAGGTGTACGTGCGCTCGCCCGGCGGACACCAGGTGCCGCTCAACGCTTTCAGCAAATTCGCTCCGACCACCGCTCCTTTGGCCGTGACGCATCAAGGTCTGTTTCCCGCCGTCACCATCTCCTTCAACCTGCAGCCGGGCATCGCCCTGGGGGACGCGGTGGAGGCCATCGACGGGGCGGCTTCCAAGGTCGGGCTGCCCAAGACCATCCATACCGGGTATGCCGGGACCGCGCAGGCTTATCAGGATTCGCTGGGCAGCGAGCCCCTGCTGATCGCTACAGCGCTTGCGGCGGTTTACATCGTGCTAGGGATGCTCTATGAAAGCTACATCCATCCCGTCACCATCCTGTCCACGCTTCCATCCGCGGGCGTTGGGGCATTGCTGGCTCTGATGCTTACGCGGACCGATCTCAGCGTCATCGCCATCATCGGGATCATTCTGCTGATCGGTATCGTCAAGAAGAACGCCATTATGATGATCGACTTCGCCATCGCCGCCGAACGCAACGAGGCCAAGAATTCCCGTGACTCCATCTTCGAAGCTTGCATGTTGCGCTTCCGGCCCATCCTGATGACCACCATGGCCGCCATGCTGGGCGCCCTGCCGCTAGCGCTGGGAAGCGGCACCGGATCGGAGTTGCGGCGGCCTCTGGGAATCACCATTATCGGCGGGTTGTTGTTGAGCCAGATGTTGACGTTGTATACGACCCCGGTGGTCTATCTCTACTTCGACAAGATTCAGCGTTGGTGGCACGGCGTCCGCAGCCGGCGGCGTCCCTCGGAAGATCCGCTCATTTCCGAAGCGTGAAAGACTCACCCATGCTCGCCGTCTGCAAACGCGTGAACGCTTTTCTGAGCCGCAAGTGGGGCGGACCCCCTGGTCCGCGGCCGACGCCCTCGTCGGCCTCTGTTTCTGGTGTGGTGGAAAAGCCGGACCAGGGGGTCCGGCGCGGACGAGGGCGTCCGCCCCACTACGAATTAATCGGCTTTCTAATTCCTGCCATGCTCTTCTCGACCGCCTGCATGGTCGGCCCGAAATACCAACGCCCCGCTGCTCCACCTTCCACCGGATACAAAGAATCCCTTCCCGAGGACTGGAAAGAAGCGCAACCCAGCGACGGAGCCATCCGCGGCAAGTGGTGGGAGATCTATAACGACCCGAATCTCAACGCGCTCGAAGAGCAGGTGAACCTCTCCAACCAGAATATTCTATCGGCTGAGGCACAATATCGCGAAGCCCGGGACGCCGTCCGCATCGCGCGCTCCGGCCTGTTCCCCACCGTCAGCGGCAGCGTGGGCATCGTCAACTCAAAAACTTCGGGCACTATCGTGAACAACAGAGTGGCCGCGTTCTCCCCTGGTGTCCTCACTCAATACAGCTTGCCGTTGAGCCTGTCCTACCAAGCCGATATCTGGGGAAGCATCCGGCGCACGGTGAGACAAAGTGCCGAAACTGCGCAAGTGAGCGCCGCACAACTGGAAAACGCCCGCCTCAGCTTTCACGCGGAGTTGGCGCTCGACTACTTCCAACTGCGGGGCACGGACAGCGCCCAAGACCTGCTCGAAACTACGGCCAAATCCTATCAAGAGTATCTGGAGCTGACGCAAAACCGTGTCAAGGCCGGCGTCGCGTCAGGTTCGGATGTAGCGCAGGCGCAGACGCAACTGGAGACCACCAGGGCCCAGTTGATCGACCTCGGTGTGGCGCGCGCCCAGTTCGAACACGCCATCGCCATTCTGGTGGGAAAGCCGCCCTCTGAAGTGTCTGTCGCGCGCGCTCCCCTCAAATCAGAGCCGCCCGTCGTTCCGATTGGAGTGCCGTCCGCGCTGCTGGAACGGCGCCCGGACATTGCTGCAGCCGAGCGCCAAATGGCCGCCGCCAATGAGCAGATCGGAATTGCCAAAGCCGCTTTCTTTCCGGCCTTGACGCTCAGCGCAACCGCGGGACTGGAAAGTTCCAGCTTCGTCAACTGGTTCACGTGGCCCAGCCGCTTATGGTCGGTGGGCCCTCAGATGGCGGAAACTCTCTTCGACGCGGGCCGGCGCCGCGCGCAGAGCGCTCAGGCCGAGGCGGCGTTCGACGTAACGGTCGCCAACTACCGGCAGACGGTCCTGACCGGCTTTCAGCAGGTGGAGGACAACCTGGCGGCGTTGCGGGTTCTTGCTGAAGAAGCGCGCGCCGAACAAGCCGCTGTGCAGGCGGCCGAAGACGCGCTGAAGATCTCTACCTATCAATACAAAGCCGGAACCGTCAGCTATCTGCAGGTGATCACCTCGCAGGCCATCGCGCTCCAGGATGAAAGAACCGCCGTCGATATTCTGACCCGCCGCATGGTGGCCAGCGTGGCCTTGGTCGAGGCCTTGGGGGGCGGCTGGGATGCATCGACGCTGCCCTCGGTCGACAACGTGATCCACGGCAAATAGGTCGCCGCTCACCGCGCAAACCTGCCGAGCAGGCCCGAAGCGAATGAGAGCAGGCAAAGACCCGCCGCAAACGCCGTAACGTCTGACACGTCTTTCGTCGGATCGATCTCCACCAGGTCCATCACCCGCACTTTCGGATGAGCCCCGCATAACCGGGCAGCGCTTCGTAACTCTGCCGGAGTCAGTCCTCCTGGCCGCGAGCCCGGCGTAGCAGGTGCAAACACCCGGTCCAGCACATCGAGATCGAGGTCCACATAGATGGCGTCCACCAACTGGTCCAGATCGCCCAGAGCCTCGCCCACGGCTTGCTCGATTCCCCGGGCTCGCACCTCCGCCACCGGAATCACTCGGATCCCTGCGTCACGGGCCACCTGAGAATAGGCGCGCGAGTTGGCAAACGGCTGGATGCCCACCTGCACGATCTGCTCCCCAGGCAGGCCGTCCGCCAGCAGCGCGCGGACTGGATTACCGTTGCTAAGCTCCGGATTCACATCGCGAAGGTCCAGGTGCGCATCGAGCGTCAACAATCCCAGACGTTCGAGGCCCGTCGAGCACCCATGGCAACCCGGCCGCGTAATGCTGTTGTCCCCGCCGAGCAGCACCACGGAATCCGATGTGGAAAGCGCACTCCGTACTGCGGTCGAGAGCAGCCCCAGCGCGGCGTCGGGCAGCATATCCGCAACGGGCAGATCGCCGAGATCGGTGACTGCGACCCGGCCCAGGTCGCGGTCGAATTCGAGATCGTACGTACTCAACCGTCTCAGCACGGCTCGCACTGCCTCGGGCGCCAGGTCGGCTCGCCCCGGACTGATGGAGCCAAGATGCAGAGGCGCGCCCAGTACGGCCAGACGGCACACCGGGTCGGCGGCATGCTCGCCACTCAGCCACGCGCTGGCTCTCGGCCAGTTGGGGTCATCGGGCATCAGCGGCGCTCTCCTTTTCCTTACCGCCCGAAACTTGGCCCTGCTGGTAGATCACAACTCCGCGCTTGATGGTCGTGGCTACCAGGTTGACGCCGAAATAGTACGGAATTTCGCGATAGTCCGTGGCATTCAGCAGAATCACATCGCCTTGCTTCCCGGGGTCGAGCGAGCCCATCAGGTGGCCGCGCCGCAGAGCATATGCGCCGTTGAGGGTGGCGGCACAAATAGCTTCGGCGGGTGACATGCGCATTTTTGTGCACGCCAGCGAGAGCACCATGGGCATGCTGCACGTGGGGCTGGTTCCGGGATTAAAGTCGGTCGCCAGCGCCACAGCCGCGCCATTTTCGATCAACAAACGCGCGGGAGCATAACGATCCAGGCCCAGATGAAAAACCGATCCGGGCAGCAACGTCGCAACCGTGGAAGAATGCCCCAGGGCAACGGCATCTTCGTGGTCGGCCTGTTCCAGATGGTCAGCACTGGCAGCCTCCAGTTCAACCGCCAGCCGCGCCGCCCCGGTGTGTGAAAATTGCTCGGCGTGAATCTTCAGTGGGAAGCCGATTTCCTGGGCGGCCGAGAGATATCGCCGAGCTTGCTCAATGGTAAAGGCACCCTGATCGCAGTAAACATCGGCGAACGATGCGAGCTTCTGCCGCCGGATGCGGGGCATCATCTCCTTGGCCGTCCAGTCAATGTAATCGTCGGGATCCTTCGAACGTTCAGGAGGAACGACGTGCGCGCCCAAGTACGTGGACACGATCTCGAGGGGTTGGCCGTCGATGGCCGCCAGCACAACCAGCGTCTTCATCTCGCCCGTTTCGTCGAGACCGTATCCCGATTTCGCTTCCACCGTCGTGGTGCCGTGCCGAGCGAAATTGTGAATGGCGCGGCGCGCTTGAGCTTCCAGGTCTTCCGGCTCCGCAGTGCGCACCGCCTTGACGCTGGAGAGAATCCCGCCGCCCGCCTCTGCAATCTGGCGATAGTCCGCGCCACGAATGCGCATCTCGTAGTCCAGCAGCCTGGGCTGGCTGAAAACCAGGTGCGTGTGGCTGTCCACAAAACCGGGCATCACCACGCG
>Ga0335079_10007573_pt1 | contig 12351 bp, 9 predicted proteins | sample Lox_Sample_33_FD_206719 | JGI IMG/M metagenome (GOLD analysis project Ga0335079, IMG submission 206719) | Soil microbial communities from Loxahatchee National Wildlife Refuge, Florida, United States - Lox_Sample_3.3 | ecosystem: Environmental > Terrestrial > Soil > Wetlands | place: USA: Florida... | reverse complement strand
CCGATGGCGTCGGCGCGGTGCTCGGCCGCAGCCTGGATGATGGTGTCCGCCGGCTGCTTGATCCCTAGATTGATCACGCGGTAGCCGTTGTTCGAAAGGATGATGTCCACCAGGTTCTTGCCGATGTCGTGAACGTCACCCTTGACCGTGGCGAGCACCATGGTGCCCTTCTGCGTGCCCTCGGTCTTCTCCATCTTTGGCTCGAGATAGGCGACCGCCTGCTTCATCACCGAAGCCGAGTCGAGCACCGACGGCAACTGCATTTTTCGCGCGCCGAAGAGCTCGCCCACCGTGCGCATGCCGTCGAGCAGGACGTTGTTGATGAGGTCGAGCGGCGTGTACGTCGCGAGCGCCGATTCCAGCACCTGCTCGAGCGTCTGCTGGTGCGCGTTCTGCCCGACCGATTTTTCGCCGTTGATGATGCAGTACTTGAGCTGGTCTTCGACCGAGAGCTTCTCCACCTCGACCGGAGGCGCGTCGCTCTTCTTCTCCATGCCGGCGAAGTGGTTCATGTAATTCTGCAGCGGATCGCCGGCGGAAGTATCGTAGCGGATGAGCTTGCGCGCCAGCTCAACTTCAGCTTCAGGAATCTTGTACAACGGATAGATTTTGCTGTAGTTGACGATGGCGATGTCGAGGCCGTGATTCACCGCCTCGTGGGTGAAGACCGAGTTCAGCACGCGCCGCGGATAGACAGCCAGGCCAAAAGAAATGTTGCTCACGCCGAGGATGGTCTTTACCTCGGGCAGTTCCTGCTTGATGCGGCGAACGGCGGCCAGCGTCTCGAGGCCTGCCGTGCGGTACTCCTGCTGGCCGGTCGAGATGGGCAGCGTGAGCGCGTCGAAGATCAGATCGACCGGCCGGATGCCGTACTTCTCGGTGGCGAGCTGGAAGATGCGCTTGGCGATGGCGACCTTCTTGTCCGCCGTGAGCGCCATGCCTTCTTCGTCGATGGTCAGCGCGATCACGGCCGCGCCGTAGCGCTTGGCCATCGGCAGCACTTTCGATGTCCGCTTCTCGCCGTCTTCCAGGTTGATGGAGTTGATGATGGCCTTGCCGGGAATGCGCTTGAGCGCCGCCTCGATCACGTCCGCCTCGGTGGAATCGACCAGCACCGGCGCGGGCACGCGCGTGGCGATCTTCTCCAGCACCGAGGTGATGTATCCCTTTTCGTCCTCGCCCACGATGGCGCAGCAGAGATCGAGCATGTGCGAGCCTTCGCTCACCAGGCGCTTCGCAAGGGTAAGAATGTCGTCGTACTTCCCCGCCCGCACCAAGTTGCGGAAGTGCTCGACCCGCGTCGTGGTGTTCATCTCTTCCGCCACGATGAGCGGCTTGGGGTCGAGATCGAGCGGAATCGAAGTGTAGGCGCTGGAGGCCGCCGCGGTCGGCTTGATTTCGCGCCGGGCCGGTTCGAGATTGGCGCAGGCATCAACCACTGCTTTAAGGTGCTCGGGCGTAGTACCGCAGCAGCCGCCGACAATCCGCACCCCGTACTCGGTGATGAAGCGCTTGTGGTACTCCGCCAGCTCTTCCCGCTTGAGCATGTAGACGGCGTGTCCGCCGACGTTCTGCGGCAGTCCGGCGTTGGGCAGCACGGAAACGTGCTTGGGCGAGTTTGCGCCCAGGTGGCGGACCGCGTCGTTCATCTCGCGCGGGCCGGTGGCGCAGTTCATGCCGATTACGTCCACGTCGTAAGGCTCGAGCGCGGTGAGCGCGGCGCCGATCTCAGTGCCCAGCAGCATCGTGCCCGTGGATTCAACCGTTACTTGAACTGTGACTGGCAGGCGCTTGCCTGCGGCCTTCATCGCGTCGAACACGCCGGCCAGCGCAGCTTTGGCCTGCAGCAGGTCCTGGCAGGTCTCGATGAGCAGCACATCGACGCCGCCCTCGATCAAAGCCCGCGCCTGCTCTTCGTAGGCAGCGGCCATACCGTCAAAGCTGATGTGTCCGAGCGAGGGCAGCTTGGTGGTGGGACCGATGGACCCTGCAACAAATCGCGGCCTGCCGCTCGACGAAAAACCGGCGGCCGCTTCGCGCGCAATCTTTACTGCGGCGCGGTTGATCTCCGCGACTTTGTCCTGCAGATCGTATTCGCTGAGCACAGTGCGCGTGGCGCCGAAGGTGTCGGTCTCGACCACGTCGCAGCCGACGGCGAAAAAGCTGGCGTGAATATCGCGGATAAGGTCCGGGCGGCTCAGGACCAGGATTTCGTTGCAGCCCTCCTTGCCCCAGAAGTCGTCAGGCGAAGGCTGGCGCACCTGGATGTTGGTGCCCATGGCGCCGTCGTAGATGACGACGCGGTCCGCGACGGCTTGTAGGAATAATGACATTTTGGAAATCGGGTAATTGGGCAATTGAAAACATGAGCTCCGCCGCGGTATTCCTCATTCACCCAATTACCAAATTACCCAATTACTCAATCTATCTCCCCACCCCGCCATGCTTCCGCTCCGCCTGCAGGTGTTCTTCTCCGCTGATGCTGAACATGGCGTTCTGTCCCTGCTGCGCCGGATGCGGGGCCAGCATCTGCTCCTTGCGGTAGACCAGGCTGCTGGCGTTGAGCGATGCTATCTCGAAGCCGTGGCCGTGAGTAATGGCGTCGGTGGGACAAGCCTCCACGCAGTAGCCGCAGAAGATGCAGCGGTTGTAGTCGATGTTGTAGACCTTGGCGTAGCGCTCGGCGCCGGAGATGCGATGCTCGGCGGTATTGTCGGCGGCCTCGATGTAGATGCAGTTCGATGGGCACGCAGCCGCGCAGAGGAAGCAGGCCACGCACTTCTCCAGGCCGTTCTCGTCGCGCTGCAGCACGTGCACGCCGCGATAGCGTTCCTGAAAGACGGCGCCGCGAAACAGTCCCGGCCCGTCGGGGTAATTCTCGACGATGGTGGGCGAGAGCATCTCTTTGAAAGTGATGGCCATACCCTTCGCAACGGCGGCTAGTCCGCGAATGACGCTCATGCCCCCTAGTATAAATGGTCGACGAGATCGGGTGATCGGGAGATCGGGTGATTTAGGAGTTGCGCCGCCGGCGGCCGAACTGCTTCCCTTCTACTCATTTACCATCCCGTGATGACCTTGCTGGGCCTTGGGCTGACCTTTGCCATCATTGCGTTTCTGGCCATCAAATTTCTCCGCCACCGGCGCGCGCCATTCGCGTTGTACGGCTGGGTCGGTCTGATGGCGCTGGTCGCGGCCGAGGAATCGATGTTCCGCGGCGTCGAGCCGGTGGCCACCTACTTCACGCCCATCGCCTGGTCCTGTTACATCCTGGCTGTCGACGCGGCCGTGCTGGCAGTCAACGGGCACTCGCGCCTGCACGACGAGCCCCGTCGTTTTGCGCTGGTGTCATTGCTATCCATCCCGCTCTGGCTCATTTTCGAAGCTTATAACCTGCGCCTGGCGAACTGGACGTACGTCGGCGTGCCCGCCGGGGCCGCGGGCCTGCTCGGATATGGCTGGTCGTTTGCGACCATCACGCCGGGAGTCTTCGAAACCGCTGATCTGGTCGAGTCCTTCAGCTGGTTTCGATCGGCGCGACCGCTGACCTTCTCTCCTGCGGCCGAGGGCGGAATGGCGGTGTTTGGTCTGACCTGCCTGCTGGTGCCGCTCATCCTGCCGCGGCACACAGCCGCCTACCTGTTCGCGCTCGTTTGGATTGGATTTTGGTTTCTGCTCGATCCCATCAACCATCGGCTGCACTTGCCTTCCCTACTCGGCGATCTGGCTGAAGGCCGGCGCGGGCGCTTCTACTCACTGCTGATTTCAGGCTGGGTTTGCGGATGGTTCTGGGAGTTCTGGAATTACTGGGCGGCGGCCAAGTGGCACTACATTTTTCCCATGGCGCAACGGTGGAAGATTTTCGAGATGCCCGTGCCTGGATATTTCGGCTTTCTGCCCTTTGCACTGGAGTGCTTCACGATGTTCGTGACCGCGAGTGCTCTCTTCAGGCGGCCTTGAGGCGCGGCCCGCGAGCGGCCGTCCGATGAAAGTCGCTCGCGGACCGATTATGCCGTGAGGGGCATTATTTGTAAGTCGCGTTGCTGCGGACCAGATAGTCGCGATGCGCTGTGTAGTCCACCACGGATCCAAATGCCGGACCGATGAGCGGGTTCGCGTGCAGCGAATCACGCAGCGCCGCGTTCACCTTGTCCAGGGCTTCTCCGCTTGCCGCAATGTAGAAAACGTAAAACGCACCAGGGTCCATGGTATGGATGGCTTCGGTGTCAATCTCATACTCATGAATCGTGCCGTCAGCCAGTAGCCTTTCAAAAAACGGCACGAACACGGTTTTGCTGAGCCTCTCGACCGCGTCGTTGGGAGCGTCTGCCTTCAACTTGTATAACGAACCGTGGGTGTAGACCCCCTTCCACGACCCCGCATGCCAGTTGTAGAACCGGCTCACGAAAATGTTATCCCAATGCTTGTGAGCGCTCTGCAGCACGGGAGTGGAGGCGCTTCCGGACTTATAAAACTGTTCCAGCACGTTGAGTAATCCAGCCATCGAGGTGGCCGACCACCACTCGTCGTGAGTATCCTGGTCGGGCTGGTGAACCAGGTTCGTATCGTGACCGTAACCCACGATGGTGCCGCTGGCGATCGCCTTATCCAGGATTTCACGATCGGAAGCCTCTGATTTTGCCATTTCCGCCCACTGGGCGCGGGGCAGATTCCAGAAACTGACGTACGAGTACATCGGAGCTTTCTCTTTGACTTCCGACATCTGCCCGCGCGCAGGCACGGCCCACACGATTGCCAGCGCGCACACTGCTGCAAGGACACTCCACAACTTTCTATTCATAGGTGTTTCCCTCAATGTAGTTTTGACAGCCTACTCAGGTTGGATACAAAGTCGCGGAAGTGTACACGAAGAAGCAGTGCCGAGCTACAAATATAGATGCGCATTCAAGGGAAGCTAATCGATGCCCAGCTTTTTCCAAATCGCATCCACGCGGCTCTTCGTGGCTTTGTCCATGCGAATTTCATCGGGCCAGGGGCGAGTGAAACCCTCGGTCGGCCACTTGCGTGTGGCGTCGATGCCCATTTTGGAGCCGAAGTTCGGCAGCCGTGAGGAATGGTCGAGCGAATCGATTGGCCCGAGTGTGAACTGGATGTCGCGCTCGGGGTCGATGTTGTTGGCCACCCGCAGAATCACCTCGCGGGTGTCCTGCACGTCGCAATCTTCGTCCAACACAATGACGCACTTGGTAAACATCGCCTGTCCCATGGCCCAGATTCCGTTCATCACCTTCCGCGCGTGCCCGGGATACGACTTTCGGATCGACACGATCATCAGGTTGTGGAACACGGCCTCGACGGGCAGATTCACGTCCACGATCTCCGGCAGCGTCACCCGCATCAGCGGCAAAAAAATGCGCTCGATGGCCTTGCCCATCCAGGCGTCTTCCATGGGCGGCTTGCCGACAATAGTGGTGGCGTAAACAGGATTCTTGCGATGGGTAACACAAGTGACGTGGAATACGGGATATAGATCTTCGAGCGAATAGAAGCCGGTGTGGTCGCCGAAAGGGCCTTCGCTGCGGAGCTCGTCGAGGTTGACGTACCCCTCGAGGATGATTTCCGCCGTGGCGGGGACTTCCAGGTCCACGGTCTCGCACTTCACCAGCTCCACCGGCTTCTGGCGCAGGAAGCCCGCAATCATGAACTCTTCGACGTCGGGCGGCGCGGGGATGACGGCGGCAAAGGTCATCGCGGGATCGGTGCCGATGGCGACGGCAACTTCCAGTTTGCCCTGCGGGCGATCGCCTTCGGGCTCGATGGCGCCGCCGCCACTCCGGGCCATCAAGTCAACTGCGGCGGAACGCGAGTGCGGCGGCGGAGACGCCGCCGCGACAGCCTGCGGGACGCCGGCGATACCACCGCGCATGGCGTCGCGGTAGTGTTCGGCGGCGACCTTTTGCCGCTGCCAGTGCATGCCGGCAGTGTGTTGGTCAAAGACCTGCATTCGATACATGCCGACATTGCGCTTGCCGGTCTTGGGATCGCGCGTAATTACGCACGGCAGGGTGATGAAGCGACCGCCGTCCTGGGGCCAGCACTGCAGCACCGGCATGTGCAGCAGGTCGAAATCATCGCGGCGGATGACCTCTTTGCAAGGACCAGTAGAAACCGTCTTAGGGAAAAAACTTCCCATCTCAGCCAGCATGGGGAGCATTTTGATCTTCTGTAGCAACCCCTCGGGCGACTTCACGTCGAGAAACTGGTGAATGCGGCCGGCGATCTCGTCCAGCGAGTCGACGCCCAAGGCCAGCTTCATCCGCGAGGCTGAGCCGAACTGGTTAATCAGGACCTGCCACCCGCGATACCCCTTTACGTTCTCGAACAAGAGCGCGTGGCCGCCGCCAGCCGACTTCGAGACGCGATCTGTAATTTCCGTAATTTCGAGAATCGGATCTACTTCGGCGCGAATGCGCTTCAACTCGCCGGCGCGGTCGAGCGCAGAAATCCATTCGCGGAGGTCGTTGTAAGCCAAGGGTTCTCCGTGGAGAGCAGCGGAGGATTATAGAGGATTAGAAACTCCCTGAAATCCCATATCAGTGCGTCGTCCAACCGCCGTCGATTCCGCGGCCTGATTTCTCAATCTCGGCGGAATCACCGAAGCCGTTCATCGTGATCGTACAGCCCCTGGCAACCAGCGCCCGCGCACCCCCCAACCCAACGCCTCTGGTCGATCCGGTAACAACCGCACTGCGGCCATTGCAACCTCCTATTAAATGACCCCGCGGTATACGTTGCGCCGCAAACAGGACCGCAGGATTGCTGAACGAGGTTTTCACCGACGAACCAGGCTGGCGTAAGCGGCGGGAGTGCAGTTATCGAGGAAGCACAGCCGATACGACCATGATCATCCAGGCGATGGTACCCGCAAAAAATGCCGTCACCAGGAGGAGTCCGGCGATGGTCAAACGTCTCATAAGCACCCGCGACCGACGATGGTGGGGATGCTGATGCGATGGTGCAACTTAGTCGCCAGATCAGCAGGCTTATTCTTCAAAGACTTAGCAAGATCGATCCGCTGGGTGGAGCAGCGGTAGTGCAAGAGAATTCACTCTCTCAGGCCCGATTCCCCACCACGCGCCGATAGAGCCCCTGCACCTCGCCGACGATTCCCCGGCGGAACAGGAGCACGCACACAACAAAGATCGCGCCAATGATCACCGTAACCAGCGATCCCACTTTATCGGACAACTTGCTCTCCAGCGTGACGATTGAGAAAGCGCCCACCACGGGCCCGAAAATCGACCCCATGCCGCCCAGCAGCGTCATTAGCACGACGTCGCCGGAGGTGTGCCAGTCGACATCGGTTAGAGTGACGAAGGTAAACACAATGGCATTAGTGGCTCCCGCCAGGCCGGTGAGCCCAGCCGAGAGGACGAAGGCAATCAGCTTGTACTTGTTGACGTCATAGCCAAGGGAGATGGCGCGCGGTTCGTTCTCACGAATGGCCTTCATCACCTGTCCGAAAGGTGAATGAATGGTGCGGTGAATCAGAAGAAATCCGAACAGGAAGATGGCGAACACCACATAGTAGAGGGTCAAGTCCTTATCGAGGTTAATCACCCAGAGCAGCTTGCCCCGCGGTATCGCCTGCATGCCATCTTCCCCTCCCGTGAACGGAGCTTGCAGGTACACGAAGAACACCAGTTGCGATAGCGCCAAGGTGATCATCGCGAAGTAGATTCCCTGGCGGCGTATGGATAATCCGCCGAAGATGATGCCCAGCAACACGGCGGCCGCCGTTCCTATCAGAATGGCCAAGCCGGTGGAGATCCCCATCACTTTGGCTGCATAACCGGTAATGTATGCGGCGGTACCGAAGAAAGCCGCATGCCCGAACGAGAGCAAACCTGTGTACCCGAGCAGCAGATTGAAGGCACAGGCGAACAATGCGAAGCACAGTGCATTCATCAGGAACACGGGATAAAGCACCAGCGGGGCCACAAGACCGGCGACCAGCAGCAACGCGTATCCGGCCAGGCGATATCTCTGCGGGCTGTTCATTTCTCCCTGCCGAACAATCCTGCCGGCCGCACCAGCAGCACCAGTGCCATGATCATGAAGACTACGGTGTTGGCGGCCTGCGAGTAGAACACTTTGGTTAGGCCCTCAATCAGTCCCAGTCCTAAGCCCGTAACAATTGAGCCGAGGATCGATCCCATGCCGCCGATCACCACAACCGCAAATACCACGATGATCAGGTTCGATCCCATCAAGGGACTGACCTGTATGGTGGGCGCTGCCAGTACGCCGGCCAATCCCGCCAGAGCGACTCCGATGGCATACGTCAGCGTGATCATCACCGGGACGTTGATGCCGAATGCCTGTACCAGCGGAGGATTCTCCGTACCCGCCCGCAGGTACGCCCCCAGTTGGGTTCGCTCGATCACGAACCAGGTAGTAAAGCAGACCACCAGGGTCGCCGCCACCACGATGGCGCGATACTTGGGCAGGAACATGAATCCCAGATTCAGCGCTCCTTGGAAAACTTCGGGGATGCCATACGGCAGTCCGGAAGAACCGTACTTGTAGCGGGCCAGCCCCTCGATCACCAGCGCCAATCCGAAGGTCAGCAGCAGCCCGTAGAGTGGATCGACCTTGTAGAGGCGCTTCAGCAGTACTCGCTCGATCACGATGCCAAGGATTCCGACTGCCAGCGGCGCCAGCAACAGCGCCCACCACCAGCTGATGTTCCAGGCATCGAGAACAAACCAGGTGAACACCGCGCCCAGCATGTAGAGAGCGCCGTGGGCGAAGTTGATAATGTTCAGCATGCCGAAGATGATGGCCAGCCCGAGGCTGAGCATGGCGTAGAAACACCCATTCACCAGCCCCAGCACAAGCTGTCCGAACAACGCCGCGATTGGCACTCCAAAAATCTGGGTCATGAAGGTTAGTCAATCGGCGGCGAGACGGCGCTGCGCCCCGCCGCCGCCATACGATTCCTACTTCTTCACCAGCGGACAGCGCGACAACGAGAGCGGCTGAAATGCCTGGTCCCCGGGAATCGCGCCGACCAGCTTGAAGATGTCCCATTCCCCCTTGGATTCGCTCGGCGACTTCACCTGGTACAGGTAAAACTCGTGCACCATGCGGCCGTCTTCGCGAATCTTCCCGCCTTTCACGGTGGCGTCGTTGAGGGTCATTTCCTTCAGCTTCTTCATCACGGCGTCAGGATCGTCGGTGCCCGCTGCCTGCACGGCCTTCAGGTACTGCAGGGTCGAGGAATAGGTCCCCGCGTTCACCATGGTGGGCATCTTGCCTTTCATCCTTTCGCCGAAGGCTTTGCTCCACTTGCGGGTGTCGTTATTGTGGTCCCAGTAGAAACCCTCCGCTGCATACAAGCCTTGCGCCGCCTTGAGACCCAGGGAATGAACGTCGGTATCAAAGATCAAAAGCGCCGCCAACTTCTGTTTCGGGGTGATGCCAAATTCAGAAGCAGCTTTTACCGAGTTTATGGTGTCGCCGCCGGCGTTGGCGAGCCCGATCACCTGCGCTCCCGAGGCCTGCGCCTGCAGCAGGAACGACGAAAAATCAGAAGCGCTGAGCGGGTGCAACACCGATCCCATCACCTTGCCACCCGCGACGTTGATGGCGTTGGTGGTGTCCTGTTGCAGCGACTTGCCAAAGGCGTAATCAGCGGTCAGGAAAAACCAGGTTTTGCCGCCATTGGCAATCACCGCTTTGGCGGTTGCGGTACCGGTGGCGTAAGTATCGTACTCGTAGTGGACGGTGTAGGCATTGCAATCCTCGTTCGTGAGCCGCGTTGAGCCGGCACCAGAATCCATGAACAAGCGGTGCTTCTCGCCGGCGACCTTGCTTACCGCAAGGGCAACGCTGGAGGTCACAGTCCCAACAATCAAATTGACGCCACTGTCATACCACTCCCGTGCTTTAGTCGCCCCGACATCAGGTTTGTTCTGGTGGTCGGCCGATACGACCTGGATGGGTGCGCCCAGCACCTTGCCTCCGAATTCATCAACCGCCATCTGCGCAGCGACCACGTCTCCCTGCCCGCCAATATCGGCATACAGTCCCGACATGTCGTCCAGCACGCCGATTTTGACCACGCCGCCTGATATCTTTCCCTTCGTTTGCGCTACCGCGCCAGTAGTTGCCAACAGCAGAAGTGCGCCGGTGAGTGCCGCTATGAGTTTGCCTTTCATTTCGATCTCCTCCCTCTTTATTCCATGACTGAAGTATTCAGACGCCCAGCAGTTCCTCGAGCAACGCCCGCTTTTCCTCAACTTCGTGGCGTTGGATTTCAACCGCGATCCGGCCTCGTTCCACCACGTACATGCGGTCCGCCAGAGGAGCGGCGAAGCGGAAATTCTGCTCCACCAGCACGATGGTGAAACCCTTCTCCTTAAGCTGGCGGATCACCAGGGCCAGCTTCTTGACGATCACCGGCGCCAAGCCCTCGGAGATCTCGTCCAGCAGCAGCAGCCGCGCGCCGGTGCGCAGGATGCGCGCCATGGCCAGCATCTGCTGCTCGCCCCCGGAAAGCCGTGTTCCCTGGCTCTTCCGCCGCTCCCGCAGATTGGGGAACATGGAATAAATCTCCTCGACGCTTATGCCTTCGCTGGTGAACCGGGGCGGCAGCAGAAGGTTCTCCTCGGCGCTCAAACTGGCGAAGATGCCGCGTTCCTCCGGACAATACCCCACGCCCACGCGGGCGACGCGGTGCGGCGCCCAGTTGATGGTCTCCCGCCCGTTGACCATGATGGAGCCGTTTCGCCTGGATACCAGTCCAAGGATGGCTTTCAACGTGGTTGTGCGCCCGGCGCCGTTGCGCCCCAGCAGGGTCACCACCTCGCCGCGGTTCACGCGGAAGTCGATTCCGTGCAGAATGTGGGACTCGCCGTAAAAGGCGTGCAGATCGGTGACCCGCAGATACTCGACTGTGCCGTCGTTAGCCAACCTCGACTCCCATGTAGGCTTCCAGCACCTGAGGATTCTCCGACACCTGGGCATAACTGCCCTCGGCCAGCACCGAACCTCGCTGCAACACGGTGATCACCGCGCATAAGTCCGAGACCACGCTCATGTTGTGTTCCACCATCAGCACGGTGCGATCGGCCGCTACCTTGCGAATCAGGTCCTTCACCCGGTCCACGTCTTCGTGGCCCATGCCCTGAGTAGGTTCATCGAGCAGGAGCAGCTCCGGCTCCATCGCCAAAGTGGTTGCGATCTCCAAGGCGCGCTTGCGACCGTAGGGCAGCTCGACGGCGACTACATCGGGATACGATTCCAGGCCCACCTCGGCCAGCAGCTCGAGGGCGCGCTGGTTCAGAGAATCCAGACTCCGCTCGCTGCGCCAGAACTCGAAGGACGCACCTTGCAAGCGGCGCTGCAGCGCGATGCGCACATTCTCCAGCACGGTAAGATGCGGGAATACCGATGAAATCTGGAAGGAGCGTACCAGGCCGCGCCGCGCTACCTTGGCCGGCTTCTCGGCGGTGATATCTTCGCCCTTGAAGAAGATGCTGCCCCGGGTCGGAATGAGAAACTTGGTCAGCATATTGAAGACGGTGGTCTTTCCCGCTCCATTGGGCCCGATCAGGCCATGAATCGAGCCACGGCGCACCTTGAGGCTTACGTCATTGACCGCGACGAAACCTTTAAACTCTTTGACCAGGTTTCTGGCTTCGAGAATGTAATTGTCTTCCATTGAACCTGGGGTCTGCCGCTGATAGCAGTTCGCGACACCCGCGGGAAAGCAACCGATTGTACGTCTTCAAACGCCGAAACGCTGCCCAAATTTTGGGGCAGCCGCATCCGAAGCAACACCATGGATACCCCGCTTGAACCTCAGCTTCGGCCTGTTGGGGGCGTCATTCTAATCGCAGCGCGCTCTGGCGAGCAACCTTGGGCTCCGCAGGTCGGAATTCCCAGGGAACTCGATGGCTTCTCCGATTGCGGCGCGAACTGCTTTGGACTCGGTCGCGCAGCGGCTTTACCTGTATGAGCCGAACCGGCAACCAGGTCCGACAGAAACAGGAGCGCCATTCTCCGGCGCGGCGACCGCACGTCGTCCGCCAGTCTCCGCAGGCGGCCGCCATCACGTCTTCGAACGGCCTTTACCACATCTGATTCTCTATTTCTCATAACCTCTCCTCATTTCTCGAACGCACACTGCTCAAGACCCACGGGCTTGAACCGCGTCCTTTTGACCGAGTCAAAGAATCAGGAATTGAGATCAGAGATTTGGAGGAGAACGAGCCTGATGAACGGCGTTGAAACCGGCCAGCGCAGGCGCTACGCGCGAGAGCAAAAGGGTTTCGGCGTGGTCTGCGGGAGGCGGAACCTCGACGCGCGAGACAGCCGGAAAGA
>Ga0335079_10007572_pt1 | contig 12351 bp, 13 predicted proteins | sample Lox_Sample_33_FD_206719 | JGI IMG/M metagenome (GOLD analysis project Ga0335079, IMG submission 206719) | Soil microbial communities from Loxahatchee National Wildlife Refuge, Florida, United States - Lox_Sample_3.3 | ecosystem: Environmental > Terrestrial > Soil > Wetlands | place: USA... | reverse complement strand
CACCTACGAGCCAGGCCGTGGTTGGGACACCATGAACTTGATTATCACCATCGGCGCATTCATCCAGGGTGCCGCCGTGTTGGTGTTTGTATGGAATCTCGTCGTTTCTTATTGGAAGGGAGACAAGGCAGGGAATGATCCCTGGGATGCGTGGACACTCGAATGGTCGGTGAGTTCGCCGCCGCCAGCCTACAACTTTGCTTCCATCCCGACGGTCGCCAGCCGCCGGCCGTTGTGGGACCTGAAGCATCCGGAAGATCCGGACAGCCGTTATGAGTAGAGGAATCAATCCATGAGTGCAATCACGACTCCGCTGCCCGCAACGCCCGAAACCTGGACGCTTCCGTACCGGGGTAAGGTCGGCATGACGTGTCTCATCATCGCCGAGTCGGCCATCTTTACGATTTTCGTCGTTGCCTATCTCTTCTATGTGGGGAAGAGCCTCACCGGACCGACTCCGCGCGAAGTGCTTGAGGTCCCCATCTTCTTCACGATCTGTCTGCTGTCCAGCAGTCTCACAATCCACTTCGCGGGAAAGTTCCTGGAACGCGACAAGCGAGGCGCGTTTCTGGCTTTCTGGCTGCTCACAATCGTCCTAGGCGGCCTCTTTCTGTTCGGCACCGGCCGGGAGTGGCACCGCCTGATCTACGAACACGGGCTGACCATCTCCACCAACCTCTTCGGAACGACCTACTACTCGCTGGTCGGTCTGCACGCTTTTCACGTCACCGCAGGTCTGGTGATGCTGTGCATCGTGCTTATTTTCGGTCTGGCTGGCCGTGTCGGCCCGGATCAGTCCCGTCGCGTCGAGGTGCTTTCTTTGTACTGGCACTTTGTGGACGGCGTGTGGGTCGTAGTTTTCACCGTTGTTTACGTTCTTGGGCGCTGAGGAGAAGAAATGGCAACGACTCTATCCGCGCAACCGATGGGCCAAAATCCTCGGACTCCGGGCGAACTCGAAGTGCCCGCACCGACGGCGTGGCCTCTCGTGCTGGCTTTTGGGTTTACGTTACTGTTCGCGGGCCTGCTTACGAATGTGTCGGTCAGCCTGCTCGGCGCCGTGCTGGCGGTGGCGGGTTGCGTCGGCTGGTTCGGGGAAGTCTTCCCCCACGAGCATGAAGAAGTAGTACCGGTCGTTCCTGAGGATCTTCGCATAACCACCAAGCGCAGCGTGGTCGAACGTTTTCCGGTCGCGGTTGCGCCGGAGCAGGTGCGGGCCTGGCTTCCCGTCCACACGTATCCGATATCAGCGGGTGTGAAGGGCGGATGGGCCGGAGCCGTAGCGATGGCTGTGTTGGCGTGTGCCTACGGGGTGCTAAAGGCCGGGAGCATCTGGTATCCCATCAATCTTCTTGCCGCGGCGGTCTACGCACAATCGCTGCAACTCGCACCGGCGCAACTGAAATCGTTTCACGCGGACAGCTTCGTGATTGCAGTGTTTCTGCACGGTCTTGTGTCCACGCTGGTGGGAGTGCTCTATGGCGCGATGCTGCCCATGTTCGCGCGGCGGCCTATCGTGCTCGGCGGCCTGATTGCCCCGGTCCTGTGGTCGGGACTGCTGTACACGATGCTGGGCCTGCTGAATCCTTTGCTGGCGAGTCACATTGACTGGCTCTGGTTCACGGCGTCGCAGGTGGCCTTCGGCATCGTCGCCGGCATCGTCGTCATGCGCCAGTCGCGGGTGACGACGCGCGAGAATATGCCCTTCGCCATGCGCGCAGGAATTGAAGCTCCAGGAATAATTCCACCACGAGAAAGCGGAGATAAACGCCAGTGAGCCCGTTTCGATATCTATGCGTGTTTGCGGCGCTTGGCATGACGCTGCTCTCGAGCTGCAGCTCTCCGCACGGCCAGCCAAGGCAAGGCTCGGAGACTGTGGCGCCGAACGAGGTCTTGGCATTTGGAACCTTGTACGCAGAAAACTGCGCGGGCTGTCACGGTGCGCAAGGACGAGGTGGCGCGGCCATCGCGCTGGCTGATCCCGTGTTTCTCGCCATTGTGGATGACACTACGATTCGGCGCACGGCCACCGGCGGGGTGCGCGGCACCCCGATGCCGGCGTTCGCTCAAAGTGCCGGGGGGATGCTTACCGATAAACAGATCGATGCCCTGGTGCGTGGAATCCGGTCCTGGGCAAAGCCCGACGCTCTCCGCGGGGTGACCCTTCCGTCCTTTACGGCGCAAGCTGCCGGCGATCCGCAACGTGGCGCCGAGGTCTATCGAACGTACTGCGCCTCCTGCCACGGAGCGGATGGCCGCGGAGGCAAAGCCACCTCGATTGTGGATGGATCTTACCTCGCCCTGGTGAGCGATCAGGAGCTCCGATTGAATGTGATTCTTGGGCGGCCTGCGCAGGGGGCCCCGGACTGGCGTGGTGACATACCGGGTAGACCGCTGTCGGAACAGGAAGTCTCTGATGTCGTGGCCTGGCTGGCTTCGCAGCGGCTCGCGATTCCGGGCCAGCCGTATCCGAGCTCTGCCTCGAAGCGGGCGGCGGGAGGAATTCAATGAGTGAAGAAAACGGTATGTCAAGACGGGCCTTGCTGATGAAGATCGGGTTGCTGTTTAACGCGTTCGTCGGCGTGGCTCTGGGAGTCCCGATCGTGCGTTATCTTTTTTCTCCCGTCATCCGCGAGCGCAAGCAGGGCTATGAGTCATGGCTCACGCTCGGTGGGTTGGAGCAGTTTCCCGCCGGGCAGACTCGTCTGGCTACTTATCGCAATCCGGTCGTCAATCCCTGGGATGGTCAAACCGCGGATGTCGTCTGCTGGGTTCGAAATCTGGACGACAAGAATTTCCAGGTTTTTGCCATAAATTGTGCGCACCTGGGATGCCCGGTCCGCTGGTTTCCCGGGTCGAACCTTTTCCTGTGCCCCTGCCACGGTGGCGCGTACTACCAGGATGGCTCGCGGGCTTCCGGGCCCCCGGAGCGCGGACTGTTTCAATACCACTACAAGATTGAAGAAGGAAACCTCTTCATCAAGGCCGGCGAAATGCCGACGCCCGGTCAGCCGGTGGCAAACAAGGCGGGAGCTAGAACGATATGCGCCTAATCGAAAAAGTTGGCGCCTGGTTCGATCAGAGGCTGCGAGTCGGCGAGACTATCCGCGAAACTGTCGAGCACCCCGTTCCGCGGGAAACTTCGAGCTGGTTTTATGTGTTCGGCAGCGCCGCACTCACCGTCTTCATGCTGCAGGTGGTTACCGGGATTCTGCTCGCGCTCATCTATGTGCCCTCAGCCGGAGAAGCGTGGAGCAGTCTGCAGGTGCTTAATCACAACATTGCGCTTGGCTGGTTCGTTCGGGCTTTGCATGGGTGGGGCTCGAACTTCATGGTTGCGATTGTCTTGATCCACATGGTGCAGGTCTTTCTTTTTGGAGCGTACAAGTTTCCCAGAGAACTCACCTGGATTGTAGGCGTGTTTCTTCTCCTGATGACGCTGGGTATGGCATTCACCGGCCAGGTATTGCGATTCGACCAGGACGCCTACTGGGGGCTGGGCATTGGGGCGTCGATTGCGAGCCGGGTTCCAATCATCGGGCCCTGGGCTGTCAGCCTGATGCTGGGCGGACCGATCATCGCCGGCGCAACCCTCTCACGGTTTTTCGCACTGCACGTATTTGTCATCCCGGGACTCCTGATTGCTTTCGTCGGCGTGCATTTGCTCATGGTGCTGAAACTGGGGATCAACGAATGGCCGATGCCGGGGCGTATCGTGCGCCGCGCCACGTACCTTAAGGAGTACCACGAGCTGACACGCAAGGATGGCGTGGCTTTCGTACCGTACGCGGTGTGGAAGGATATAGTGTTCTCCGGTTTCGTTCTCCTTGCGATCGCCGTCTGCGCAGTCTGGTTCGGACCGTTCGGGCCCGGCGGCCAGCCCGACCCAACGATCATTCAGACCTCTCCGCGTCCGGATTTCTTCTTCCTGTGGCTGTACGCGCTGTTGTCCTTTCTACCGCCGTCCGCCGAGACACCGATACTGCTGATCGGCCCCGCCATTGCAATCGTCGTGCTACTCGCCCTTCCCTTCATTGCAGGCGAAGGGGAGAAGAGCTGGAAGCGCAGACCGATCGCCGTGCTCGCTATCCTAATGATCGCGGTTGCCCTCGGCACTCTGACCCACTTGGGCGAGCACACGCCCTGGAGCCCGGCGATGGACGCCTGGAGCAGCCTGCCCATCCCGACGCGATATCTCGAGGGCCGGACGGCGCTCGAGCGCCGGGGTGCACTCGTGTTCCAGGCGAAGCAGTGTCACAACTGCCATTCGCTCGATGAGCAGGGCGGAAAGCGGGGGCCCGCGCTCGATCAAGTAGCGTTGCGCCTCACTGAGGATCAGCTTATTCGCCAGGTGATCCAGGGCGGAGGCAACATGCCGGCCTACGGGAAAAATCTGAGTCCGGCGGAAACGACCGCGCTGGTGGCATTCCTTAAGACGCTGCATCCGGCGGGACAGGCGCCTGCCCGCGATGCCTCCCGCGCCGTCGCGCTCGATACGAACGAGGTCTCGCCACGCAAATAGGTTCAGCCATGTCGGGAGCCCATCTGCACCTGCAGCCGTGGCATCTTTCTGTGCTGCTTACGTCTTTGGTTTTTGTGGCGTTGGCATACTTGCGCGGCTGGTTGCGTCTTCGGAGCGCATCTCCAAGCCCGATTTCTGTTTGGCCGCTGGCCGCTTTTATTGGGGGGCTGTCGTTTCTCTGGATCGCCCTGGGCTCTCCCCTGGCTGCACTGGATCACGAGTTGCTTACGATCCACATGATCAATCATCTTGTCTTGATGCTGGTAGTTGCTCCGTTGCTCTTAGTGGGAACGCCAGCCCGGGCACTGTCGTGGGGCCTCCCGGCAAGGATTGGTCGCGGCGTTCAGGATTTATTTCTTCACAATCCCGCGGCCCAATGGCTCTTACGGGTACTTACGCATCCAGTGTTTTGCTGGCTCTGTGCAATAGCCGCCGTCATTGGATGGCATCTGCCCGCGGGGTTCCGGCTGGCTATGCGGTTCCACTGGTTGCACGACATTGAGTACGCGTCCTTTACGTTGGCCGGCCTTCTGTTCTGGTGGCCCGTTGTCCAGCCGGCGACGAAAGTCCCCCCTCGGCCGCGGTGGTCCATGCCCTTGTACCTTTTTCTTGCGACGTTACCGTGCGATATCCTTTCTGCGTTTCTTGTATTCTGTGACCGTGTTGTGTATCCGTCCTATCTGTCTGCACCTCGGCTCTTCAACCTTTCCCCTCTCCAAGATCAGCAATGTGCGGGTGCACTGATGTGGGTTAGTGTGACGTTTGCCTACTTGCTGCCGGCAGCCGTCATAACCGTCAAAATACTTTCTCCTCGGGGCATGCACCTGGAGCGACAGGCGCTCGGCGCGTCCGAATTGCCGTTGAATGGTTCTCAAGCGGAGGTCGCCTAAGCATGGCAACCGACGCCATCGCTGGAATTAGCGCTCCGTCCGAAATGGCGCGTGGAGCACAGCATCCTCGTGGGGCTCGTGCATACGCCGCGTTGGCTGACTACTGGGCGCTCACCAAGCCGGAAATCAATTTTCTGATCGCGATAGCAACCTTTGCCGGTTTTTGTCTCGGTCGGCCAACAGGATTTCGCGAATTCCCGTTCTCGCTGTTGATGCACACTTTGTTGGGCACGTTGTTGGTGGCAAGCGGGACCGGCACCCTGAATCAATATATAGAGCGCTGCTTTGATGCGCAGATGCGCCGGACTGCGAGACGGCCGCTGGCTGCCGGGCGGATGCAGCCTTCAAGTGCTCTTTGGTTCGGGATCGCCCTCTCAGTGGCAGGCGCCGTCTACCTTGCCGTGGCCGCGAACTTCCTTGCCAGCGGCCTTGCCGTCGCCACGCTGGTAAGCTACCTTTTCCTCTACACACCGCTCAAACGAAGGACGCCGCTCTGTACTCTGGTGGGGGCCCTTCCGGGCGCGATGCCTCCGCTGATCGGAGCAGCGGCAGCAGCTGGCAGGCTAACCGTGGAAGTCTGGGTACTCTACCTCATTCTGTTCCTTTGGCAGTTTCCCCATTTCATGGCAATCGCCTGGATGTACCGCGAGGACTATGACCGTGCGGGCTACCTTGTGCTGCCCCAGGGCGAGCCGAGAGCTCGCTTTGTGGCTCTGCAGACCATAGTGCCCCTTCTGGCTTTAGTCGCAATCAGTCTTGCGTTAACGCCGCCGGGCCAGTTGCGTATCACCTATTGTGTGGGAACCCTGCTCCTCAGTTTGGGGTTTTCCTACTACGGGGTGCGATTCGTGCTCCGCAGATCGAACGCGGCCGCACGCCGCCTGCTGGTGGCATCCATCATCTATCTCCCAGCGTTATTTGTGCTGATCCTGCTCGGCAGGTTTTAATAGACAGGTACAAATGGCTGCAAGAGCTCGAAAACAGAGATGCCCGAGTTGGCGCTAGCGACTGGTGGGACCGCGCGGAAGTGGCGGCCTGTGGTCGTACACTCCGTCCGGACTGCCGTGGCGGTTGTAACATCGGTGCTGGTAGCGCGATTGTTCGGGTTGCCAGAAACATACTGGGCGCCGATTACGACGATCGTGATCACGCAATCTTCTCTGGGCGCCGCATTCGCTGTTTCCTGGCAGCGTTTCGTGGGAACCGCATTGGGAGCTGTAGTTGGGGCGATTGTAGCGAGCTTCTTCGGGCACACCCTGCTGGTATTTGGGATCGGCGTGTTCGTCCTGGGGCTGCTTTGCGCTGCAGCACACCTAGATCGAAGTGCCTATCGGTTCGGCGGTGTTACGCTGGCGATTGTGTTGCTCCTGCCGCGGAACGCTTCTCCATGGCAAGTTGCGTTTCATCGCTTCGCCGAAGTGTCGGTCGGAATTGCGGTGGCTTTGATTTTCGCGCTGGTGTGGCCGGAGAGGGAAGCCGCACCATCGGCGACAAGTTCAGCGCATGGTTGATCGCGACTGACGGGTGCTTCGAAGTTTGTTTAGGGATTGCGGCCGGCTGTAGATACTGGACGTGTTATCTTTAAGTAGTATCCTGCATTGAGGAACGCCGAGGGCATAGTAGTGTCAATCCGAACTCGACTACATTTGAAGAGACTGCGGCCTGTAAAGATGGGATCAGGAGTCCGACACTGCAGTCTCTGGGTGATCGTGCTTGTGCTGGTCGCACCGCTCGGGCGAGCTGCAGAGCCAGCCGCTCCGTCTGCGCACGACTACCGGCTCCGCTTCTATCACACACACACCCGCGAGCAACTCGACATCGTGTATCGGCGCGGCGATACGTACTTGCCGGAGGCGTTAGACGCGCTCGACCATTATCTGCGTGACCATCGCACCGGTGAGATACATCATTTCGATCCCCACCTGTTTGACCTGCTCCACGAACTTACCGCGTCGCTGAACGATTCCGGTGGCGAGATCGACGTGATCTGTGGATACCGCACGCCCTGGAGCAACGAATTCCTGCGGACCCGCAGCGAGCATACAGGCGTGGCTCGCCACAGTCTTCACATGCAGGCGGAGGCCATCGACATTCGCTTGCCGGGAATCCCGACCGCGGCCGTGCGGGATGCCGCGCTGCGCCTGCATCGCGGCGGCGTTGGTTACTATCGGAGCTCCGACTTCGTGCACGTGGACGTGGGACGCGTACGCCGCTGGTAATTAGCTCTCACCAGGGATACGGATAACCCTTCGCGAGGACCTTCTCCAGGGCTGCGTCGTGGCCGTAGATGTCGTCGTAGAAGTGAACGAGCCCATCTTCCAGCACGACAACGGTGCCATAGACGATCAAGACCGGAATCGGGTGCGTGAGGTTCACCTGCTGGGTCGTGCTGCCGTTCATGGCCGCGCGGATACGCTCCTGGTTCCATCCGGGATTGTCGCGCAGGACCCAGGCGGCCAGATCAGCAGGTTTTTCCAGCCGAATGCAGCCGTGGCTGAAATCCCGCCGGGACTTCGCGAAGAATTCTTGGGCCGGGGTATCGTGCATGTACACGTTGTAGCTATTGGGGAAGACGAATTTCGCGAGGCCCAGTGCGTTCTTTGGACCGGGCTTTTGCCGGATAAAGAGCTTTCCGGCTCGGAGTTGGCTGAGCACATCGTTGGTGACCGTCCCCGCCGAAACGACGTTCCGGCTGCTGTCCACGACTTCGAATCCCTTCTTTGCCAGGTAGTCGGGATCGCGAGCAATGTGCGGAATCATCTCACCTCTCGTAATCGAATACGGCACTTCCCAATAGGGCCGGAAGACGACGTACTGCAAGGTGTCGCTGAACACCGGGGTGCCATGACCGTATGCTTTGCCAACCACGACATTCATGGTCACACCGATGTTGAAGTCTTTGTCGTAGGCGCGGAGACGAAACTCGGGGATGTTCGCCACGATGGGCGCTTTTCGATATGCCTCCGGCATCCACCGCCATCGTTCAAGGGTCAGTTGCATTTGTCGAACTCGACGGCTCAGAGGCACGTTCAAGTCAGCCAGAGTTTGAGTGTCAATTCGTCCGTTCGGATCGCGGCCATGGCGGCGCTGAAAACTCTTTACCGCGTCCACCAGGGCGCCTTGGTAAGCGGTTTGATCAGCCGGAACATTGATGTCAGCCGGAAGGTCGCCAACCAACCGAAGCAGCCGCGTGAGCCGCGGGACGCCGGGATAGGCGTCGCCGGGCGCAATTGCTTTCTTCACGAGCGGAAGCTGCTCCCCATCATCTTTCTTCGCAAGCTCGGTGTAGGTTTGCAAGGCTTGAATCGTTCGCCGGTAACCGGGATAGGGCGGCTCTACTTGGGCCAACACGCCGGCGACCTCGCCTGCGTTAACAACGTTGTCCTTTAAAAATTCAGGCAGATCGTATTTCTTGGACTCATCATCGAGAGCGAAGGCGAGGTGCCTCGGATTTACCTTGCCAATGTGGAGGTCGGAGATATATCTCATCGCGCAAACCGTAAGCGCGAGATCAAACTTCACGGCATCCTCCTCCGTCGGCTGCCGCGTCGCAGGTTTGAGTTGTGCCAGCCGATCGCTCCACCGGGATCCGTCGTAGTCCTCTGCGGAGAGCCCCTTTTGGTCGGCTTTGAGAAACAGCGCGATCACCTGCTGTGCCTGTGCGGTCGGCTCCATTCCATTGACCCACCACAATGAAACCCCGTTGAACTCGTAGAACTTCTTAACATGGTTGCTGTAATCGCTGAAATCTGGCCAGCGCAAGTCGGGGAAGTTGCGACGGCTAATGGCGGCGCGCAGCCAGGCTTGACCATCGGAGCTGAGATCCTGCGCTCTCGCTGTGCTGCCGGGAGTTGCAAGCTGAGCCTGAGGCGAGTTCGCTGAGCCGCATCCAGATCCGCAGAACAGCGCGATCAACACTAGCAGCGCCGAGAGCCGATGACCCCACCCTAAGATCCGTTGTTGTTTCACTATTCCTCCTGCCCCCAATGTGATTCATTCAGAAGATACTCGAATCGCAAAAATAGGCGTCCGAGCGCGAGCCGCTTTGTCAAACATGGGCTTCAACAAATTCTCGGGAGCTGTTCGCCTGACAACATATCGAGTACACGATTGCCTCCGACTCGGCTCCGGAGAGTAACAATCCCGGGGGGGGTCTCGTGTACTGTCCCCGCGTGCACAGCACCAGCCGAAACGGGTTGTGAGCGCAAGACTTCGAGAGCATGGCCGGCGTTGCTCTCGGGAACGAACGCAACGAAGCGCCCCTCGTTCGCGACACATAGAGGGTCAAGACCAAGCAATTCACACGCGCCACGCACCACGTCGGAAACCGGAATCAGCGCCTCCTCGACTGTAATGCGAAGCCGCGCGACGGAGGCGATCTCGTTGAGGGCTGAGGAGAGTCCACCACGCGTGAGGTCGCGCAGGCAGTGCACTTCGATGCCAGCCTCAAGCAGTGCCTCGACTGCCGGCCACAGAGAAGCGGTATCGCTCCTCACCTCGCCCTCAAATTCGAGGCCGCCGCGGACCGAAAGAATCGCGATTCCATGCGCGCCGAGATCTCCGCTCACGAGCACTGCATCTCCGGGACGAACGGATTCCGGGCCTACCGGCTTTGGCGCGACGACGACTCCGATCCCGGCCGTGTTGAGGAACAGCCCGTCTCCCTTGCCCTTGTCTACAACCTTCGTGTCACCGGTCACAATGGGCACCTTGGCAGCTCGTGCAGCCTCGCGCATCGAGGCGACAACGGTGCGCAGCGTTTCCATCGATAGTCCTTCTTCGAGAACGAATCCTGCGCTCAAGGCCAGTGGTCTGGCTCCGCACATGGCAAGATCGTTGACCGTGCCGTTGACCGCGAGATCTCCAATCGTCCCTCCGGGGAAAACCAGAGGGTGAACTACGTAGGTGTCGGTCGTCATCGCAAGGCGGGTTCCGTTCGCGGAAAGTACGGCGCCATCGTGCCGCGACTCCAGGGTGGAGTTCGAAAAAGCGGGCAGAAAAACGCTCTCGATCAGTTGATTTGTGAGCCGGCCGCCGCCTCCGTGCGCCAGCACAATCCGGTCAGTGACCGGCTGTGGCAGTGGACAGGATAGAATTGCCATCTTCTTTCCGCCTTCCAAAATGAAAGTAGGCCGCACAGGCGCCTTCCGATGAAACCATCGGCGCACCCAGGGGAGTATCCGGCGTGCATCGGGTACCAAACGCCGGACACTCGTAAGGCTTGCGCAGGCCCTGTAACACAAGTCCTGCGATGCACTCGCTCGATTCCTCGGCGTGGACGAATTCAACGGCGAAGCGTGATTCAGCGTCAAAATGGCGGTACGCCTCACGCAGCCGCAATCCGCTCGAGGGAATCTCACCGATTCCGCGCCAGGCGCGCCGCGTGACTTCGAAAACTTCGGCGATTCGCTCCTGCGCGGGATGATTGCCCGACCGGCGCACCGCGCGTGCATACTGGTTTTCGACTTCAGCGCGCCCGCTTTCGAGCTGCGCCACAGCCATCTGGATGCCTTCGAGCAGGTCCAGCGGCTCGAATCCGGTGACCACGATCGGCACCCGATATTTCTGGCTGATCGGCACGTATTCTTCGAAGCCCATCACCATACACACGTGGCCGGCAGCCAGAAACGCCTGCACGCGGCAATCCGGCGAACTCAGGATCGCTTCCATGGCTGGCGGCACGAGCACATGCGACACCAGCATCGAGAAATTGGGGATGTTCTCGCGCTCCGCTTCCCACACCGCCATAGCATTGGCCGGGGCGGTCGTCTCGAAGCCGACCGCGAAGAAAACAACCTCACGCTTAGGGTGGGAACGGGCGAGATGTAAAGCATCGAGCGGCGAATATACGATGCGCACGTCGGCGCCCGAGGCTTTGGCATCGAAAAGACTCTGCGTCGAGCCGGGAACGCGCAGCATGTCGCCAAACGAACAGAGGATCACCTCCGAACGCTGCGCAATCGCGACCGCGCGGTCAATCATGTCAAGAGGGGTCACGCATACGGGACAGCCGGGCCCGTGAACCAGTGTGATTCCTTCCGGAAGCAGGTCCTGGAGCCCCGTTTTGACGATCGTGTAAGTCTGGCCGCCGCACACTTCCATCAACGTCCACGGGCGCGTCGTGCTACGGCGGATTGCCTGCGCCATCTGCTGAACCGCTTTGTAATCGCGGTACTCGTCGAGAAACTTCATGGCGCGCTCTCCTTCAGCTCTTCCAGTTGATCGAGCTCCCGCAGCGCTTCGAAGACCCGCTGCGCCTCATGTTCATCCACCACGGTCAGGGCGAATCCTACGTGAACCAGAACGTAATCTCCCACGCGAGCTTCGGGTGTGTAGTCCAGGCAGACTTCCTTGCGGATGCCACCGAAATCCACCTTGCCGCGGCGCAAGCCAAGGTTCTCCTCCTCGAGGATGGTCACGATTTTCCCAGGCACAGCCAGACACATAGCCCACCTCAGCTTTCGAGTTGTCCAGCGAGAACAGCTTGGCCGAGCGAAATTCCGCCATCGTTCGCCGGCACTTGATGGTGCGTGAACACGCGGAAGCCGTGATCTTCGAGCAGCGCACTCGTCCGCTCGGTTAGATAAGCGTTCTGGAAAACACCTCCACTCAGGACCACATTGCGCACATCTGTCGTCTGTGCCACCGCGACGATCCAATTGGCGAGTGCGTTGTGGAACTTGGCGGCGATGCGGCTCACATCGATACCCGATTTCTTATCCGACAGAAGCGCCTCGATCAGAGGAGTCCAATCACCGATGCCTTTTCGACTGTCGATCTCGTAGCTCTCGTTGGTACGGATATCTCCGATGGCGCGTTCCAGGCACATCGCCGCTTGCCCTTCGAAGCGGTTCCTTTCGGCCACCCCGCTCAGATAGGCCACAGCATCGAACAAGCGGCCTACGCTGGACGTAAGGGGAGTATTGATTCTGCGTTCCA
>Ga0335079_10007571_pt1 | contig 12352 bp, 10 predicted proteins | sample Lox_Sample_33_FD_206719 | JGI IMG/M metagenome (GOLD analysis project Ga0335079, IMG submission 206719) | Soil microbial communities from Loxahatchee National Wildlife Refuge, Florida, United States - Lox_Sample_3.3 | ecosystem: Environmental > Terrestrial > Soil > Wetlands | place: USA... | reverse complement strand
TCACGCCGGTTTCCTTCAAGCCGCCGGGATAACCGCTGTGGCGGCGGTAAACCTTCTGTTCGAGCTTGCGCCCGGTGAGGACCACCTTCGCCGCGTTGATGACGACGACATGGTCACCGCAATCGAGGTGCGGCGTGTATTCCGGCTTGTCTTTGCCGATCAGGGTGCGGGCCACGCGCGTGGCCAGGCGACCCAGGACAGCTCCATCCGCGTCCACGACGAACCAGTTGTTGCCTTTGCTCAAGTCCTCGGCCCTTTGGCCCGAGGGAACATACGTACGCATCGCTCAGTCACACCTTTCCCTATGGAGACAATCCCCAAGAGTACTAGGACCGAGCAGCGAAGTCAACGAGGACGGCCAGACTCTCACAACAGAGGGCGGGCGATCATTTTCTTTTCTTTCCGCGCCGTTTGGCGATTCCCAGGTTCGGCTTGTCGGCATCGAGGGCGAGACGCGCTTTTACCATCTTTCTGATGAGTGTGACGGACAGCGGCTTGTCCACCGGGAACTGAATCGTTCCCTTCGATGTGCGAAAGGCTTTGAGCTCGCGCTTGAATCTGTCGATTACGGACGCGCCGGGAAACAAGCTGCAGTGAGCTGAGAATGCAGCGAACCACACGCGCGATCTGCCGTGACGGAAGGCGGGCATTTGGTAGCTGATGACTTCGGCAGCGCCCACGGGGAAAGCCGACCGAAGCGACGCGCGCAGCTTTTTCAGCGTGGAGCGGGCAGGTTCAGGGACGCTTGCGATGTATTCGCCAACGGTGGCGGGCGAACTGTGGCCTTTCTTCATGCAGGCCCTTCGCGGAAGTGCCGGGAAAGCCCCCGGGGCCGCGTGGCGCGGACAGGCTTACCCGGCGTGGGCCTTGGCGCGCTGGGCTTCGGCGCCCTTTTCGATTTCGATGGAGCCTTTGAAGTAGGCACCGTCTTCAATCATGATGCGCGCGGTGGAAAGGTCGCCGACGACGCTGCCGTCCTTCTTGATCTCGATGCGGTCCTTGGCGCGCAGATTCCCCTTTACGCTGCCGTAGATGACAATCTCGCGCGCGGAAAGGTCCGCGCTCACCTTAGCGGTAGGGCCAATGGTGAGGCGGCGCTCGTCCAGAGATACGGTCCCTTCGACGCTGCCATGGATTTCCAGATCTTCGCTGCCGTTGATTTCACCCTTCACCTGCACGCTGGGGCCGATGCGGGCTGAAGCTGTGCCTGCCGCTGCGATGGGACGGTTCGGGTCGATGGTGGTGCTCATTTCTGTGTGCCTCCTCGCCAGGGTCGGCCGGGAAAGGTGAGGCTAACGCCGCTGGAGGCTGCGGAGCAAGCGGGAAAAGGGGAAGCAATGCCGGAAAGGTACGTGTGGTGGAAGAGATGGAGCAGACGAGGGGCCGCCTCGAACTGGGCAGGAAAGACCTGAAGGCCGGCTGGAAGCCGGCGCTAGGAAATCAATACTTGCGGAGGACGCCGAGGACGCGGCCCTGGATTTTTACGTCGGCGGCGGGGACGCGGATTGGTTCCATGGTGGAGTTAGCGGGCTGGAGGCGGATGCGGCCCGCGCCTTCGCGATAGAAGCGCTTGAGGGTGGCTTCGTCGCCGCCGACGAGGGCGACCACGATCTCACCGTTGTTGGCGACCTGGGTCGGCTCAACGACAACAAAATCGCCATCGAGGATATGGTCGTCCACCATGGATTCGCCCTTGACCTTGAGGACGAAGACGTTCTTCGAGCGCGTGAAGTCGGAGAGGGAGATGGTCTCGCGGTCCTCAATAGATTCAAGCGGGCGGCCCGCGGCAATGCGGCCAGCCAGCGGAAGTTCGGTGACACTTTCCACGCGGGACTCGATGATTTCCTCACGGACGGGCCTGGGCAACTGAAGGATTTCGATCGAGCGGCTCTGGTTGTAGCCGCGGCGGATGAAGCCTTTGCGCTCGAGGGTGAGGATGTGCTTGTGCACGGTTGCGAGCGAGGCGAGATCGAGCGCCTTGGCGATTTCTTCGTAGCTGGGGGCGTAGCCCTTCTTGTTCTGGAAGCTGACGAGGCAATCGAGGACCTGCTTTTGGCGTTTGGTCAGAGCCATTGAGCACGCTCCCTGCCCCGAAAAGCCTGGGGCACTGACACGAGCTTAGGCGAAGATAGGGCGAAAAGTCAAGCGATATCAGGCCGGCAGATTCATTGGCATATGCCGGGGAGGACGAACAAGCAGAGCCCTCACCCGTCCTCAGCGGACGGGATTCGGGATGACGGGGTGCTGGTCGCGATGAAAAACAGGCCGGCGCGGGACGCCGGGGCTACGCAAGTCAGGACGAGGCGTCTTTCAGTTTCAGGCGGTGCTTGTTTTCTTCGAGGAAGGCGCGGAGAGACTCCTGAGCGTCGAGCAGACGGATCCATTGTTCGTAGTAGAGGGTGACGGGAAAACGGCCGAGGCCGTAGACACTGACGCCGCCCTTCTCACCAACGCGGAATTCGAGGCTGCCCTTCCTGCGGGAGCCGGTTTGCTTTTCCAGTTCGGCGATGCGTGCCAGCAACTCTTCTTTTGTGGGTTCGGACATGAGCGTGTCCCCTTTCCGAGCAGAGTGAACCGGGTGCCGTGCCGCAACGAGTTTACGCGCTAATCCTTGCCGAGCGAGAAGGCCAGGGTCAACAGAGTCTGCTGCTCCATCTCGTGCGCTTTGGCAGAGCCGGTGGCCGGCGTGGCGCTGGCGGAGCGCTTGACCGAGCGCACAGCCTTGCCGCCAGCCAGGCGTTCGAGACGCGGCAAGACGAAGAAGAGCGCGCCCATATTCGCGGGCTCTTCCTGCACCCAGACGATCTCGTGAGCGTCGGGATGCTGCGCGAGCGCTTCGGCCAAATCCCGCTCCGGGAACGGGTACATCTGGTCAAGGAAGACAATAGCCGTTGTCGCGTCGCCGATGCGCTTGCGTTCCGCACGGAGCTCGTGGCCAATCTTGCCGGTGCAAATGAGGATGCGAGAGGCGCCGGCGACCTCATGTTCGCGCTGCACGGGCCGAAAGTGCGTGCGAGTAAAGGCCTCAATGGGAGACGAGGCGTCCGGGTGACGCAGCATGCTCTTCGGCGTGAAGACGACGAGCGGCTTGCGCCACTTGCGCAAGGCCTGGCGGCGCAGCAGGTGGAAATACTGGGCAGCATCGGACGGCTGGCAAATCTGAAAATTATCGCGGGCGGCGAGGTGCAGGTAGCGCTCGATGCGGGCGCTGGAATGCTCCGGTCCCTGCCCTTCGTAGCCGTGAGGCAGCAGCATCACCAGGCCGGAGAGCAGACCCCATTTGTCCTCGCCCGCGGCGATGAACTGGTCGATGAGCACCTGAGCACCGTTGGCGAAATCACCGAACTGCGCCTCCCAGAGGACGAGCGCCTCGGGGTAGTCGCGGCTGACGCCGTATTCAAACCCCAGTACCGCGGCCTCGGACAGGGGAGAATTGAAGATCTCGCACCAGGCCTCGCCCGTGCCGATGTGCTCGAGGGCCAGGTAGTGCTCCTCTGTTTCGGTGTCGACGAGCGAGGCGTGACGCTGATTGAAGGTGCCGCGCCGGGAATCCTGTCCCGTGAGCCGGAGGGGAATGCCCTGGCGGAGGAGCGTAGCGAAGGCCATTGCTTCGGCCATGCCGTAATCCACGGGGCGCTGGCCGCGCGACATTTCCAGGCGCTGATCGAGCAGCTTCTTGACCTTCGGGTGGACATGGAATCCGGCTGGGTATTTTGTGAGCAGGTCGCCGACGGCGCGCAACTCCTCGGCAGCAACCGGTGTAGACACTTCGAACTCCGGCTTGTAGCGGCCACCGAAAAACGGCGCCCAATAGCCCGGCAGCTTGCGCATGGAAGGAATCTTGGCGAACTTGCCCGCTTCCTTCTGCTGCGCGGCAAATCCATCGCGAGCGGCCTTCACAACCGGCTCAGCGTCGAGCCCGGCGCGCTCCGCATAGGTTTTCCAGGCCACGGGGTGTTCCTTGATGTGGCGATAGAGGACCGGCTGGGTGATGGTGGGATCGTCAACCTCGCTGTGGCCGTAGCGGCGGTAGCCGACGAGGTCCACAACCACGTCGCTGGCAAACGTGGCGCGATACTCCGCGGCGAGTTGAGCCACGCGCGCGACGGCGTCGATATCCTCTCCGTTCACGTGAAAAATGGGGATGGGGGCGCGGCGGGCGACATCTGTGGCGAAAGAGGAGGCCTGCAAATCGCCGGGCAGCGTGGTGAAGGCGATCAGATTGTTGACGATGACGTGGAGCGTACCGCCGACAGAATAAGCGCGCAGGCTGCCCAGGTTGAGCGTTTCCGCAGTCACGCCCTGGCCGGCGAAGGCGCCATCTCCGTGGAGCACGATCGGCCAGACCTGCTGCCGGCCCGAAGCGCCGGCGCGCAACTGCTTGGCATACGCGCGACCGACGACGACGGGGTCGACGAACTCGAGGTGGCTGGGATTGGAGACCACGTGCACGTGCACATCGGCGCCGTTGCGCGCGCGAAAATCGCCGGTGGCACCGCGGTGGTACTTCACGTCGCCGGCACCGAGCACACTGCGCGGGTCGACGTCCTCAAAGCCGGCGAAGAGTTCCGCGGCCTGGCGTCCCGCGGTGTGCAAGATGACGTTCAGACGGCCTCGATGGCTCATCCCCAGGATGACGTGGCGGCAGCCGTGAAGGGCGGCAGCCTCGATCGTTTCGTCGAGAAAGGGAATCAGGGAGGTGCTGCCCTCGAGAGAAAAGCGCTTGGCGCCGGGATAACGCGACTGGATGAACTGTTCGAACACTTCCGCGGAGACCAAGCGCTCGAGCAGGCGCGCGCGATCGGGTGCAGGAGCCGGCGCCTCGATGCGATCCTGAATCCAGCGGCGACGGGCCGCGTCCTGGATGTGCGCGAATTCGACGCCGATGGTGCCGCAATAGAGACTGCGCGCAGCGTGATGCTCTTCGCTATCGCCTTCCAGTTCGGGAATGGACAGGCGCCGGGCGAGACCGAGGGGATCGAGATCGGCTTCGAGGTAACCCCATTTGCGGAAGGAGTCGAAGATCTGCTCGCGCTGTTCGGTAAGGGTCGGCATGACAGGATTCAACGGACCAGGGCGTTGAAAAGGGTATTTTGCCACAAATGGTTGCGGGGTGCAGACGGGTCGACCGAGCTACAACCAAACGACAAGGCCAGGACTAAAGGCCGGCTGGAAGCCGGCGCTACGCAGGCTACTTTACTTCCCAGGTGTCGCCGGCACTCAGGAGCTTGTCGAGGTTGCCGTGGCCGCGCTTGGCGATGACGTTCTTGAGCTGCTCGTTCATCACGTCTTCGTAGCGAGGCAGGTCGTCCCAAGCGCGGAAGACGCCGACGGGAGTGGGGAAACCCTCCCTGTGCTCCATGTGCGAGAGCAGGAAGGCGTACGAGGCGCGGGGGTGATGCGCGTTGTGGACCACGAGGTCGGATTCGGTAACGCCGTTGCCGAGCTGGACGACTTCAATGTCGCCGTCGGGCTTGCGGCGGATGCCCTTGTCACGCTTGGCGCCGAAGACGAGCGGCTTGCCGTGCTCGAGCTGGAGGACGTGCTCACTGCGAGCTTCCTTCTCGGTGACGGAGGTCCAGGCGCCGTCGTTGAAGATGTTGCAATTCTGAAGGATTTCGACGAAGGCGGCGCCACGATGGGCAGCCGCGGCGCGCAGGGTGTCTTTCAGGTGGCTCTGGAAGACGTCCACGGAACGAGCGACGAAGGTCGCCTCCGAGCCAATGGCCAGCGAGACGGGATTGAACGGCCGGTCCACGGAGCCGAAGGGAGTGGACTTGGTCTTCTTGTTGAACTCCGAGGTGGGCGAATACTGGCCCTTGGTGAGCCCGTAGATGCGGTTGTTGAAGAGCAGCACCTTGACGCCCACGTTGCGGCGCAGCATGTGGATCGTGTGGTTGCCGCCGATGGAGAGCGCGTCGCCGTCGCCGGTAGCGACCCAGACTTCGAGGTCGGGCCGGATGGCCTTGATGCCGGTGGCCACGGCGGGCGCGCGGCCGTGGATCGTGTGGAAGCCGTAGGTGTTCATGTAATACGGAAAGCGGCTGGAGCAGCCGATGCCGGAAACGACCACGAAATTCTCGCGCGGGATGCCGAGTTCGGGGAAGACGGACTGCACGGCGGCGAGAATCGCGTAGTCGCCGCAGCCGGGGCACCAGCGGACTTCCTGGTCGGTTTGGAAATCCTTGCGAGTGAGTTGCGGCAGCGGCGGAAGCGTAGCGGTCGTCATCACGGTCTCCTGGCTCCAGTCCTACAGTCCCAGCATTTCTTCGAACTTCTGTTCGAGCTCGACCTGCTTGAAAGGCCGGCCCTGAATCTTGTTGAGGCCTTCGGCGTCCACAAGGAACTTGGCGCGAAGAACCCAGAGAAGCTGGCCCATGTTCAGTTCGGGGACGACGATCTTCTTATAGCGCTTGAGGACGTCGCCGAGATTGGAGGGAAGCGGGTTCAGATGGCGCAGGTGCACGTGGCCGATCTTGCGTCCTTTGGCGCGCTGCGCGCGAACGGCCGCAGTGATGGAGCCGGCGGTAGAGCCCCAGGCGACGACCAGCAGGTCGCCCTCGGGATCGCCGTCGGGAACCACGTCGGGAATATCCTGCGCGATCGCCGCAACTTTCGCGGCGCGGATGCGGACCATGTTCTCGTGGTTCAGCGGCTCGTAGTTGATGTTGCCGGTGACGTCCTGCTTTTCGAGGCCGCCGATGCGGTGCTCGAGGCCGGGCGTGCCCGGTAGGGCCCAGGGGCGCGCCAGGGTTTCCGGATTGCGGCGATAGGGCATGAATTTTCGGGATTCTTTGCGAAGCTCACCGGAATCGGGGGAATCTCCGCAGCCTTCGGGATGCGCCACGGCTCGGCACCGTTGGCGAGGTAGCCGTCAGAAAGAATGATGACGGGGACCATGTACTTCACGGCGATGCGGCTGGCTTCGACGGCGACCCAGAAGCAATCGGCCGGGGTGGAGGCGGCCAGCACGGGAATCGGCGCTTCCGAGTTGCGGCCGAAGAGCGCCTGCAGCAGGTCGGCCTGTTCGGTTTTCGTAGGCAGGCCGGTCGAGGGGCCTCCGCGTTGAATGTCGCAAATGACGAGGGGAATCTCCACAGCGACGGCGAGGCCGAGCGCTTCTGTCTTGAGCGCCATGCCGGGACCGGAGGTGGTGGTGATGGCCAGGGCGCCCGCGTAGGCCGCACCGATGGCGGAGGTGATGGCGGCGATTTCGTCTTCCGCCTGGAAGGTCATCACACCGAAATCCTTGTACTGCGAAAGCTCGTGGAGAATGTCGGAGGCGGGGGTGATCGGATAGCTGCCCTGGAAGAGGGTAAGGCCGGACTTCTGGGCCGCGGTGACGAAACCGAGCGCGAGGGCCTGGTTGCCGCTGATGCTGCGGTAGACGCCGGGGCTCAGTTGCGCGGGCGGAATCTCGTAGCTGATCTGGAAGGCTTCCGTGGCTTCGCAGTAAGCGTAGCCGCCCTTGAGGGCCAGCTTGTTCGCTTCGACGAGCAGCGGCTTGTTCTTGAACTTGTCTTCAATCCAGCGGACGGTGGGCTCCATGGAGCGGTTGTAGAGCCAGTAGCACATGCCGAGCGCGAAGAAGTTCTTGCAGCGGTCCATGGACTTGGCGTCGAGGCCAAGGTGCTCGAGGGAGAGGCGAGTGAGGCGCTCCAGCTCGACGGGGAAGACACGGAACTTGTCGAGCGAATGGTCTTCGAGCGGATTGGAGGCGACTTGGGCCTTACGCAGGTCGCCTTCCTTGAACGCGTCGGAGTTGACGATCAGGATGCCGTTCGCGCGCAGGTCCGCGACGTTCACCTTCAGCGCGGCGGGGTTCATGGCGATCAGAACATCTACCGCGTCGCCAGGCGTGTACACCTCGTTTGAGGAGAAGTGAAGCTGGAAGCCGCTGACGCCGGGAACGGTGCCCGCAGGGGCGCGAATTTCCGCGGGATAGTCGGGGAACGTGGCGATGTCGTTGCCGTAGAGCGCGACGGTGTTGGTGAACTGGTTGCCGGTGACCTGCATGCCGTCGCCGGAGTCGCCGGCGAAGCGGATCACGGCGCGGTCGATGACTTCGCGCTTTGCTTTTGTTTGCGGAGCTTCAACGAGAGTGGACATGATTGCAGCCTTCCCCTATTCCATTGGACTCCCTGCCGGCAAGGCAGGTTGCCGCCAGGCAACAGCGCGTGCTGGTCTGCTTGTTTGACCACCGGGCGGGCTGCGCCGCGCTACGAGGAGCACAGGAGGCGGCAGGTCCGGCAGGCTCCAGCACCAAAAGCAAGAATATCACAATCGAGAATCGCGGATTGTGCGCCAAGACACGCGTGTGCGTGATTTCACACGCCTGCAGGCCGCTGGCGCGGGCAGCGGCGGCGGAGTATCGTGTGACGGCCCGCAGGGACAGGAAGAACCATGGCACGAAGACATGTCTTGCAGCTCGCCCTGCTGTGCCTGGCATGGGCGGCCTCGCCGGCGGCCTACGCCCAGGGTGGTCCGAGCTCGAACCCGCAGCAACTCCCTTCGCCCGTCGCCCCGCAGGCGCCCGAATGGTGCAAGCAATTGCCGCGGCCTGCGTACCAGTCTCTGGAGCGCGTGCCGGTAGCCAGCGACTGGTTCGAGGTGTACCGGATCCGGCCGGGAGTGTTTGCGATTTACGAACCGCTGCAGGAAGAAGAAGTCATCTCGTACCTGATCCTCGGGGAGAAGAGGGCATTGCTGTTCGATACGGGGCTGGGCGTCGGCGATATCCGAACGGTGGTTCGCGGGCTGACGAGGCTGCCCGTGATCGTGCTGAACTCGCACACGCACTTCGACCACGTGGGCGCGAACGCGGACTTTGAAGAGGTGCTGGCGCTGGATACCGACTACACGCGGAAGAACGCGCTGGGCGACCCGCGAGGCGCGGACAAGGTGTTCTGGCCTGGAGCGCTATGCGGAATGTTGCCGAAGGGCGTGGACGCGGCGACGTGGGTGCTGCGTCCATTCAAAATCTCACGCAGCGTTCACGACGGCGACCAAGTCGATTTGGGCGGACGGAAGTTGCGGGTGATTGCGACGCCCGGGCACACGCCGGACTCGCTCTGCCTGTTCGACGAGGCGAACGGCCTGCTGTTCACAGGCGACACGTTCTACCTGGGGCCAATCTATCTTTTTGTGCCGGAGACTTCCCTTCCCGACTACTTCGCGTCGGTGGACCGTCTGGCGGCGATGGCACCGCGCGTGAAGCTGCTGCTGCCCGCGCACAACATCCCGGTGGCCAATCCGGAATACCTTGGGCGGCTGAAGAAGGCGGTGGAAGAATTGCAATCAGGGACGATGAAGGCGCAGGAAACCAGCATGGGCTGGAACTACGCGTTCGACAGCTTCAGTTTTCTGCTGGCCACGCCGTACCAGGCGCACTGAGCAATCAGCGAGCGGGCGTCACGCCGCCAGACGCGGGCGCGGGCGAAGGGCCGGCCTGGGCCAGTTGTACGCCGAAATCCGGAAGCAGCCCGATCCAACGGTCGCGTTCAGCGACAAACTCGGCCATTTGCGCGTGCGCCACGGGATCAGCGGGCGGCAGCTTGAGCGTTTCAAAATTGCGGTATTCGCCGTTCTGCTTGATGCGGAAATCGAGATGGGGGCCGGTGGCCAGGCCCGTGTGGCCAACCAGGCCGATGCGCTGACCCTGGGAGACAACCTGCCCGTTGTGGACCAAGATGCGCGAGAGATGCATGTACATCGTCTCGTAGCCGTTGGTGTGGCGAATCTGGACCATGTTGCCCTCGCCGCCCTTTCTTCCCGCGAACGTGACGCGCCCGCCGCCGATGGTCTGCACAGGGGCGCCCTCGGGCGCTCCATAGTCAACGCCGAGGTGGGCGCGATAAGTCTTCAAGATGGGGTGGAAGCGGCTGTAGCTGAAATGCGAAGTGACGTGCGCGCCGAAAACGAGCGGGGAATGGAGGAAAGCCTTCTTCATGGCCTTGCCGTCGGGACCGTAATAGGCGGCGTGCCCCTCGGGGTCGTGGAACAGGACGGCCTGGTAGCGATGACCGGCGTTCGTGTACTCGGCCATCAGGATGCGCCCGTAGAGGGCGAGATCACCGTTTGCGTAGCGCTTCTTCTCGACGACCATGCGGAAGGTGTCGCCAGGGCGCGTATCTGTATTGAAGTCGAGGTCCCAGCCGAAGATCGCCGCCAGGGCGAGGGCCACCTCGGCGCGCTCGCCGGAATCGGTGACGGCGTTGAAGAGCGAGTCGTCGACGCGGCCAGAGATGCCGGCATTCTCCGTGGTAATCGGGATGGGTTTGATCTGGGCGCGAAAGTCCCCATGATCCGGAGCGATGAACAGCTCGTTTTCGGGATCAATGCGGTAACGCACGGCGCGCAGGTCTCCCATGACGGAGCGCCCGACGGCCAACTCACTTCCCGCGCGGAACCGCCGAAAATCAAATACACCGCGCGTCGCAGCGAGAACGCGGCCAATGGCCGCCGGGGCCAGGCCCAAATCGGCCAGGGAGGCGGCAAAAACGCGTCCCGGAAGAACGCGATTGCGGAAGAAGAGAACAACATTGTGCTGGATGTCGGCGGCAGTGGCGGCCGCCAGGGTGGCCTGGCGTCCCACTTCCTGCTCGGCCTCGCGACGGAGCGAAATCGTCCAACCCAAGGCGACAAACGCAGCAACGAGAATGATGACGTAAACAACGCGGAGCAATCGATCCATTGCTTCTCTCACCGTATGAGTATTACCCCGAGGCAAGGCTAACCTGTTTCGGACTGCGGCGAAAGCCGTGGGTGAGAGTCAGTGTTTCGTTCCAGGAACTTTCCCCGCCGGCCCGGCAAGGCTCAATCTCGGGCGCTTTCCAGCCGATAGATTCGCATGAGCCCGCCGATGGCCACGATTGAAACCGGGACGCACAAGAATGCGCTGCCACCGACGGCGGTGGAGACGCTGACACGAAAACTGCTGTGGCGCGCACTGCTGGTTGTTTTCTGCACGGTGTCAGTGTCGGACTATCTGGTCGCGAGGCTGGCTTTCAAGTCCTTTCTGCTGGATGCATGTGTCACGGCCGCGGTCAGCATGGCGTTCACGCTGCCGCTGATGCTGCTGGCGGTGATTCTGCCGGCGGTGCGGGTAATCACGAAAGAGGCGAACAGCGCAGCGGAAGGGCGCGTGCAGGCCATCCTGGAGGCGGTCAGCGACGCCGTGATCATCAGCGACTTGAAAGGAACGATCCGCTTCGCGAACAAAGCGATGCACGGCCTGCTCGGGTTCCCAGCCGGCTCGATGATCAGGAGGAGGACGACGGAGTTGTCGCCCGCGTCCCACGGCGAGGTGCGGGAGAAGGATATCGCCGCGTTCCTGGCCGGCGAACCGTGCACGCTGCTGAACCGCGGCCCACAGGAAGGAACCGCGCAACGGGCCAACGGCGAGCAATTTCCCGTCGAATTGACGTGGAGCTCACTGCCCGCAGCCGGCTCGGTGGAGAAGACTCAGTTTGTGGCGATCATGCGCGAGACCACGGCGCGAAAACGCACGGAGGCGGCGTTGCGGGAGAGCGAAGCGCTGTTCCGAACGCTGGCGGACACGGCGCCGGCGATGATCTGGATGGCCGATGCGGCGGGCTACCTGAACTTCCTGAGCAAGGGCTGGCTCGACTTTCGCGGCCGAAGCATGGAGCAGGAATTGAACTTCGGATGGGCGAGCGGCCTGCACCCGGACGACTGCGCGCATTGCCTGGAGACGTTCGACGCGGCAATCCGCACGCGGGAGCCATACGAGATGGAATACCGCATGCGGCGTCACGACGGCGAATATCGCTGGCTGCTCGACCGAGGCGTACCCCGCTGGGACCCCGACGGCCGCATCGCGGGCTTCATCGGCGTATGTGTGGACGTGACCATCCGCAAGCAGGCCGAGGATGCCCTGCGCGCCAGCGAGCGGCGGTTCCGCGACCTTCTGGAAGGCCTGCCGGTGGCCGTGCGCATCGTGCAGGACAACAAGGTGGTGTTTGCGAACCCGGCCGACGCGCACCTGCACGGGTATGCCAGGCCCGAAGACGAGATCGGCATGCCGCCCTACGAGCAGGTGTGTCCGGAGGAAGTCGCGCGAATGGAGGACCTGCACCGTAAGCGCATGGCCGGGGAGCCCGTTCCCAGGAGATACGAAGTGCGCAGGCGCCGGCGGGATGGAAGCGAGGTGCTCGCGGAAGTCGAGGCGGACCGCACGTTCTTCAACGGCCGGGCGGCGAGCCTGGTGGTGATCCGCGATCTGACCGACCGGAAGCGCGTGGAGGTATACGAAAAGCTGCTGCCGGTATGCTGCGTGTGCGGAAAAATCCGGGACGACAACGGGCAAGCGAAAGGGTTGGGAGGGTGGGAA
>Ga0335079_10007570_pt1 | contig 12352 bp, 13 predicted proteins | sample Lox_Sample_33_FD_206719 | JGI IMG/M metagenome (GOLD analysis project Ga0335079, IMG submission 206719) | Soil microbial communities from Loxahatchee National Wildlife Refuge, Florida, United States - Lox_Sample_3.3 | ecosystem: Environmental > Terrestrial > Soil > Wetlands | place: USA... | reverse complement strand
AGAAACGGGATTCGTGGCCATCGTGCCGGACATGATTTATCTCTCCATCTTCGCGGTGGTGACGCTGGCCGTCGCCATGCCGCTATTCAAGCGGACCTTGTAGTCTTTGCCGCTGTAGCGATGCGCGCGAGATCCCGCGCTCCGCCTGAAACCCGGCTCCGCTCGGGATGACCAAGCCGGTGAGGGTGCTTGCTGGAACTTTTCGCGGCGCTTTGGAATCCTTTATGCTTAGGAAGCCATGACTCTTCTCGATGCCGAACAATACGACCCGTCGCGCGAACGGTGGCGCAGACTCAAAATCGGCGGCGTGGTTGCGCTGGTTCTGGTGCTGGCCGGGGTGGCCTGGCTGAATCGCAATTGGATAGAAGAACGTGCGGTGGACCGCTTCTTCACCGCACTCGAGCAAAAGAACTACGAAGCGGCATACGGCATCTGGATGCACGATCCGCAATGGCGGCAGCACAGGGAGCGGTACTCGCAGTATCCTTTTAACGATTTCTATCGCGACTGGGGGCCAGGCGGAGAGTGGGGGCTGATCAAGTCACACAAGATTTACGGTTCCATCAATCCCAGCGGCGGAAGCAGTGGTGTGATTGTCGATGTGATCGTGAACGAGCGAACAGAGCACGCGCGCATCTGGGTACAAAAATCAGACAAGACGCTGAGCTTTTCGCCGTACTGACGGGGAATCGAAAACTACTAACTGCGCACTGATTTGACGTGCAGCTCACTGCTTCCTGAACGGGCACAAAAGGGGAACTTCAATCCCCATGCGGCGCGAGACTGTGCAGCGTTTTCTGCAGCGAAGTCTCATCACCGACGTTCAGGCAGGCTTTGGATCGATCGCTCTGCCTCATCAGGCCGCAGAGAACTTTTCCTGGGCCCACCTCCACGAAGGTCTGCACTCCGCTTGCAATCAGGAGCCGCATCGATTGGTCCCACTTTACCGAGCCGGTGACTTGGCGGATGAGCGCATCACGGGCGCGATCTGCTTCGTCGACCGGGGCGGCATCGACATTGCAGATGACGGGCATACCCGGGTCAGCAAATGTCAGCGTACGCAAGTCCGCTGCAAGGCATTCCTGCGCTGGTTTCATCAGCGAGCTATGGAAGGGGGCGCTGACCGGCAACAAAATGGCCCGCTTGGCGCCCCGGTCACTTGCCAGCTTCATTGCCCGTTCGACCGCCGTCTTATGCCCGGAAATGACGATTTGTTCCGGCGAGTTGATATTGGCCGGCTCGCAGACCTCATTCTGCGCCGCGCTGTGCTCTGTCGCATCCCGGCAAGCTGACGCAACCTTCTCCTCGTCCATCCCGAGAATCGCGGCCATCGCTCCGACGCCCACCGGAACCGCTTCCTGCATGTACTTCCCGCGATTGCGAACAGTGCGCACCGCATCCGCGAAACTCAGAGTTCCAGCGGCAACGTGTGCTGAATACTCACCCAGACTATGACCGGCGACGAAGCTGGGCTTGATACCCTTTTCGTCAAGCACTCGCCATGCGGCGATGGAAGCAGTCAGGATCGCAGGCTGTGTGATCTCAGTCAGGCGAAGCTGATCTTCAGGGCCTTCGCAGCACAGCTGCGAGAGCTTGTAGCCGAGGGCTTCGTCAGCTTCTTCGAACGTCTGCTGGGCAGCGGGATATTGTTCTGCCAGATCCCTACCCATGCCAACGGCTTGAGATCCCTGGCCGGGAAACAGGAACGCGATGCTGGATTGCGAGATTGCCATGGGAATATGTGATCACCTTGGGAGCGAGACTTAAGACCGAAATGCTCTGCCCACGGGTATCGGAACCGTCGCCTTGCCGGAATCGCCGGCCTGGCCTGGCTTTTGCACACTTGCGGTTCGAATCGCGCCCAATCCTTTTTCGATGGAGTCATTAATCTTCCGCTCGGCAAATTGGGCCGCGACGCGAATCGCATTCTTGATGGCGTTGGCGTTCGAGGAGCCGTGCGTGATGAAACACACGCCCTTAATCCCCAGCAGAGGCGCCCCGCCGTATTCGGTGTGGTCGAGCCGCTTCTTGAAGTCGGCGAACGCGTTGCGCGAGAGCAGATAGCCCACTTGCCTGGTGATGGTGGCCTTGAGCGACTCTTTCAACGTGGCGCGCACCATGTTGGCGACGCCTTCGGAAGTCTTGAGCGCGACGTTGCCCACAAAGCCGTCCGCCACGATCACATCCACCCGGCCGTTGTAGAGATCGCGGCCTTCGACGTTTCCCACAAAGTTGAGGGGAAGTTGTTTGAGCAGGGGAAAGGTCTCGCGGGTGAGTTCGTTGCCTTTGCTCTCTTCTTCGCCGATGGAAAGCAGGCCGACCCGCGGACGGCGCGTCCCGAACATGCTGCGGAAATAGATTTCGCCCATGACGGCGAACTGCTCGAGGTTGTGGGGTTTCGAGTCGACGTTGGCGCCAACGTCAAGCAGGGTCGCCACCGTTCCGATGGCGGTGGGAATCACTGCGGCAAGCGCCGGACGGTCAACACCCGGAATCGCCCCCAGCACCATTTTGGCAGTTGCCATAGCCGCACCGGTATTGCCCGCGGTGACAAAGCCGGAGGCGCGCCCATCGCGCACCATTCGAAGTCCCACGCGCATGGAGGAATCGCGCTTGGCGCGCACTGCCTGCACCGCTTTGTCTTCCATGGTGATGACTTCGCTGGCATGGACCACTTCCAGAGGAAGTCCGGTGGCGGCCGGATAGCGGGCCAGTTCGGCGCCGATGATTTGCTGCGGCCCAACCAATAGGACACGAACCCCATAGTGGCGCGCGGCCTGGATCGCGCCTTCGATTTCAGGCTTCGGAGCCCGGTCGGAACCCATCGCGTCCAGAGCTATGACGCTTGGCATGAGGTGGAGAAACTAGCTGGCTTCTTCAACTTCCAAGACTTCGCGACCTTTGTAATACCCGCATTTCGGACAGGCTTGATGCGGCAACTTGCGTTCGTGGCAATTAGGGCACTCGGAAAGCGAGCGGCTCTTGAGTGCGTCGTGGGCGCGCCGCGTGCTGGTGCGCGCCTTCGAATGTCGGCGTTTTGGATTTGGCATTAGAATTCCTCGTTATCTAGAAATCGTCATCACGATCGATCAGTGCCCCAACTTGCTCCGAATCTCCTTCAGCGCTTCCCAGCGGGGGTCTTCAACATGGTCTCTACAAGAGCATTGTTTCTCGTTGAGGTTGGCGCCACATTTTGGGCAAAGGCCCCGGCAGTCCTCACGGCAGACTGCCTTCAACGGAAGCGCTAGCAATACCTGCTCGCGCAGCGCGTCTTCCAGCACCAGTCCGTCGCCTTGATAATAGCTGACCTCGGACTCGGTGGCACTAACGGAGCGCTCTTCCGGTCCGGCGTCAGCGCCGAGGGGACGATACAGCAGGTCGAAGCTTCGCGCCAAATCACGCAATACTGGCTCCAGGCACCGAGCACAGGGCAGGGCGACTTTGGTGCTTAAATCTCCAGCGATGCGGATGTCGTTTATTATCTTATGCTTGCCGTGATGTTCCTCGACCAGTTGCGCCCGTCCGGCGGTATGCAGCACATCAACCTGTTGCAGCTCAGACCCGAAGTCGATAGCGCCGGGGTTGAAATCCTGGACAAAATCGACAGCGTGGAGCTGCAATTCGCGTATTTCGATAAACATCGGAAACTCCGCGTCCCCACCCTTATGCTGCCAAGGCCGCGGAAGCACGCTCAGGAGTGCAAGTTCTTCAGGGAGCGAAACTTAAGGATAAAGTGGTGGGAGGAAGCTGTCAAGGAAGCGGGCAGATTCCTGGGACTATGGATATGCTATGATTTTCCTAGGTAAGTCCTATGGCTACGCTTTATGTCGAGAACGTTCCTGACGATCTTTACAGCGCTTTGCGCTCACGCGCCCGGCAAAACCGCAGGTCGATTGCAGCGGAGGTATTGTCTCTGCTGGAGCAAAACATTCCCACCGCAGCCGAGCTGAAAAAGCGCCAGAAACTGGTGAAGCTGCTTGCCCGCATCCGGTCTGCGACGCCGCCCAGCTCCCGTCCGTTTGCCAGCGGCGAACTGATGATTCGAGAGGACCGCGAGCGTTGACTGACCTGGTGCTCGACGCCAGCGTTGCCGTCAAGTGGTGTCTGCCGGCGAACGACGAGCCATTCGCCGAACAAGCAGAAATCCTGTTGGAGAGATACAGCCGAGGGGAAGTCCGTTTTCTTGTACCAGATTTGTTCTGGGCCGAGTTCGGGAACACGATGTGGAAGGCGGTGCGAGGGGCCCGACTGGCGGCCGAAGAGGCGAGCGAAGCGCTCGCCGCGGTCGTTCAATTGGGCATCCCGACAGTTTCCTGCGCTGAACTGGCGGAGAAGGCGCTCGCGATCTCCCTGCGACACGAGCGCAGCTTTTATGACAGTCTTTACGTCGCTCTGGCAGTGCGATCATCCGCACAAATGATTACCGCCGACGAGCGGCTCGCCAATGCGTTGGCAGCGCGTTTGCCCGTGACATGGTTGGGGGCCTTGTAGATTGTCAGGCGAGGCCTCTCCGGTAAAATCGCATGCCCGAAAGAATAATGGCTGAGCCACGAGAGACTAAGTTAGAAGGGACTGATTCAGAGATCCGTCCTGCCTGGTCGGCAGATTCTAGCGCGCTGCTAGTGTTGGCGCTTGCTTTCGGAATGCGGCTCTGGACGGCTTCGGGGACGTTCCTCAACCCCGACGAGGCGATGCATTACGCGGCCGCCAACCAAGCCTCGCTGGCGCTCGCTTACAAGTCGAGTTTTGCACTCGTCCACCCTCCGCTTCTGGTGCTGCTGCTTTATTTCTGGCACCATGTGGCAACATCAGAGTTTTTCTTGCGCCTGCCTTTGGTATTCGCAGGGACAGCTTTTTGCTGGCTGGTTTTCCGCTGGATCACGATCATTCTGGGAAGGACCGCAGGCTGGATCGGGCTGATTTTTGTCAGCTTTCTTCCGCCTTTAATCGCGCTCTCGGCTGAGATTCGCCAGTATGCGCTCTTACTTGTGTTTGCCGCCGCCACTGCACTCTATCTGGAGCGCGCTTTCACGGAAAAGTCCGCCAGGAAACTGTGGCTTTCTGCAGCTTTTCTTTGCCTGGCGCTGCTTAGCCACTACTCGGCACTGCTGTTCGCTGCAGCCATGGGGATTTACGGAATGCTGCGCATGGTTCACGACCGGCCGCCAGTTCGCCTCGTCATTTCGTGGGCCGCAGGAGAAGCAGTTGCTCTCGGGCTCTCTGTATTCCTCTGGATCACGCGCTTGTCTCGCCTGGGGAGCGGCCTCGCCGCGGAGCCCGGAAATCAAGTTTGGAGCAGTTGGTATCTTCCCCATTCGTACTTCCATCCCGGAAAAGACAACCTGTTTTTGTTTGCCATTGGCAGAAGCTTTGGAGTATTCCAATACCTGTTTGGCCAGCTCGCGGTTGGAGACATCGCCTTTATTGCGTTTGTCACGGGCATAGTGCTTCTCGCACGCCACAAAGGGTTGGGAGGGCCAAGCGTGGACTCAAGGCAGATCGCGATCCTGTTGGCCCTTCCCTTTGCAGTCAATTGCGCCGCGGCAATCGCTCGTGTTTATCCCTACGGAGGAAGCCGTCACTCGGTGTTTCTCGCGATGTTCGCTCTGGCCGGCGTCAGCTTTTCGCTGACCTGGTTCACAAGGCGTAGGCCGGTCTGGGGGCTAGGCGCGGCGTTACTGATTGTGACGGTGTGCGCATGGTGGGGCGTGCCGCGCCGTCCCTACATGCTCCGGGAAGATCAAAACCGGGCGCACATGATTCACGCGATCGACGCAATTCACAGCCAAGTCCCCTCCGGCGGCCGCATCTTCGCTGACTATCAAACTAATTTTTTGCTGCGGCACTATCTGTGTCCGCAGGCCGACCCTACTGCGATTCCATTCGCCGGAGGTTTCAAGACGTACCAATGCGGCGCTTATCAGCTCACGATTACCAGCCCCGAGACCAACATATTCACGGCCGCAAGTTTTCGTGAACAGTGGCAGGATCTGGTTCGGCTCGACGGGCTCAAGCCGGGCGCGGAAGTCTACGTGTTTCAGGCCGGTTGGGACATTCACCTGGCAGATGAATTGAGGAAAAATTCTCCAGACCAAACCTTTCGAGATGTGAAGCCGCAATCATTTGGGCGAAATATTACGCTCTTCAAGCTCACGGCCGGGTAGTTTGCACTTGAATGTCAGGAAATTGTGATGCATCAAGGCGCGACGGACGGCAGACTCAGCCCCAGCGCATGCAACGTAATCTCGTCCGGCACAGCTTTTCCGTCGCTCTTGGTTACGACGCCGAACCCGCCACTGTAGTCCCACATGGTCCAGCCGATGCCGTGGCGTTCAAGAGCGGTGCGAACATCGCTGATCCATTGGGCGCGATCGCGTGGATCAGCATTCGCGCGGTAGACGCCGAACTCGTTGCAAATGACTGGAACTCCTTGCCGACTAGCCCAGGCCGCAACGGACCCAATTTCTGCCTCGATCCGCGCAGCATCCCAATGTTCCATTCCGTAGCGAAGGACATAAAGGCGATTGATATCGTCCGGCACTCGCGAGGCGGCCTTCTGGGCCGACTCCGGAGTCGAAGGATAGGCCAGCCCGGCAACTTCGTGCCAGAAATTCGTTGCCCAGGTTGCGCCCTGATGCGTGAAGACAGGAGGCTCGTAGAAGTGAAAGGTGTAGATCACATTGGGGTCACGCAAAGGCTCCAGGAAGATCAGTTCGTCGTCTGCCGACCAGCGGGCGCCAGTGGCGATAATGGTGTGTTGTGGGGCACCTTGGCGAATGGCCGCTGCTAATTTACTTTGGACGCCAGCCCAGCGGTAGCGATCACGCATCTCCGGTTCGTTCAGAATCTCGAACAATACGCGGTCGGCATCAAGCGGTGAATAATGGCGCGCAAGCGCCCGCCAGAAATCAGCGAGTTGCTCTACAAAGTCGTCGTCTCCGGCCAGCTTTGCTTTGATGTCGTTGTCAGGATGAAGGTCAATGACCACGGCCAATCCCTGATCGAGGATCATCTGAACTGCGGAATCAAGATAAGCCAGATAATCCGCCGGAATGTCGTCAGCGTGTCCGCGCCGGAACATGGGTTGAGGATTGACGCTCAAACGGACATGATCGAATCCCATGGCGCGGATCAGCGCGATGTCCTGCGCGGTCGTCCAAGTCTGGAAATGTGCTTTTGTATATCCCTTGGGGTCGTACACCTGGGCGAACCATTCGCTGGCATTGATGCCGTGGCGGAGGTGGGACAACCTGCCAGCTGGCACGGCGGACAGCGGCTGCACGGCCGTCTGCCCGTGCGCAGGACAGATCAGGAGCGCCAACACGGAAAACCCGAGTGCGATCTGACGCGGGTTCCTGCGAAGCCATTCCATCATCGAAGTGCGGCTCAACTCAGAATCGGCAGTGCGCGGATGCGCTTTTTGGTTGCGGCATAGATCGCATTGCACAACGCCGGGGCCAGAGGGGGCACCGGAGGCTCGCCTGCCCCGGTCGGCGGTTCTGCACTCTCCACAAAATACGCCTCGATCTCCGGCGCTTCATTCATCCGGATAGGAACATAGTCATCAAAATTTCCCTGAACCACACGTCCCTTCTCAATCGTAATCTGGGCGCGCAGAGCGTTGGCCAGCGCAAAAGTGATTCCGCCCTTAATCTGTTGCTCGAGAACGCCGGGGTTGATCACCTGCCCGCAATCGATCACGCCCACCACGCGGTGCACGCGCGGTTGATCGTTCTCCATGGAAATCTCGACCACCTCAGCCATGTAGGTGCCGAAGCATCCAAAGCAGGCAATTCCATGATAGTGCCCGGCAGCCAACGGCTTGCCCCAGCCCGCTTTTTCAGCCGCCATTTGCAGGGCTCCACGCATGCGGGAGGTCCGCCAGGTGGCGTCGAAGAACTTTATGTCCTGGTCGTTTGACAGCAGGTGCAGCCGGTAGTCCAGCGGATCTTTGCCCGCTGCCGTTGCCAGTTCATCAATGAAGCACTCGCTGGCAAATCCGACTTGCAGGGCATATACCGAGCGCATCCAGCCGAGTGGGACGGCAGATTCGGTCATGACGTAATCGACCAGCGCGTTGGGAAACGAATAGACCAGCGCGGCCTCGTCTTTTAGATCAACATCCACACCGTCCGGCTGGGCTGTTCCCTTCTGACCGTTAATCGACCCCGCCACCATGCGATGAGAGAACGCCGCCGGCCAGCCGCTTCCATCAAGCGCGGCACTTAGCCGGTGATAGCTTGCCGGACGATACGTGGAGCTGCGCATATCGTCTTCGCGAGTCCAAATCACTTTCACCGGAGCGTTAGCCGCCCTGGACGCCAGGGCAGCCTCGACGGCGTAATCGTGTTCCAGCCTCCGGCCAAAGCCACCGCCGATCAGCGTGACGTTGACCTTCACCTGGTCGGGATCGAAGCCGGTAGCTGCAGCCACTGAGTCGCGACAATCCTGTGGCACCTGGGTCGGCGCCCAGATTTCGCAGCCCGATCCGCGACAATCTGCCACACAATTGTCCGGCTCCATCGGCGCATGGGCCATGAAGGGCACCTGGTAAGCAGCTTCGATGCGCCGCCCGGGAGCTTTGGACACATCGCCCGTGGCGTACAGCACCGCTGCCTTGCCGGAAACAGATTTCTTGAGAGCATCGAAAATCGCAGCGGAGCTGAGGTCTTTGTTGGGACCGTCATCCCATTTCACATCGAGGAGGCGGCGGCCTTCCATCGCACTCCACACGCTATCGGCCACAACCGCGACCGCCGAATCGGAAATCTTCCCTACGTAATTGACACCCGCGACCTGTTTCGCTTCCCGGTCATCGAAACTGGCGATCTTTCCTCCAATGACGGGGCAACGCGCCAGCAGCGCGTACTTCAAACCCGGCAGACGAAAATCGATCCCATAGATTGCAGTGCCATCGACCTTGGAGGGCGTATCCAGCCGCGCTACTGGCTTGCCCACAATTTTGTAGTCTTTGGCGTCTTTCTTCAGCGGCGGATCGGTAGGAACGTCCAGGCCCGAGGCCTTCAGAGCCAGTTGACCGTAAGTGAGGCGGCGATTCGACGCGGTGTGCACTACCGTACTATTCTCGGCTTTGCAGGTATCCCGGCCGACGCCCCATTGCAGGGCGGCAGCACTGATCAACATTTCCCGGGCAGCCGCACCCGCTTTTCGCATGGGGTCCCAGGTGGTGCGCACACTAGCGCTGCCACCGGTGGTCTGGTCGCCATAAAGTGTGCTGGCGCCCGCTTGCTCGAGAGCGATGTGTTTCCAATCCGCTTCCAGCTCTTCGGCCAGAATCATGGGCAGCGACGTGCGCACACCCTGGCCCATCTCGGAGCGTGCCACGATGATCGTAATCTTCCCGTCGGGTGCGATTCTGAGGTAGGCGTTGGGAGCAAAAATCTCTCCATTACGGAAACCGCCATGTGGAAGATAGAAGCCGATCATCAAGCCAGCGCCAGCAGCGGCTCCCACGGCAAGAAAGTCGCGGCGCGAGAACGGGCTCATCGGCCACCTCCCGCTCCAGCCGCGCGGTGAATGGCTTTGCGGATGCGGTCATACGTGCCGCAACGGCAGATATTCCCCATCATCGCTTGCGTGATTTGCTCGTCGGAGGGTTGCGGGTTCTTGGAAAGCAGAGCGGCCGCTGCCATGATCTGGCCAGCCTGGCAATAGCCGCATTGGGGGACATCTTCGGCGATCCAGGCTCGCTGCAAAGCGTGCAGTCCATTTGCGCTCAGCCCCTCGATCGTGGTGATGTTCTTGCCGGCAACCTGCGAAACCGGCGTGGAACAGGAACGCACGGCTACGCCCTCCACGTGCACCGTACAGGCGCCACAGAGACCGGCTCCGCATCCGAATTTTGTGCCGGTGAGTTGCAGCGTATCGCGCAGCACCCACAGCAGCGGAGTTTGGGGCGAACCACTTATTTTTCGTTCACTGCCGTTCACTCGCAGAGTCAGGTCTGGCATGAGTCTCTCGTGATGAGTGCCGAAACATGGTAGCGAAAATGGCGGGAAAAGGGGAATACAACTGCAACTCTGAGCGGGGCGGTTATTTCAAATCCTCAAGCCGGGAGGCGGCGATTTGCGCCGCTTCACTGTTGGGGTTTTCTTTTTGTACCTGCTGATAAACCTGTTTGGCTTCGGCGGATTGCTGTTCTGACTGATACGTTGCCGCCAGCTCCAGTTGTGCCATGGCCTTGCTCACGGTGGTTGCCGGCTTCGCGATGAGCTGGTTGTAGAGGCCGACTGCTTCCTGGTTGCGGTTGGTGTTGCGGTAAACCGATGCAAGGGCGAGCTTAGCCACGGCCGCAATTCCGGCGTTGCTGGAACCAGCGACTATTTTCAAATCGCGTTCCGCAGCCGCGTTGTCGCCCAGCTGCGACGAGGTTAACCCGAGGAAGTAGCGGGCAACCTCGGAGGAGCGGGTGTGCGCGTACTTATCCACAACCTCCTGGAATTGCTTGTGGGCCTCGGTAGCACGCTCTTTCGCCGAAGCAAACGTGGGATACTCCGGTTCGGCGGGAGCGCCCGGCGGGCGCAACGGCGTGTCCAGAGTGCGGACTGCCTGGTTCAATTCGACGCTAGCCTTCTGGTCCTCCTCGTTCAAGTAGTACCAGGCGCCTCCAAAAGCAGCCACCAGCACAACCAGGATGACTCCACCTGCCAGCAGTTTTGACTTGTGCTCCGCCGACCAGTGGACGGTGGCTTCGGCCGCTCCAATTGTGGCCCGGCTGAACTTGTCTTGTTTCAGTTGATGGCGGGTTTCTGCGCGCACGAATTCCCCTTATGGTTAAGTGCAGGTGCTGACAAACAGTCAGTTTAACAGGCCAAAATCAGCAGCGTCAAAAGCCGCTACCAAGTTCAACCGGCATTCCCGGCCGGGCCGAAGCCTTCCGGCTGCTCCAGCCGCTCGTAAACCTTCACAATGCGAATCTCATGTCCCAGTTTCGCCCAACACCGAAGCACCTCGGGGTCTTCCTGGGCAGCGCGACGGGCCTCCTCGGACTTCCAATAACGCAGCAAGACATATTGTGACCCGCCGTCGCGGTAGAGTACGTCCCGCGCGTATCCCCCAGCAGAAAGGGCCGAGAACAACTCACGCATGGTCGATAGGGATGCTTCTTCCTGGCCCGGCAGAGGTTCATAGATTGCGATCGACAGCATCTCGTGCGGCATGATTCTCCTCAGGACTGTCCGGATGCGATCCGCCTAGCCATGCACAAATGGCACCAAAACTGTCTCACGATGGTGAAACGCCGATCCGTTCAGCGGCGCTTCCCGCCGCGCGCTGAAATCTTCCGCTCTTCGTCCGCTGTCACCATATGGAGGCGCATAAAGTTTGTCGATCCAGAGGCCATTTGTGTGCCCGCGACAATCCCCAGCACATCTCCATGCCTGATTTGATGGCGGCGCAAAAGTTCCTGCTCAGCAGCCACGAGCATTTGTTCCGCGGTACGAGCCAAATCACGCCTCACGGGACGCACGCCCCACAGCAAGTTCATGCGATTACAGACCTGCGGCACATAGCTGAAAGCATAAATCGCAGAGCGGGGACGATACTTGGAGAGCAGGCGCGCGGTGTCTCCGGACTCGGTGAATACCGCGATCGCTCCCATGTGCAGGTCTTCCGCGGCGTGGGCGATGGATTCGCAGATGGCCTCCGTAATGGAGACATGGCGGTGCTGGCGGCGCCGGGGTTGCTGGAACTCAGCCATATTGCTCTCGGCCTCGACCACGATCTTGGCCATCATGGCGACGGCCTCGCAAGGATACCGGCCAGTGGCAGTTTCGGCCGACAACATCACGGCATCGGTACCATCGAACACTGCGTTGGCCACGTCACTGGCTTCGGCCCGGGTCGGGCGGGGGTTCTCGATCATGGATTCGAGCATCTGGGTGGCGATAATTACAGGCTTCCGCCAGTCGGCCGCGCGGCGGATCACATACTTCTGGATCACCGGGACCTTCTCGGGCGGCATTTCCACGCCCAGATCGCCGCGCGCCACCATCACGCCATCCGCCACTTCGAAGATCTCCTCCAGTTTTTTCAAAGCCTGCGGCTTCTCCAGCTTGGCGATGACGGGCACGTTGTTGCCCCGGGTGGCGATCAGTTTCTTCGCCAGGCGCACATCGCTGGCGGAGCGCACGAACGACAGGGCAACGATATCCACTCCGTGCCCCAGCCCGAACTCGAGGTCGGCGCGGTCCTTGGTGGTCAGCGACGGAATCGAAAGTGCAGCACCCGGCAGATTGATGCCCTGATGTTCCGCCAATTGGCCGCCGTTGACCACCTCACACTCCACATCGTTCCCGCGCACCCGCAGGACGCGCAGTTCGATCAGCCCATC
>Ga0335079_10007566_pt1 | contig 12354 bp, 9 predicted proteins | sample Lox_Sample_33_FD_206719 | JGI IMG/M metagenome (GOLD analysis project Ga0335079, IMG submission 206719) | Soil microbial communities from Loxahatchee National Wildlife Refuge, Florida, United States - Lox_Sample_3.3 | ecosystem: Environmental > Terrestrial > Soil > Wetlands | place: USA: Florida... | reverse complement strand
GGTGATTGGCCGTGCGGACCCGGCTCATGGCGCAAGACTGCGCGAAATCTACGCCTGGGTTTCGGGCAGGGTTTTCGAAGTCTCCCTGCGCTCCGCGGAAATGATCAAGTACGTCGGCAATGCCTGGCATGCCGCCAAAGTGGCATTCGCGAATGAGGCCGGGACGCTGGCCAGGGAACTCGGTGTCGACACCGAGGCGGTCATGCAGATTTTTACCGCTGACACCCGGCTCAATATTTCGTCCAGCTACCTCAAGCCGGGATTTGCTTTTGGTGGTTCTTGTCTGCCCAAGGACTTGCGCGCCCTCCAGTATCGAGCCCGGGAACTCGATCTGAAACTGCCTTTGCTGGAATCGCTTCTGCCCAGCAATGATGAACATCTCGCGCGGGCAGCGGCCTTGATTCTGGAAACCGGCAAGAAGAAAATCGCGATCCTGGGGCTGAGTTTCAAATGCGAGACGGACGATCTGCGCGAGAGCCCCCAGGTTCGGCTGGTGAAGCGACTGCTCGGAGAAGGCCTGACCATTCAGGTCTGGGATGAAAAGGTTGCGCTTGGTCAGGTGATGGGTTCCAACCGGCAGTATATTGAGGAGGTGATTCCGCACATCGGATCTCTGTTGAGTACGGATCTGGACCAGGTGATTCAGGACGCCGAAGTGGTGGTGATTGGGAACGGTGGGTTGGACAAGCACCGGCTACAGCGCGCCTTGCGGATCGACCACCTAGTAGTCGACCTGGTGAACCTCGAGAAATCGAGACGCCCGGACGGAGAGTCCGGCTACAAAGGACTTTGCTGGTAATCATGAGAATCCTGTGGGTAAAAGCCGGAAAGCTGCTGCCTGTGGACGCGGGTGGAAAGATCCGTTCCTATCACATCCTGCATCATCTTTTACAGAACCACGAAGTACAATTTCTCTCTTACTATGGCGGCCACCGGGACAATGCTTATGAAGACCAGGTGGGACAACAGTTGCCGGGCGCCAGAGTTGTGTACACGGCCGCGCCGGAGAGTCGCACCGCCGCGCAAAGTTTCGACTACCTGCGGTGCTTGCCGGGTTCCGTGCCGTATGCGGTGTCAAAATTCACGCATCCCAGCGTAGGTCGAGCCATTCTGAGGGCATGCTCGGAGGATCGCTGCGAGGTAGCGGTATGCGATTTTCTTTCCGCGTCCCTGAACTTCCCCCCGTCGCTGCCGGTGCCCACTGTTTTGTTTCAGCACAATGTCGAAACCCAGCTCTGGCGGCGGCTGGCCGAGCGCACCATGAATCCTGTCAGGAAATTCGCCTACGCGGTCGAGGCTCGCAAGATGGCGCGTTATGAGCGCCGCGCCCTGGGATCCTTTCATCACGTGATTGCGGTTTCCCGTCATGATTGCGAGCAGATGCTGCAAATGTGTCCCGATTGCCAGATCAGCGTGGTGCCTACTGGGGTAGATACCGCACAATACCATCCTGTCCCTTCGGCGGGGACGGATCCTCCCGTGGTCGTGTTCACCGGTTCGATGGACTGGGAACCCAATATGGATGCGGTCGAGTATTTCTGCTGGGAGATCTGGCCCGTGGTCCTCGAAGCCTTCCCGAACGCGCGCTTCCAGATCGTAGGCCGAAATCCTCATTCGCGGGTGCAACAACTGGCCAGCCGCTCCGTGGAAGTAACCGGAACCGTCGCCACCGTTGCCGACTACCTGCGGCATGCTGCGGTGGTGGTTGTGCCGCTGCGGATTGGAGGCGGGACTCGGCTGAAAATCTTTGAGGCGATGGCTATGGGCAAGGCGGTGGTGTCGACGAGTATCGGGGCGGAAGGTCTCGGAGTTGTGCCCGGACGGGATCTGGTGGTGACCGACACGTCAGAGACCTTCGCCGACTCGATTCTCACGCTGCTGCGGGAGCCGGGCTTGCGGCGGCGATACGAGCTTTCTGCCAGCGAACTGGCGCGACGGTACGATTGGTCCGAGGTCGCGCGGCAATTCGCCACCATCTTGACCGATGTTGTGGCGGATACCTGCCAGCACCATCCGGCCCCGACTATCCGATGAGAGTTCTCGTCCTCGACGGCAACCAGAACCAGGCCGTTGCCTGCGTGCGATCGCTGGCGCGGGCCGGACACCGGGTGTGGGTGGGCGAGTCTGCCAGTTGGTCGAAGGCGGGGTGGTCCCGCTATTGTTACCGAAGCTTTCGCTATCCTGCCCCGCAAAGGGATTCACGGAGTTTTGTAACGTCCGTCGCCACCCAAGCCGCCGCCGAGCCGGGCACGTTCGTTCTCCCCACCACCGAGGCAACCAGCCTGCCGCTCTCTGCCGGCCGGGATGAGATTCGCGCCGCAGGTGGACGCATGGTGCTTCCCGCTCATGCCGATCTTCTGCGTGCCTGCAACAAGGATGAAACCATGCGGCTGGCCTGTTCCTTGGGGGTTCGCGTTCCGCAGACGATTACGATTTCGAGCCCGGAGGATGCGGAACAGGCCAGCCGCTCCGTGTCTTATCCGGTGGTGCTGAAGCCGTGTCGCTCGACAGAGATTCTGCGCGATGGTACTGTGCGTGCCGCCGGACGCCCTCGCTATGCGCAGACGGCGGCTGAGTTCATGTTGGCCTACGAGCTCCTGAATCGGATGAGTACCGCGGTGCTGGCACAGGAATTTGTGGAAGGCGCCGGTTTGGGCTATTTTGCCCTTATGCGCCATGGAGAAGTGCGCGCGGAGTTCGCGCATCGCCGGATTCGCGATGTATATCCCAGCGGATCAGGCAGCGCATTGCGTATCAGTGTGGAACCGGACTCGCAGATCCGGAATGCGGCGATCGCGATATTGCGGGGGCTGAACTGGCACGGCGCGGCCATGGTGGAATTCCGGCAATCGCGGGACGAGGCCCCGGTCTTCATGGAAGTAAACGGCCGCCTGTGGCACTCTCTGGCGCTGGCTTGCTACGCGGGCGCGGATTTCCCGGTTTGGTTGGCGCAGTTGGCGGAACGCGGCGAAATCGATGCGCAAACCCCATATCGCACCGGCGTTCCCTGCCGCTGGTGGCTGGGCGATTTTCATCATCTGCTTCAGGTTTGGTGCGGCAAGCCGCCGGGATATCCAGCGGAATATCCCTCGCGGCTGCAAACCCTGCTTTCCGAAGTGACGCCAGTAGCGGGCGCATATCATGACAACTTCCGATGGGATGACCCGCTGCCCGAGTTCGGCGATTGGCTGCGATTCCTGAACCCTTTTCAGGAACGAGCCGGGGGAATCCGTGCCTAAGGGTGCCATCCATGTGCACAGCACTTACTCGGATGGAAAATTCACTTTGCGCGAACTGCGAGACACTTTCCGCGCTGCGGGTTGCGCATTTTTGTGCATGACCGACCACGCCGAGTATTTTGATGCCGCGCGGCTGCGATCGTACTTCGACGAATGCGTCTCGCTTTCCGATTCGCAGTTCCGCCTGGTTCCGGGCCTGGAATACTCTTGCGACCGGCAAATGCACATTCTGGGCTATGGCGCAGCGCGCTTGGCGGAGTCAAAAGACCCCCAAAAAATGATCGCGCAAATCGACGCGGAAGGCGCGATTTCGGTGATCGCGCATCCCATGAATGAGGCGTTCGCCTGGATAGAGAGTTTTGAGATTTTGCCGCAAGGCGTCGAAGCCTGGAATACGAAATACGACGGGCGTCATGCGCCGCGTCCCGCGACTTTCGAATTGATACAGCGATTGCAGCGGCTCCAACCGAATCTGAAAGCATTTTACGGCCTTGATCTGCACTGGAAACATCAGTTTCGCAGCTTGTTTATTCAGGCGAATTGTGCAGGGAATTGCGCTGCGGAGATCCTGGAAGCGCTATCTCGCGGGGACTATTTGGCAAGTAAAGGCGCATTGGAACTGCCGTCTTCGGGAGTGCTGCCGCAGCAGGCTCTGGAAGAATTTTCGCGAACCCGCCAACGCACCGAAGGACTGCGCAGTTTTGCAAAGCGGGCGAAGACGACTCTGGACCGTTGTGGAATCCAGCTTCCCGAGGGACTGAAGGCCCAGCTACGGAGAATCTTCTGATGGCGGCCGCGGGGACTGTCTATTTGATGTATCACGAGCTTGAAGCGGAGGGGCGCGCACCGACTCACGGCGATCCTGGATATGTGCGCTACGTTGTCGCATCGGACGACTTTGAACGGCAGATGGAGTGGCTCAGCCGCGGTGGATGGCGTGGAAAAAGCCTGACACACGCTCTGGGTGCGGCGGGACCGCAAGAGATCGTCCTCACCTTCGACGACGGATGTGAGACCGATCTGACCATCGCGGCGCCGATCCTCAAACGGCATAATTTCACCGCCACCTTCTACGTTACGGTCGGTTACATCGGCAAACCCGGATATCTTTCCGCCGCGCAAGTGCGCGACCTCTGCAATCTCGGTTTCGATGTCGGCTGCCACTCCATGACGCACGCCTACCTTGCGGGTCTTCCCATCAGCCAACTAAGCGACGAAGTGGCGTTCGCGAAAATCCGGCTACAGCAGATTACCGGCCGGCGCGTGGATCACTTCTCCTGTCCGGGCGGCCGCTGCGACTGGCGGGTGGTGCGGATGGCAACGGATGCCGGATACCTCTCGCTGGCGACCAGCCGGGCCGCGATCAACCGCCCGAGCACCAATGCCTTCGCCTTGGGCCGGGTTGCTGTGATGCGCAACACCACTCTAGAGAACTTCCAAAGGCTTTGCCGGGGTGAAGGACTGTGGAGACTTCAGGCACGCGACCTGGCCAGTTCGGCCGCAAAACGAATTCTGGGAAACTCGCGATACGATCGAGTTCGCGCTTCCCTGCTGAACCACTAGGCTTCGTTTATTCCACCCCCGCGGTAGCGGCTTGCACCGCGCTTATGTCGGCCCCGATGTCTCTGCCGTCAGTCCCCTTTCCCTTGAACTTGCTGTCGGGAGAGAGTCGATAGTCGCCGCCGTGGCCGCTGTTGAAGTTGGTGACTCCCGCCGTCGCAGGATTCTTCACCAACAGATTCCCTTTGGGCCAACTCCCGGTGGGGGAATCCACAATCACATTATTGCGAAACTCAACGGTTCGGAAGCAATGGCTCACTATTGAAAATGGATCACGCTGTCCGGAGATGTCAGAACAGGGCGCTCCCGTAGAACTCATGGCGAACTCGCCCGCGCCGATCAGATTGTCGATGAACACAAAGTCCGACATCTGCGCCGGAAGTGGTCCCCCAATCGAAAACAACACGCGCTTTGGGAAGGCAGTCACGTGCCGGATGGACACCCGGCGCAAGACCGGTGTTCCGGGTTTTGGCGACATCGAAATCTGCGCCAGGTTGCCGTGGCCTTCAAAACGAACGTGATCGAGATCGTCGAAAACGATGTCGTGAATGCTATAGCGCTCCCCGGCTACAGATGGTACCGGCTCTCCCGCGGGATTGGCGATCTGCATTCCGCTGCCAGTGTGCCGGACCATGCAATCGCGAATCGTGACATCGGCGACCTCGGTGCGGGGAGCGGGCGCTCCATTGCGCGGCGTCAACAGAATCGCGAACCCATCCTGCGAGAATCCTCCCCATGAATTTTCCAGAACGTTGCCTTCGAAAAGCACGCGCACGCCAACTTTCAATTCAAAGTTATTCTTTACGATGAAAGCATTCCCGTCAGGCCCGCCCACGAAACCCGGTTGGCCGCGTTGCCAGCTGAGAGGACGAAACAGATGGTTGCGGCGAATCGTAATATCGGTTGGGCTAACCGTGCCATTGCCGCCGCCAAACATGATGTTCTCGCCTGCCGCTTCGAGAAAATCACCTTCGATGAGAAATGGTCCGGCAGGAAGCGAACCGTTGCCCCCGGAAATGGCTTGCGAGTCGGTGCATGATCCGCTGCGGGCGATGCAATGGAAATCTGTGAGCGTGGAATCGACGATCGCGGCATATGTTATGCCATTCAGGCGAATGCCGTGGGCGGTTTCGTCCTGGGGCGTGCCGTGGCCCCAGATGCGATCGAAAATAATGTGATCCGCGGCTGCTTCTGGGGACGCTGACGCAATCGCATAAACGATCGGCAACTTCGGACTCGCCGGCGCCCTGGTGATTTCCAGGCCCAGCAAGCGATAGTGATTGGCTCCGGGCGCGAATTGTATCGGTCCATCGCTGGTGGTCCCCTCCAGACGCGCGGTCACGGCTTTGATTGAGACGCAATGCAGATCCGGCCTTCCTGGTATCGAAGCCACGCCCGCAAAACAGGGCGTGAGGCGCTTGCCCGGTGGCGGCAATTCGGAATCGGGCGCTGAAGTGCGAATGACGATCCAGTGGGCGTCGTCGCATGGTTTTGCGGGAAGCACAAAGGCGCCGCGAAAGGTGGCTCCCGACTGCAGGCGGATGGTGTCACCGCAGTGCGCGCCGTCCAGAGCATGCTGCAGGTCTTCCCCCTTGCGAACAGTGAGGATAGAGCCGGTCTGACGGGGCAGGCTCACGTCTACCGAAATGCGAGGCAGCTCAGCCGGGCCGTCGTAGCGGGCGGACGCCGGGGTGGTTTGACCCTGGGCGGCGCCAATGGCCAGGCAACACCAGGCCACCCATCGCCTCCGAACCATCGCCATGGCTTTGCCGCGATCGACCAACGCTTTGACTTTCAAATGGCGGTCACTGCCTCAGGCACTACCCTGACAGGCGCGCCACCGGTCAGCCAGTCTGCCATCGCACTTATGTTGTCCTCGGCGCGCACGGCAGCCACCACAGCCTTCGCTTCCGGACCGCGCTCCGTACGCTCCAGCAATTTCGCGCACATATCGGCCGGGTCGGAGTCGCGGTAGGCTGTGACGCCGTCGGGACGCCGCCCGTTCTCACTGGCTACGACCGGAATTCCAAGTGCAAGCGATTCGAGCACTGATGCGCACACTCCGTCGCACGCAGGAGTGCGCAGGAAGATTGAACTGCGGCTCAGCAAGGTAAGAAACTCCTCATGCGGCAGGTTGCCGAGCAACAAAAGGCTGTACTGCTCTTCCTTCGGCCAGCGCGACACAAATTGTTCCGCGTCGCGCAGTTCTCGCGCAGGAAATCCCAGCCAGATAAAGCCGGCATCCGGATGAATCTTGCGGTATAGTCGCATGCATTCACGCAGGGTTTCGAGACGGTATTCCGGACGGAACGAAACGTAACAGAAGATGCGCGGCTGGTGCCGGCTCAAGAAGTCTTCGCTTGCCGCCGGCAAACTGGCGGGCTCGAAGTTCACATACTGAGGAGAAAACGTCGCAATGGCCTGGACGCTTTCGGGCCGAACCCCATAGCTCTCGATCGCCTGTTTGATGGGAGCGGCGTCGCACCCGATGCCGTCGGCTAAATGAAATAACAATTGAAACGCAAACCGCCAAACGCCCGATTCGCGCGGAAAATTGTTCTGGGGAAGCCCGCCGTGGAAAGTAAGCGTGATGGGTCGATTCGCGAGTCTGCCGATGACTGCCGCTGCCAGCGCAAGCAGGTACCCGGTTCGCCCCATTCCGTTCAGGTGCACGTTAAGCCGGTATCCCCCGCGGGCGTAAAGCCACACCTGGCGCAGGTAATCAAACCCGCCCTGCACGTCGATGTACTCCGGGCTCGGCGCCTGGTGGTTCTCGTTGATCTTCAGGACTTCGCAGATATGCCCGCGCCGCCGCAACTCCTCGACCACCAACTTAGTCTGCATGGCCCAGCCGCACATCGGTGGCGGGTAATTGCCGATGATGAGGATTTTGGCGGGAGTACTCATTGCATTAAGCATGCAGCGTTGGTGACTTCTGGTCTTCCGGGAGGGCGCCTCGGGTTGCGTGGCCCTCTTCTTTTCTTTTGTGGCGGTCAGATCGGCTCTGCGGTTGCACCTCCAGAAAGTTTCTGTGCCAGAGTTCAAGGGCCAGCATCTGCCATAGCGCGCTGGAACGGTCCCGGCGCCCGCTCACATGTTCGTCGACCATGCCGCGCACGGCTGCCGGCCGGAAGTATCCGCGTTGCAGCGTGCGGGGCTCGACCAACACGTCAAGCAGTTTATTGCGAAGTTGCCCGCTCAACCAGTTCTTCACCGGCAGCTGGAAACCTTGTTTCCGCCGGCGCAACACTGCAGCCGGAATGCCAAGACGTTCGGCAAGTTTTTTCAGAAGGTACTTGGAATCTTTGCCTCGCAGTTTCCAACTCGCGGGCAGACTCGTCACCCACTCCGCCACCTCGTGATCGAGCAGCGGTGACCGGACTTCGAGCGAGTTCGCCATGCTCATGCGATCCACTTTAGTCAGGATATCGCCCGGCAGATAGGTCTTGCTGTCGAGGTACTGCATTCGGCTCAAGGGATCGGAGGCGGCTGCCGCATCGTAATGCTCGTGGAATGAGGCCAACGGGTCGGGTAAACCCTCTGCGTTGTCGACAAACTCCTGGCAAAAGAGTGCGCGTTCCCGGCCCAGCACCGGCAAGTATGAAACGTCGTCGAGGTAGCGATCGCGAACGGGAAGCGAAGCATTCCACGCCAGGTTGCGTCCGTAGGTCGCAGCCGGAAGGCGATCATGCACAATCCGCCGGTACCATCGGCCAAAGTTCGCGGGAATGCGATCGAAATTCCTTCTGCTCAGGTTGATGGCGTAACGATCGTAGCCGGCAAATAATTCATCGCCACCGTCCCCGCTGAGCGCTACGGTTACATGCTTGCGTGCCATCTGGCAGACGTAATAAGTGGGCAGCATGGAGGAATCGGCGAACGGCTCTTCGAGAACGCATGTGAGGTGATCGAGAGTTTCTTCGATGTTCGGATCGACCACCAGGGCATGGTGCTCCGTACCAAAGCGCTCGGCGACGGTTCGCGCGTAGTTGGATTCGTCGAAGGCTACTTCGCGAAATCCAATCGAGAACGTCTTGACGGGTGCCGAGGTGGCGCGTGCCATCAGAGCGACCACGACCGATGAATCGACGCCCCCGCTGAGCAATGCTCCCAGAGGCACATCGCTCAGTAAGCGGAGACGAACCGCTTCCGCCAGTCGCCGCTCCAATTCGTCGAGGCACTCTTCCTCGGAAATAAGCTGCCGGGTACCGTATGCCGGCAGATCCCAGTACTTGCGAACGGTCAGTTGGCCGGCCCGATATTCCAACAGGTGCCCGGGAGGAAGCTTCCTGATGTGACGGTAGGCCGAATGAGGATCGGGAACATAGCCGTAATAAAAGTATTGCAAGATGCCCGCTGGATTCACACTCGCCAGTTCGGGTTCAGCCGCGAGAATTGCCTTGATCTCAGAGCCAAACAGGAGACGTCCCTCGTGGAAAGCGTAGTGCAGCGGTTTCTTGCCGAAGCGGTCGCGGGCCAGCAGGAGTTTCTGCCCAGGCTCATCGTATAACGCCAGGGCAAACATCCCGCGCAGCCGAGTTATGCAATCCGAGCCAAACTCTTCGTAGAGATGGACGATCACTTCGACGTCTGAGTGGGTGTAGAAACGGTGGCCGCGGCTTTCTAATTCCTGTCGCAGCTCGATACAGTTGTAAATCTCGCCATTGCAAGTGACCCGAATCGACTCGTCTTCGTTGTGAATGGGTTGCTGTCCGGTGGAAAGATCGATAACGCTGAGCCGGCGCATTCCGAGACCGACCGGGCCCCGCAGGTAGTAGCCTTCATCGTCGGGACCACGATGAACGAGCGTTTGGCACATGCGGCGCAGACTGGCCGGATCCACCAACTCGTCATTACACGCTACGATGCCCGCTATGCCGCACACCGCAAGTCCTCCATCTCAGGCGCTCACCTTCCCCGTCGCAACTGGCTTCTCGAGTCTTCGATGAAAGCCACGAAATCGCAGTGGCTTGTCAGTCTCCATCTCCGGCGCTGATACTCTGGCTCCAGGAAACACGCATGCGAGATGATAAAGGGCGGTTGTGTACGCCACCATGAAGTAGGGAAACAGTTCGTATTGAGTATCGGAGAACGCAGCTCCCAGGAGGTAGGCGCCAAAGCTGGCCCATATGGCCCCAGTGAAGACGCGAATCGAAACATTGTCGTGGAACGCTTGGGATCGCGATACGCGCCACAAGTTGCGCACTGCCGCGGCCAGCACCAGCAGAAACAGGAATAGAGCCGGCAAGCCAGCCTCGGCGCCCAGTTCGGTATAGGTATTGTGGGCCACGCGCCAGGTGCCAGACACCGATTCAAAATTGCCCGGGCCCACCCCGAACACCGGATGCCGGGCAATGTAGGTCAGACTCAGGTGAAACAGCTCTTCCCGTGCTTCCTTCGAGCCGTTGTCGTAGGATTCTTCGAGCTTCTGCGGGGAGTTGCTGACGATCGTCGCCATGCGGTCGGTCCAGATTTTCGGGTACAGACCAATCAGCGGCGCAACCACCGCCAGCAGAATCACGCCCAGCATGGTAACGCCGATCAGGTGCAGTCTTCGCCCCTTGACGCCAAACTGCCACAGGCCTATCACCACCGCTACCAGCATGGCGAGGAACCCGCTGCGCGAATAGGTCAACAGGATTCCGGCCACCATGATGAACAGCGCGAGCATCCAAAGGAACTTCTTGAGCGGCCCCTTCGCCAGCAATAAAAATGCAAGTGCCAGCGGGAAATTCAAGGCGATGTTGATGGCAAGATCGTTGGGATTCTCGAACACGCCGCCCAGAACGCCGCCCATGCGCAGCTCGCGATTGAAAGCGATGGAAGCCAGAGTCATCAGAGTGAGGCAAATCGCCTGCACAAAGAGCAGCGTCCGCAACTCTTCCATCCGGGTAACCACCAGACTCACCAGCAAGGCAACGATAACGCCTTTGGAGAATCCGTTGAACACCGCGTCGAAAGCGCCCCCTCGCCACCAGGCGAACGGAATGGTCAGAATGAGCCAGCCGAGCAGGGCCAACAGCAGCTTGATCTCGACCGGAAGTTTCTTAACTGCCCGCGCTTTTCTGGCTCCGAAAAGCAATGCCAGAATCGCGACGCCTCCGGCAATCTTGACCAGCGGAACATAGGAGAGGCCGGGAATCAAGTCTTCCGGGCGCGCATAGTAGAGAATTGAAAAAGCAACCAGCGCGCCAAAGGCCACGGTGCTGGCGGGTTTGTTTGCCACCGGCTCCGGCGACGGAGGCGCAAGCTCGCTCTTTTGCCGGGCAAAGCTCATCGGCCCCAGGCCACCTTTCGCCCGGTCACGAAATTTGCGAAGGCTACCAATGCGGCGGCGTTCAGCAAGACGAAGGTAAGGGCCGCATCCGCAACCCTCGCCAAGGGGCCTCTTCTCAGCCGCATCGTGGCGAGCAGACTCAGGGCATAAAATACGATCTGAATAATGAACGCGATGCGGTAGACAGGCCCTGGCATCACCGCCGAACTCACCAGTGCCGCAGCCAGCGCAAATGGCACCAGCAGACGCAACAATTTGTGGCTGATAAATTCGAAGCGGATCGGATTCGCTTTGGAGAGCAACCAGGGCGCCAGCTGCAGCAACTGATAATTCCCGCTGAGAGTTCTGACCTTGCGTCTGAACTCGTCACCACCGTGCTGGACCACATCCCAGGCTCGGGCTCGGGAGTCAAGCAACACACGCGAGCCGCGTCGAGCCACGGTCATGGGGATGTAAAGGTCGTCCAGAATCGTATCGGGCGGAAGCGGCGCCAGCAATACCCGCCGCACGGCATACAACGCCCCCGTAGCGCCGACCACCGATCCGGCCCGCGATTCCATTTCCCGAATCGCTCTTTCGATCCTCCAGTACAGGCCAACACCGTCCAGCCGCTCGCCCCCTCCCGCATCTCCCAGCATCAACTCGCCGCTTACGCAACCCACGGAGGCATCGGCAAAATTCTCCACCAGGAACCGAACCGCGTCTGGCTCGATCTTCTGCCGGGCGTCGGTGAACAGCAGGATCTCTCCTTGCGCCACATGCATCGCACTGTTCAAACAAGCGGCCTTACCTCGCACGGTAGGGCTCAAAACGATTCGAAGACGGGAATTGACGGCCTTTTCCCTTAGGAGTTCGTCCGTGCCGTCAACTGAACCATCGGAGACTGCCACAATCTCCGACCGATCGGCTGGATAGTTCAACTCCAGCAGGTTCCGCAACTTGGCAGCAATGGTTTCAGACTCGTTGCGTACCACCAGCACCACAGACACAAACGGCAACTGCGGTGCGCGCTGCACGCGCCGCGGACGCCAGCGGGCGCGCAAACACAACCACAGGGGATAGCCCAGGTAGGTGTACGCAATCACGAGGGCCGCGGCCCAGAATACCCATTTCATTGCGCGCCTCGGCCCAAGGTGACAATCTTGATGGTTTGGAACATGATCAACAAGTCCAAGCCCAGCGACATATTCTTGATGTAGTAAAGATCGAACTGCAGTTTTTCTTTCGCGTCTTCGAGCGTGTTGCCATACTTGTAGCGAACCTGCGCCCAGCCGGTAA
>Ga0335079_10007564_pt1 | contig 12355 bp, 12 predicted proteins | sample Lox_Sample_33_FD_206719 | JGI IMG/M metagenome (GOLD analysis project Ga0335079, IMG submission 206719) | Soil microbial communities from Loxahatchee National Wildlife Refuge, Florida, United States - Lox_Sample_3.3 | ecosystem: Environmental > Terrestrial > Soil > Wetlands | place: USA... | reverse complement strand
TGGCGGGCGACGAACCGGAGCGCCGACACCAGATCGCGGTAGCGCGGACGCGCGACGATCCGCTGGTCCTCCCACATCGCGAACGGATGGGTTCCCGCCGCGCCGATCGTCATGTTCTTGCGCGCCGCCGTCTCGCGGACCTGGGCTCGGAGCGCCCGGAGCTGCTCACCCGCCTCGACGGTGTTCCGGCAAGGATCGGTGGAGACCTCGAGCACGGACTCCATCAGCTCGGGCTTGATCTCGCCCACCGGCGGCGCAGGCTCGAGCATGCTCTCGATCGCGTTGACGAGCTCAAGCGAATCGGCGTCGAGGATCATCAGCTCTTCCTCGATCCCGATCGTGTACGCGTTCCCCCGGCCCTGGAACTTGTGCTCCATCCGCGGGCAGGCTAGCGTGACCAATCGACGTAGACTGAACTACACCAGCCAATCGGACCGAAAGGGGAGCGCAGATGGCTCTCGGATACGACGGCAAGCTCTACATCCTCGCGTTCGACCACCGCGGGTCGTTCCAGAAGAAGATGTTCGGAATCCAGGGGGATCCGACGCCCGAGGAGACCGAGCGGATCGCCGACGCCAAGCGGCTGATCTTCGAGGGCATGCTCGCCGCCGTCCGCGAGGGCCTCGACGCGAGCGCTGCCGGCGTGCTCGTCGACGAGCAGTTCGGCTCGAACATCCCCGAGCAGGCGCGCGAGCACGGCCTGAAGCTCGCGATGCCGGTGGAGAAGTCCGGCCAGGACGAGTTCGACTTCGAGTACGGCGATGACTTCGCTGCGCACATCGAGAATTTCAACCCCGACTTCTCCAAGGTGCTGGTCCGCTACAACTCCGACGGCGACGCCGACCTGAACAAGGATCAGCTCGCTCGCCTCAAGCGACTCGCCGACTGGCTCCACGAGACCGACCGGAAGTTCCTGTTCGAGCTCCTGGTGCCCGCCACCGATGAGCAGCTCGCTTCCGTCGGCGGCGACAGCGACCGCTACGACGCCGAGCTCCGGCCCGAGCTGATGCGGCGCGCGATCGCGGACGCCCAGGACTTCGGTGTCGAGGTCGACGTGTGGAAGATCGAGGGCGTCGACGAGCGGTCAGACGCCGCGATGCTCGCCGAGCAGGCCCGCTCAGGCCCGGGGCGCGAGGGCGTCACGTGCGTGCTGCTCGGTCGGGGTGCTTCGACCGAGAAGGTCGAGCAGTGGCTCCAGGTCGCCTCCCCGGTCGAGGGCTTCATCGGCTTCGCGATCGGTCGCTCGATCTGGTGGGACGCGCTCAGCGCCTTCTTGAACGACGGGCTCGACCGCGAGGCCGCCGCCGAGCAGATCGCCAAGAACTACCTGCACTTCATCAACGTCTACGAGCGCCAGGCTGTGCATTAGCTGCCTGCGCTGCTCGCAACTACATAACGCTCGCCATCGGAGCTTGGTAGGCTCGCGGCCGAATGGCGATGAAGATGCGCCAGAGTCTCGCCGAGCTGGAGCAAGAGTTCCGGCACGAGATGCAGCTCGACCGGCGGCGCCAGGACACCATGAGGCGTCGCGCGGCCTCGCGCACTCGCAAGCGCCGGCGCGCCAGAGAGAGGAAGCGCAGCTCGCTGCGCTTCTGGCTGCTCGTCACCTCGCTGATCGGAACAGCGGTCGTGGTGACGATCGCGATGTTCGAAACCCTGTACTACCTGCTCGGTTAGCGGGCTCGGGACCTCCGACCCTCGCCGCCGCCGGGCGGGCGGTGTTACGTGCCGTCTCCTAGGCCACGGAGCGCCGCGTCGACCTCTTCGCGCGCGCCCTTGCCGGAGCCGAGCCGCTCCTGCTGAATCTCCAGATAGACCTCCTTGCGGAACACCGGGATGTCACGCGGTGCCTGAATCCCGATTCGCACCTTCTCGCCCATGATCGCCAGTACGGAGACCTCAATGTCATCGCCGATCATGATGCTTTGGTTGGACTTGCGGGTTAGTACCAACATTTGGGGGATGTGCCTCCCTGCTCGCCTGGTCGTCAACGAGGCAACCGGAGCCGCTCATATCCACGAGGGTCCGGACCGCCAGGGCCAGCATACCGGTTGGGTTCTGATCAACACAAGGCATGTACGGGATGTGCAGCACACCTCCCGCCGCGCTCCAGCCGTTGCCTGTACTAGTCTCCGGCGCGAAGATGGCACGCCGATCGCTACGACCCGAGCTCAACCGAATCCGTGCCTGGGTCCGCCAGGGACGCACCGACGCGTGGATCGCGCATCAGCTCGAGGTGACCGTGCAGCAGATCCAGGCGTTCAAGCGCGAGCAGGGTCTCGAGGCCAATGGCGAGCCCGACGCCGGCGCTGCCGTCGACTTCGACGATGAGATTGATCTCAGGGCCGAGGACGACGCGCTGATCGCCGCGGAGCTCGAGGCGGCCGAGGCCAAGCGCGCGGAGGAGGCCGAGGAAGAGGACGAGGAGGGCGAGGGCGAGGGCGACGGCGAGAAGGCCCCGGCCAAGCGCCGGCGCGGCCGGCGAGGTGGCGGCCGGCGCAGCACCAAGCGCAAACCGACCACGCTCGAGGCCACCTTCGATCACGGCGACGAGGGCTACGGCCTGTGGCTCGACCCGGCCGTCCAGGACGATCCGATCTACGCCGAGTACTGGGCCGGACACCGTCCGGTCGAGGTGGCGATCGAGGAGGATCAGATCATCATCCGGCGCGTGGGCGACGACGACGCCAATGACAACGACGCTGACAACGACAACGACAACGAGTAGCGCGCGTTACTCGTTGTAGGGGTCGTAGGTCCCGAACGACCAGGCGTTGCCCTCGAGGTCGCGCGCCCCGTACTCGCGCGAGCCGTAGGGCTGGTCCGCGAGCTCGCGGACGATCTCGGCCTGGGCTGCCTTGGCGCGTTCGTAGTGGGCGTCAGGGTCGCTCACGACGGCGTAGATCGTCACGGGCGGCTGGGCGTCGTCGGCTCCGGGGTCACCGGGGCCGCCGGGGTCGCCGGGGTCGCCGGGGCCGCCGGGGCCGCCGGGGCCGCCGGCGGGAATGCCGCCGAACATGATCAGTCCGTCCCCGAGACGGAGCTCGGCATGGTGGATGCGGCCATCATCGCCGCGGTAGACGGCCTTCTCCTCGAACCCGAAGGCACGCTTCAGCCACTCGAGCGCGGCGTCGGGGTCGCGGTAATGCAGGGCGGGAAAGATGTTCGGTCTCATGCTCGTTGACCGTACGCGGCAAGCCGCGATCAGTCTTGGACAAATGGGACCCCGTCGCCCATCACCCCGCCGTAGCCGGGAAGGAGCCGAGCGACGAAGTCCGTTGGGGTCGTCCCCGCGAGCTCCCGGAAGTCGCGGTTCAGATGCGACTGGTCGGCGTAGCCGCACTCGTAGGCGACGTCGGCCCACTTTGCCGGGGCGCGCTCGATGCGGCGGCGCACGGCGCCGAACCGGATCAGGCGGGCGACGGTCTTGGGCGCGAGGCCGACCTGTTCGCGGAAGCGCGCGTGCAGGTAGCGCCGGCTGCACCCGAGCTCCGCAGCGAGCTTCTCCACCCGCTCGCGCCCGTCGGTGTCCCACAGCTTTGACAGCGCCCACGCGACCGCGGGGGTCGGCCGCGGGCCGGCTTGCGCCCGTTCGAGCAGGAACCGCTCGACGGCGTCGAAACGCGCGTCCCAGTCGGCGGTGGCGTGCAGCTCGTGTATCAACCGCTCACTTGCGGAGTTTCCGAAGGCGTCGTGGAGCGTGACGGTCTGCCCCTCGAGCTCGCTGAGGGGGACGCCCAGCACTGACCATGCGCCAAGCGGCGTGAGCTCAAGGTCGACCGAGGCGTAGCGGCGCGCGTCAAACCCGACGACCGCGTACTGGTCGCTCAGCCCGCCGATCCAGGCCGGCGGAAGCGGCGCGCCGTCCACCGAGATCGAGCCTTCGAGGTCGACGATCAGCGTGTAGGCGGCCCGCGGCGGCTCGAGCCAGCTCGAGAACGTCGCACCCTCCTGCTCGAAGCCGAGAAGGTCGCGGTACAGCAGGCTTTGGAGGCGCGGGTCGGGAGTACGGACGGCACGGGTCCAGCGGCCAAGTTCGTGCTCGTCGCGGATCAGACGGGTGCGGGGTGGCGCCTCGGTGATGGGCCGGACGTTAGTCGGTCCCGGGCCGGGTCCGCTGGGTTATTGCTCCCGGACGATCCGCGTGCCGCCCGCCCAGTCGCTGGCCCCGCGCACATAGCGCGCGAACGCCGCGTTGGCGACCGTCGTCAGGTCCCAGGCCTCGGGGTTGCCGGGCGCCACGCGGGTGGCGATGTCGAAGCACCAGTCGGTTCCATTGTCGAAGTAGTACTGCGCGAGCTCCTGGGTCGTGAACGTGCCGCCGACCCGCCGGCGCAACTCGGTCACGAGTTCGGCGGTGACCCGCTCGAGCGCGGGCTGGTCGCGGGGGTCGGCCTGCGCCAGCCGGCGCTCGCCCTCGCGCCAGAGGCCGATGGCGTCTTCGAATCTGACCGGCGCCGGCACGGGCTTTAGCTCCGCCCCGGCCGCCGAGCCGCTAGTGCCCGGGGAGCCCCGTGATCTCGTACGGATGCTCGCCCGGCCGCACCATCCCGAGCGCGCGGGCGTCGCTGAGAATCGTCGCGGGCTCGCCCAGCGAGCGCTGCTGCGCGCGCAGGCTCGCGTTCGAGCGCGTCAGCTGCTGCACGATCGCCTTTTGCTGGCTGGCCTGAGAACGGACCGACAGGTACGCCAGGCCGCGCTGCACGTACAGACCGGCGACGACGGTCAGGACGATCAGCAGGCTGACCCGGCCAACGCGGTCCCAGCGGACCCGGCCCCGGAGTCCGCGGTTCGCTATCCGCGGTCGCGGCTTCGTTCGCGGTGTCGTTCGCGGTTGCGGTCGCGGTTTCGGTCGCGGGTTGGCGGTGCGGCTTTGCCGGCGCGGCGGCGCGGTGGCGGGACGGGCAGAAGGCATCCGCTGAGGCCTTCGTTCGACGCCGGCGAGGTCCTTCCTCCTGCACGGAACGGTGCATCGCCCTGCTTAACGCGACAAACCGCCGCGCGCGCCCCCGCCGGGGCCACATAAGCATTGAGGGCATGCTTATGTGGCGTCGGCGCCCGGCGGCTGGCCGCTTTGACACGTTATCCATGTTCGCGGGCTGCCCTCGCCCGGGCAAACCGCCACTACGACCGGAACGCGCCACGACCCGGGTAGCGCGCCTCGGAGCCGAGCGCCTCCTCGATTCGCAGCAGCTGGTTGTACTTGGCCACCCGATCCGTGCGCGACGGCGCGCCGGTCTTGATCTGGCCGCAGCCGGTGGCGACGGCCAGGTCCGCGATCGTCACGTCCTCGGTCTCTCCCGACCGGTGCGACATGACCGCGGTGTAGCCGTTCTCCCGCGCGAGGCGAATCGCGGCGAGCGTCTCGGTCAAAGTCCCGATCTGGTTGACCTTGATCAGGATCGAGTTCGCGACGCCGGCGTCGATCCCACGCTGGAGACGCTCGGTGTTGGTCACGAACACGTCGTCGCCGACGAGCTGGATCCGGTTGCCGAGACGCTCGGTCAGGAGCGCCCAACCGAGCCAGTCCTCCTCCCCCATCCCATCCTCGAGCGAGATGATCGGGTACTTGTCGACGAGCTCGCCCCAGTAGTCGGCGAGCTGCTCGGGCGTGAGCGTCCGCCCCTCGTGCTCGAGCACGTAGTTGCCGTCCTTGACCAGCTCGGAGGCCGCCGGGTCGAGCGCGATCGCGACCTGGTCGCCGGGGATGAAACCCGCCGTCTTAATCGCCTCGACGAGCACCCCGAGCGCGGCCTCGTTGGACTCGAGATCGGGCGCGAACCCGCCCTCATCGCCGACCGCGGTCGACATCCCGCCTTCGTGCAGCGTCTTCTTCAGCGTCTGGAACACCTCGTCGCCCATCCGGAGCGCCTCGCGGAAGCTCGGGGCCCCAACCGGCACGATCATGAACTCCTGGAAGTCGATCGCGTTGTCGGCGTGCACGCCGCCGTTGATCACGTTCATCATCGGTACGGGCAGCACGTGGGCGCTCTCGCCGCCGAGATAGCGCCACAGCGGCAGGCGCTCCTCGGCCGCCGCCGCATGGGCAGCCGCGAGGGACACGGCCAGGATCGAGTTCGCGCCCAGCCGCGACTTATTCGGCGTCCCATCGAGCGTGATCAGCATGCGATCCAAAGCGGCTTGCGAAGAGGCGTCCTGGCCGTGCACCGCGGTGGCGATCTCGCCGTTGACGTTCTCGACCGCGCGCGTCACGCCCTTGCCGTTCCAGTCCGAACCGCCGTCCCGCAGTTCGGCGGCCTCGAACTCTCCGGTCGAGGCGCCGGACGGCACCGCGGCGCGTCCCCACGCGCCGGATCGCACGCTGAGCTCGACCTCGACGGTCGGGTTTCCCCGGCTGTCGAGGATCTGGCGGGCGTGTACGTGCTCGATCTGGCTCATGGCGGCGTAGGCTCTCCTCCGGTCAGGCGCGCTCGCGCGTAGTACGCGAGCTGCTCGTCAGGGGCGAGATCGTTCCAGTTCTGGCCCTCGGATGCGGCCAGCTTGCCCGCGGCCTCGACCCGCCCGCGGAACCGGTCGGCCGACGCGCGCAGCGCGAGCTCGGGATCGACGGCGAGTTTCCGCGCCACGTTGACCACCGCGAACAGGACGTCGCCGAGCTCGTGGAACTGCTCCTCGCGCGTCCCCGCGTCCTCCAACTCGTCCATCTCGTCGCGCACCGACTGGATCGGTCCCTCGACCCCGGGAAAGTCGAACCCGCTCGATGCGGCCCGACGCTGGACCTTGCGCGCATACAGCGGCGCCGGCAGGTTCTCCGGGACCTCCCCGAACACGCCCGGCTCGCGCCCCGGTTCACCCTTCTTGATCTGGTCCCAGTTCCGGCGGACCTCGGACGAGGTCTCGGCCTCGACGTCGCCGAACACGTGCGGGTGGCGCCGGATCAGCTTCTCGGTGACGTCGGTCGCCACCTGCGCGAGATCGCCGGCGCCGCGCTCCTCCAGCAGCAGCGCGAGGAAATGCACCTGGAACAGCACGTCCCCGAGCTCATCGACCATCTTGGCGTCGTCGCCGCGCTGAGCCGCATCGGCGAGCTCGTAGGACTCCTCGACCGTGTGGGGGACGATCGAGCGCTCGTCCTGCTCGCGGTCCCACGGGCACTCCACTCGCAGGCGGCGCGTGATCGCGTCCAGCCGCGCGAGCGCCTCCGCCGCCCCGTCCGGAGGCTCGGGGCTTGTCACCCCGTCGTCGCGCCGGTGGTGCTGGTGGTGGCCGTCTTGGGCGCCTTGTAGCCCTTGCAGTCGGCCATCGCGTACGAGGCGCGGCACGTGGTCTGACTCAGCCAGTCCTTCTTGGCCTGGTTGTCAACCGCGGTCTGCGCCGCGGTCTGCGCCGTCGATTGGAGCTGCTGCTTGATCTGCGCCGTGGCCTGGGCGAGTGACTGCTGCGAGCCGGGGTTGGCCTTCGTGACCTCGAACACGTAGTAGCCGAACTGACCCTTGACCGGACCTTCGAGCTTGTTCGTCGGCGCCGAGAACGCCGCCGTGGCGAGAGCCGACTCGACCTGCTGCTTGTTGACGTTGTTCAACACGCCGCCGGTGCTCTTCGTGGTGGGGTCGGTCGAGTACTTCTTGACCACCGACGCCCAGCTCTGTCCCGACTCGAGCGCCTTCTTGGCCGCCGCGGCGTTCGCCTGCGAGGAGGCCAGCACGAGCTTCAGGCTCCGCGTCGGCTGGGTCCCGAACGACGACTGGTGGTTGTTGTAGTAGGTCTGGATCTCCGCCGTGGTGACCGGCTTGGTGTGCTTGGCGATCAGCTTCTGCAGGATCGCGTTGATCCGGAAGCGGAACAGAAGGTCGGGGTTCGTCTGGCCGGTCTGGCTGAGGAACGTGGTGTAGCCGCTCGGGTTGCCGCTGAACTGTGCGGCCTTCGCCGTGTTCAGCGTCTTCTGCACCTGGGCGTCGGTGACCTTGATGCCGGCCTTGTTGGCCTCGGCCTGGTACCAGTACGCCTTGATCAGGTAGTCGAGCACCTGGCTCGACAGCTGCTGGAATGCCTGCTTGCAGTCGTTGCGGAGCGTCGCGGTCTTCGTCTTCGCGAGGCTCGAGACCTCCTTGCGGACCAGCGCGATGCAGTTGTTGAAGTCAGGCGGATCGTTGGGCACGATGACCGGCGAGGAGGAACCCGACGACTGGCTTTTCGCCGCCACATACATCCAGTGGTTGAGCGCCTGCACGGAGATCGGGTTGCCGGCCATGGTGACCACCGCATCGCCCGGAGTGCTGCTGCCGCACCCGGCGATCCCGGCTCCGATCACAAAAAAAGCGCCAAGCGCCAGAAAAGTCCTACGCACCTTCATCGGCGGTCGATGGTAGCGAGGGTATGGCGAGGGAGCGGTGAAGAAAGCTCTAAGAACGCGTTGGGCCTTGACGCTACGCCGCTTCGCGCGTCACCGCGAGCAGCACGTCAGCCGCCTTGACCACGGCCGGGAACCGCTTCACCGGGTCCTCGGGGACCCGCACCGACAGCTGCGATTTCCCCGACTCGTACAGCGCCTCGGGGATCTCCTGGCGGATCCGCTTGGCCCGGACGGAGTCGAGCTCGATCGGGGTCACCGCGAGCCGTCCGTTGCGGAACGTGACCGCCCGCGCACCCGCCTGGCCGAGCTTGATCCGGGCCTGCTGGAGCGCGATCAGGTTCTTGAGCGGGTCGGGGAGCTCGCCAAAGCGATCCTCGAGCTCATCCCGCAGTTGCATCAGGTCCGCGACCTCGCGCGCGCCGGCGATCCGGCGGTGGACGTCGACCTTGGCCTGCTCGTACGGGATGTAGTCGGCGGGCACGTAGGCGTCGACGTTGACGTCGAGGCGGACCGGCTCCCAATCGTCCTCGGCCCACTCTCCGTCGGCGGCCGCCGCCACGGCCTCGTCGAGCATCTGCATGTACAGCTCGAACCCGAGCGCCGCGACGTGGCCGGACTGCTCGTCGCCGAGCAGATTGCCGGCGCCGCGGATCTCGAGGTCGCGCATCGCGATCTTGAAGCCTGCGCCGAGCTCGGTGTAGTCGGATAGGGCTGATAGTCGCTGCGCAGCGTCGGGGGTGAGGGCGGCCGCGCTCGGATACATCAGGTACGCGTACGCCCGCTCTCTCGACCGTCCGACGCGCCCCCGGATCTGGTACAGCTGCGCGAGCCCGAAGGTGTCGGCGCGCTCGACGATCAGCGTATTGGCCTCCGGAATGTCGATCCCCGACTCGATGATGCTCGTGGACACGAGCACGTCCGCGTCGCCTCTCAGGAACGCGAGCATGCGCTGTTCGAGTTCCTTCTCGTCCATCTGGCCGTGAGCGACCTCGAACTTCATTCCCGGGCACAGCGCGCGCAGCCGCTCGGCGGTCTCGTCGATCGACTCGATCCGGTTGTGGAGGAAGAATGCCTGGCCGTTCCGCTGGTGCTCGCGGAGCAATGCGGTCTTGACCAATTCCTCGTCGTACTCGCCGACGTAGGTCTTGATCGGCCGCCGACCCTCGGGCGGCGTCTCGATCACGCTGATGTCCCGGATCCCGGCCATCGACATCTGGAGCGTGCGCGGGATCGGGGTCGCGCTCATCGCGATCACGTCGACCCTGAGCTTGAGCTGTCGGAGCAGCTCCTTCTGCTTGACGCCGAAGCGCTGCTCCTCGTCGACGATCAACAGGCCGAGCTCCTTGGGCCGGACGTCGCGGCTGAGCAGGCGATGCGTGCCGATGAGGATGTCGACCTTGCCGTCTTGGAAGCGTTTGACCGCTTCTCTCTGTTCCGCCTGCGGGCGGAACCGCGACACGTGCTCGATCGAGATCGGATAGTCCTTGAGGCGCTCGGTGAACGTGCCGTAGTGCTGCTGGGCGAGGATCGTCGTCGGGACGAGGAGCATCACCTGTTTGCCGTCCTGGACGGCCTTGAACGCCGCGCGGAGCGCCACCTCGGTCTTCCCGTAGCCGACGTCGCCGCAGATCAGGCGGTCCATCGGGCGCGGCGCCTCCATGTCGGCCTTGACCATCTCGATCGCGTCACGCTGGTCGGGCGTCTCGGTGAACGGGAACGCGTCCTCGAAGTCGCGCTGCCAGTCGGTGTCGACCGGGAAGGCGTGGCCCTCGCGGCGTTTGCGCTCGGCATACAGGTTCAGCAGCTCGCCGGCGAGCTCCTGGGCGGCGCGTCGGGCCCGTGCCTTGAGCGTGTCCCAACGGGTGCCGCCCAGCTTCGAGAGCGGCGGGTGGGTACCGCCGGCGCCGACGTAGCGGCTGATCTTGGCGAGCTGGTCGACCGGGACGAACACCTTGTCCGAGCCGGCGTACTCGAGGTACAGGTAGTCGCGGGTGACCTCGGCGACGGTCTTCGTGTCAAAGCCCGCAAACCGCGCGATGCCGTGATCCTCGTGCACGACGATGTCGCCGGTGCGGAGATCCGCGAAGCTGCGCAGCACGCCTCTTCTCCGGGTTCGCTGCGGCTCCTCGCTCGACCGGCGCCGGTGGAACAGCCGGTGCTCGGGGATCACCGCGAGGTGCAGCTGCGGCGCGATGAAGCCCTGCTGCAGCCGGGCGTGCGCGAACGTGATCAGGCCGTCCTTGGGTGGCGTGCCGTCGAGCCACTGCACCTTCAGGCGGCCCAGGTTGTAGGCGGCGCGCTCGCCTTCGCCTTTCCTGGCGAACGTCACGACCGTGCGGTAGCCGGAGCGGTGCAGCTTCTCGAGCTCGGGCTCGGCCTCTCGGAGGCTCCGCGCCTGCAGGTCGGCGGATTGGGCCCGGAACTCGAACGGCTGGTCCTGATCGATGCTCGACAGCCGGATGTTCGCGCGCTCGTTCAGCGTCTGGTCGATCTCGTTCGAGTCGACGTAGAGGTGGCGCGCGTCGCGGTCTTTGAATGCGGCGGTGACGTCCTGCCAGTGGTCGGCGAGCGCCGGCGCGACGTCCTCCTCGCCGGCGATCACGATGCTCGCGGTCTGCGGGGCCAGTGTCAGGAAGGGATGGAAGTCCTCAACCGGGAGCAGCTCGGCGATGTCCGGGCGGTCGTCCTCGTTCTCGAGCGCCGCGATCTCGGCGAGCTCGCGGTGCTCCTCGGCGAGCTCGGCGGCCGGCTCAATCTCGACCAGCTCGGCGTCGCCGAGCGAGCGCTGGGTGAAGGTCGAGAACCAGCGCAGCGACTCGATCTCGTCGCCGAACAGGTCGACCCGGACCGCGCGGTCCTCGGTGGCGGGGAAGACGTCGAGCAGGCCGCCGCGGATCGCGAACTGACCGCGATCCTCGACCTGGTCGACGTGCTCGTAGCCGGCGGCGACGAGGTCGCGGGCGGTTTCATCGAGATCGAGCAGATCGCCCTGCTTGAGCGTGAACCCGTGGGGTCTCAGTTTCGGATCCGGGACCTTCTCGGAGAGGGCCACCGCGCTGACCACGACCACGGGGGCGCTCTCGGTGCTGTCAGCGAGCAGCGCGTCGAGGGCCGCGATCCGGAGGCCGACGAGGTGCGGCGGCGGCGCGAGGTGCGACTCGTAGGTGACGCCGCGGCTCGGGTAGTAGCGGACCGTCCGCGGCTCGAGCCACGTCTTCAGCCCGGCCGCGAGGTCACGCGCGGCGCGGTCGTCGCCGGCGACGACGATCGCAGGCGTGTCCGGGTCCCGATCGAGGAGCGCGGATAGCAGAAACGGCCGCAGCGACTGCGACACGAATGCGCGGCCGCCTTGCTCGGCGAGCCTGTCTACCTGGGTGTCTTGATCGGCGTGAGCGAGGAGCGAACGGAGCATCTCTTCTATCGAGTCTAGGTCGTGGTTGGCGGGCGTTGATAGACCGCGGTGAACGTCGCGAATCGCCCGTCGCGGGGTGGCTCGCTGCGGACTTCAAGCTCGGTCAGACCGGCCCTTCCGAACGCGTCCAGTTCGGTGCGCGTGAGCGGCCAGGGCCGGCTGGTCAGCGGCTCGTCCGGGTCGCGCTTCGCCGTCCGAACGAACAGGCATCCACCCGGTGCCACGGTCTGCGCGATCGCTCGCGCGGCCCGTTCGCGGAGCTCAAGCGGAAGGGATTGGAGGGTGCGGATCTCGACCACCACGTCGAACGACTCCGCCCAGGCATCAGGGAGGTCAAACAGGTCGGCCACGAGGTAGTCAACGGTCGATTCCGGAAAGCGACTCCGGCACAGCTCGATCGCGGTCGGAGAGAGGTCGAACGCGGTCACGCGGTAACCGCGGCGCGCAAGCTCCTCGGCGTCGTCGCCGAGTCCGCACGCGACTATTAGTGCCGGTGCGCCGTTCGGAGCTTGCTGGGTATCCAGCCACTCCTGGAGTGCGGGGTTGGGCGCCAGATTCGCCCACGGGATCGAGGCGAGATCGTCGCCGGCCCGTTGGTAAATGTCCTCGAACAGGGGATCGTCGGCGCT
>Ga0335079_10007562_pt1 | contig 12360 bp, 8 predicted proteins | sample Lox_Sample_33_FD_206719 | JGI IMG/M metagenome (GOLD analysis project Ga0335079, IMG submission 206719) | Soil microbial communities from Loxahatchee National Wildlife Refuge, Florida, United States - Lox_Sample_3.3 | ecosystem: Environmental > Terrestrial > Soil > Wetlands | place: USA: Florida... | reverse complement strand
GAGGAACTCACCGTTTAAGAGAGGTCAATCCTGATGTTCTTTCTCACCGATGTAACCATAATAATAGGAATTGTATGTATCGGCACGATCAACGCGGTTAAGTACGATACCAAGAAGATTCTTTTCACGGAACTCGGAACAGGCCTTCTGGGCAACCTCGAAATCGGTTGAACCGGCTCGAACGACGAATAGCACACCGTCGCACATATCCGCGAGAAGGCTGGCATCGTGCACGGCGATGGCGGGCGGTGAATCGATGATGACCCAATCGAACATGCCGCCCATGCGTCCGACGAGATCCTTCATTCGATCACTGTGCAAGAGTTCACTGGGATTGGTAACGTCACTCCCCCCGGGAATGAAGCAGAGATTCCCGCCCGGGCCGACCTGGATGACGTCCGTTTCCGATGCATCTCCGCAGAGGAAATCGGACAAGCCGGGCTTTTCCGGCGCACCAAAGTGCAAGTGCAAGCGCGAAGCCCTCAAATCACCATCGATTAAGAGAACGCGCTTTTCTTGCTGGCGGACAAAGGAGACCGCTAGGCTTGCCGCGATAAAAGTCTTGCCTTCAGCTGGCACGCTGCTTGATATGACGATGGAACGGAGGTGTTGCACAGCGGCGATCTGGTAAAGGCGGGACCGAAGAGTTCTGAACTTCTCAGCAACAACCACATTGTCGCGCTCGCGAAAAAAGACGCTCGACTTGCTGTCCATCTTCCACTGGCCTGGCTTGCACTGCTTAATGAACTGGTCGAACTGAGCGGGTCTTTTCGCAGCGGTACCTTGCAAGCCTGGCGCGGCCATGTCTTGCGACGGCGGGAGGGAGATGGTTCCCGACGCTTCCGCCTCAAGGTCCACGAGGTCCGGGACGCTTTGCACGCCAAGCTGCGCGTTTCTTTCCTGCGCTGCTTTCTTTAAAGCTTCATGGATGCGACTCATCTATTCCTCGTTCAATCACGCAAATATCAAATCTTCACGAAGGCACACTCAGCCCCCCGGGATGGCGGATGGCGCCAGACATAGCCGAATCGTGGCTCGGGATGATAGTCAGCACAGGCAACTTCAGGCACAGTTCAACATCGCGCTCGGTGTACATTGCCTTGTCGGTCATCGCGATAAGGTACAAAATTCCGAGCCCGAAAGCCAATCCGGCCGCAGCGCCGCCTCCCAGAAAAACGAGCTTTTTAGGAAACGACGGACTAATCGGCAAGCTCGGAGGGTCCAGCACACGGAAAGTCTCGCTCTGTTGTTTGTTCTCCAACTCGCCGACCATGGAGGAATTCTGTTGGCGTTTCAGCAGATCGTTATACATATCCGACGCAGTTTGGTAATTGCGCGTCAATTCTTTCAGCTGCTGTTCGACCATGGGACTGGCCTGAACTCGGCCTTGCAGTTGACGAATCTCATCCTGAATCTGCGCCTGATGCTTCACGGCATCGGCGATGCTGACATCATCCAGCTTTATCTTTGCCCTAAGTTGCTGAATTTGCGGAGATTCTTTTGTCGCGCCAGGGGGTTGAGGTGTCGTGGGTTTGTACTCTGCGGCCGCCGCGATTCTCCGTTTCGTTTCTTCGATCTGGGCTTTGAGCTTGATCACGTCAGGATGCTCGGGGGTATATTTGGCCAAGAGTTCCGCGAGTTGAGACTGCTGAGTGGTCAATTGTTGATCGAGTGAGTCCTGATTTTGCGTGCTAGCCAGCGGCGTCTTCGACGCGGCTTCCTGCTGGTTGAGCAATGTTTCGTTGAACGTCTTGTCCTGCTGGGCACGACTCAATGCCTGAGTGGCAGCTTCCAGTTGAGTGTTCAAACCGGTGAGCAGACTTAAATTGCTCTGCTGTTCTTCCGGAAGCGAACCTAAATATTGCCGCTTAAACTGCGCCAGCTTGGCGTCCTGCTCGTCCAATTTCGCCTTTGCCTCGTTGACTTCCTGCGTCAAGAACTGCGTGGTCACGTTAGCCTGCTGCGTACGGCGAATCGCGTTTTGCTCCATAAACATAGAGGTGATTTCCGTGCAAATCTGTTGCGCGACTCGGGCATCGTTGAAAGTCACGCTCACGTGGAATCCCGGGGGTTGCCGGTCCATGGAACCGGCCATAGGTTCCATCAGCGAGACATCGGTGGACTGGCGCAGTTTATCCACCAGGTCTTCCATGTGCTTCTTGTTGCGATCCTCCGGATAAAGATTGAGTTTCTCGATGATGGGCTGCAAACGGGATCGACTGAGGATTTGTTCCTTCATGGAGGCAAGCCGATGGTACAAGTCTTCCGTGACGAGAGTTGGAACGACTTCCTTCGAAACAGTCGGCGGTTCGACGAGGACTACGGTCGAAGAGGTGTATTTCTTGGGGAGAACAAAAGTAACGGCGAGTGCGGTGGCGCCGAGCACGAACGTGGTGGCGGGCAAAATCCACCAATAGCGCCGCAGCACTCTCTTGATTTCCTTAATGTCAATCTCGCCATTCCTTAACATGTCTCACGCTACCTTCAATTTCCGGACAGTCGGGCCCACACGAGGCTCGTAGCGCCCCGCATATGTGAATGCACGGGTCATGCCAGTTTCCGTTTGGCCCGCATGCTCTTCAAACCTTCTTACAAGTCATTGATCTATTGCAGCTTAATATCCATCCGAATCCAGTACGTATGAGCCCCAGCTATTTCGTGAGCTTTCCGCCAACTGGGTGTGGAAGTAATCTATCCCATTTATCCCTGAAATCTCCACTCCATCGGCCAGTGCGGATCGAATTTGGCTTGCGAATCACCTAACACACAACCCCTCCCGGAGCAGATTTCCAGTGAAGTGCATGTATATAAATAGGTTAGGGGAGATGATGACTTTCGTACTCTCTACCATCCCGACGGCACTTCACCTGCGTTTCCCTGATACGATAGCCAATTGAGAGCATAGGATCGCTGAACTTATGAATCGTTTCCTGCTGCGCCTACTCCCCGTAGTGGCTCTGACTGTTCTGCTCTTGGCGGCGTGCTCGCGCGATCCCAACGCACGCAAGCAAAAGTTCCTGGTACAGGGCAACCAGGAGTTCGACCAGGGAAAATACGCCGACGCGATGATTTACTATGGCCGGGCATTGCAGATTGACCCGCGATTCCCAGACACACATTACAAACTCGCGCAAACGTATATGAGAACCGGAAGTTGGGCGTCAGCGTACCAAGAGTTGCTACGCACGGTGGACTTACAACCGGAGAACTGGGCCGCACAGTTGGATCTCGGGAAGTTACAACTTGCTGGGGGAAAACCACGGGACGCCAAAGACCGGGCGTTACTAATCCTGAAAAGCAAGCAGAATGACGCGGACGCCAAGATGTTGCTGTCAGACGCAGACGTTGCATTGGGCAATCTGAACGACGCGATTCGAGAAGCGAATGATGCCATTGCGATTGCTCCAGATCGCGCCATGCTTTATCTGAACCTGGGCCATATTCAGGCCAGGATGAACGATTTTCCTGCCGCCGAGCAGAGTTTCAGGAAGGCCACTGCACTGGATCCGAACTCCGTGATGGCCCTGCTTACCTTGGGGAAGTTCTACCAGCAACAGAAGAATTGGGTCGATGCAGAAAAGTGCTTCAAGGCAGCGATCGACAAAACACCTAAGGACGTCTCGGCACGGGCCGCTCTCGCCGCACTTTATTTCAATCAGGGCCAGACCAACCAGGCGGAAGAGGTTCTCAGGCAGGCGAAACAACAATTAAGCGGCGACCCGAATGCGTACCGTTTACTGGCCGATTCCTATCTGGCGCGAGGCCAATCGGAGAAAGCGTTGACGGAGCTGGCTGAACTCGCAGGAAAATACCCGAACGATCTGAGTGTTCGAAAGAGCTACGCGCAGCTTTTGCTACTCGGCAACCGGGCTGGCGAGGCAAAGAATCAGGTACAACAAATTCTTCAGAAATCGCCGCAGGATCCCGAAGCGTTGATTCTGCGAGGCCAACTGGAACTGCGCGAAAATCAACTGGAACAGGCCATCACAACTCTCCAATCAGCCCTTAAAAGCGCACCCGAAAATGCCATCGGCCACTACCAGCTTGGGCTGGCGTACAAGCAAAAAGGAAACGCTGAACAGGCTGAGAGTGAATGGCGGGAAGCGGTTCGCCTGCGCCCGAACATGACGGAGGCGTGGGTGGCTTTGGGCATGAGCGCCACGCAACGGGCAGACTGGCGCGGGCTCGAACAAATCAGCAACGAACTCAGGAAGAATTCGCCTCATTCCGTGGAAGGCTATCTGTTTCACGCGACGGCGCGATTCAATCAAGGAGACGCCGCGGGTGCAGAAGCGGATCTGAAACGTCTAGCGGAAGCAGCGCCGGACCAGCCGCTTCCGTACATCAAGCTGGGGCAGCTCCGGCTGTCGCAAAAACGATTTGACGAAGCGGGAAATTATTTCCGGCAAGCGCTCGCGCACGACGCGAACTCCATCGAGGCGATCCGGGGTGTCGTTGACGTCGACCTCGCAAAGAGCAAAGGTGCGGATACCTTGAAGTTTCTGCAGGAGCAGATCACCCGCAATCCCGGGTCGTCTGCGCTGTACTTGATGCAGGGTGACACGTTGCTCCGCATGAAGCAGAACGACGCCGCAGCCGCGGCGCTTACCCATGCCGTCGAACTTGACCGGTCTAACTTAGGTGCTTTAGTGCTCTTGGCACAGACGCAGACTTCATTGAATCAGGTCGATCAAGCGATTCGAAATTATCAGAAAGCGATCGAGATGTCGCCGCGAGATCCTCGACTGCTTATCGCCATCGGCGGGTTATACGAGAGGAGCGGGAATTGGCAACGCGCCGAGGAGAGCTATCAGAAGGCACTCTCGCTCAAACCTGATGACCCATTCGCCTCGAACAATCTTGCTTATCTGCTGCTCGAGCACAACGGCGACAAGACGGTAGCGCTGAGCCTGGCGCAGGCGGCGCGCAAAGGGCTGCCCAACCTCCCCAACTCGGCGGACACGCTGGGCTGGGCGTATTTTCACAATCGCGCCTATTCCGCGGCTGCACCGCTGTTCGAAGAGGCAGTGAAAGCGACGCCAAATAATCAAACCTATCGTTACCATCTTGGTCTCACGTACCAGAAGCTGCAGGATTCCGCGCGAGCAAAAGTAGAACTGGAAAAGGCCATCAGCATCGATCCAAAGTCGCCCCTCGCGGAACAAGCGCGGCAGGCTATCGGCGAAAAGCCGGCGAGCTGAGCGGCGACGAATAGAAAATCCGAGGACCGTATATTGAGCTTTCGGTTGAAATACTGGCTTCCCGCGGTTCTGATCGCCATTGTCATTTCCATTTTCTCGACTGAGTACTTCAGCGGAGAAAACACTGCTCGCCTGATCTACCCGGTTCTGCGTTGGCTGTTTCCTTCGGCAAGCCGGCACACACTGCACGCCTTGCATTTCCTGATTCGCAAGATGGCTCACGTCACTGAGTTTGCCGCCTTCAGCATCGCCGTTTTTCACGGCGTCCGGGGAAAGCGTACAGGCTGGAGGGTGGACTGGGCGCTTTGGACGCTGGTCATCGCCATGGCTTACGCAGGCTTGGACGAGTGGCATCAGTCATTTGTGCCATTGCGCGAGCCACGCGTCCGTGACGTAATCATCGACGGATTTGGGGCGCTGCTGGCCCAGATTGCCGTCTGGATCTACGCAATCCTGTATCGGGGCTCAGGCAGTCCGACCGAGCTCCGAGGAAAAGGCGCGTAGCTTTGGTGAGCCAGAGCGATCAGGGAATCGCGGCGGAAGTTTGATTCGAGTAGGCGCTCTCATTGCCGCTCGAATCCACCGCGGTGGTCACGTAATAGTAGGTTGTGCCGCTCGTTAGAGTGGAAGAATCGGTGTAGCTGACACCACTTACCAGTGCGGAGTTGATTTTGGAATATCCGGAACCGCTGGTCGTGCTCCGGTAGACGTTGTAGCCCACAACGCTCGATGTACTGGCTGTCCAGTTCAGAGCCACAGTATGAGAAGAGGCTGCCACTCCCGTCCCCGAGAGAGAAATGGTCGCGGGCGAACCCGCAGCGTTGCTGGCGACAGTCACCGTTCCGCTGTCGGAGCCGGCAGCGGTCGGCGAGAATACAACACTGAAGGTGAGATTCTGTCCTGCGGTGAGTGTCACCGGCGTGCCCGCTCCACTCAGAATGAAGCCCGATCCTGTTTCGGTGATGCTCGAAATGGTGACGTTGGAATTCCCAGTGTTGGTAACAGTAACAGTCCGCGTCAAGGACGAACCAGCGTTCACGCTTCCGAACGCCAGACTGGTTGTACTGAACGAGAGTGTCTGGGTAGCGGCCACACCTGTGCCACTGAGAGCGATGGCGGCGGGCGAATTGGGCGCATTGCTGACGACGGATACGGAGCCACTCACTGTGCCAGCAGAGGCCGGAGAGAAAACGATATTGAAACTGGTCGACTGACTCGCGCTCAGGGAAATCGGTAACGCCAGGGTGCTGGTGCTAAAGCCGCTGCCGGTGGCGCTCACTTGAGAGATGGTTAAGGTTCCGGTGCCGCTGTTCGTGAGCTGAACCGTTTGTGAACTCGGTGAACCGACCGTGACACTTCCAAAGCTGGCGGTAGCCGGAGTGATCGTCAGACCCGGTTGGACACCGACACCGTTCACCGGGATTACCGCTGCTGCCCCAGTTGAACTCGAGACAGTGATATTACCCGTGATGTTTTCCGAGGCCGAAGGTTTGAAATTCACGCTCATCACGGTATTCTGACCCGCGTTCAACGTCAGAGGAGTGCTCAATCCGGAGAAGCTAAAGTCCTTGGCGTTCACGGAGACTTGCGAGATGGTCACGCTGGAGTTGCCGCTGTTGGAGATAGTGACGTTCTTGGAGCTGCTGGTTCCGGCGCTGACATTGGTAAACGAGACGCTGGTCGGGCTGGCAGAGAGGGTGACCGAAGCGGCCACACCCGTGCCACTCAAGGCAACGGCGTTGGGTGAATTCGGTGCGTTGCTGGAAATGGTCACGCTGCCGGTAAGAGAGCCGGCCGTCGTCGGCGCAAACAGAACGCTGAAAGTACTGCTGGCGCCAGCAGCGATGGTGGCAGGTGCATTCAGACCACTCACACTATACGCAGAGCCATTGGCGGAAACCTGGGCGATGGTGAGCGCGGCCGTGCCAGTATTCGTTACCGTGAAGCTCTGTGATTTGGTCTGGCCGTCGACAATGCTACCGAAGTTGAAGCTGGAGGGAGAAATCGAGAGACCCGCCTGCGCTCCCGTTCCGGTGAGTGGAATTGAGAGTGTGGAGTCGGAGGCGTCGCTGAGAACCGTGATAGAACCCGGTGTGCTGCCGGCGGCCGCGGGCGTGTACGTCGCCGTCAACGTAGCGGTGGCGGAAGGGTTGAGGGTCGCAGGCGTGGCCAAACCTGTGACGGCATAACCGGTACCGGTGGCGGCGATACTCGAAATCTTCACGGCAGCATTCCCCGTGTTTGTGATGACGACATTCTGCTTTGCACTACTGCCTACAGCGAGAGCGCCGAAGGCAACGCTGGCCGGAGACGCCGTCAGTTGACCAGTAGCCGTTGAGGAGCCCGTACCGGACAGGGGTACGGTCACGGTCGGGTTGGTCGGGTCATTGCTGGTAATTGCAAGGCTTCCGGTCGCACTTCCTGCGGTGGTCGGAGCGAAGGTGACGGTGACGGAGGCCGATTGCCCCGCGGTGATCGTTTTGGGAGTTGTAATGCCGCTCACAGTGAACTCGGCTCCGGTTAACGTCAAAACGGAGATCGTAAGATCCGTCGAACCCGTATTCGATAGGACCAGACTGCTGGTGCTCTTCAAACTGGTCGACACGGTGCCAAAGTTGATCGAAGCTGGACTTACCGAGAGTTGAGAGCTGGAAGTTACTGCCGAAGCGGAGAGGTCAATCACAACCGGAGCAGTCGCGCTGTCCGCGGAAACGGTGAGTGTTCCCGTGATGTTGCCGGCGGCCGAGGGCGTAACGGCTACGTTGAATTTTGTAGATTGTCCTGAACCTAACGTCAGCGGCATGGCAAGGCCGCTAACGGAAAATTGCGGATTCGAGACCTGCGCTGAAGTGATGTTCAATGAGCCACTGCCAGTGTTCGCAACTGTGACGGACTGCGTGGACTGCTTGCCCACGGTAACTTTGCCGAAGCTGACGGTTGACGGAGTAAGTTGAAAGGACAAATTCGTACTTCCGGTAGAACCACCCGCAGTAACGAGCCCCGCGCAACCATTGAGCATCGCGAGTATGGGAAAAACCAGGACCACCAGCAAGCTTTGAAGCGTGCGCTTTTGCTTGCGAATTCCCTTTTGAAACCTCTCCATCGACCACAGACCGATCATGACCACGCCTCCGTGCCCCAGAATCAGAGTAGTGGCGCGATGGAGTTCACATAACTGGTGGGAGGAACAAAAGAAGGACAGGCAAAGTGGCTGTTCGGTGTTCTACAGGAAATTTGCCCTTCTGTTCAACCTGTCCGAACGGCCAGGGAGGCATATGACACCGCCGATGCACCGAACAAGCTCAAGACGTAAAGATTTTGTCTTTAACGAGTTACAGATCGTGAGCCGCGCCGGAACGGCTCCCAACGAAACGAAACAGACTTAGTCGCTTGCGGGAGTCTGCAGCGAGACCTTGTCGATCGGGGCCGCGTCCTTCGAGGCGTGTCGGCGGGAGATCAATCCGGCATCACGCATCTTGTAAATGAGGGCGCGATAGCTGATTTTGAGTTCGAGGGCCGTTTTGCGCCGGTTCCATTGGTTGGCGCGAAGAGTTTCCAGAATCACACTACGTTCCATTTCCTTCATCGCGTCTTTGGCTAGTTTCTTCAAAGGAAGGGCAGACCCCTTCGACCGATCACTGAACGAGGGGCGACTCTTCTTGGGGAAATTCTCTGCGCTGGCCGCGGCTTCGGGACCGATCAAAACGTACCGCGCGATCATGTTCGAGAGTTCGCGTACATTTCCGGGCCAGGGCAAATTCTGCAGATATTCGAAAGTCTGCGGCGCAATGGACGGCGCCTGCGTGCCGAACTGCTTCTGAAAATTCTGCCGGAAGAATTCGGCTAGCGCAGGAATGTCTTCGAGGCGCTCCCTAAGAGGCGGAAGCTTCAGGCGGAAAACATGAATCCGGTAATACAGATCCTGACGAAAACGGCCTTCACGAACTTCCCTTTCCAAATCCTTATTCGTGGCGCAAAGAACACGTGTATCGATCTTGCGTTCAACGTTGTCGCCAATTCTTGAAAAGGTGCCGTCCTGGAGGAAATGCAACAATTTACTCTGCAGATTCAGATCGAGATCAGCAATTTCGTCGAGGAAGAGCGAACCGCGATGGGCTAGCTCCACACGGCCGGGCTTCGCGAGATTTGCGCCGGTGAAGGCGCCCTTTTCATAGCCGAAGAGCTCACTCTCGAGCAGAGTACCCGGGATCGCCGCGCAGTTGACCTTGACGAATTCTCCGGAGGAGTAATCTGAATTCGCATGGACCCAACGCGCCAGCGCTTCCTTGCCCGTGCCACCTTCGCCGGTCAACAGAATCGGGATGTTCGTGCGGCAGATACGCTGGACGTAGGTCCGAAGAGCCGCCATTCCGGCGCTTCTGCCAAACAGAACGTCGTCGGGCGGAATCGGGTTCCACGCATCCGAATGCTTGACTCTGGTGGCGCTATCCTTGGGCATCGCTCGTGCCCAGATGGAGTGCAAACCTCCGACCATACGGTGAAGGCCTCTTTCTACAGGCATGACAGAGAACAATCACCTAAGTTGCTTATTCATAATCAGTTAAGAATCGGCTCGGCGGGAAGGTTGTAGTACTATCCAAAAGCAGAGGCGAGCAATATTAAGCAAGAATGGGAAATCTCGAGGAGTGCTATGGGAACGATAGTTCTCATTGCCCTCCCCCAAGTTTGGCATTCCGGCACGCACAATCGCTGTTGAGGGGACCGAAACTGAGCGACTTACAAAGGGGCCGAAGCCCCGAACTACTGTGCGTGCCACGAGGGGTAAGCCGATCCACCTCGATCGGTTAATGAAAGCAGCGGGCAACGCGCAGTTTAGGCGCGGGCTGTCTCACCGCGAATAATATCGTAGCGTTCGATCACTGCGGCCACGCCCATGCGTGATTCGCCATCCTCAAGACGGCGTTCGACGCGCACAACTTTTCCCTGCGCCCGCACTAGCACATCTCCGCCCCGAGTGATTTCCGCCGGCAGGGTCAAAGTAATATCCAATTCCGAGCCCGCTTCGAGGTCGCGGGTAACGACGAAATAGAGTCCCCGGGTGGAAATATCCCTTGTCCTTCCGTCTTGCCGAGTCACCAAGCTTTCTGCGGCAAATCGAACACTGATAGGTAACGTCAAGTCGTAGCGCCGCGCCGTGCGGCGCTCGGTCATCACAGACATCCTCGGCCCCCGTTGGTGGCGATCCCACCGGCACACCTGACGAATTGTGTACAGTTGAAAAGCGATACAAGCTGGACTTTGAAAGACTTCGACCGGCACTACAGGTCCCTGGCCCCAACACTACAGCATTCTCGAATCCGCGGAGCAACCGGCTGAACTTCCACTCCAGAAAGACCTGGACGAGACCCAGAACCCGAAACAGGCACCGAATCCCGGCAACTTGTACGTTTCGTTGCGCACAATACCTCACGCCGTTCGTTCCCCGCAAGTTTTCTTTTGATCTGGGGTTCCAGAAAACAAATCCCGCGTACTAGAACGGTGCGGGATGTTGGCGCCACCGTGCGTTCCATTGTCGCAACAGGCGCGAATGCAAACACCGTATCTGCGGCGTCTGGCTCAGCTTTATGATTGCGCGACGGGTTCTTTCGTGCGCCGTGTGCGCGGCGTATCCAGGTTGAACTGGCGCATTTTGTAAAGAAGCGCCTTGTAACTGATGCCGAGCATTTTGGCGGCGTCTTTGCGGCACCAACGCGTCTTTTCGAGCGCGTCGGCGATCGCTTCCATTTCCGCTTCATCCTTCAAGCCCCGCACGAGGGCTTTCAGCCCCTGTTCGCGCGGAACGGGGGTTTCCTCGCGAGGAAGAGTCCTCTGCCGCGAGGCGGACATTTCGACCAGTTCGCGCAGACTGCCTTCATCGTCTTCGAGAATCACGTAACGCTTGACGAAGTTCTCCAACTCGCGGAGATTTCCAGGCCACGGATAGCTCATGGCAGCATCGAGCAGGTGCTTGGACGGGCTTTGCGCCGTCTTGCCGAATTTCTCGCTGTACTTTTCCAGGAAATGGCGGAAGAGCAGAGGAATCTCCGAGGTGCGCTCGCGGAGCGGTGGAACGTTGATGGAGAGCACGTTGAGGCGGTAGTAGAGGTCCTCACGGAAGCGGCCTGTCTTCATCGCTTCTTGAACATCGACGTTGGTCGCGGCCAGAACGCGGACGTCGGTTTCCACCAGATGGCGGCCACCGAGCCGAGAGTATTGATGGTCTTGCAACACGTGCAGCAGTTTGGCCTGCAGGTGAACTGACATCTCTGCGATTTCATCAAGGAAGATAGTTCCCTTGTTTGCCAATTCGAATTTACCGGGCTTGGCACGCACAGCACCCGTGAACGCGCCTTGTTCGAAGCCGAAGAGTTCGGACTCGAGCAATTCCCCGGGCAACGCAGCGCAATTCACCTTTACGAATGCTTGATTACGGCGCTTGGAGCGCAGATGAATCATGCGCGCAACGACTTCCTTACCCACACCGCTTTCACCGCACACGAAAACCGGCACGTCCACGGGCGCGATCTGCAGAATCTGCTGGCGGATACGCACCATTTGCGGACTGGCGGCGAGGAAGCTGAGGTCTTCGGTCACCTGGTCGCAGTAATCCTTAAGCGTCTGGTTCTCCTGCACCAACTGTTTTTTCTGGCGCGACTTCAACATGGCCGCATCCAGTTCGGTCTTCTCGAACGGCTTCGTCAGGTAGTCATGCGCACCGAGGCGAATTGCCTCCACCACCGTTCCGACTTCGTTCGAGCAGGAAAGCATGATGACGTTCAGGCTGCGGTCCAGGTGCATCAACTCCTGCAACGTATCTAGTCCGTTCATTTCGGGCATCAGGACGTCGAGGATGATGAAGTCGGGCCGATCGCCATTCGCAATTTTAGTGATGGCTTCTTTGCCGTTGCTGACGGTTTCCACATCGAATCCGTCCACTTCCAGCAAGGTCTGGAGATATTTGCGAATACTGGGTTCGTCGTCCACCACCAGAATTCTTTCCTTAACCGGCATGTTCTTTTTCCCCTTCTTTCGCTGCTTAAAGCTTCAGTTCTGATCCATCGGCAACAGGAACGCGAACGAACTGCCCCCGCGAGCAACGCTTTCGACCCAGATCTTTCCGCGATGCGCCTGAATCAATCGTTTGGCGATTGCCAGGCCC
>Ga0335079_10007561_pt1 | contig 12360 bp, 8 predicted proteins | sample Lox_Sample_33_FD_206719 | JGI IMG/M metagenome (GOLD analysis project Ga0335079, IMG submission 206719) | Soil microbial communities from Loxahatchee National Wildlife Refuge, Florida, United States - Lox_Sample_3.3 | ecosystem: Environmental > Terrestrial > Soil > Wetlands | place: USA: Florida... | reverse complement strand
AATCAAACGTCCATGTAGCAATCACCGCAACCACCCAAAGTATTCCAAGGATCAGCATTCCATGGCCAATCCGCAGTTTTCCGCCCGACCACTTTTGGCTCTTGCCGACAATGGTAAGGACGAGTCCGGCGAGCACTAGCACCAAGCCTGCCGTCCTGAAAAACCGGTCTTGCAGCCAATAGTTGTAGCTCCTGCTCAGGAACAATCCATAGCCGCCGAAGCGCCCACCCTCGGTTACGATCATGCCTTCCGCGCCGCCCTCGGGAATCTCGACCTCGGCAGTGATGGTGTAGGATTTGTTCAGGATATCCGGCGCCGCGCTGGCCGGCGTACCGATCAGTTCGCCCGAATACGTGAAGACCGTTTGTCCCGCCGTGAGACTCGGTCGCGGCGTGTTCCAGCGCGCGAGCGTCGAATTGTCGAGCGGCAGCACATCATATTTCTTCGCCTCGGCGTAGAAGATGTCCTGCATTCGCTTGAGCTTCTCCGGCATCGTGGCAGCCAGATCGTTGGACTCGGTGGGGTCCTCCATGACGTTGTAGAGCTCCCACTTGTACCCGGTGATCACGTCGGGCGGCGGGACACTGCTCAGTTCCCACGGGAGCGTCGCCGGCGTCGTGGCCGCCACCCACCCGTCGTGATAGATGGCACGGTTGCCGAGCATCTCGAAGTATTGCGTCGTGTGTTGGCTCGGGGCGTTGGCGTTCGCCTTGTCGAACGTGTACATCATGCTCACGCCTTCGATCGGGCTTTGCTTGATACCATCGATCGTGTCCGGCGCCGGAATGCCGGTCGCTTCGAGAAGGGTCGGCACGATGTCGATGAGGTGGTGGAACTGACGGCGGATGCCGCCCAGGTCATTGATGTGGCCGGGCCAGGAAATTACCATGCCCTGGGCGGTCCCGCCGAAGTGCGACGCTACCTGCTTGACCCACTTGAACGGGGTGTCCATCGCCCAAGCCCATTCTGCCGCATAGTGCGGGAAGGTCTTGTCGGACCCCCAGAACGGGTACCAGAGGTACTGAGCCTTGACCGGCACAGCAACGCCATTGAAGGTGGTGAACTCGTTCGGCGTGCCGTTGAGCATGCCTTCGGCGCTCGCGCCGTTGTCACCGCCGATGTAGATGACCAGCGTGTTGTCGAGTTCGCCAAGATCCTGGACCTCCTGGATGACGCGGCCAATCTCATGATCGGCGTAGGCGAGGTAGGCGCCATAGATGTCCGCTTGCTTGATAAAGAGCTTCTTCTCCAACTCACCAAGAGAGTCCCATTCCGGTAGCTCCTTCGGCCACGGCGTCAGCTTGGCGTTTTCGGGCATGATGCCCAGCCGCTTCTGGTTAGCAAAGATGGTTTCGCGCACTTTGTTCCAGCCCTGGTCGAAGAGATGCATATCGCTGATCTTCTTGATCCACTCAGGCGTCGGGTGATGAGGCGCATGGGTGGCACCGGGCACGTAATAGACGAACCAAGGCTTGCCGGGAGCGATCTCCTTGAGCTGTTTTATGTAATGAATCGCCTCGTCGGCCATCGCCGTCTCCAGATTCCAGCCGGGATTGCCTTGAAAGGGATAGATCGCTGTCGTATTGCGGAACAGGTTTGGTTGCCACTGGCTGGCATCGCCGCCGACAAAGCCGTAGAAATAATCGAATCCCATGCCGTTGGGCCATTGATTGAACGGCCCGGCCTGGCTCGACTGGTAAGAGGGCGTGTTGTGGTCCTTGCCGAACCACGCGGTCGCGTAGCCATTCTCTTTCAAGATTGTACCGATGGTGCCCTTGTCAATCGGGATAATTGAGTCGTAACCCGGGAACCCCGTCGCTATTTCGTTAACCACCCCGAAGCCCACCGAGTGATGGTTGCGGCCCGTGATAATTGCCGCCCGTGACGGTGAGCAGAGCGAAGTGGAGTGGAAATTTGTGTAGCGCAGGCCCTCTCTTGCGATGCGATCCATGGCAGGCGTGGGGATGACGCCGCCGAAGGTGCTTGGCGCGCCGAAACCCTGGTCGTCCGTCATGATAAGCAGCACGTTGGGTGCGCCCTTGGGCGGCACGACGCGCGGCGGCCACCACGGCGTCGATTCCGAAGCCTTTTCCTTGATCACTCCGCCGAATTTCGGCGCAGGAGGCGGCAGTTGTTTGCCGCTGATGGTGGTGGTCGCGCTGGGAGAACCCAGCACGCCGGTCGTTTGCTGTGAGAGCAACGGCATAGATGTCAACATGACTGCCGCGCCTAAAGAAAGCGCAATCAACGTGGCATTTCGTTTCACGGTTTTTTCCTCTCAAGTGGGCTGGGGTTTAATCTGCAGAAGATTGGACTTTTAAAAAAATGTTCGCACATAAAACTCGTAAATATCAAACGAGCGAGATAAATAAGAATCATTTGCGGCGTTGGTGTAATAATGCTGCAATAATTATGTCGAACATCTTTCCAGAGTCTTGAGATTTGTTTCGTACTCGCTTTTAAGACTGAAAACCGTTTTCATCGGGTGAGCGGCAAAAAGGAATGGCGCGATTATAAGTAATTTGCTGCGCGGCGATTTGATATATATCAAACGCAAACAATTTGATTTGCTGTGTGCGAAAGCAAAGAAATTGATGAAGAGTAGCGGAATCCGGGGGAATTGATTCGACGTCGACCAATCAATATAACACTGCTTGCGCGGCTCCATGCGCGCAGCGTTCGCTACGCGCTCCGCTGGATGATCCACAGTGAGCCCTTAGAGCTTTTGTCCTTTGGCAGGTTCGCGCGAGAGAATGAAGTTCTTCGGGTATTTTCCTTCGCCACAGATCTTGAAGGAGCCAAAGTCCTTATACCACAGCCCGTCCAGGGCATCGGGTTCCGATTCTCTCCGCATTTTTAGCTGGTAAACATCTTCCGCGGAGATGTTGCGTTCGCGCAGCCGGTCAAACAGATGGTCGCGGAGCGCGGGAGGCAGCCCGGTCCACTGAATCTTGGGCATTACTCACCGAAGGTCATTCGGGCCAACTCGTCCTTGAGACGCTTTTGTTCCGCCGTGTCGCGGGAACGCGCCAAGCGGTCGGCCAGCTCGAAGAAACGTTTCCGTTCCCATTCTCGGGCTTCAATACCCGACTCGATGAGCTCAACAATGATTCGGTTGGTACTCGTGCTGCCGGCTTTCGCCAGCGATTTCACCCGGCGGGCGATGCGTGCGGGGAGGCTTACGCTCTGGCGGATGAGTTTTTCGGCCATCGACATGGCATCGGGATACAGCGTCTTGCACCAGAATGCACCAGTTCACCGCTTCCGGCACCGAGCGTGTGACCGTCATTCCAGCGTTTATTTAGTTAGGGAGACAGACGTTGAGATTTAAACGACGCCAAGTTCCGCGGGGTTTTCCGACACCCGGATTAGACAACTCAGTGACTTCTAATTAATTTACTTTCTCTAACTCAGTCACCAGACGCTTTACTTCAGGATCATCGGGCAAAGCTTCGGCGGCTTTTTTGGCATAAATGAGCGCGGCCTTGGTATCACCTGCCTCGCGGTTAATGGAGACCAGCGCGCTCAGGACATCGAGATCGTAAGGATGACGTGCATCCGTCGCTTTTAATAAGGTCAGCGCCTCGGTTTGCTTGCCCGCCGAATTGAGTCCAATTGCATAAACATAGGCGTAACGCGCGGAATCAGGCGCTAGCTTCATCGCGGTGGCAAGTTCTTTGAGCCCCGTCTTCTTATCGCCTTTGCGCACCAGCAGCAGTCCCAGCGCATAGTGCAAATCTGCCGCGCGCGGCAGCACCGACAATCCCTGTCGCAGCACCTGTTCGCCGGCGTCATCGCGCGATTGCTGGCGGTATGCATCGGCGAGGTTGACATAGGCTGCGATCAAATGCGAATCGAGCGAGAGCGCCCGTTCATACGCTGCTATCGCTTTATCGATATGACCTTGACGCTGATACAAATTGCCGAGGTTGACGTTGATTATCGGCCAGTCGCTGTTGAGCTCGAGTGAGTCGAGGTACTCTTTCGTTGCATTTTCACGTGCAGTGCGCTGATCAACAGGAAATTGGTCGTCAGGTATATCCGCGAGAACGCGCGCGGCTTCAACGCGCACACCAAGTATCGGATCCGACAAACTTGCCGCGCACGTACGCACGCGGACCGCGGCATCGAATTGCTCGAGCAATCCCAAAGCGGCGATTCGTACTTCGGGATTGGAGTCTTGCAACAACCGTTCTGCCGCCGGCTGGAACTCCGGACGCATTTGCGATTGCGCGAGAGTCGCGGCAGCCGCTCGCACGATTGCGGGGCTGTCCGCTTTGCCAGCGAGATCGATGAGCGCGGGCAAGGATTTCGCACCCTCCCTATCTGCTGCGTTGAGTGTGGTTCCGTATTGCGGCCGATTGCGCCAATCTGCGCCATACCACTTGTCCATTGCCGCGGCCGCCCATTCCGCTTTGCGGTCGGCATGACAGGCAGTACACGCATTTGGCGTGCCGAGCGAAGAAGACAGATCGGGACGCGGCACGCGGATGCTATGGTCGCGTCGCGCGTCAATCAACATATAACTTTTTGCGGGCATGTGGCACTCGACGCACAGCGCGCCCTTCGTACTCGCCTGGTGAAAATGGTGTTTCTCAGTGTCGAAAACCTCGGCATTGTGGCAACGCGTGCACAGCGCATTACCTTGTGCGCGCAGTTTTTCGGAATGAGGATCATGGCAGTCCGTGCAGGTGACGCCATGCTGGAACATTTTGCTCTGCAGGAATGAGCCCCAGATGTAATCCTCTTCGCGCTGCTGTCCGTCGGGGTAATAAAGCGGAGGAGCAATCATTGCCAGGCGGTGTGTATCTTCCAGCGGCGCGCCCGCTTGCCCGTCTTCGGCAATCGTTGATCGGCGCGCATGGCAGGCGGCGCATATATTCATGACAGCCGCATTCGCGGATTTGTCGCGCTGCGCGTACTTTGCCTTCGCATCCGGAAACTTCCAGGCTTCTTGCCATCGGCTGTGCAAAGACACGGTTAGGCCTTCGCCATACTCCGGCGAAGGAGGCGTCTTTGCTTTATTCTCCCATTCGACATGAAGCGAGCCCGGGCCGTGGCACGCTTCGCACGAGACATTGATGTCGCTGAACGTCGTGTTGTATGTTTTTGATGTAGCGTCATATCCCTTGTGCAAATTGGTTGTGTGGCACTCGGCGCATTGCATGTTCCAGTTTTGATAAAGCCCGGTCCAGTGCAGCGGGTCCTTGTAGTCGATCTTCTCGTGCGGGTAAAGATGGAACCAGCGCTGGCCGCCTTCGCTTTTCGGCCGCGAATCCCAGGCGATGCTGAGAGCCTGGTAGCGGCCGCCGGGAAATCCGATGAGATATTGTTGCAACGGCCAAACGCCGAAGGTGTACTTCACCTCGTAGTCAGTACGTTTGCCGTCGGGCCCATCGGTGTGCACCATGAACTTGCCGTCGCGCTTGAAAAAAGTGGATTCGACGCCGTAATACCTGAACTTTGCGTTGTTGAAATCACCGAGTACCGTGGATTCATTCGCTGCCTGCATTGCGAGTTGATGGTGCGAACCGCTCCATGTATTGTACTCAGCTTGGTGGCATTGTATGCACGCTTTTGCGTCCACAAACTTTGCTTGAGCCGGCGCAATCTTGGTCTCGGATTCGGTTGCAGTAGGCTTGGATAATGGTGGCTGTTCGTGCGGCGCAAGCACGAAGTAGGCGATGCTTGCGATCACCACCGCAGCTGAGCACGCGACAGGGAACAGACGCGCTCGCCGTTTTCCGCCAGGTAGCGTGGCCGATGATGCGGTTTCCAGAGGCAGGGCCGATGTGCGCTTGACGTCGTTGGATTGCTTGCGCTTTTTTTTACGGCTCATTTGTTACTTTTGCGTTTCGCCTCTTGCGCTTCACCGCGTTCTCGCTCGATCGTTTTTTTGTAGGCGAGCTATATCAAGGGCTCTCGAACGGGAACACATGTTTCCAGTCATTCTTCATGCTGATTATAATCCAGCCCTGTTTCTTCGCCTCGTCGTAGAGCGCTTGCGTGAATGTGCCGACTTTTGTGTTCGGTAATCCTTGCGCCGGGCCATATGCATACTCGCGCTTCGCATCGTCATGCATCACCAGCATTGCGAGTCGCGTGCCGTCGCCGGCCCTCGTGTACTCCAGCATCTGCTTGTCGCCGATCGAGTTGCCGAACGCCGCGTAAGGCCGCCGCCCAATCATGAGGTGAATGCCTTCGGGCTTGCCCGCGTTATTGTCGTTAATTAACAGCTTGGGCTCCTTGGTGAGGAACGGCTTCCCGTTCTTGTCGTAGCCGAACTTTGTCCCGCCTGCGGTGCCGACCACTTGCTCGGGCGGGATGCCGTACACCTGTTCTGAGTATACGCGCACGAAATCCTGCCCGCCGCCGGTCACGATGTATGTTTTGTAGCCGTTGGCACGCAGATACTCCATTACTTCGAGCATCGGCTGATAGACCAGCTCGGTATAGGGCCGCTTCCAGCGCGGATGCTTGGCAGTCTCGAGCCACGCCTTCACTTCGGTCCGGTACTCCTCGACCGACATGCCGGTGAGCGTGGCGGCGAGGATTTTGAAGAGGTCCCGCATCGTTAGCTTCGCCATCGCTTCGAGGTTGCCCGACATCACGGTCTTAAACGGCTCGACGTTCCTCAACTCAGGCTTCTTCCTCACCACCGCCGGAACGCGCTCGAGGCAGTACATAACTTGGGAGTACATCGGGTGCTCGACCCAAAGCGTGCCGTCCTGATCGAAGGTGGCGATGCGCGCCTCCTGCGGCACGAACTTTGGACTCGATTGATCCGTGGTGGCCTGCACGAACTCGATGATCGCTTGCTTTGCCGCACCGTCATTCCAGGAGGGCAGCGGGTCGGTCTGTGCGAAGGTCTGCGCGCTTGCGGCCAGCGCCACGAGCGCAATAGCCAAGGTGCTTATCACTCTAGAGAATCGATTTAAGCATTTCATTGTCGAATTCTTTATTTCACACAGATTGCAAAAAAAATGGGCGGCCCTTTCGGGCCGTCCACCTTATCACATTACTCTCGTTTCATTCAGCTATTCACCCGCGTGACTCGCGGCATGGGACGCTTTCATTTCCGCAATGATACTGTCCAGGTTGTAGGCCTCCGGCGCCTGCAGCGGCGGGAACTTCTTGTACGTCTCGAGCTCCTTCAGCCACAGTAACTGGCCGAGGGGCAGGATGTTCCAGTCGTAAACATAAGCCGTGCTTGGGGAGGCAAGCGCACCGCCGACCGATGTCGCGGATTTCAGGTCATCCAACCCGCCAGCGATCTCGAATGGATCGCGCTTGATGTTGTCAACCATGGTCCACTGATAAGTCACGGCGCCCTTCATCGCGCCGAGCGGCTCGGTCGGAACCATTGTGTAGTACATCTTCCAGTTCTTGTAGCGCACCGCCGACGGTTTCGGGCCGGTATAGTAAAAAAAGATTTCGCGCGCCGACTTGTCGCTCTTGCCCGTTAGGTAGTCGATCTGATCGACACCGTCGAGCGTCGTCTTGACAATGCCCGGGTACCTGCCCGCCTCGATCTCCTTCTTCAGCCCGTCTCCTTTGGGGCCGCCCGCGATATCAACAAGAGTCGGTAACCAGTCCAAGGATGCGAACATCTGGTTCAATACTGTGCCCGGCTTGATGTGCCCCGGCCAACGCACGACCATGGGAGCCCGCATCCCGCCCTCCCAGGTCGTTAACTTTCCACCCTTGAAAGGCGTAACGCCGCCGTCCGGGTAGGTGATTACTTCGGCACCGTTGTCGGTGGTGAATGCAACAATAGTGTTGTCGAGCTCGCCCATGTCCTCGAGCTTCTTCAGGACATAGCCGATGTTGTCGTCCATCTGCTTCATCCCCGCTTCATTTACACCCCAGTCCTTGCCACCTTTGGTGCCGACCATGTCGAGGTACTTCTGCGGCAGCACGGTCGTGATGTGCATGCGCGCTGGGTTGTACCAGACGAAGAACGGCTTTCCGGTCTTCTTGGGATCGTTACGATCGAGGAAGTCAATGACGTGGGAGGAGATTTCCTCATCCACCGTCTTCGAGCGCTCGAGCGTCAGCGGACCTTCGTCCCTGCAGTTCTGATTCTTCTGGGTGCCGTCACTTGACGTGCACCAGAGTACCGGGCGCGGCGGCGTCAGGCAGTTCGTCGTCCTCGGATCCACGGAGCCAGGAACTTCCGGCACGCCGGGGATGGGCTCGTTCTTGCATGGCGGAGCAATGATCTGCTCGGTCGGGGACTTGTTGATGTCGGGAAAGCTCACCCCCTGCATCGCGTCCAGGTGGTACAGATAGCCCCAGAATTCCTGGAAGCCGTGAGCCGTCGGCAGTGCCGCGGGGTGGTCGCCCAGGTGGTTCTTGCCGAACTCGCCGGTCGCATAGCCGAGATCATGCAGGAACACTGCAAGTGCCGGGGTGCCGGGTCGCAGGTAAGACGGACTGCCCGGGAGTTGCGGTGGGATCATGCCCGTGCGCAGTGGATGCATGCCGGTAAAGAAGGCGTTGCGCCCTGCGGTGCAGCTCTGCTCGGCGTAATAGTCTGTGAACAGCGCACCCTCGCGACCGATGCGGTCGATGTTGGGAGTCTCCCCGACCATCAGGCCGCGGTGGTAGATGCTCGGCTGCATCCAGCCGATGTCGTCACCCATGATAAACAGAATGTTGGGTTTTTTGTCCGCCGCGTACACCGGAGCAATCGTGCATGTGAGCGCAACGGCTGCAATCAGAAGCGAAAATCCACGGTAATGGAGTTTGTATTTCATTATTTTTCCTCTCAAGGAGTTTGTTGCGGTTTCGATCGTATTCGACTTCAAGCGTCAAAAGCCAATTTGCTGTGTATTTTCGTCGTGAGCCTCCTTTGTCTGGTTTACTGTCGCTGCCGAGCTGCTCGCGGACGCACATTATTGACAAGTTGACAAAAAGCTGACAAAGAGCATGGAGAAGACCCTAAAATAATTGTGGATGTTTTTCACACGGCGTTGAAGGACCCCTGCTTTTTTTATATTGCATACAACGTTGCTGATATTGCCACAGGGCGCTTAAAAGTCAACCTCGCTATTGCACTGACGGTAACAAATCTGTCATGTGGGAATTTGATCATTCAGAAATGAGATCTCTTTTTGCAGGCAAAAGCGAAATGCGTTAGGATTTTACGCGCGCACGGCCGGTGCATGGTCACAATTCCAGTAATCAGGAGAGAACAATGAGGAACGAAGTAACGCGTCAATCAACCCTTTCCGCAATAGTCGCATTGTGCCTAGCACTACAGGGTTGCGAAACGGCTCCGCTGTCACAGCCAGAGAAGCTCGCGCAGCAAGACGACGTGCGGTATATGGCAAACAAGACCCTTGAACAATTTTATGCTGAGAATTCCGGCACCCGCGATGCCGTGAAATTTGCGGCAGGCTACGCGGTATTCAGCGACACGGGCTTTAAGTTTCTGATCGGGGGCGGGGCCAACGGCAAAGGCATCGCTATTAACAACTCCACCAAGCAGGCAACGTTTATGAAAATGATTGAGCTTCAGCCCGGCTTGGGTTTTGGAGTTTCCAAGTTTCGAGTGCTTTTCGTCTTCCAATGGCCGCAAGCATATGACGATTTCGTGACTTCGGGCTGGGAATTTGGTGCCAATGCAATGGCGGCCGCCAAAACTGCGCCTGAAAGCGGCGGCGCCTACGCCGGCGCTGTGTCGGTTTCACCGGGTGTATTTATGTACCAGCTTACTGAGAAAGGCGTCATCGTCGGGGTCAGCCTAACAGGTGCAAAATTCTATAAAGACAGCCAGCTAAACTAACGATGCGACATTCCCCGCTGGAGCAGCAAACCCTAGAGCGCGCATCACACCCCGTGTCGAGCATTTATAAACTAAGGATAGCAACGTGAACAGAAGCACAATTAGTGTATTAAACGTATCAACAATACTTTTGCTGTGCCTCGGCCTGCAGGCTTGCGAGACGGCTCCCATGACATCGTCTCAGAGAGAGGAAAAGCAAGCTGAAGTGCGCAGCATGGCAAACCAAAGCCTCGAGCAACTCTATAAAGCGCATCCGGAGGCCCAGAGTGCAGTGGAAAATGCGGCAGGCTACGCAGTGTTCAGCGACATTGGCTTTAAGCTACTTTACGGGGGCGGGGAAAAGGGTAGCGGCATCGCAATAAACAACTCCGCAAAGAACGAGACGTTTATGAAGATGTTTGAGCTTCAGCCCGGCTTGGGTTTGGGAGCTTCCAAGTTTAGACTCATCTTGGTCTTCGATTCGCCGGATGCGTTCAATAACTTCGTGACTTCTGGGTGGGAGGCTGGAGCCAATGTAATGGCGGCTGCCAAGGACAAGGAGACCAACGAAGGCGCCTATGCAGGCTCCGTAACAGTGTCATCGGGCGTGCATATGTATCAGCTCACAGAAGAAGGCCTCATCGTCGGAATCAGCATCACCGGCGGCAAGTTCTACAAGGACAAAGAACTTAACTGATCCTGCTTTAGTGACTGAGAAGACGAGTCCGTCAAATCTTAACGGTACCCGGAAGCTGGCAGCAGTGAAGCGGGTCAAGTGAGGATACACGGGCCCATGAATCTGGAATAAATTTCATGGCGGGAGGAATTTCATGATTAACGGGAGCGCAATGAACAAGCACTCGACAATCATTGCAGTAATTCTGACGTCGCTTGGAATGTCTCTCATCAGCGCGCGTGCTGTGGCGGACGATACATCGCCCACGTACTCGGGTGATTTATTGAACCGCTCGACGTTGACCGGTGACTGGGGCGGAGCTCGCAACGATCTTGCTGCGAAAGGCGTTACTATCGATTTGGGCCTGACCCAGATTGAGCAAAGCGTTGTCGGCGGGGGCAAGAGTAGCACTTGGGAGTACGGCGGACGCGGGGACCTTACACTAAATGCTGATACCCAGAAACTCGGATGGTGGCCGGGGGGATTTGCAAATTTAGAAGTCGAGAGTAATTTCTCCCGGTCTGTCAACCGCAATACCGGGGCGCTCATGGCGGTGGATAGCAGCCAGATTTATCCAGTAACAAACGATGGTAACAACGTTAACGTGTCAGCATTAAATTTTGCCCAGTTCCTTTCGCATAACTTTGGCTTGATTGTAGGCAAGCTCGCCACCGTTACTACCACGTCGGGCGATATGAATGAGTTTGCCCACGGCAAAGGCGAATACCAGTTCATGAATTTGGCATTTAACTTTAATCCGCTATTAGCTGTAACAGTTCCGTACTCGACGCTCGGCGCCGGGGCGATTATTTTGCCGACCGCTGACCCGAAGCAGGCGATCGTAACTTTATCTGTTCTTCAAACCAATGGAAGTGCGGAGACCAGCGGATTTAATGATTTGGACGCCAACAAATTGACTTTTGCAGGCGAGGGGAGGGTAAGGACAGATTTCTTCGGTCATACTGGACATCAGCTTGCCGGCGCGACCTATTCGAATAAAACTTTCACTTCGATTGATCAAAGTTTCCGCGTTTTTATCGAGGGCCCTACTGCGATTCAACAAAAGGACAGATCCTGGAACATCTATTACAATTTTGATCAGTACCTCTATGAGCCCAACAAAGGCTCCGGTCAAGGTGTCGGCATCTTTGGACGGCTTGGAATGTCAGATGGCAATCCTAATCCTATGCATTATTTCTATAGCCTTGGGTTTGGCGGCAAAGGCATCATTCCAGGCCGGCCCATTGATCGCTTCGGATTAGGGTATTACTACATAACTGTCCGTCAACCTTCGTTCACAAGCCCGTTAGCGACGGTGTCTTTTTTGCGAAATGAATATGGATTCGAGGCCTTCTACGATGTTGCGCTGACGCCATGGATGCAGCTTACGCCAGACATTCAGGTCATCAGACCGGCTCAGAGAGACACGGTCACCCCTATTTCCCCCGGTCGGCAAGGCGTAAATACAGCGAGTGTCTTTGGTGTCCGGCTCCAGATGCAATTCTGATTATCTCCAATAGCTCGCATAGGATGACCCAGCGAGCGGCTAGAACATTCGAATGATGGGCCATATGATGCGACGTTTTCATATAGGAGTCCAAAATGGAATCTGAAACACACATTCGGAATTATTCAGCCGTTAAGCATTTGTCGGCAGCGGGACTCGCCGTATTGAGCCTCATGTTGGTCGCCCCGGCTTTCGCGGCCGACAGCCTTGTCAAAGGTCGAGTGCTCGGAGGCGGCGCGCCCATCGCCAATTCGACGGTGACGCTCTGGGCCGCGAGTTCGGGCGCGCCCAAGGAGCTCGCCCAGGCGCGCACCGGCGCTGACGGTCGCTTCACGATAACCGCGCCCGACGCTGTCGCCCCGGCCACGAGCCTGTATCTGGTCGCCCAGCGCGGGCAGGCGGCGGCGG